>CAJDUR010000185.1_pt1 | contig 11438 bp, 6 predicted proteins | sample 7391191 | NCBI WGS metagenome assembly CAJDUR01 (sample SAMEA7055688, study PRJEB34461) | soil metagenome | biome: terrestrial ecosystem; feature: Peninsula; material: soil | place: Antarctica | collected 2016 | reverse complement strand
CCCGGGACGTGTCGTCTGCCCTGCTCGTCATGGGAGTAGTCAAGCAGGCCGCTGTGCCCGACGAGCACGGCTGCGCGCCCACGCCGTGAAGGCGCGGGCGCGGGGCAGGACAGCTACTCGTGCCACGTGACACTGCCGGCGGTAACCGTCGCGGTCAGGTCATGGGAGTGGACGTAGTGGTGGTGCCTCGAGCAGAGTAGGGCGAAGTTGCGCAGCATGGTGCGGCCACCCTGATACCAGGGCAGGACATGGTGCGCGTCGCACCACGTGGCCGGGGTGCTGCAGCCCCGCCACGAGCACCCCTTGTCGCGCAGGTTCAGTGCCAGGCGCATGGCTCGGGTGACGAAGCGCTGCTTGCGTGCCACGTCGAGGGGCTCGCTGCTGGAGCCCAGAACCACCGGGATGATCGCGGCCTGACAGGCCAGGCGCCGGACGATCGAGGCGGTGAGCGCCGCGCCAGCCAGTGTCATCCCGGTCCCGCGGACCTTGCCCTGCAGGGCATCCAGGCTGATGGTGACCACGACCTTTGCCTTGTCGGTGACCGGCACCCCATCGGCCGCGGCCACGCCGCGACCGACAATGTCGACCAGGGCGTCAGCGCGCCGCTTTGCCGGCGAGCGCGGGTCCGGGGCGATCGTGTGCCCGTACTCGTCCTTCTCGGGCTGTGGCGCGGCGAGCGCATCGACCGCGGACTGGATGACCACAGCGGCCTCCGGGTCCAACGTGCCTCGCATTCTGACCATCCCTGCGGTGTCGGGCTGCCCGAACCACAGGCCGCGCGCCGCGCGCTGACCCCGCTCGAGCTCGTCGGCATCCTTGGGCGGGGTGACGTGGTCGGTCTCCTCCCGGATCATCCGAGCCAGCTCTTCGGGCCGCGCCGATTGCGCCTGAGAGATGAGTTCGTCGATGACCGGGCCGAGCTGGTCGGCGTCGGCAACCGGCGAGGTGCGCTGGTAGAAGTCGACGATGGCTGCCGCCTTCGGCACGGTGACCAGCTGCATGATCACCTCGGTCCGCAGCCGCTGCCACCTCGGCTCGACCATGGCCGTCGCGACGGTGACGAACGCCTTGGCCGCCGCTGCGGTCAGCGTCGGGTCCACCCCTCGCAGCCAGTCGACCGGTTTCAGCCCACGCGGGAGGTCTCCCTCCCGGGTCAGCAACTCTGACACGATCTGCACGAGCATGACGTCATGGCTGCCGCGTATTGCAGCCACGTGCTCGGCGGCGAACGTCAGGTGCGGCTTGTCATGCCGGGCCAGCGAGGTCCCCAGCACGGCGTCGATCGTGACCAGAGTCGGGTCGATCCGCCCACGGTCCACCGGAACCGGGCCGCGGCCGGCGGCGACCTCCGCGTCGTACCAGTCGTCGGCGTTGCTCCACGCCGACCCGAGGTCCGACAGGCCCGCGACCGGATCTGGCTCAAGCTCTGAGGGGGCAGGCACCGAGGCCCAGGGACCCCGTCGGGCCGGCCCCGTCGGCGCGGGGACGTCCTTGGTCCGCCTCCCACCGGCACCGGCGCTGGGACCGGCGCTGGGACCGGCACCGGCACTGGCGCTGGCACCGGCACCGGCGCTGGCACCATCGCTGGAGCCTGCGGCACCATGCGCAGCCGCGCCAGATGCGTGGCCGGTGCCCGCACCTCCGGAGCCGCACGAATCTCCGGAAGCCCCCGAGCCGCCGGCGCCACCCGGGTCGGCAGTCGCACCCGGGTCAGAGCCAACACCTGAGGCGGGCTGATCGACGCTCTCACCGAAGCCGGGAGCACCACGCTCGGCGCGACCAAGCGATCGGAGGAAGGCCGGCGTCGCCCCACCACTGAGAGCCTCGTGCTGAACATACGTTCTATTTATGGGGAGGTCAAGACCCAACACGCACGAGTTTGCGGGTCACCCTGGAGGCCAGCTGAGCGGCATACGGGCAGGGCAAGGTGGTCCCTGACCCCGCAAGCTAAGGCGAACGGTAGTGAGGGCCGTGGAGTAGGAGCCCGGCGGCGCCGTGCCAGCACCAACGCGACACCAGCTGGCGGCGCTGCCCGGGTCAGCTCTTCCAGCGGGCCTTCTTGGGGTTGCCCTCGCGGTTTCGTTGCTGGGGTCCCGTGGCAGGTCTGGCCGCGGGCCGGTCCGGGCGACTTGACTCCCCCGCCTCGGTGAGCTCGATGAGTTGACCGGAGATCCGGGTTGACCGCAGTTTGTCCCAGGCACCGGGCGGCAACTGCGACGGCAACTCGACGAACGAGTGGTCCGCTCGGATGTCGATGTGCCCGAAGTCTTGACGGCCCAGCCCACCCTCGTTGGCGATCGCGCCGACGATCTGGCGAGGCTCGACCTTGTGCCGCTTGCCGACCGAGATGCGGTAGGTCGCATAAGTCACGTCGGACCGACCTCGCCTCGGACCATCCGAACGTCCCGGCCGCTCCTCGCGCTGCCACCGCTCGCCCCCACGGGCGCCGCGGTCGCCCCGATCACCCCTGTTACCGTCGTCATGCCGAGAGCCACGATCGCCGCGCGATCCCCGGTCGCTACGGCCGCCGCCGTCGCTACGGCCGCCGCCGTCGCCACGACCCCGGTCGCCACGGTCCCGGTCGTCGAAGCGCTTGGCTGGCCGCTCCGGCTCTGGATCGAGCAGCAGCGGTTGGTCACCGCGCAGCACCACCGCGAGCGCCGCGGCCACGTCGACCTCGGGCACGTTGTACTCCCCGACGTAGTGCGCCACGACGTCGCGGAAGAAGTCGACCTTCTCCGAGGCCAGCGCCTCGGTGATGGCGTCATCGAAGCGGCTCAGCCGGGTCGCGTTGACGTCGTCGACGCTGGGCAACTGCATCTGGGTCAGCGTGTTCCGGTTGGCGTTCTCGATGGCCCGGAGCAGGTGACGCTCACGGGGCGTGACGAAGGAGATCGCGTCCCCACTGCGACCGGCCCGCCCGGTGCGCCCGATCCGGTGGGTGTAGGACTCGGTGTCGGTCGGGATGTCGTAGTTGACGACATGGCTGATCCGCTCGACGTCGAGGCCGCGAGCAGCCACGTCGGTGGCCACGAGGATGTCGAGCTTGCCGGACCGGAGCTGTCCGACAGTCCGCTCGCGCTGGACCTGGGCGATGTCCCCGTTGATCGCCGTCGCCGAGAACCCTCGCGCCCGCAGCTTCTCGGCCAACGTCTCGGTCTCGTTCTTGGTGCGGACGAAGACGATCATGCCCTCGAAGTTCTCCACCTCGAGGATCCGGGTCAGGGCGTCGACCTTCTGCGGGTAGGACACCATGAGGTAGCGCTGGGTGATGTTGGGCGTGGTCTGGGTCGACGCCTTGACGGTGATCTCGACCGGGTCGTTGAGGTACTTCTTGGAGATCCGGCGGATCTGGCTCGGCATCGTCGCGGAGAAGAGGGCGACGTGCTTGTCGGCCGGGGTGTCGGCCAAGATCGTCTCGACGTCCTCCGCGAAGCCCATCTTGAGCATCTCGTCGGCCTCATCGAGGACGAGGAAGCGCAGCTCGGACAGGTCGAGCGTGCCCTTCTCCAGGTGGTCCATGATCCGGCCCGGCGTGCCGACGATGACGTGGACGCCGCGACGCAACGCACTCAGTTGCACGCCGTAGCCCTGACCGCCATAGACCGGCAGCACCCGCACGCCGGTCATCCGCGCGGCGTAGCTCTCAAAGGCCTCACACACCTGCAGAGCCAACTCGCGCGTGGGGGCGAGGTCGAGCTGGCTGAGGATCGGCAGCGCAAAGGCGGCCGTCTTGCCGGTGCCGGTCTGGGCGAGGCCGACGACATCGCGTCCCTCGAGCAGCGGCGGGATCGTGGCGGACTGGATCCGCGAGGGGTGCTCGTAGCCGAGGTCACGGACCGCCCGGACCACCCGCTCGTCGAGACCGAGGTCAGCAAAGGTCTGCTCGTCTGCGGGGACGTCCTGTCGATCCGTCTCGGCAGTCTCAGGCACCGAGGCCGCCTCAGTCACCGGAGCCGTCTCGGGCGCGTCAGCCATCTCAGGCACCGAGGCCGTCTCAGGCGCCTCGGGCGGCTCGTCGGACCGGCTCTCTGAATTCTCGTCACTCACCCTCTGACGGTAGTGGGTGCGTGCCCGGCAAACCAGCACGGGCCATGATGGGACGCATGACCGAGACCGTGGTTGACCCCAACGCCCGCCTCGCCGTCCTCATCGACGCCGACAACGCCGACCCCAACCTCATCGAGCCGCTGCTGGCCGAGATCTCGAAGCACGGCATCGCCAGCGCCAAGCGGATCTACGGCGACTGGACCAAGCCCAACCTCGGCAAGTGGAAGGACTCGCTCCTCGCGCACTCCATCCAGCCGATCCAGCAGTTTGGCTACACCTCGGGCAAGAACGCGACCGACAGCGCGATGATCATCGACGCGATGGACCTGCTCTACACCGGCACGTTCGACGGCTTCTGCATCGTCTCCAGCGACAGCGACTTCACCCGCCTCGCCTCCCGGATCCGGGAGTCCGGCAAGCGGGTCCTGGGCTTCGGCGAGGAGAAGACGCCGCGCCCCTTCGTCACCGCCTGCGACCAGTTCATCTACACCGAGATCTTCAAGACCACTCCTGCCGGCAGCGCCAACCCCTCGCCACGCAAGGACGGCAACGCCCTCAAGCAGGATGCTCAGCTCGTCGGCCTCTTCCGGTCCGCGATCGAGGCGGCCTCCGGTGAGGACGGGTGGGCGACCCTCGGCCCGGTCGGTCAGATCATCGTCAAGCAGGCCCCCGACTTCGACCCCCGCCGCTACGGCTACAGCAAGTTGAGCGACCTCACCGAGGCGATCGGGCTCTTCACGGTCATCCGCACCGACAAGGGAGTCCGCGTCGCCGACGCCACCACCACCAACTAGGCCGTATGCCGCTGAACTCGCCTCCGGACGCCCGCCCCCTCCGCGCCGGCCACCACAATCGGACCAGGGTCCCCGAATCGCACGGTCCCGCCATCTCTGACCACCACATTCGGACCAGGGCCCCCGAATGAGAGGGCCTGTGGATGACGCCGCCAGCCGTTGTCCCAATTGGGCCACGCTGGAGCCATGCCTCGACAGCCGCTTCCGGACGGACCCTTCCTGCGCGCGCAAGCTGTCAGGTCCGGCCTGACGCCGTGGGAGTTGAAGCGTGCGTACCGTCGCCTCTTCCGTGGCGTGTACATCCGGGCCGGGGTCACCGTCACGGAGACCGCCCGCAATCGAGCGGCCCTCCTGATCGCACCAGAAGGCAGTTATCTCTCGCACCACAGCGCGGCCCGGATGCTGGGCGGCATCGTCCCGGACGACCCGGATGTCCACATCACGTCGGTCGGTCCGAGAGCCAAGACCACCGGCATCGCCGCACACCGGGCCAAGACCGACCAAGCCGTTATCACCTGGAAGGGTCTGACCCTCACCAGTGCTGGCCAGACCTTCCTCGACCTGGCGCAGTTGCTCACGCTGGTCGACCTCGTCGTGCTCGGCGACTCCCTGGTCCGGGCCAAACGCATCTCCCCCAGCGAACTCGTCCTCGTGGCAGACGCAGCGAGCGGACCGCACTCGCGCCTCGCCCGCCGTGCGGCGCGGCTCGTCCGGTCGGGAGTCGACTCGCCCATGGAGACCCGACTGCGTCTGCTCATCGTCCTCGCCGGCCTACCCGAGCCGACCGTCGACTATCGCGTGCATGACGAAGATGGCCGCCTCATCCACCGTTATGACCTCAGCTATCTCGACTTCCGGCTGATCATCGAATACGACGGACGCCAGCATGCCGAGTCCGGGGAGCAGTGGCACACGGACCTCGGGCGCGACGAGCAACTGGACAACTGGCGGGTCCGGCGCCTGGTCATCGTCGCGAATGACATCTTCCGGACGCCGGCCAACACCCTGCGGCGGATCACCGCTGCCATGAAACAACAGGGAATGCCGGTCCCGCCTTTGTCCGATGAGTGGCGCCGGTACTTCCCGAGCCGCCCGGGCGACATCGCCACCCCCGCCTGACACCACCACAATCGGACCACGGTCCCCGAACGAGACGATCCGACCGCCCCCGACCACCACAAGCGGACCACGGTCCCCGAACGAGACGATCCGGCCGCCCCCGAACACCACAAGCGGACCACGGTCCCCGAACGAGACGCCAATCGCGTGTGGCGCAGGTCACCCGCGGCCATCGCGACCTCACGGAATGCCCATTTGGTGACTGTTGTTTGTTGAACCGTGAACCAGCTGAAGATCGTCGTGTCCAGCACCCGTCCCGGCCGGATCGGCCCGAAGGTGGCCGAGTGGCTTGCCGTCCACGCCGCGAAGAGCTGGGAGTGTGAGGTCGTCGACCTGTCGTCGCTGCCCTTCTTCGACGAGGAGGACATGCCCAAGAACGGCAACTACGCCAAGGACCACACCAAGGCCTGGGCGAGCACCGTCTTCGAGTCCGACGCGATCATCGTGCTCACGCCGCAGTACAACGGCAGCTTCCCCGCCCCGATCAAGAACGCGATCGACTACCTCTTCGCCGAATGGGACGGCAAGCCGATCGCCCTGGTCGGCTATGGCTGGACCGGCGCCGACGCGGCGAGAGCTGATCTCGCCCGGGTCCTGACCCACGTCAAGGCCGCTGTCGTCGGCCAGACCGGTCTCGTCTTCACGGAGGACATCTCCCCCGCGGGTGAGTTGACGATGTCCGAGGCCAAGCAGGACGAGTTGACCAGTCTCTTTGATGCCCTGTCCGACAAGGTCGGCGAGCTCGAGACCGTCAGCGCCAGCTGAGCTATTCGCACCAACGGCGCGATCACCACTGACGCAGCGTGCGGGCAGGACCACCGACCCGGCCGTGATCAAGCGCCGAGGCCGGCAATCACGACAAAGAAGGCCGCCGACGTGACCACCAGCCCGACTGGAATCCACCACCTCGAGACACCCGCCCAGCGGTAGAGCGCGACGGTGACGGCAACCGAGATGGCGCCGACCAGCACCACCCCCGCCAGGTACGCCACCCGGGGGTCGGTCTCCCGTGGCCGGCCGAACCCGCTGAGCTCGAGCCGGGCCGCAAGACCCGCCGCGGCCACGACGAGCACTGCCACCACCGTGCTCGCCGCAGCGGTCAGGGCTCTGGCGTTCATCGGGTCCTCACCACCTCACGGAGGTTGAACCATACCCAACAGCCGGCGAGCAGGGACGTCTCAGAAAGCGAGCGCCGTATGCCGCTGAGCTCAGCCCCAGGCGCCAGCACCGGCCGTGTCGGAGTGGCGACTCAGACGCAGGCTGCACCGGAGAGACTCAAGGGGTGGTGAAGGTGATCGTGGTCCTGACGCTCGCCTTCTTGCCCGGGTTGTTCTTGGTCAGGACGAAGTCAGCGGTGCCGGTCGTCCCGGCTGGCACGGTGAACGCCTGAGTGGTTCCGATCCCGTCGGCGCCGAAGGTGACGGTCAGGATGATGTCCTGGCTCCCGTAGCGCAGGCGAACGGTGTGGATGTCGCTCACGTTGACCTGCTTGACCTTGAACACCATCGTCCCGTCAGCGAGGTGCTGCACCACGAGCGGCGTCGCGGTGGTGGGGACCACCACGGCCGGAGGAGGCGGGTCTTCCACCACCGGAGGCGGCGGGTCTTCCACGACAGGCGGCGGAGGAGACTCCCCACCTCCGGGTGGTGGCGGATCCGATGACGACGGAGGCGGCGCCACGAGCGTGGTCATCGGGCCCCCGTCAAACTGGGCGTCGTCGGTCCGGAAGCGATACCTGTCGAACCTGGCCGTCCCCGTGCCGATCACGCCGGTCATTCCATCGACGACCGGGGCGTTGAAGGCACGACTGGCCAGCACCTGTCCGTTCAACGTCACGGTGACGACGGTCGCCTTGAGCGCCAGCTCGAGGGTGTAGGTCCCCCCTGCCACCAGCGTGCGACTGATCACCTGGTCGATGACCCAACCAGCGCGCGGTGTCACGTGCCCGATCAGCACCCGCTTGCCGGGGACGTCGAGGACGACGAACTTGTAGTCGTCGGCGGCGTAGTAGTCGAAGACGAGGCCGACCAGGCCCTGGGCCACGAACGTGGCCGACACCTCGACGTAGGAGAGCGGGTCGATCCGCTTCGCCCCGGGCTGAATCGTCGAGATGGCCTTGGCACCGCCGGTCGCGGTGCCGACGTACTGCCCGCCAGTGGTCTCCCACGTACCGACCGATGGCGTGAACGCGAGAGCAGGGGCGGAGCCACTGAACTCATCCACCACGTCGAGCGTCACCTCCGGCGAGATGACGAGCAGGTCGATGTTGTCGAACCAGCCCTTGGCGTTGTGCGCTCCGAAGCCCGACAGCCCGCGGTTGAGCGCGACCGCCGTCCCGTCATCGAGGACCCGCACCGGGAAGGTGTAGCTGAGGGCGTTCTTGCCGTTCAGGGTGACGGTGACGATGAGCCCGTTGACCACGACGTTGAGGTCATAGAACGTCCCGGGCTTGACCGAGCCCGGAACCGTGCCCTGGACCAGGTAGTGCCAGCCGGAGGCGTTCCGCGTGCCGATGACCATCTTGTTGGTGCTGCCGTCGACGCCAGCGAACTTGAAGTCATCCGGCGCGAAGTAGTCGAAGATGATGAAGGAGTTGGCCGTCCACCCGCCGGTCGGCTTGGCCATCGAGATCTTGGCACGCAGCTCGTAGTACACCGTCTTGTAGGCGTCGTCGTACCAGACCGCGACGGCGTCGTTGCCCCACCCGGTCGTCGTCACCTGCAGGATCCCGTTGACGATGAGGAACGATCCGGAGTCGGTGGCGAAGCCCTGCATCGTTCCGTCGTTGAAGTCCGCGCCACGGACCGAGTCGCGCTTGCCACCGGGGATGTTGCCGGCCTGCGGGTCGGTCGGGCCACCGGTCTGGGTCTGCCACTGTCCGTGGTCCTTCGGGGTGATCAGCCCGAGCTCACCGAAGGGCTCGCCGTTGCGGGCCGGGTCTCCTCCGGTGTCGGTGGCCATCGTCGGGTCGGCGCCCTGGCTGCGAGAGAGTGCGTAGAGGAACTCCGGCAGGGCCGGGTTGTTCTGGCGGCTCACGGTCGCCATCCCGAACGGGGCGAAGGGCACGAGGTAGGTGTTGAACTCGCCCACCCAGTCGATCAACCGGTCGCCCGCGGTGTTGGCGATCAGGACGTCCAGCCCGGCGCCGCCGTAGACCCGGTCCTGGTAGCTGGAGTTGACCCCGTCGGGGGCGTCATTCAGACCACCGTTGGTGCGCAGGTCGTCGTCGGCGTTGCTGTAGTCGTTGCCCCAGCCGCCCCAGATCGTGTCCTGCCCGGTGCCGCCGACCGACCAGTCGTTGCCGAGGTCACCGAAGATGACGTCGTCGCCGTCCGAGGGCTGGTTGCTGATCGTGGCCGTGCAGCCGCCCTGGTTGTTGACGGCGACACAGGCGGTGACCCAGTTGCCCAGCGTCGGGTCGTTGTTGAGGAAGAACTGCCGCGCCCACGGGGCCGCGCCGCTCTTCCACACCGATCCGTCGGTGTTGAACAGGATGACCCGGCGCGGGTCGTACTCGTCGTAGAGGAGGAACTCGCCCAGGCGGCTCGCGTTGTGCGGGTTGCTGTGCCACGCGTCGTTGTCCGCGCCGAAGTGCAGCACGTCGCCCGGGTTGTAGGGGTGGAACCAGTCGATCAGCTCGAGCCCGATCGCGTTGCCTGCCGCATCGAAGTGCTGCGCATACGACACGTCGAGCGCCTCGGACCCGGAGAGGGCGTCGTCGCCGGCGCCGCCGTGGATGAAGTCGTCGCCCCAGCCGCCGAAGATGATGTCGTCGGAGTTGTTCGCGTCGAACGAGGGCTGGTTCGCGACGTGGTGCTGGCTCGCGTTGACGTTGTCGCCGAGGTTGTAGGGCGTCAGGTCAACGGCCTTGTTCAGCCGTCCGGCGATGTTGATCGTCGCGGTCTGCGCCTCACCGGGGGTGTAGATGTATTCGTTCAGCACATCTCCCTGGCTGGTCCGCGTGTTCGGGTCGATGGTCCGCAAGGCGTAGATGCCATAGAGCGGCTCGCTGAACTGGGTGCACACCGAGCTCGAGGCGACCGAGCAGCCGGTGTTGCGGCTGGTGAAGATCCGACCGTCGTCGCCCAGGATGCCGTCGCTGCCGGTCCCACCGGAGATCCAGTCGTTGCCCCAGCCGCCGATGATGTCGTCGTCCTGCGCGTCACCAAAGATGATGTCGTGGTCGGCCCCGGTGTAGATCGTGTCGTCGCCGGACTCGCCGTGGACCTCGTCGCGGCCACCGATCTGGGTGTACTTCCACGTCCCAGACGTGGTGTCGAGCACGACCGAGCAGGTCGGCTGGGTCGGCGAGCCGTTGCAGTCACTCCCGGCGCCTTGCCCGAAGAGCTCGGGCATGAAGTCAGGCCCGCCGGGGGTGTAGTCGAGCAGGTGGACGCCGCGGACGACGAGCCGCTGCGAGCCGTAGGTGTCGTAGTTGAACGTCACGTAGTTGGGCTTGCCTGCCAGCGTCTGCCCGACACCGGCCGGGTTCACGTCGGCCCCGCCCACGCCGACGATCCGGATGATCCGACCGTTGTCGGAGACGATCGTGTCCGCGTCACGCGCGTGCATGTTCGCAGCCGACGTGCCGTCAGCGAGGATGCCGCCCGCGAGCCCCGGCGTGCTCGCCACCCCACTGACCTGGTTGTTCTGACCGATCTGCGTCCCGGCCCCGCCGAAGATGATGTCGGCGCCGCGGTCGTCACCCGGCAGGTAGGCGCGAGAGGGGAACGGGACACCATCGGGCCGGTGGTCAGGGGTCACCAGGCTGAAGAAGTCACTGCTGCCGCCGACGATGTCGTCCTGGCCGAGCCCGCCGAAGATGACGTCGTTGCCGGCGTTGCCCTCGATGTAGTCCTCACCGTCACCGGCGGCCTCGAAGGACGCCACGACCTCGAGGACCCCGGTGTAGTCGCACACCATGGCCCCGGCGGCCCCGACACACCCGAGCGGCGTCCGCGAGGCACCGACGTGCGACGTCACCCGCGGGTCATCGACCATCCGGGCGAAGGCGGAGTCGATCCCGCCGTCGCCCTGGATGACGTCGTTGCCCAGCTGGCCCAGGATGAGGTCGTTGCCCGCGCCACCGGCGATGTAGTCGTTGCCGAAGCTGCCCGCCCACTTGGTCCCCTCGTCCGAGGCGAAGTCGTGGAAGAGCGCGGTGATGTCGTACTCCGCCCACCACGGCGCACCGTCGGGGTCGCGGTAGGCGCGCGGGGTGCCGTCGACGAGCAGCAGGCCGCTCGTGTCCTCGGTGGCCGCCGGCACACCCGCACAGGTGGGCCGGTCGGAGCGGCTGTAGAGCAACGTGCCGCAGAGGGTCTGGAAGCGCGGGCTCGTCCAGTCGCCGATGGTGCGCAGCAGCGAGGCGTTGTCGCCGAGGATCAGGTCGTCGCCCTCGTCGCCGTCCAGCAGGTCGTGCCCGGCGCCGCCGATGATCAGGTCGCGGCCGAGCCCGCCGAAGACGATGTCGTC
>CAJDUR010000062.1_pt2 | contig 11498 bp, 9 predicted proteins | sample 7391191 | NCBI WGS metagenome assembly CAJDUR01 (sample SAMEA7055688, study PRJEB34461) | soil metagenome | biome: terrestrial ecosystem; feature: Peninsula; material: soil | place: Antarctica | collected 2016 | reverse complement strand
GTCGGGCACCAGGCTGCCATCGGCGCGGGGGTCGCTCCAGGGCCAGCAGTAGCCGGCCGCGATCCGCGCGGAGTAGCCATCGGCCTCGAGGCCCGCCAGCACCTGCTCCATCTCACCCGGCGAGTCCACGACCGAGACCTCGAACCCACCGTCACCCAGCCACGGGACCGGACCGTCACCCTTCAGTCCGAGGAGCCGCTCGACCCAGTCGACGAAGAGGTGCGATCCCCCGCACCGGAACTGGTCGTTGAGACTGATGTGCTCGACGCGGATACCGAGCGCCCCGGCATGCGCCTCGATCTCCTCGAGGGTGCCCAGCTCGCCGGGTCGCACCACCTGGAACTCATCCAGCAGGAAGACCGGGACCTTGGCGGCCGAGAGCAGCTCATTGACCTGCGGTCGGCCCGCGAGGCGCAACTCCTTGCGGGTGTAGCGACTGACCGACGTCTCGCGGATGCGGTGGGCCTCGTCGAGGATCAGACAGTCCAGGTCGTTCGGCTCGGCCGCCATAAACGAGTTGAAGTAGGTGAACAGCTTCTGCACCGCCGGGGCACGCTTGCCCGCGACCTTGCGCAGGGTCTGGGTGAACGACCGGGACCCGGTCGCATGCATCACGGTCCGCCCCTGACGGGACAACTCGCCCATGAGGGAGAGCGCAATGACCGACTTCCCGCTCCCCGGTCCGCCACTGACCACGACCGCGGTCTTGACGTTGGAGCGGCGAGCCCGCTCAACGGCATACAACACGTGCTCGTAGGCGTCGCGCTGCTCATCGAGCAGGACGAACTGCTCACGGTGCTGGACCTCCTGCGCCGCGAGGGCGAGGAGTTGCTTGCTCGGCGCGATCTTGCTGCGCAGCAGCGCGTCCGCCACCTCGGCGCCACCCTCATCGGGACTGAGGTGCTCGCGCAGGAACTCGACGAAGGCGCCCCGGCGCGACCCCGTGAAGAGCCTCCCGTTGGTCGCGGCAGGAAGCACCAGCAGGTCCTCGACGCCGTGGTCGGTCGCGTTGTGCAGGTAGGCCACCCCGACGAGTGAGTGCGGTCGCTCAGCGAGGTAGGCCGTGAGGTCGGCGAGGTAGTCGCAATAGCCGGCGACCTGGAGAGCGGGGTGGGTGACGCCGCGGTTGCCGTAGTGCTCGACCCGCACCAGGGTGTCGCTGTCCTCGAAGCGCTCGGCGCTGCTCCACTGTTTGAGCTCGACGACCACGAAGGACGGAGCGCCGGTCTTCGGGTGGGTTCCGGCAAGCACGACATCGGCGCGCTTGCTGGTCAGCGGGAGCTGGTACTCCAGGAGCATCTCGACGCCCCCGAGACCAGCGGAGACGAGATCCGCTTGGAGCGCGGGGAGGCTGCGCGACCAGGAGCGGACTTCACCCGCTGAGGGCCGTTGACCGGTCTGGATCGACATCTGTTCGGACAGTCGCTGGGCCAGGTGGTGCTCGAGCGCGGAGAAGCCGCGGACGGAGGTGCGAAGCAAATGCACGGACAGGTCCCCAAGCAGCACGAAGTAACTCGTGCGGGTGGGGGCATGTCCGATATCGGGAAGCCCGTCGGGCCGCAATGACGAGATCAGCGTACTGGTCAGCCGTCCGGGCGCCACCGTCAGGTATGACCGGGCGTCCTACTGGCTGCCGGTTCCCTTCAGGACGTCATCCATGACTATGTGCTGAAGCGATTCCCCCGTGGCATCGATCGGGCATGATCGGAGCGTGCGCGCATACGTCGGCGTGACCGATCAGGACTGGTACGAGTTCCTTCTTGCCCGCCCCTACCTTTCTGAGGTCAACTTTTGGCGGCCCAGCGGGCGAGGTTTTCGCGCCATCGGCACTGGCGAGCCCTTTCTCTTCAAAACGCACAGTCCGTCAAACCTCTTGGTGGGGGGCGGCTTCCTCAGCAGTGCCAACGTACTGAGGATTTCGGAAGCTTGGGAGTTCTTTGGCGAAGGCAATGGAGTCGCCACCATTACGGCGATGCGGGCCAAGATCGCTCACTACCGTAAAGAACCGCTGGGCGTCGACGAGGACCCTTACATCGGCTGTGTGCTCTTACGTGACGTTTTCTTCGTTTCCGAGGAGCGTGCCGAACCGCCACCACCGGACTGGGCCCCCAACTTGGTGCAAGGAAGGTCCTACGACCTCTCAACAACGAACTCTCACCTGGAGACCTCGCTGCAGAGACTCCTCATCTCGCACGAAGCTGAGACTTCTCAGGGGACGACGAGCCACGTACCAGGCCCCATGTTCGGCGACCCACGCTTGACCGTGCCACGGCTCGGTCAGCAGGCGTTCAAAGCGCTCGTACTCACCGCTTACGATCGGCGCTGCGCCGTAACCGGCGCCCGAATCCAGCCAACCCTGGAGGCAGCCCACATCCGCCCGGTGGCCAGCGGTGGGGAGCACCGCGTCGACAACGGCTTGCTTCTTCGATCCGACATCCACACCCTGTTTGATCGCGGCTTTCTGGGCGTGGATCCAGGACAGCACTTGCGAGTCAGCCCTCGTCTTCGGTCCGACTTCGGAAATGGTGAGGAGTTCTACAGCCGGGCCGGAGCGCCACTGGTCATCCGACCCTCGCGAACAGCCGACCGACCGAGCCGCGAGGCGCTCGAGTGGCACATGGACGAGGTCTTTCTCTCGGCTTGAGCGCCGACGGGACCGAGACGGCCGGGTTTGAGGGTTAGCACCCGACAGTCCCCATACCGCTCCCAATGTCGTCGGTGACTGGTTAACTAGGGCAACTTGTCGGTGGGGAGGCTGGCGATGGACAGCGAGTTGCAGGACTGGGACCGCTCGGTGGAGATGGCCTGGGTGCGATTCCAGCGCAAGTTGGGTGACCACCTCGCAGGGCTTGAGGCAGGCCAGGGCGTGACGTTCGCCCTGATGTCGTCATCCACCGGGGGCAGCAGCAGCGCCCCCTCCATCCACTACGCGGTCTCCGACGACGGCGAGCACCTGACTGCCGAGGTCCCCCGAGAGTCCCTCGTCGACGCCGGCAACGGCGATCCGGAGCCGCTCATCAACGACCTGCTCGAGGCCGGGTGGGTGCGCAAGGCGGCCCCCAGCGACACCGCCCTGACCATCGTCAAGTCCCGGTCGGGAGTCGACCTGCTGGCCCACCTCGGGGTGGGGGTCCTGCGCGACACCTTCGGCATCCCGCACCCCACCTTCTTGCAGGGTGGCTTCCTGTCGAGCAATGCGGCCGAGGAGCCGGGCGCTGCTGATCAGGAGGTCGAGGCGATCGACCCCATGACGACCTATGTCCCCGAGTCACCCCTCGAGCTCGATCAGATCGTCGAGAAGATCCTCAGCTCCCTTCTGGGCCGGCCGGTGTGGCAGGACGAGGACGGGGACTACCCGATGCGCTACGGCTCGGTGGTCGTCTTCGTCCGGCCGAGAGCCGAGGAGCCCATCGTCGAGTTGCTGAGTCCGGTGGTGCGCGACGTCGAGAACCGCGATCAGGCGCTGCTCGAACTCTCGATCCTCAACCGCCGCGCTGCCTTCATCTCCTATCACCTGGAGGGAACGACCATCGTCGCGCGCGTGCACCTGCCCGCCTTCCCCCTCGTGGCCAACCACCTGATCGAGCTGCTCTCCACGATGTCGCAGACGCTCGACCGCGCTGACGAGGATCTGGCCCTGCGCGTCGGTGGTCGCCTCTGGCTCGACCTGACCGACAGCGCCCCGCCCATCCGGATGCCGATCTCGGACGACGGCGACGACGTCACCGCCTCCGAGGAGGGGCCTTCTTCGCCTTCCGAGATCGCCGGGAAGAACGTCGGGGCGGCCCTGGGTGCCCCGCGGGCTCACGCCAAACCGAACAACCACGACCCGCACCTCGATGAGGTCAGCAACGAGTCGGAGGATCACAGCAAAGATCTGCCCGCTCCCCTGCTGGCCATGCTTCAACTCGATGCCGAGGGCGACCTCAGCGTCGAGCCCGAAGTCATCGCGGCCCTGTTTGAGGGCAGCATCGAGTTGGTCGTGCAGTGCCTTCGCCTGACGGAACAGGAGACCATCTGCTGGCGCGAGTCGATGGAGGATGCCATGGCGCTGGGCGACTCCGACGAGGCCGATGTCTGCGCCAACGAGATGCGCGCCTGGGAGAGGTCGGTCTCTGATCTCCGGGCCGGCCTGCGCTTCATCGTCAAGGACCGCACCCGCGAACGTTGGCAGCCCTGAGCGAAGTCACCCAACGCTGCCCAACCCTCTTCCAGGCACCACCGAGGGTCGTGCGGTGGTGTGGCGCCGAAGACTGGTGACGTAGGTCCCAGCGCACCGGCAGAATCCGGCCGTAGCGTCGTGAGTGGAAGGGATCTCATCATGCGCACGCTCATCGTCCACGAGTCCATGTTCGGCAACACCGAGGCAGTCGCGGCGGCCATCGCCGAGGGATTGCGCGCCACCATCGGCGGCCAGGACCCTGACACGGTCCAGCTCGTCCGGGTCTCGGAAGCGCCGGACACCATCAGCGACGACATCACCCTGCTGCTCGTCGGCGGACCGACCCACGTGTTCTCCATGACGCGCGAGGGCACCCGGGCCGACGCCGTGAAGAAGGGCGCCGCCCACCCGGACTCGCGCGGTATCCGCGACTGGATCAAGGCGGTCGCCCCGCGGGCGGACCTGTCGGTGGTCACCTTCGACACCCGCTTCCACGTCAAGATGCTGCCGGGCTCAGCCGCCAAGACGGCCGCCGCCGCGTTGGACAAGCGCGGTTTCGAGCACGCCGAGCGCGGCGAGACCTTCTGGGTCGAGGGCACCGAGGGCCCGCTGCCCGAGACCGAGTTGGTCCGCGCCCGCGAGTGGGGCGCCGAACTCGCCCGGCGTTACGTGACCAGCGCCTGAGTGAGATCGCCTGAGTTGAGGTCACAGCGACAACATCGGCATTGTCGCTGTGACCGCGTCCGGGCCAGCCGCCCCCTCAGTGCACCGCCTCAGTGCACCCGGGAACCAGCAACCTGATCGGGCGCCACCGAGTCGACCACCGGCGGACCGGTCGGAGGCGGATACGACCCGACCTCCGAGCCCCCGCTGTCGAGGCGGAAGGGCGGGTAGCTGTCGGTCAGGAGCAGCGCATAGGCCAGGACGCGGTACTCCCACCGGTTGAGACCGACCACGACGTCGAAGAGACCCTTGGGGTAGGCGCCGCTGAAGAGGAGCACGAGCGCAGCAGCCAGGACGAGCAGTCCGAGGACCCCGGGCAGGCTGGTCTGCCACCGTTCGCGATCGGTCGCCAGCCAGCTCACGGTCGGCCCGGTGAGGATCGCGAGAACGATCCAGTGCGGCACGAGCAGCAGCCACTTGACGAAGATCAGGCCGCGCGAGAGCTCCTCCGGGTAGGCCACGTCGAGGTGGGCCGCGTCATCCGGCATCGCGTCGAGGGTGAAGGGCGGGTAGCGGTCAGAGCCGAGACCACCCGTGCCGGCGTAGTAGGCAACCCGCCACGTCCACCGCAGCACGCCGACCGTGAAGTCGAAGAGGGCCCGCGGATACCGCCCGGTGATCAGGATCGCGAACCAGGCCCACACGCTGACGACGCCGACCGCGAGCCACAGGAACGCCAGGACGAGGTAGTGCGGGATCGCGAGAAACCACTTGACCAGCCACAGTCCCTGCGAGAGCGCGGGGTCCAGCCGTGCTTCCACGACCACCGGGAGCGCGTGGCTGGGCGTACCCACCGGGCCGTATGCCGCTGAGCCCGGAGGGCGCGGCTGCTCACGTCGGGCGTTGACGAGCGGGAGCACGATCAGGAGCGTGCCGATCACCAGCAGGATGAGGCCGAGCCCGATGAGCCCGAGTGCAATCGGTCCGAACACGCCGGACCGGACGCTCGCCGTCATGGTGACCGCGACGCCGGAGGAGCCGTCGGCGTTGAGGACCGTAGCGGCCCAACTCCCCGAGTGCGGGGTCCAAATCACTTGCTGCTCGCCGGCGCCGGAGGCCGAGGCGTCCCAGATCGTCTGGGCTGCGGGTGGGTCGACCGTGGCCGCGCCGGGCCTGGCGGAGTAGGTGGGGGTGCCACGCATCGGCAGCCTGAGCACGACGTCGTGGGCGGCACCGTCGAGGTAGCGGTCGATGGCGGCCTGGTCCGCGATGCCGACGAAGAGCGGCTTGCCATCGAGGGACCGGGCAGTGAGGCGCACGTCGAGGTCGAGCCAGTCGGCGACGACGGGTGGCGCCGCATTCTCCACGAGGATTCGTTCCGCTGTGACGGCGACGCCATCGGACTCGACGCGGTCGACGGTCATCGAGTACCAGCCACCGGCGTCGTGGGTGGACAGGGTCATCACCCCGATCGTGGCGCCACCGAGGAGCATGCCGAGTCCGGGAAGAACCAGGATGATCCCGAGAACGATGGCGATGATGCGACGCGCGCGCATGATGATGAGTCCCCCTATCGAGACGAACCCCCGACATCTCCACCCTGACCCCACGCGGCACCAAGGGACAGTGACCAACGTCCCGGCGCCCACGTGGTTCCGGTCACGTCACGTTCGGGGTTCCTTGCTCAATTGACTTGGAGTTCATGGCCGGTCAGGTCAGGTCAGCTTGCTGGGGACCAGACCTGGTGGAGGCGCAGGAAGAGATACGGCACCACGACGAGCCCAGCGAGGATCACCGCGGTGCCGCCACGCGAGCGTTCGGCCCACGACCAGCCCACGGCGAGTGGCAGCACCAGCAGGCTCCCGATGAGGTAGCCCACCCACTCCGCGACCGAGACACCCTCCGGCGCATCAAAGGCCATCTGGATCCCGGCCACCAGTTGCACCACCAGGCCGACCTCGATCAGGGCCACCAACCCGAGGATCCCCTTCCCTACCAACCGATTGCGCAGGATCTGCCCGGCCACGAGGAGAGCCGCCACGCCGCAGGCGACGGCGAGGACGATCTGGAGCTGGGTCACGCCAGCATCATTGCAGGGTCGGATCCTCCGGAGCCGATAGCGTGACGACAGCCAACTCCACGAGGTCGTGCTCCTCGATCCGCTTCGCGATGGCGTGCAACCGCCGACCGACCTGCCCCTCTGGGTCCTCGCCGGTGAGATCAACGGCCGCCAGGAGCAAGACCTTGCCCGGGCCGACGTACTCGAGGTGCAGGAACGTCACCCTTTCGACCTCCGGGCTCTCGAGGAGGGCTGTCAGAGCCCGTTGGCGCATCTCGGGCGAGGCGGCCTGCCCGACCAGGAAGTCACGGTTGCGGCTGATGAGGAAGACCGCGATGACCCCCAGCAGGAGACCGACGAGGATCGACCCCACCGCGTCCCACCGAGCGTCGCCGGTCAGCTGGTGCAGGCCGATCCCCGATGCGGCGAACACGATGCCGATCAGGGCGGCGGCATCCTCGGCATAGACGGCTCGCAGCGTCGGGTTGGAGGTGCGGGCCAGGAAGCGCAGCGGGTGCAGCCCGGCTGCGAGCGCCGCATGATTCGTCTGGCGACGCGCCTGCAGGAAGGAGAAGCCTTCGAGGGCGAAGGAGAGGCCGAGGACCGCATAGGCCCAGCCGTAGTCCGCCTCCGCCTCCGTCGTGGTCCAACTCTGGACGCCGTGCCAGATCGACACCACGGCCCCGGCGGTGAAGAGGCCGAAAGCCGCGAACATCGACCAGACGTAGGCCTCCCGGCCGTAGCCGAGCGGATGGGACTCGTCGCGCTTCTTGTCGGAACGGCGCTCGGCGACGAGGAGGAAGATCTCGTTGCCGGCATCCGCCCACGAGTGCGCGGCCTCGGCCACCATCGAGGCCGAGGCGGTGAGGGCGGCCACGATGGACTTCGCGATGGCGATGACGACGTTCGCTCCCAGCGCGATGAGGACGATCAGCAGGCCGACGTCGGCGGGCGCTGAGCCCTCCCCACGAAGGTTCTCTCTCTCCGGCTGGGTGTCACCCTGAACTTGGGGGTCGTCCGTCATGGCTTCCACTCTGGCACCGGACTGCCCCGAAACGTCCGTAGGCCCCAAACCCTGCTGGTTCGGGACCTACGGAGTCGGCGACCTCGTCAGGTCGCGCTGACCCTTACTGCGTCGGTCAGGCCTGCGGCTGGCGTGGTCGACGCTCAGCTCGCCGGCCCACGTTGCCCCGCAGTTGCGCGAGCACCTTTGCTTCGGCGTCGTTGAGGGCGTCCTTGGTCTCAGTGAGGTCCGAGACGCCGATCATCGACGGGAGGCCACGGACGTGCAACTCCAGCGAGGTGTGCATCCCGGGGCGGCCGCGATCCTTGATCCGCACGCTGATGTCGACCATCGAGGGGTCGAAGCGCTCGATCTGGTTGAACAACTGCGTCAGCGTCCGCTCCATGAACGGGAGGTCATCCTGGGTGACCCCGTCCTCAAGGCGGAGGCGACTCATCATCTGGCTGGGCTCGACATTCATGTGGCGCTCCTTCAGCAAGGCCCGGGCGCCGGATCCGCTCCCGGTTCCTGACCCCATCCTATGAACAGATCTGTGGCAGAACGAATTTCGCGGGGTGAGACTGGTCACCGGTGGGGCAAGGGAGTCCGCACGTCGACCGTCGGCGTCGAAACGCTGCCGACCTTGACAGAACGTGCCACGATCAGAGGGTGAGCGACAGCGCAGCCTCAGACATCGTTGGTCCCGCGACCCGGGAGCAGATCTCCCTCGCCGAGAACTGGGTGGCGAACAATTACCATCCGCTGCCAGTGATGATCGCGCAGGCCGAAGGCTCCTGGGTCACGGACGTCGATGGCCGACGCTACCTCGATGCGCTCGCTGGCTACTCGGCCCTCAACTTCGGCCACCGTCACCCGGCCCTGATCGCCGTCGCCCGGGAGCAGCTCGAGCGCGTGACCCTGACGAGCCGGGCCTTCCACAGCGACCGGCTCGGCCCCTTCTGCCGCGACCTGGCCACCCTGGCCGGCAAGGAGCTCGTGCTCCCGATGAACACGGGCGCCGAAGCGGTCGAGACCGCGATCAAGGTCGCCCGCAAGTGGGGCTACGAGGTCAAGGGCGTGCCGGAGGGCCAGGCCCGGATCATCGTCATGGCCGGCAACTTCCACGGCCGCACGACGACGATCGTCAGTTTCTCCGACGATCCGGTCGCCCACGACCACTACGGTCCCTACACCCCGGGCTTCGACACGGTGGCCTATGGCGACCTCGCGGCCCTCGAGGCGGCCATCACCGACGACACGGTCGCCGTGCTGCTCGAGCCGATCCAGGGCGAGGCCGGCGTCATCATCCCGCCTGCCGGCTACCTCAAGGCCGTCCGGGAGCTGACCAGCCGCACGAACGTGCTCATGCTCGCCGACGAGATCCAGTCGGGTCTGGGACGCACCGGCACGACGTTTGCCTGCGATCTGGATGAGGTCGTCCCGGACGTCTACATCCTCGGCAAGGCCCTCGGTGGGGGCATCGTCCCGGTGTCAGCCATCGTCGCCGACCGCTCGGTGATGGGCGTCTTCACCCCCGGCACCCACGGCTCGACGTTCGGCGGCAACCCGCTCGCGGCCGCGGTCGGCCAGGCCGTCGTCGGCCTGCTCGCCACCGGCGAGTACCAGGAGCGCGCCAAGCAGCTGGGCAAGGTCCTCGCCGACGGGCTCGCCGGACTCGTCGGACACGGCCTCGATGAGGTCCGGGTCCGCGGCCTCTGGGCGGGGGTCGACATCGACCCGGCTCTGATGACCGGACGGGAGGCCTGCGAGCGCCTCCTCGCGAACGGCGTCCTGGTCAAGGACACCCATGGCTCGACCGTTCGACTGGCTCCGCCGCTCGTCGTGGACGAGGACGAGGTCCAGTTGCTCGTCACGACCATGGGGCACATCCTGCGCTGAGCCCTGCCACCAGGGCCCACAGGGCTGTCTCGCCCCCTCGGCTCCGATCCGTCGCGCGGACTCGTCGACACGTCTGGGATCGGCCCGGCTTGCCTCATAAGGTGGACTCCTCGGGAGCACGCCCACGACGGGGACCGAGCTCAGCGGCATACGACCAGAGGGACGAGATGGCATCACGCGGCAAACGGGGCCGGCGGTCTCACGGTGAGCACCGGCTTCACGTGGTCCCGGGGACGGGCCCGGGTCCGGGCGCTGACCCGGCGACCCAACAGCTGGTCCAGGATCTGCGACGGACGCTGCGCTCGGATGATCCCCTCGACCTGCTTGCCATGATCTCCTCCCTCCAGCACTTCCTGGGGACGGGACTCGTCGTGGGGGGCAAGGCGACTCCCGGCCTCGATATCTTTGTCGACACGCTGATCGGCGTCGACCTCGCCGAGACCACGGCCGCGCTGCACGTGTTTGCTGCCTTCGTGACCGATGTCGCCGTGCACGATCGCATCGTCACCGCGCTCACGACGCGGCGCCAGCCGATGCCGCTGTGGCTGCGTGATCTCGCCGCGACCCGGATCACCCGCGTCGTCGAGATGAGTGAGGCCATGGGCGACGGCGATGACGTCCTGCTCGGCATCACGTGGGCCGATGGGCGCGAGGCGACCTACCTCGTCTACATCGACCACAATGCTGGGACCCTCGTCAAGGACGCCTTCCCGTCGCCGGCACCGATCTCCACTGTCGCTGCACAGTTGAAGGAGGCCGCCCAGGAGGCGCCCGGCGTGCTCTTTCAGGACCTCGACCTCGGCGAGGCCCACGCCCTGGTGGCGCAGGCCGTCGACCGGGCCGAGGAGGTCGGCGACCCCTTCGAGACGGACACCTGGCCGCTCGGGCGGCCCATGGTCCGGTGGCTGCTCACCCTCTTGCCCGAACAGGCGCTGGGGGTCGCGCGTGACCCCCACGACACGGGGAACGAGGCAGCGTTGCTCGGGGTGGGTGATCTCCTGAACGACTTCGCGGGCTCACCGGAGGCCGACGGGCTGCAACTCGATCCGCCCATGGGCACCATCGACAGCGTCTGCCTCTTGGCCATCGTCGGCTTCGCCACCAGCCAGGACTCACGGGATCCGTTGCGGTGGAGCCCGACCCGGGTCGAGATCCTCTTCGACCAGTGGCTGCTGGAGGCCCTGCTCGACCTGAGCGTGGTCCGGCGGTTCCCGCACGTGGCGCGGGCCTACATCACGTGGAGCCTGCGACGCCAGGCACTGCCCGAGAAGCCGTGGCCCTGCGCCGGGCCGTGGATGCCTATGAGCGTCGGGTCGGCGTAGAAGGCCTGCTCGGCATCACCGTCCTCGAGGACCCGAAGGCGGGCACCTGGGATGCGCTCTTCGCGGCCCAGGCGGCCAGGGACGGCGAGTTCCTGGAACGTCTGGGCGGCCAGGTCGGCGGCCGTGATGTGCTCGCGGACCTGCCAGTTGATCCGCTGCCAGACGAGCCCTTCGACTGGGAGCCGATCCCTGATGACGCCCGACCCGAGGTCACCGCTGTGCTCGACCTGATCGAGACCTTCATCGACGACGTCCCTGACGCTGAGGAGGTCAACGCGCTCGACGACGGGTCGGATCCCTTCGGGGTGGAGTTCCGGACCGCCTGCCGCCGCTACCTGTCCCGGGTCGCTGCGGCCGATCCGGACCTCTTCCGCACGGGCCGCCGGGCCG
>CAJDUR010000151.1_pt1 | contig 11623 bp, 9 predicted proteins | sample 7391191 | NCBI WGS metagenome assembly CAJDUR01 (sample SAMEA7055688, study PRJEB34461) | soil metagenome | biome: terrestrial ecosystem; feature: Peninsula; material: soil | place: Antarctica | collected 2016 | reverse complement strand
CGCGACCAGTTGGTCGGGCCGTGGCAGGTGCCGGTGGCCGACGTCGCGGTGACGCTCTCGGACCACGTCGGGTTCGCCGGGCAGGCCATGGCGAGTGGGGAACGGATGCCGCTGGCCTCCGTCGATGCCCCGGCCTCGGGTCGCATGGCGGTCGGGGAAGCGCTGACCAACCTCCTCGCGGCCCCTGTCGCGGACTTGTCCGGCGTCAAGCTCTCGTGCAACTGGATGGCTGCGTGCGGGGAGCCGGGGGAGGACGCCGCGCTCTACGACACCGTCCACGCGGTCGCCATGGAGCTGTGCCCGGCCCTCGGCATCTCGGTGCCGGTCGGCAAGGACTCGCTCTCGATGCGGACCCGCTGGATCGACGCCGACTCGGGCGAGGCCAGGCAGGTCACGTCCCCCGTGTCGCTCGTGGTCTCCGCCTTCGCCGCACTGCCCGACGTGCGCGGGACGCTGACCCCGCAGCTGCAGGGCGCGGTCGTCGGCGCCGACGGCTCGCGGCGCGAGACCGAGCTCGTGCTCATCGACCTCGGTCGGGGGGCGAACCGGCTCGGCGGGTCGATCCTGGCGCAGGTGTCCGGCGCCTTCGGCGAAGCGGTGCCCGACCTCGATGACCCCGCCCTGCTGGCCGGCCTCGCGTCGGCGATGACCGACCTTCGTTCTCGCGAACTGGTGCTGGCCTATCACGACCGCTCGGACGGTGGGCTCTGGGCGACCCTGTGCGAGATGGCTTTTGCCAGTGGGTGCGGCCTGTCGGTCGTCCCGCTGGCCTCGATCGAGGAGCTCTTCACCGAGGAGCTCGGTGTCGTGATCGAGGTGCCGACTGGCCGTCGCGACGAGGTGCAGCAGGTGCTCGCCGCTCACGGAGTGGGCGAGGTGAGCCGCACCGTCGCGCGCCCCACCGTCGAGCGCACCATCGTTCTCGGTGTCGGCAGCGACAGCCACAGCCACAGTCACAGCGGCGGCGATGTCGACAGCGACAACGGCAGGGCCGCAACGCTGACCCTGCAGGAGTCGGTCCGCGACCTCGCGCAGGCCTGGGACGAGGTGTCGTGGCGGATCGCGGCGCTGCGTGATCACCCGGCCTGCGCCGACCAGGAGCACGCAGCCTTCGGGGCCGAGGATGACCCGGGCCTGCTGGTCGCGCCGACGTTCGACCCGACCGACGACATCACCGCGCCCTATCTCGGCCTCGGCGCTCGGCCCAAGGTCGCGATCCTGCGCGAGCAGGGCGTCAACAGCCACGTCGAGACCGCCTTCGCCTTCGACCGGGCCGGCTTCGACACCTACGACGTGCACATGACCGACCTGCAGACCGGTCGGTTCGACCTCGCTGACGCCGTCGGCCTGGTCGCCTGTGGCGGCTTCTCCTACGGCGACACCCTCGGCGCGGGCGAGGGCTGGGCGCGCTCGGTGCTCTTCAACGAGCGGCTGACCGACGAGTTCCAGGCCTTCTGCCACCGCGAGGGCACCTTCGGGCTCGGCATCTGCAACGGAGCCCAGATGTTCGCCGCGCTCGCCGGACTCATCCCGGGCGCCGAGGCGTGGCCGCGTTTCACCCGCAACACGTCGGAGCAGTACGAGTCCCGGCTGACCCTCGTCGAGGTCCTCGACTCCCCGTCCATCTTCATGGCCGGCATGGCCGGGAGCCAGGTCCCGATCGCGGTCGCGCATGGTGAGGGCTTTGCCAACTTCTCGATGCAGGGCGACCCCGGCTCCGTGCAGCGGGTGGCCCGGTTCGTGGACCATCACGGGCAGCCGGCGGTGACCTACCCCCACAACCCGAACGGCTCACCCGACGGCCTCACCGCCGTGACCACCCCGGATGGCCGGTTCACCGCGGTGATGCCCCACCCGGAGCGCGTCATCCGCAACGCCCAGATGTCGTGGACTCCGGGCCCGGTCGAGGCGGACAGCCCGTGGCTGCGCATGTTCCGCAACGCACGGGTGTGGGTGGACTGAGCGGCATACGGCAGTCAGGGTGCTGCGGGATTGTCGCCGCGCGGGGTTAGCGTGAGGGCGTGAGCCACGATTCCAGCATCACCACCCTCGGGGCGCTGCGCGCGTCCGGCCACCAGCAGAAGCACCTCAAGGAGGAGCTGCGCGACAACCTGCTGGCGGCCCTGCACGACGGGCGCGACCCCTGGCCCGGCCTGCACGGCTTCGCCACCACCGTGATCCCGCAGCTCGAGCGGGCCCTCATCGCGGGGCACGACATCGTCCTGCTCGGCGAGCGAGGCCAGGGCAAGACCCGACTGCTCCGCACCCTCGTCGGCCTCCTCGACGAGTGGACCCCGGTCATCGCCGGGGCCGAGCTCGGCGAACACCCCTATGACCCGATCACCCCGGCCTCCCGCCGACGGGCGGCCGAGCTCGGCGACGACCTTCCCGTGGCCTGGCGCCACCGGGACGAGCGCTATGCCGAGAAGCTCGCGACGCCGGACACCTCGGTGGCGGACCTGGTCGGGGACGTCGACCCGATGAAGGTGGCGCAGGGCCGCAGCCTCGGTGACCCCGAGACGATCCACTACGGCCTCATCCCGCGCAGCCACCGCGGCATCGTCGCGATCAACGAGCTGCCGGACCTCGCCGAGCGGATCCAGGTCGCGATGCTCAACGTCATGGAGGAGCGTGACATCCAGATCCGGGGCTACATCCTGCGGCTCCCGATCGACGTGCTCGTGGTGGCGTCGGCCAACCCGGAGGACTACACGAACCGCGGTCGGATCATCACGCCGCTCAAGGACCGCTTCGGTGCTGAGATCCGCACCCACTACCCCGTGGCGCTCGAGGACGAGGTCGCGGTCATCCGTCAGGAGGCCCACCTGAGCGCCGAGGTGCCCGACGTCCTCGTCGAGATCCTGGCCCGCTTCACCCGGCACCTGCGCGAGTCCAGTGCCGTCGACCAGCGCTCGGGCGTCAGTGCCCGCTTCTCCATCGCCGGGGCCGAGACGCTCGCGGCAGCCGCCCGGCACCGCGCGGCCACCCAGCACGAGGCTGACGCCGTGGCCCGCGTCGTCGACCTCACCGCCGCCGTGGACGTGCTCGGCGGCAAGGTGGAATTCGAGACCGGCGAGGAGGGTCGGGAGCAGGAGATCCTCACGCACCTGCTGCGCACCGCCGTCGCCGAGACGGTGACCCGCCACTTCCGCGGGATCGACTTCGCCCTGCTGGTCGAGGCGATCGAGTCCGGGACGATGGTGTCCACCGGCGAGCAGGTCAGCGCTCGCGACTTCCTGACCGGGCTGCCGGTGCTTGGCGAGTCAGACCTCTATGACCAGATCTGCGACCGGCTCGGCGCGACCAACGACGGCGAGCGTGCCAGCGCCATCGAGCTCGGTCTCGAGGGGCTCTACCTCGCCCGCCGGGTGAGCAAGGAGACCAACGCAGGGGAGACGATCTACGGATGAACCCGCACGGGAGCGAACGGCGATGAGGACCCGCTACGGCAGGTATGACGGCGGCCCGGACCCCCTCGCGCCCCCGGTCGACCTGGCGCAGGCCCTCGAGGCGATCGGCGAGGACGTCATGGCCGGGCGCTCCCCCGAGCGGGCGATGCGCGAGTTCCTCCGACGTGGCGCCAACGGGCGGCAAGGGCTCGACGACCTCGCCCGCCGGGTCGCCCAGCGCCGCCAGGAGATCCTGCAACGGCACAACCTCGACGGCACGATGCAGCAGGTCCGGGAGCTGCTCGACCAGGCGGTCCTGGCCGAGCGCAAACAGTTGGCCCGCGACCTCGATGACGACGCGCGGTTCGCCGAGATGCGGATCGGCAACCTCCCACCGTCGCCGGCGGCCGCCGTCAGCGAGCTCTCCGACTATCCCTGGCGCTCGTCCGAGGCCAAGGAGGCGTATGAGGAGATCAAGGACCTGCTGGGTCGTGAGTTGCTCGACCAGCGCTTCGCCGGGATGAAGCAGGCCCTCGAGGGGGCCAGCGAGCAGGACCGGGAGCGCATCGCCGAGATGCTCCAGGACCTCAACGCGCTGCTTGAAGCCAACCGGAACGGCGAGCCGACCGACGAGCTGTTCCGCGACTTCATGACCAAGCACGGGGACTTCTTCCCCGAGGACCCGCAGACGATGGACGAGCTGCTCGACGCGTTGGCCCAGCGGTCCGCCGCCGCCCAACGGATGCTCAACTCGATGACCCAGGAGCAGCGGGACGAGCTGATGGCCCTGTCCCAGCAGGCCTTCGGCTCACCACAACTGATGGACCAGCTCGGCCGGCTCGATGACAACCTGCGGGCCCTGCGGCCCGGGGAGGACTGGGGCGGCAGCGAGTCCTTCAAGGGAGAACAGGGCCTGGGTCTCGGTGACGGGACCGGAGCACTGCAGGACCTGGCCGACCTCGACGACCTCGCCGAGGCACTCGCCCAGTCCTACGACGGGGCCCGCCTCGACGACCTCGACCTCGACCAGCTCGCCCGCCAACTCGGCGACGAGGCCGCGGTCGATGCCCGGACCCTGGCCGAGCTCGAGCGGGCGCTGCGCAAGAGCGGCTACCTCCGGCGCGCGTCCGACGGCCAGCTCACCTTGTCGCCCAAGGCGATGCGCCAACTCGGCAAGGCCCTCCTGCGTGACGTCGCCGACAAGATGTCCGGTCGACAGGGCCAGCGCGACCAGCGCCAGGCCGGTGCCGCGGGCGAGCTGAGCGGCGCGACCCGCGAGTGGACCTTCGGCGACACCCAGCCCTGGGACGTCACCCGCACCGTGACCAACGCCGTCCTGCGCACGGCAGGAGACGGCGGTGACTCGAGCCACGGGGTGCGCCTCGACATCCACGACGTCGAGGTCAGCGAGACCGAGTCACGCACGCAGGCGGTGGTCGCACTCCTAGCGGACACCTCCTTCTCCATGGCGATGGACGGGCGATGGGTCCCGATGAAGCGCACGGCCCTGGCCCTGCACCACCTCATCAGCTCACGTTTCCGGGGCGATGACCTCCAGCTGATCGGCTTCGGCCGGACCGCGCAGGTGATGGAGATCGAGGAGCTCACGGCTCTCGACGCGCAGTGGGACAAGGGCACCAACCTGCACCACGCCCTGCTCCTGGCCAACCGGCACTTCCGTCGGCACCCCAACGCGCAGCCGGTCCTGCTCATCGTCACCGACGGTGAGCCGACCTCGCACCTGACCCCGGGCGGCGAGACGTGGTTCAACTACCCACCGGACCCACGCACGATCGCCGCGACCGTCCGCGAGCTCGACGCGGCCGGCCGCCTCGGCGCCAGGACGACGTTCTTCCGGCTCGGTGAGGACCCAGGGCTGGCCCGCTTCATCGACTCGCTGGCCCGCCGGGTCGACGGCAAGGTCGTGGCTCCTGAGCTCGACGACCTCGGGGTGGCGGTCGTCAGCAGCTATCTCGGCTCGCGGGGGCCGGGCGGCTACGGCGGGGCCGCTGACTACCGGGACTGGTTCGGCGGCCGCGGCTTCTGGGTCTGACGGCTGCCGCCCCCTCAGCGAACGCGCCAGCCCCGCGCGTCCGGCGGCTCCGGGCTCGGTGCCGAGTCGTCGACGAAGGGCCTGGCGCCCGCGATGAGCCGGTCCAGCGCCGCCCCCTCGCGCAGCCCGGTCGGCAGGTTCGCCGGTCGAGCGCAGCACCCGCGCCACGTCCTGGCCGTATGCCGCTGTGCTGAGCTCCGCCGGCACCCGCCCAGCCGCGAAGGCGTCGGTCACGAGCACGTCGGCCGAGTCCGTGCCCAGCGCACTGACCCCGGTGCGCCCGTCCTGCGGCCGGACCCGGATCCGGTGCCGCCGGGGGAGCGGGATCTCCTGACGCACCAGGGCGGTCAGCGCCTCGTCCGGCTCGAGCACGATCTGCGGGGACCCGGGCCGGGTCGCCTCGACCCAGCGGGGCAGGGTCAGGCCGGCGCCGCCCACGTGCGTCACGGCCAGCAGGGCCGGAGCCGCCGGGGTGCAGGCGTCGATGGCGAGGGCCAGGTGCTGGACGTACTCGAAGACGAGCAGTGTCGGGTCGTCCGGCTGGACGTGCGACTGCGGTGACCCGTCCATGTGGACGGTGACCCCGCCGCGCTCGTCCCACTCCAGCGAGACGTGCCCGCTCACAGGTCGAGGACGAGTTGGCGCTGCTCGCCATAGCGGGTGAAGCCGATCCGGCGCAGGATCGGCGACGAGGTCTCCACCCGGCCGTGGGTGAGCCCGAGCGTCGCTCCAGCGGCCCGACCGATCCGGAGCCGCTCCGCGAGCACGGCCCGGTAGGCGCCTCGCCCCCGCAGCGACGAGACGGTCGCCCCACCCCACAGGCGGCACACCCTGTCGGCCAGCAGCCAGCCACCGACACCGGCGGGGTGTCCGTCGACATAGGCCACGACCTGTCCCGCCGAGTCGTCCTCGAAGCCGGGTGCCAGGTCGGTCAGGTCCTTCGCCAGCTGCTCGGCGGTCAGCTCGTTGGCGCCGAAAGCGTCCCGCTCCACGAGATGGGCGTCCCGCTTGGTGGACAGGTCACGAACGCGTCGGATCTCGATCGCGGCCGGGAGGCCGAGGTCGGGCAGGGGCACGTCCATCGGCAGGGCGAGGACGTCCATCCGCTCGACGACCTCACCGCCGCGCCGCCGCAACTCCGCCTCGAGCGTCACCGGCCTGGTCGCGTCGGACACGGTCCACCAGAGACGGTCGCGGCCCAAGCCGCTGGCGATCGCGTGGGCCTGCTCCACCAACTCGGCGGCGTCGCGGTCCGAGGCGAACACTGACACGCCGGTCGGTCTGTCGTAGTGGTCGGGATACGCGACGACGAGCAGCTCGTCGGTCCGCACATGGGGGGCACCCGGTGGAATCCAGGCCCACTCGTTCGAGGCCGCGAGCACTGCCTCCGCGTCCCACCTCGTGCCATCGCTTGGCGTCACTGGGACAGGCTACCGAGAGCGACTACGGTCGAGCCATGCGATTTGGCCTGTGCATCCTGCCCGAACACACGTGGTCGGTCGCCGCGCCGATGTGGCGCGAGGCCGAGGCGATGGGCTTCGACCACGCGTGGACCTTCGACCACATCACCTGGGGTGGTTTGCCGGACGCTCCGTGGTTCGCGGCCATGCCGACCCTGACGGCCGCGGCCACCGTCACCGAGCGGATCCGACTCGGCACCTTCGTCTCGTCGCCCAACAACCACCACCCCGTCCAGTTCATGCGGGAGATCCTCGCCCTCGACGACATCTCGGGCGGCCGCTTCATCCTCGGGGTCGGCGCCGGTGGGGACCACGACGCCCAGATCACGGGCGACGACCTGACGCGGGGGCAGCGGACCGCCCGCTTCCACGAGTTCACCGACCTGCTCGACCGGTTGCTGCGTGAGGACCACGTCAGCGCCGACGGCACCTACTACCGAGCCAGGGACGTGCGGACCCTACCCGGTCCGGTCCGCACCGCTGAGCCGGGTGGCGCCAACCGGGTGCCGCTCGTCATCGCCGGCAACGGCCCCAAGTCGATCCGGCTCGCGGCGCAGCGGGGGGACGCCTGGATGACCCTGGGTGGGAACGCCCCGACGGACGAGGAGTGGTGGGAGCTCGTCGCACGCCTCAGCCAGCTCGCGGACGATGCGTTCGAGGCGGCCGGACGTGAGCGGCATACGGCAGCGCGCTACCTCAACCTCGACGCGGCTCCGACCTTCTCCCTGACGAGCGTGGCGGCCTTCGAGGACGCGGTCGGTCGGGCGGACGAGCTCGGCTTCACGGACCTCGTCCTGCCCCGGCCCCGCCCCGCCGGGCCCTTCGCCGGCCCCCGGGCTGTCCTCGACTCCGTGGTGGCCGACGTGCTCCCGCGGTGGCGCTGATGCCACCCCGACGCCGCACGCCGATCGCCGAGGGCTACCGCGCCCTGGCCGTGTGCCGCGGAGCTGGGTTCGCCGCCGAGCGCCAGGTCATGGCCACAGCCGTTCGCTTCACCCTCGAGGAGCTGGCCACGGTCGCGCCCGGTCGCACGGTGGAGGTGCGAGTGCCCCCCTACGGCGCCGTGCAGTGCATCGAGGGGCCGGTGCACACCCGCGGCACCCCGCCCAACGTCATCGAGACCGACGCGGGCACCTGGCTCGCGCTCGTGACGGGGGAACTGGCCTGGGCGGACGCGTTGGACACGGCCCGCGTGCGTGCCAGTGGGCAACGGGCCCACCTCGACGGACTCCTGCCGCTGGCGTCACTTACCCTTGACTCGTGACCGACCGACTGCCTCGCACGCCGAACTTCAAACGCATCATCATCACCGGTGCCCTCCTGGGGCTCGCCATCGGGTTGTACTTCGGGCTCCGGGAGTCCGGCGGGCCGAGCTACAACGCCCAGATGAACTACGACGACGGTGCCGCGGCGATGTTCCTCGGCGCCTTCGGCATCTTCATCGGCGCGGGCGCGGGCGGCATCCTGGCCGTGCTGCTCGACCGCACCAGTCGCGACTCATGACCGGCCGCTCGGGCCCACTGACCGGGGTCCGGGTCGTCGAGTTCGCCGGACTCGGTCCCGGCCCGTTCGCAGCCATGCTGCTCGCGGACCTGGGAGCTGATGTCATCCGGATCGACCGTCTGGGGCCCGCGCTGGTGCCCATCCCCACCGAGGCTGACCTGCTCCGGCGGGGGCGGCCGTCGGTGGCGCTCGACCTGAAGCACCCGGACGGGCTGCGGGCCGCCCTCGAGCTGGTGGAACGGGCCGACGTGCTCCTCGAGGGCTTCCGGCAGACCGCCGGCCACGACAGCGGCTACATCGCGATCACCGGGGCGCTCGCGGCGATCGGCCGGGCCGGTGACCCGCCGCAGCTGCCGCTCAACCTGGTCGGCGACTTCGGGGGCGGCGCGATGTATCTCGTCGTCGGGGTCCTCGCGGCGCTGCTCGAGTCGAAGGTCAGCGGCCGCGGCCAGGTCGTCGATGCCGCGATCGTCGACGGCACGGCCCACTTGTCCACGATGATCCTCGGGATGGTCTCTGCCGGTCTCTGGCGTCCCGAGCGCGGCACCAACCTGCTCGACTCGGGTGCTCCCTTCTATGACGTGTACGAGGCCAGTGATGGCGGGTGGCTCGCGGTCGGCCCGCTCGAGCCGCACTTCTGGGCCGAGTTGCTGGAGCGGCTGGAGCTGACCGACCGGGCCCCGGACCGGCTCGACGTCACGGCCTGGCCGGCGTTGCGCGAGCTCCTGGCTGCCACCTTCCGGACCAGGACCCGGGACGAGTGGGCGGCACACTTCGCCGAGGGCGACGCCTGCGTGGCACCGATCCTGACCTATGCCGAGGCTCCGCAGCACCCGCACCTGCAGGCTCGGGGCGTCTACGTCGAGCGTGGCGGAGTCACCCAGCCGGCGCCGGCGCCACGCTTCTCCCGGACACCGGGGGCCCTGACCACCTCGCCCCCCGAGCTGGGGGCCGACACCCGGGCGGCGCTCACCGCGTGGGGCGTGGCCGACGTCGAGGCGCTGATCCAGTCCGGCGCCGCCACCCAGACCTGACCTGGCTGACCATGCGGCTCTTCGTGGCGCTCCTGCCCCCGGACGAGGCCCTCGACGACCTCGACGACTTCGTGGCGCCTCGCTGCGACGCGGATGAGCGGGGTGACCGCGAGCTCCGCTGGACCGACCGGCACCAGTGGCACGTGACGCTGGCCTTCCTCGGGGACGTGCCGGAGCGCCGGCTGGACGACCTGACCGAGGGCCTGGGTCGGGTCGCGGACCGGCACGGCCACCTGCTGGTGCGACTCACCGGGGCCGGCGCCTTCCCCAACCCGTATGCCGCTCGCGTCCTGTGGGCCGGCGTCGAGATCCTCCGCGGTGACCTCGACCGGCTCGTCAGCGGCCTACGGAATGCCAGTAACGCCGCCGGAGCGACCCCGGACGGCACCCACTTCCACCCGCACGTCACCCTCGGGCGCTTCCACCGACCGACGGAGGCGACCCGGTGGATCCGCGCCTTCGACGCCTACGAGGGGCCGGTGTGGACCGCGTCGCACGTCGCCCTCGTCGAGTCCCACCTGGGGCAGGGCCGCGGACGGCGACCGCGCTACGAGGTGCACGCCGAGCTGCCGCTCGCCTGACGACTCCGCGCCGGATCGCGACTGTGCAAGACTTGAGCAGTGGCACGTGGTGATGGACGACTGACGCATGACCTTCTCCCCGGCGAAAAAGGACCTCAGGATGCCTGTGGCGTCTTCGGGGTCTGGGCCCCCGGTGAGGACGTCGCCAAACTGACCTACTTCGGGCTCTACGCGTTGCAGCACCGCGGCCAGGAGTCCGCTGGCATCGCGACCGGGGACGGCGAGAAGATCCTCGTCTTCAAGGACATGGGCCTGGTCTCTCAGGTCTTCGACGAAGCGACCCTGAACTCGCTGCGCGGCTACCTCGCCATCGGCCACACCCGCTACTCGACGACCGGCGGCTCGACGTGGGAGAACGCCCAGCCGACCCTTGGCGGCTCCGAGGACCGGACCCTGGCCCTGGGCCACAACGGCAACCTCATCAACACCGCCGAGTTGCGCGAGATGGTGGCGGAGCTCTTCGGCGACAACCGGATCACCGGGGAACTCGCGCGCGGCAACACCTCCGACACGGCGCTGGTCACGACGCTGCTGTCCGCCGACCCCACCAAGACGACCGAGCAGGCCGCCCTCGAGCTCTTCCCGAAGTTGCGCGGCGCCTTCTCCTTCGTCTTCATGGACGAGACGACGCTGTATGCCGCTCGCGACCCGTGGGGGGTCCGTCCCCTCGCGCTGGGCCGGCTCGAGCGCGGCTGGGTCGTCGCCTCTGAGACCGCAGCGCTGCAGACGATCGGCGCTGCCGTGATCCGTGAGGTCGAGCCCGGCGAGCTGATCATCATCAACGAGGACGGGCTCCGGTCGCAGAAGTTCGCCGAGCCCACGCCCAAGGGCTGCGTCTTCGAATACGTCTACCTCGCCCGCCCGGACGCCGTCATCGCCGGCCGGGTCGTGCACGAGGCGCGGGTCGAGATGGGGCGGACGCTGGCCCGGGAGCACCCCGTCGACGCGGACCTCGTCATCGGCGTGCCGGAGTCGGGGGTGCCGGCCGCGGTCGGCTACTCGCAGGAGTCCGGGATCCCCTTCGGCCAGGGCTTCGTCAAGAACGCCTACGTCGGTCGCACCTTCATCCAGCCGTCCCAGACGCTGCGTCAGCTCGGCATCCGGCTCAAGCTCAACCCGCTCGAGCACACGATCCGCGGCAAGCGCCTCGTCGTCGTCGACGACTCGATCGTGCGCGGCAACACCCAGCGCGCCCAGATCCGGATGTTGCGCGAGGCCGGTGCGGCCGAGATCCACGTGCGGATCTCGTCCCCGCCCATCCAGTGGCCGTGCTTCTACGGGATCGACTTCGCGACCCGGGCCGAGCTCGTCGGGGCCGGCCTCAGCATCGAGGAGATCCGGGCCTCCATCGGGGCCGACTCGCTCGGCTACATCTCCGAAGAGGGCATGATCGCCGCGACCAATCAGCCCGAGGACCGGTTGTGCACGGCGTGCTTCACCGGGCGCTACCCGATCGAGCTGCCCGAGGACGGCCAGATCGGCAAGCACGTCTTCGAGACCCTGCCGCTCGACGTGCGCACCGGGCACGACCGTTCGGTCGACGTCGACGGGGTGACGCCAGGCCTCGGCTTCGGCGGCGGCAACGCCCTCCAGCACCCCTGAC
>CAJDUR010000117.1_pt1 | contig 11866 bp, 10 predicted proteins | sample 7391191 | NCBI WGS metagenome assembly CAJDUR01 (sample SAMEA7055688, study PRJEB34461) | soil metagenome | biome: terrestrial ecosystem; feature: Peninsula; material: soil | place: Antarctica | collected 2016 | reverse complement strand
ATCGCCTCGGCGAAGCTCTCCGGGCTGGACTCGACGGGCAGGATGACCCGGACGGACAGTTGGCGCAGCCTCCGCTCGGCCGGTTCGTCGCCTCCGGGCAACACTCCAACAACCCGAAGACCAGCCGCTCGCAGCCGAGCCACCACGTCGAGGTCGAGGCCGCGCAGATCGGCGGACACCACGGCGCACTGGCCGACCCCTGCCTCAGCGACGGACAGCAACTCCGACACGTCTGCGCACCGACGGGCGAGGGTCACGCCGCGGGCGCCCTCCAGGGTCCCCGCGATCGTCCCCTCCCACGCGGGACTGAGGGCGGTCACGACGTCGGTCATGAGCCAGCGGAGGTGACGGAGCCGGGCACGGGCACGAGGGTCAACTTCGACTTCGCGTCGATGGACTCGACGATCGACTCGACCTTGGTCATGGGCACCAGCAACTGCACCGACGTCGTGGCACTGGAGCCGAACCCGCCGCTGCCCAGGGTGACCCGACCGACCCGGACTGACTCCAGCGCCCTGACCGCCTTGGGCCGGGTCCCCGATGCGGCGCCCTCAGGGACCGCACTGACGAAGACGTCCACGACCGACCCGGCCTCGAGGCCGGTGGCCGACACGGCATCGACCTGAACGGTGAGGCGTTGGGTCGCCACATCTGTTGCGGTCCCGACCGCCGAGGCGGGGAGCAGCTCCCCCTTGCGGACATCTCGGAGCAGGAACCCGTCCTCGGCGAGCGCTCCGGCTGCGAGCACGTAGTCCGCGACCCCGTCATCGAGGCGGACGTCGACCCGGGTCAGCGATGCCGCCGTGAGCGGGTCCCCGGCCACCAGGTTCTCCGTGGCGACGTAGTGCGGAACCCGGTCATCGGCGCTCGAGACCGCCTTGGCCCCGAGCGTGGCGGCCAACAGCACGAGCAACACGCCGACGACGAGACGACTATCCCTCCACGAGGGCCGTTGCAGTCGTTTGGTCTGCGGCGTGGGCAGGTCGCTCATGCTCTCCCCTGAGGTCAGGTCGGTGCGGACAGGCCAGCTCAGGTCGTTGCCCGGCCAGCGCACGCCATCCTGCCGCAAAGACGCGTGAACCGCTCTTTGAGATCCACAGCTGTGGATAAGGTGCGGCATCGTGGGCGTCCGACCCTAGGATGGGAGTAATTCATGATTCATCCACCCACAGGCCGCTAGGAGTACCCGTGACGCTGCGATTCCTCCCGGTCGCGGGGGTTTTCGAGATGGTGACGCGTTCCTCGTCCCGGCCCGCTGGCTCCACCGCAGGGCTGACAGTGACGGTGACCGCATGACCACCTCCGACGGGCCCCGCTTCCTGCAACTGGCCGACGTGTGCGAGGTCCTCAACATCTCCTCCGCCCAGGCCTACGCGCTCGTGCGTTCCGGTGAGTTGCCTGCCATCAAGATCGGTGGCCGCGGGCAGTGGCGGGTCGAACGCAGCGCCCTCGAGGAGTTCATCGCCAAGGCCTACACCTCCACCCGGGAGTTCGTCGAGAGCCACCCATTCGGAGCGGGCAGCGCCGAGACCGACTGAGGCGGCCCCGCCAGGCCCCCTACGCAATCGCGGGTCAGACCCGACGCACCGCCGCCAACGCGGCGAAGGGGACGAGGTGCAGGGCCCGGATGTTCTCGGGTCGCCGCGGCTCGTCAAGCGGATGGTCCGCCACCTCGAGGTAGTCGGCGCCGACGACGTCGATGGTCCCGGGGACGCTTCGCCCGGAGGTGAGGGTGATTTCGACGACTGCGCGGTCTCGACTGATCGCACGCAACGCCACCCCGAGCCCGAACCTCCTTGCGACGATTGAGGACTGGCCAGTACCCGGCCCCAGACCGGTGATGAGTTGCACCGCCGCGATCGGCACGAGCGTCGCGCGATCGGGCCGTGCCTCGATGAGCAACCAGTCGGGGCCCACCCCGACCAGTTGACCGGACAACGCCCCGCCCGCGATCAGGACCGACACCGGGCCGGACCCGACATTGGCGAGCAGCCGAGCCTGGACCTCGAGCAGGGCCCGCTCCCGGCGGGTCCTGTCGGCGACCTCGGCGTCACGTTCGCGGGCATCATCCGAGTTCAGTTGGGCCTCGAGGTCCTCGAAGAGTCGTTCCCACCGCATGCATGTCTCCCTTCCGCAGCGCGCACCCAGTATGCCCAGGTCGGCCCGCCGTCTCCAACGATCGCATCTCTCCTTGACTAAACATAAGTAAACGACATTAAATGTCGTCATGAGCACGACGACTATCCCATCCACGTCTCTCCAGCGCACTCGAGCCTGGGTCGGTGTGCTGGCCGTCCTGATCGGCTCCCTTGCCGTGGTGCGGGTGCTGCTCGATGTGGCCGCTCAGAGTTGGCCACGCGACAGCCCGGGTGGGCCGGCATCGGTCGATGAAGTCCTCACCGGTCTGTTCGCCTGGGCCGGCTGCGGCCTCGCTGCGTGGCTCTCCCTCGGCACGCTCGCAGCGCTGCTCGCCGCATCCCCCGGTGCTGCGGGCGACGTCTGCGAGCGAGTCTCGAAGCGGATCACCCCGGCCGTGGTCCGCAAGGGCGTCTCAGTCCTCATCAGCGCCTCGCTCGGCACCGTGGCCCTGCCGGCCGGCAGTGCCGGGGGCCTGTCCCTGCAGCACCCCGGCGTGAGGGTTTTCACCTCCCTCCCCTCCGCGCCAGCAAGTCTGGCCACGGATGGACGCGAGGCGACACCGGCCGAGCCGAGTCCCGGATTCACGGACTCACGTTCATCGGGCAACGGAGGAGTCGCAACGTCGGCGACGCCCCCCGACCCGGGATTCACGGCTACGACAAGCTCCCCCGAGGCTGGCCCCGCTCCCACGAATCCCTCCACCAGGATCCGCACCGAGCCGGCGCCGGACCCTCGATGGCTGCCGGACCGGCCGACCACGGTTGCTGACCCGGACTCGAGTCGGCTCCTGGCCCCGTCTCCCCGGGTTACCAGCGCTGAGATCGAGTCCGTGACGGTCCGTCGCGGCGACTCGCTCTGGACCATCGCCGCCCGGCAACTGGGCGCTGGGACCAGCGACGCCGAGATCGCTCGGGCCTGGCCGCAGTGGTATGCCGCCAACCGTGAGGTCATCGGCGTGGACCCCAACCTGATCATCCCCGGACAGCAACTTCAGCCGCCGACCGAAGGACCCCGACCGTGACCACCGCGACCACCGCGACCACCGCGACCACCGCGACCACCGCGACCACCGCGACCACCACACCGGTGGGCCCGACTCGCGTGAGCACCAGGCCCGGGGCCCCCAGACCGCTGACCGTCCGGACCCTCCCGGCGGCCGCGCCAGGACTCATCTCGGCTGACGACGCGTGGTCCCGTCCGACGCACATCGTCCAGGACGCGTTGGCCCTCGACTTCTTCGCCCCTGACCTGGAGGGCGACTTCGATCGCCAACCCAGCCTGCGCAGTCAGCTCGATGACCCCTACCCCTTCGTCGCCAAGATGGCCCAGGCGATCATCGAGGTCGTCCTGGGCCAGCGGCCGGCGCCGCAGTTGATCCGGCACACCACCCCGCCGATCTACGCCGTCCTGGCCCGCCGCGCCCTCGTCTCGTCGCGGCGACAGACCGAGAGCGTGCGCCGGGCCGCCATCGTGCGCCGGGTCCGGCTCTGCGAACCCGCCGACGGGATCATCGAAGCCTGCGCGGTCGTCGTGTCACCTGGCCGGGTGCGGGCCCTTGCCCTGCGCGTCGAGGGGCTCGACGGGCGCTGGATCATCACCCAGTTGACGATCGGCTGACCCCGTCACTCGAACTCGGGACCGGGGCCAGGCGTGACCGGTTGCCAGGCGTGACCGGTTGCCGGGCGCACCCAGAGGCAACCGGATGCCGGGCGAGACCCGGAGCCGGAGAGGCCCCGGGTCGACGCGGCTCAGCCCTTGCGGCGCTTGACCTTCTTGCCACGTCGCGGCGCCGTGCGCTCCACCGGCTGCTGGCCGGCCGACTCGACGACGCTCCCGTCCTCGCCAGGGGCCGAGTAGCGGAACGCCGAGGACGGCCCCTCAGTGGCCAGGTCGACACCCGACAGGGACAGTGCCTCGCGGGCGCCCCCACCGTTGGCGCCTCCCCCGACTCCGGCCGGCACCAGTTCGTCCTCGCGCCCAGCGGCTGCAGCGCCCGTCCGGTCCGCCGTGCCGTCGCCGCTCGTCGCCGCCAGTCCACCGACCATGTCGGAGACGGACATCGGCGCCACGCCACTGCCCACGGGCGCGGACGGCGCGGTCGGCGTGACCTGGACCTCGACGGAGAACAGGTAGGAGATCGACTCCTCCTTGATGGCATCCATCATCGCCTCGAAGAGCTGGAAACCCTCGCGCTGGTACTCGATCAGCGGGTCGCGCTGGGCCATGGCCCGCAAGCCGATGCCCTCCTGGAGGTAGTCCATCTCATAGAGGTGCTCACGCCACTTGCGGTCGAGCACGGACAGGACGACCCGACGCTCCACCTCACGCATCGTCTCCTCGCCGAGCGACTCCTCCCGGAGGTCATAGGCGTGGTGAATGTCAGAGAGCAGCTGCTCAGTGAGCAACTCGGGGGTGATGTTCTGGCGGCCGCCGGCCAGGTCCTCGACCTGGTCCAGGGTGACCTGGACCGGGTAGACCTGTCGCAGCGCGTGCCACAACTGGTCGAGGTCCCAGTCCGTGGAGAAGCCCTCGGCCGTCGCGGCAGCCACGTAGGACTCGATGACGTCGTTGACGAACATCCGCAGCTGCGAGTTCAGGTCCTTGCCGCGCAGGACGGCCCGACGCTCGTCATAGATGACCTGGCGCTGCCGGTTCATGACGTCGTCGTACTTGAGGACGTTCTTGCGGATCTCGTAGTTCTGCGCCTCGACCGCGCCCTGGGCCTTCTGGATCGAGTTGGTGACCATCTTGGACTCGATCGGCTGGTCATCGCCCATCCCGGCGGACTGCATGAAGCGATCCACGAGACCGGAGTTGAACAGACGCATCAGGTCGTCCTGCAGCGAGAGGTAGAAGCGGGACTCCCCCGGGTCACCCTGACGTCCGGAGCGACCACGCAACTGGTTGTCGATGCGGCGTGACTCGTGGCGTTCGGTGCCGAGGACGTAGAGGCCGCCGAGTTCGGTGACCTCGTCGTGCTCGGCCTGCACGGCCCGCTCGGCGGCGGCGAGCGCCTCGTCCCACGCGGCCTCGTACTCCTCCGGCGTCTCCTCGGGGTCAAGGCCGCGCCGCTTGAGCTCGGCGACCGCGCGGAACTCGGAGTTGCCGCCGAGCATGATGTCAGTGCCTCGACCGGCCATGTTGGTGGCCACCGTCACGGCGGACCGACGGCCTGCGTCCGCGACGATGACCGCCTCGCGTTCGTGGTGCTTCGCGTTGAGGACCTCGTGCCTGATACCGCGCTTCTTCAGCTGCTGGGAGAGGTACTCGCTCTTCTCCACGGACACCGTGCCGACCAGGACGGGCTGGCCGACCTCGTGCTTCGCGGCGATGTCATCAACGACCGCCTCGAACTTGGCTGCTTCGGTCCGATAGATCAGGTCGCGCTGGTCGGCGCGGATCATCGGCATGTTGGTCGGGATCGGGATCACGCCGAGCTTGTAGATCGAGTTGAGCTCGGCGGCCTCGGTCTGGGCGGTGCCGGTCATGCCCGAGAGCTTGTCGTACATGCGGAAGTAGTTCTGCAAGGTGATGGTGGCGAGCGTCTGGTTCTCGTTCTTGATCTCGACGCCCTCCTTCGCCTCGATGGCCTGGTGCATGCCCTCGTTGTAGCGCCGGCCGGGCAGCATGCGTCCGGTGTGCTCGTCGACGATGAGGATCTCGCCGTTCATGACGACGTAGTCCTTGTCCTTCTTGAACAGCTCCTTGGCCTTGATGGAGTTGTTGAGGTAGCCGATGAGCGGCGTGTTGATCGACTCGTAGAGGTTCTCGATCCCGAGCATGTCCTCGATCTTGGCGATGCCGGTCTCGAGGACACCGACGGTGCGCTTCTTCTCGTCCACCTCGTAGTCGCCGCGGCCGTCCTCACCGCGGTTCAACCGGCGGACCAGCTTGGCGAACTCGACGTACCACTTGGTGGCCGCGTCGGCCGGGCCGGAGATGATGAGCGGGGTGCGCGCCTCGTCGATGAGGATCGAGTCGACCTCGTCGACGATGCAGAAGTGGTGGCCCCGTTGGACGAGTTCGTCCGGGCTCCACGCCATGTTGTCGCGCAGGTAGTCGAAGCCGAACTCGTTGTTGGTGCCGTAGGTGATGTCCTTGGCGTACTCGATGCGGCGCTGCTCGGGCGTCATGGTGCCGAGGATGCACCCGGTCTCCATCCCGAGGGCGCGGTGCACCCGACCCATCAACTCGGACTGGTACTCGGCGAGGAAGTCGTTGACCGTGATGACGTGCACGCCCTGGCCCATCAGGGCGTTGAGGTAGCACGGCAGCGTGGCGACGAGGGTCTTGCCCTCACCGGTCTTCATCTCGGCGACGTTGCCCTGGTGCAGCGCCGCGCCGCCCATCAGCTGGACGTCGAAGTGCCGCTTGCCCAGGGTGCGCTTGCTCGCCTCCCGGACCGCCGCGAAGGCTTCCGGCAGCAGGTCGTCGAGGCTTTCGCCCTCCTCGATCCGCTTGCGGAAGTTGGGTGTCTCCTCGCGCAACTCCTCGTCGGTGAGCTTCTCGAAGTTGGCCTCGAGCGCGTTCACCTGATTGGCAAGACCTTGGAGCCGTTTCAGGGTCCGGCCCTCGCCGACGCGCAGTAGCTTGTCGATGACCATGGTGCGATCTCACTCCCGACTCAACGTGTCGCCGCCCGCCGGTGGACGGACGACCTGGCCCGCCCTGATACGCGGGACCTACCTAGGCTAGTCGTTGCCCCGGCTACTCGACCAACGCGCCACGACCACCCAATGGTTCCGTATGCCGCTGACCGGCCGTCAGCAGCCCGTGGCACTCACCACGTCGTCCAGTCCCAACCACCGCGCCATCGACGCGAGGTTGCGGGTCAGCGCCGCACTGGCGCCGGGTGGCGGCTCCGGCTCCCACGTCACCCGGTGGCAGCGCAGCACCCCTGCGGCACGGTCCGCCTTGAGGTCGCAGCGGGCCACGAGCCGGTCCCCGTAGAGGAACGGCAGCACGTAGTAGCCGTGCACCCGGCGCGGGGCTGGGGTGTAGATCTCGATCCGGTAGTGGAAGTCCCAGAGCGCCTCGATCCGCTCCCGCTGCCAGACCAACGAGTCGAACGGGCTGAGCAGGGCCTCGACGTGCACCCGGCGTGGGACCCGCGCGGCGGCGTGCAGGTAGGCCGGAGCCCAGCCGGGCACGCGCGTGATGCGGAAGTAGTCGGCGAGGCAGCGTTCGGTCCCGATCCCGTGGGATCGGGCGGCGATCCGGACCAACTCGAGGAACCGGGCTGGGTCGGCGTCCTCGCCCGGACGGTGGCGCCACGACTCGCGAAGGGCTGCTGGCGGCGTGACGTCGAGAGCGGCATACCTCCGCTCGAAGGCGGGCGTCCGGCCGACCGAGCTGATCCGCCCGGCCCAGAAGAGGTACTCGAGGGCCTGCTTGACCTCCGACCAGTTCCAGCCCCAGCTGTCCCGGATCCGGGGACGGTCCTGGGCCAGCGCCGCCTCGAGCTCGCGAGCCGTCATCGGTCCACGGCTCTCGACCTCCGCCAGGACCTCGTCGACGAATTCGGGCCGTTCAGCGAGGATCTGGCGCACGGAGCCCCAGGCCTGCTGCGCCGCATCACGCATCCGGTGCTCGAGCAGCGGCCAGGTCTGTGGCGGGATGAGGGACGCCTCGTGCGCCCAGTACTCGACGAGCCGTCGGGGAGCGCGATCCCGCGCCCGATCGAGCAGGCCGGTGTCGTAGGGACCGAGCCGGGAGAAGAAGGGCAGGTACTGGCTGCGGGTCACGACGTTGACGCTGTCGATCTGCACGACGCCGACCCGGTCGATGACCCGTTGGACGTGACGCATCGTCGCGGCGAACGGCTCCGGACGGGGGTCGAGGAAGCCCTGGGCCGCGATGGCGACCCGCCGGGCCCGCTCGCGCGGGAAGGGCCGCGTCCGGGCGGGCAGGTCCGGGCTCATTCGTCGGGGTCGATGAGTCGCTGCCGAACGGCGTAGAGGGCGGCCTCGGTCCGCGAATGCAGCTGGAGCTTGTCGAGGATGTTGCGGATGTGGTTGCGCACGGTGTTCTCGGCGATGAACAGCTCGGCCGCGATCTCCCGGTTGAGCATGCCGCGGGCGACCAGCGCCAGAATGCCGAGCTCGCGCCCGGTCAGGCGGGGCACGCCCAGCTCCGGTGTGGTCGCTGGGGTCGCTGGGGGCGAGCTGAGCGTGGCGAACTCGGTCAACAGCTTGGCGGCCATCATCGGCGAGAGCATCGACTGTCCCTCGTGCACGCCTCGGATCGCCTCAGCGACCTCCTCGGGGGAGACGTCCTTGAGCAGGTAGCCGTTGGCGCCGGCCCGGACGGCCGCGAACAGGTGGGTCGCGTCCTCGGAGCTGGTGAGCATGAGGATCTTGGTCTCGGGAACGGACGCCTTGATCGCCCGGCACGCCTCGACACCGCCACGCTTGGGCATGCTGACGTCCATGATGACGACGTCGGGCAGCAACTCCTGGGCCCGCAGCGCCGCCTCGACCCCGTCGGCGGCCTCACCGACCACCTCGATGCCGTCCTCGGTGTCCAGCATCGTCTGCAGCCCACGCCGGTAGAGCGCATGATCATCGACGATGAGGACACGGATGCGAACTGAAGGAAGGTCCGGCACGAGCCCATTCTTGCAAAGGGGGCCGACACCGGCCTGAGGGGTGTCCGTGGCGACCACGGACACCCCTCAGGGCTCACTCAGCGCGGTGACTCAGCGCGGTGACTCAGCGCGGAGGTTCAGCGCGGTGGTGCGGCCTCAGCCGGCCGCCGCCACGCCCCCGCGGTCGGTCTCGAGGTGCAGGACGCCGTAGCTCCAGCCGCGGCGTCGGTAGACGACGCTCGGCCGGTCGGTGTCGGCGTCGTGGAAGAGGAAGAAGTCGTGTCCGACCAACTCCATCTGGTTGATCGCGTCCTCGAGTGTCATCGGCGCGGCCGTGTGGACCTTCTCCCGGACCTCGATGGGGCTGTTGCCCATGGCCCCGAAGCGATCGAGGTCGTCCACTTCGCCGGACTCCTGCGCGATCGGCTCGTCGGCCCCGGCCGGGGCGATCCGTGCGGTGGCTTGAGAGACCGACTCGGGCTGCCGTCGTCCCCGGCTGACCTTCTTCTTGTCGTGCATCCGTCGCAACCGCTCCATGAGCTTGTCGACGGCGGCATCCAGCGCTGCGAACTTGTCGTCCATCGCGGCTTCGGCTCGCACCACCGGCCCCTTGGCGTGGCAGGTGATCTCGACGCGCTCCGAGCCCCGGCTGACGCGCTCGTGGGTGACGACGACATCGATGCGCTGCACCTTGGGGGCCAGGGAAGCCACCTTGGCCAGTCGCTCATCGAGCAACTCTCGGAATCGGTTTGGAATCTGAACGTGACGTCCAGTGACGACGATCTCCACGGTTCCTCCTTGATCGCGCCGGTCACGGCGCTCTCGGGATGTGTTCAGCCAGGTCCTTCGGGCCCGGGTCAGGCCCGCGCTGCACCAGCACCACCCCTTCCGCCTCACACTGGCCCGCTCTGTGGCTGCGTCGCATCCGCGACGCCCGGGGCCGGGCTCCTGACTTGACCCTACTTGTGCTCCGGCCCGGGCGGAAGGCATGAGCGGCACGTGTCTCGGACCCGGCCGCCGGATCGGCGTCACCTCGTCGATGCTGCCGTGAATCGCGGCGACGCCCGGCGCCGGGACATGGCCACCGTGGCCGCCCGGACCTCGTGGGCCCCCGCCTGCACCAGGGCGCGGGCCGACTCGGTGAGTGTCGTGCCGGTAGTCAGCACGTCATCGACGATGAGGCAGCGCCGGCCCTGCACGACGGGGAGCCAAGGTGACGCGACGACGTGGGCGCGACGCAGGTTGACGGCCCGCGAGGCGGCGCTCAGGCCGGCCTGGTCGCGGATGCCCCGGGACGGGCGCAGCGCCGGCGCCAGGCGCAGCATCGCCAGACCCGTCCGCGCCGTGAGGGCTGCGACGACAGCTTCGGCGAGATCGACCAGCGGGGTGTCCCCACGGACCCGCGTTGACCGCGACGACGACGGTGCCGGGACGATGAGGACCGGTCCCCGGGTCCACCCGGCTGACCCGCAGGCGACCTCCACCGCCGCGGCGAGCAGCGGGGCCAAGGTGGCCAGCAGGTCACGACGGCCCTCGTCCTTCCAGGCCGTGACGGCAGCCCGGAGCGGGTCGCCATAGAGGCCCCAGGCGACCGTCACCGGCTGCCCCGAGAGCGGTGGGTCCGGCAGCACCGTCGACGGGCCGCCGCGCCCGGTCGCAGCGCCGGCACCACGTCCTCCCGGCGCGATGACACCCGGCGCACTCGGCCGGCAGGACGAGATCAAGCAGGGCGTGTGGCACTCACCTACTTCACCGCTTCCGGCGCCGGGCCGGCTAGACGCCCGGGCCGCGCCTGTGGATGACCCGTGACCGGCGCTGACCCTGTGGTCCACGCGCGCTGCCTCCCCAGGGGACTGCAGGGCGCGGGTCCGGGGCCCGTGGACGACGCCAACCGCGCCTCGTCAGTGGCTCGTGGCCTGAGGGCCACGCGAACCACGCTTGGTGTCAGTGGCCGGGAATGAGCAGGTCCGTGCCCTGGGCCACCTCGCGCCAGGCGGAGCCGGCCCGGGCCAGGACCCGGTGGTCCTCGGTGATGATCAGGACGCCGCGAGGCCCGCCGACGGAGGTGATGAAGCGCGCCTCGGGCACGGCGTCGAGTCGTGCGTCCTCCGGGCTCTCGCCGCCATGCCGACGGACTCCGTCCAGGCCGGCCCCGATCCGCCCGATCCACGGGCGAACTGGCTCCTTGGGGGCGATTCGACCGAGGACGGCGAAGGTATCGGCCTCGAGCCAGGTCACATCTCGGATGAGGGTCAACGCATCGGCCTGCCGCCAGGGGGTCAGCACGGACTGCGGCGCACCGTTGGGGCCCCGGATGATCCCGGCCAGACCGAGTTGGGCATCACTCCCGTCGGGCTTGCTCGTCACCACGAGCAGCCTGGCCCCGTCGGGGGCCACGGTCAGGGCCACGACCTTGCGACCCGCGAGCCACGGTGTCCCGAGCGGCTGCGGAGGCGGGGCCGAGTCCATGGTGCTGGTCCCCAGCACCCAGATCCGGCTGTTGCCACGCGCGTCGGTGCCCGCGACCCAGAGGTAGCCCGAGTTGTCGTAGGCCGGCCTTGACATCTCGGTCGCGAAGTCGGGCACCGTGACGAACTCGGATCCCCGCCAGCGGGACAACTCCTGCAGGTCGCCACCGATCGCGGCCACCTCCTTGCCATCGACCGACAGGGCGAGGGACTGCCATCCCTTGGGGATCGAGATCGGGTCGTCACCGCGACGAGTCGGGTCCGTGCGCAGCTTGTTCAGGGTGTCGTCCGGGATGTACCGCGGGTCGATCCTGGTGATCCGCTCATCGCTGCTGCGCAGCAGGGCCGTCTCGTGGTTCGGGTAGTCGACCGACTCGAAGTGCAGCTCGGCCGCGGACGAGGCACTCGTCCCACCGTCGGGCAGCTCGAGATTGGTCCCCTCGACGGAGAGCGCCACCGAGGAGACCCCCGGGACCTGCGAGAGTGTCGCGACGAGCTGGGCCCACAGCGCGGTCCGCTCCTGCGGATCGGCAGCCAGGGCTGCGGCGTTGAGGTTGACGGTGGCTTTGCCTGCATCGACCGGCACAGCGTTGACCGCGAGCTTGGTCCCCGGGGGCGCGCCGGTCGTGAGCGCGCCCGCCAGATAGTCGGGGACCGGGCCCAGCTGGGCCCG
>CAJDUR010000058.1_pt1 | contig 12234 bp, 10 predicted proteins | sample 7391191 | NCBI WGS metagenome assembly CAJDUR01 (sample SAMEA7055688, study PRJEB34461) | soil metagenome | biome: terrestrial ecosystem; feature: Peninsula; material: soil | place: Antarctica | collected 2016 | reverse complement strand
CGCTGGCATTCGCCGTTCTGTCCGGCCCCACCTCCGTGGTCGGTGCGCCGCGTGACGGCGCCCGGCGCCTACGCGGCGGCTGGGCCTTCCTCCTCATGCCGATACTGAGCTCCACCATCATGAACTCGCATTAGGCGAGATCCCGAGCCCCCACGTGCGGCAAGCCCGCCATCCAAACTCACTCACCCGCCGCGATCCGCTCGCCAAGCCAGCCTGGCAGAAGGTGCGTCACTCCGCCGCGGGTCGGGCGCCTAGGTCTTTCCGGATGCCCAGTGCTGGTCGTTCGCCGCCGTGCCGATGAGCGGATGGTTCACGTGCTACTGCTCTCGGGAGTGTTTGGTGTGATGGGCGCCTGCTTCTGGAGGGAGAATCGAGGGCATGAGCGAGGTCAGCATCGTGCCGGTGGACGAACGCGACAGCGGTTCTCGTTTACGACGACAGGGCGCAAGAAGAGTCGACCCCGGGGTACGGTCGCGGCTTGGTGTGGTTGGTCGGTAGGGACGGCAATGACCAAGAACCGTTGGACCACTTGCTCGGCGAGACACAGCAGCGGATGCTGAAACGTCGCTCCGCGCCGCTGGTCGTTCCTGAGGTCGACAAGATGCCCGCACGTGATCCATCGGTTTCGCTGCAGCTCAGGTCGGAGCTCGACGCGGGGCAACCGCCCCAATGACCTGGTATCGACGATGCCCGCCTTTGCCGCCGACAGTGCGTACCCCTCGGGTCACGCGCTGTTGACTCGGACCGAGCCTACGAAGAGCGAGGCGGCATGCCCTGGGGCCACGCGCCGAGGTCGTGCCGATCGGAAGGAAAGTTGAAATCGCATCCTCGCAGCGCGACCCTGAAACTCGGCACGCTCTGGCCGGTGTAGAACCAGACCTGGATGAACGAGCCGTCGTCCGCGCGACAATTGAAGGTGCCCGTCGGAGCAGGCAACTGTTTGAGGCCTGCGACCAATGCCCTCGCGGTAGCGCCGTCCACGCTGGTGTGCCACGTGCGGCACTCAACACCTGCCGAGCCAGCGTTCAGCCCGGGGTACCAGAGCAAGTCCGCCCGACGTGGCGCGTCGGGTAGATCCCGGCGATCGGTGACGGTTGGCTCTGGGGCCCTCACCAGGCAGACCTTCCCGGTGGCACCGCGTCCGGGACCGACAGCGCGGTCAGACTGGCCGAAGGCCATGGCGTCGGAGTCGTCCCCGCGGGCTGCACTACCGGTGGGCTGGTGGTTGTGCCTGTACACGCCGTAGCGAGCAGGATCAGCCCGCTCAGCACGGCGGCTCGCGAAGCCCTCATCCCCAACATGACACCACAGAAGGACGAATCGTTGCGACTCTTCGACCACCGCACGAACCTCCCCCATCTGCCCGGGACGGGACGTCTGATCTTGCGGCCCAGCGGCAGCATGCCAGAGCGGATCGAGGATTCCGGGCAGGGCCCAACTGGCCTCCTCTCCTGCTGACGATCCGCTCACCAAACCAACCTCGATAAGGTGCGTCCTTTCAGCCGCGAAAGACGCTGACTGACTCAGGGTCCACCCGGCCCCCGTGGCCGCCCATTCCACAGCTAGTGCGCGGGCCGAGCTACTTTGCGCAGCCGGTTTCAGACGGCCTTTCCGGGCAAGGTGCCACGCTCAGGGTTGTGCAGTCTTGGCTGCTTCTCGACAACTGACCCTTCTTCACGAGCCCAGAACGGTCCATGACCTCTGGGGGTTGCGGTTTCGCGACGGTGCAAGGACACCAAAGGTCGGTGTCGTGACGTGCGCAGCCGGGCTGTTGGGCGTCGCGTAATGCGTGGTGGCCATGTCCCTCGACGGGTGGTCGGCTATACCAGTTGTGGTGGAGTGGCTGATCGCTGAGGGAGCGGGCCAACTTTTCGGCGGCAGCGAGGAGGTCTGCTTTGAGGCCCCATCGGCTGGATTGCGAGTGCCGTGCCCAGTTGCGTGCGTTGGCCGGTGGGATGCCGAGGGTGGTCCCTGCTTGGCTCCAGTCGTCTACGTCGCGGCAGGCCCGCACCAGGATCATCGCGATGACGACTCGCAGGATCCGTTGGTCGGGGTGGGTCGAGCATGGGCACGATGCACGCCGGCGGATCTGTCTCCCGGATCGTCGCGACGTGGTCGCCGCGTATCACCTCTCGCGTGCCGGATGGGAGTTACTGGACCGACGGGGGACCTAGCCTGCCTGGCAAGGTCGCGAAGCCGGAGGCGCGCATCGTGGAACGCACGCTACTGCCGCGGGGCGGGTGAGTTCGGGGGCCGCCTGTCTCAAAGTCCTGGTCAAAAGTTTCAAATTCCGGGGCTAGAGCGCTGATCTGTCTCACGCTGTCTCACACTCTTGGGTAAATCTCAAAATCGAGTGACGCTGACACCAGAGATCAGGCCTGCCCACGGAGATAGCGGCCGAAGTGCGGCACGGTGAAGGCGATCTGACCGCGCTCACCGGAGTAGATCAGCCCCTTCTTGATCAGCGCATCGCGGGCTGGCGACAGGGACTGCGGCTTGCGTCCGAGCACGTCCGCGACCGCAGAGGTCGGCACCTCATACCTTTCGGTCACCCCGGGGCCGGATGCTGCTGAGCCTGCCTCCGCACCGTCGTGCGCTTCTGAATCGCCTTGGCCATCAGCCGGATCCGTGATCGCAGCGTCAGCCATCGCCCGCAGGTACTCACGCTCGGCGGGGGTCGCCCGCTCGAACCGGGAGCCGAAGAACCCCACCGCCAACTCCGACTCCGCCTCCGGCGCGGCGACCCTGATGTCCTCGGCCGTGATCGGCGAGACCGGTGCGACGTCCCAGACGACCTTGCCGTAGGCCTGGATGAAGTAGGGGTAGCCGGCGGTGACGGCATACATCTCGTCGAGGGCCTCGGGAGTGAACCCGCACCCCTCCTCGGAGGCCGGCCCCTCGAGGGCCCGGTCAGCAGCCTCCCTCGGCAGCCGATCGATCCTCGTGTAGCGGAAGAGCCGCTCCGAGTACGACTTGGACGCCGACAAGACGGCAGGCAGGTGCGGCAATCCGGCGCCGACCACGATGACCGGCAACCCGGACTGGGCGATCTCGTGGCAGGCCGCGCAGAGAGCGGAGATGTCCTCGGGATCGAGGTCCTGCATCTCGTCGATGAAGATCGCGACCCCTTTGCCGACATCGGCGGCGAGCCCACCGATGTCGGTGAGCAACTCGACCAGGTCGATCTCGATGTCGCCGGAGTCGGCGCGGCCGGACACGGCCGGGGCATCGATCCCCGGCTGCCACTTGTCACGGAGCTTGGCCCCCGTCGGCGCATCACGCAGGGCGAACGACTTGATGATGCCGAGGACGTGATCGACCTCGCTGCCGTTCGGGTGCCCGAGTTCGCGGACCGCCTGGTGCGCGGCGGCAGCCAGGGGACGCCGCAGACGCTGCTCGGGCCGCGCCTCGAACTTGCCCGTCCCCCAGTGCGCCCGCACCGCCGATGACCGCAGCGCGTTGAGCAGGACGGTCTTGCCAACCCCACGCAGCCCGGTCAGGACGATGGAGCGCTCGGCCCGTCCACGAGCGATCCGCTCGAGCACGACGTCGAACGCGTGCAGCTGTTCTCCGCGGCCGGCGAGCTCGGGCGGGCGCTGGCCGGCGCCGGGGGCATAGGGGTTCGTGATCGGGTCCACGATCGCACGCTATACGGGTATCTACCAGAATCCTGAGATTGGCCGATACGCCGTCATCGTGTCGCGCCCCCGGCGCCGCGGATCCGCCACCCACCCGGAAACGCGGACAGCGCCACCCACCCAAAAGCGGGGACAGAAAAGCGCCGTCCCGCACGGTCAGGGGTGGTCATGCGGAACGGCGCACTCCCAGCATAGCCCGACCGGCTCGTCACCTCAGTGGCATTACCTCAAAGATCTCGTCCGGGTGGGCGATGGACTCCTGCTCCGAGACCAGCAGCATCTCTTCAGAGCCTTGGGCGTAGGTCTGGGCAAGGACGGTGTACATCGTCGCCGCAGTGCGGGACAGCGCGACGCGCGGCCCGTCGGTGACGTAGTGCGCCAGGAAGATGGCCGCCGTGACGTCGCCGCCACCCTTGACGTCCATCGGGACGAGGGGCGTGGTGACGATCCACGACCCGACCTCCGAGAAGCAAGCCATCTGGATGGAACCCTCAGGGGTGTCCTCGGTCAACGCGCTGGTCACCAGCACGACCTTGGGCCCGCGCGCCCGGAGCTCCTCGGCGGCCGCTACGAGGTCGGCCTGGGTGCGCACCTCTCGCCCGACGAGGAACTCCAACTCGAACTGGTTGGGGGTGAGGATGTCGGCGTGCGGCAGCACCTCGTCGCGCAGGTACTCGGGGATCCCGTCGCGCACGAAGAAGCCGCGCCCGACGTCGCCCATGACCGGGTCGCAGCAGTAGATCGCGGCCGGGTTCGCCGCCTTGACCCTGGCCACGGCGTCGAGCACGACCCGCCCGACCTCCTCCGCGCCCTGATACCCCGACAGCACGGCGTCGATGTGCGGGAACGCGCCCCGGTCCTCGATGCCGTTGATGACCTCGGCCACGTCCGCCGGCGCGATGAGCGGGCCGCGCGCCGACCCGTAGCCGGTGTGATTGGAGAAGGTCACCGTCAGCACCGGGTACACCTCGTGCCCGAGGCGCTGGAGCGGGAAGACGGCGGCCGAGTTGCCGGCATGGCCGTAGGCGACGTGGGACTGGATGGACAGGATCTTCACCCGGGACACAGTAGTGGCGACCGCCACCCTTCCCGGCCCGTATGCCGCTGGGCCGGTCTGGCACCCACCGCCCCGGATCACGTGGCCCGGCAGGGCGCGCGTGCAAAGATGCACCCCATGAGCAGCTACGGAGACCCCTCGTTCGGCATTCCCACCCTGACGGTCTCCGAGTTGGCCGATGACGCGGTGATGATCGACGTCCGCGAGCAGGACGAGTGGGACGCCGGGCACGCCCCGGGCGCGATCCACATCCCGCTCGGCGACCTGCCCGCCCGCCTGAGCGAGCTCCCCGACACCGACACCACGATCCCCATCGTGTGCCGGTCCGGAGCCCGGTCGGGACGCGCCGTGGCGTGGCTGGTGCAGCAGGGCTTCGACACCGCCAACGTCGGCGGCGGCATGCAGGCCTGGGTCGGCGCCCACAAGCAGGTCGTGGGCGGCTCCGAGCCCCGGATCATCTGAGCGGAACCATCCGCGGGTGCCGTCTCAGGGGGACGCCCCCGCCCGCTGCTCCGTGAACAGCATGGACCGCTACTTGAGCAGCCTGGACATCCGGCGATCGGCGAGCGGCTTGCCTCCGGTCTGGCAGGTGGCGCAGTACTGCAGGGACGTGTCGGCGAACGACACCTCCCGGACGATGTCGCCACAGACCGGACACGGCTGTCCGGTCCGGGCATGGACCCGCATCCCGGCCCGCTTGGCGTCCTTGAGCTCCTTGGCGGGCTTGCCGGCCGCGTGGGCGACCGCGCCGCGCAGCGTCTCCCGAAGGGCGGCGTAGAGCCGGTCGACCACGTCCGGCGCGAGCGACCCGGCGATGGCGAACGGGGAGAGCTGGGCGACGTGCAGGATCTCGTCCGAGTAGGCGTTGCCGACTCCGGCGATGAACTCCTGGTCGCGCAGCAGCCCCTTGATCTGGGTCCGGCGCCCTGCGATCAACTCACCGAAGCGTTCCCGGGTGAAGTCGTCGGCCAGCGGGTCGGGCCCGAGCCGGGCGATCCCGGGGACCTCGTCAGGGTCGCGGACGATGTAGGCGGCGAGCGACTTCTTGGTCCCGGCCTCGGTCAGGTCGAAGCCGGACCCGTCGGAGAGCCTGACGCGCAGGGCGATCGGCGACTTGCCGGGTCGCAGCACGGTCGACGGGAGCTGGTCGCTCCAGCGCAGCCAACCGGCGCGGGCCAGGTGGAAGACGAGGTGGGTCCCGTCGATGTCCAGGTCGACGAACTTGCCGTGCCGCTGCACGCCGTCGATCGGCGCGCCCGCGAGCGCCTGCGGTGGCGGGTCAAACGTCTTGAGGACACTGAACGAGGCCAGTTCGACCGTCGTGACCGCAAGGCCGTGGGTCCGCTCGGCGAGGAAATCGACGAGCGCCTGCACCTCCGGCAATTCAGGCATGCGCCCAGTCTGCCAAAAGACGAGGCCGTATGCCGCTGGGCCGGGTCACGTCGACCGCATTCACCCGTGCGCGCCTTCGCCCGTGTCCAGTCGCCCGTGTCCAGTCGCCCCCGTGGATCAGGGGCGGCCGGGCCTCGAAGGTTGCTCGTGCGCCGCGACCGGATCACCGATCCGCCCGGCCTCGTCGAGCAGCCGGCGCAGCCCGTAGCCGTCCGGCGCTGAAAAGGTCGGAACACTGCCGCTCGCCCAGGGCCGGGTGTAGGTGTCCAGGCGCCCCATCGGGTGCGCGAGGGCCTGCTCGGTCGCCGTCAGTTGCCGCAGGCACACGGCGTCGACCCGGTCCGGGCGGGCCGCTGCGAAGTCGGCGTAGAGCTGCGGATCGTGCTGGCCGTCATCGCCGAAGAGCAACCACGTGATGTGCGGGAAGTCGCGGGCCAGTCGGTCGAGACTGGTCCGCTTGTGGGCCTGACCGCTGCGGAACCACCCGGTGTTGGTCGGGCCCCAGTCGGTCATGAAGAGTGGCCCGAGGGGGTAGCCCGCCTCGATGAGGAACCGGGTCAGGGTGGCGACAGTGTTCCAGGCGCCGGTCGAGACGTAGACGATCGGCGCGCCCGGATGGGCCGAGAGGATCGAGCGGTAGAGCGGCGCCATGCCGGGGACGGCGCGACGGGTCTTGCCGCGCAGCACGAAGGTGTTCCACGCGGCGATCAGTGGCCGGGGCAACATCGTGGTGATCACCGTGTCGTCGATGTCGCTGACCAGCCCGAACGTCACGTCGTCGGCGACGATGAACACGTCTGCCGGCACCGGGTCGGTCCCGCGGGCCTGGACGACGACCTGCTGCCACCCCGGCTCCAGGCCGTGGTCGTGGGCGACGAGGTCGACGTAGCCACTGCGATCGCTGCGGCCGTAGACGGTGCGCTCCCCGATCGTCACCGTCACCGGAACGCCGCTCGCCGGCGCTGTGACGAAGGCCCGCCAGCCCCGGTCGTAGCGGGTCGGGGTCAGCGCGCCGGTCGCGTCCTGTCGCTCGGTCGGGCCCTCGTCGACCCGGCGTCCCAGCACGACGCGGGCAAAGACCCGCACGAATCCTGACCCGCCGTAGCCGATGTGCGTGATGACCCGGTTGCGCCAGCCGCGCCCGCGCAGGACGTGCTCGACCTGGGCGTTGACAACGTCCTCAAACAGGGCGGCCGCGTGCGGTCGAGACATGGGCTCAACCTACCTGCCGCCTCCGTCGATGCGGCATCCCGGGCGAATGTCCGGTTTCATGGGGACATGCACCGACTCGCCGACGTCCTCACCCGAGCCGCGACCGGCGACTTCCCCGAGGTGGACGGGGCGTGGGAGCGCATCGAGCCCTGGCGTGCCGGCGTCGAGGGTGTCCTGGCCTTCACCGGCCACGCGCTGCTGGCCGTCGGTCCGGACGTCACTGACGGGGCCATCGAGGCCCTCGGCGCGGATGGCTTCGGCGGGGCGAGCGGTCCGCGTCTCGTCGCGGGGCTGGCGGGGTCGGGCTGGATCGACGCGCTGGACCTCGTGCTCGTCGCCCGCGGGACCGGCGCCGCCAGGGACGCCGCCGACCGCGACGAGTCCGCAGCACTCGTCTCGCGCAACGACCTGCGCAACCACCCGCGCGCCGAGCACGCGACCTCGGTCCGCAGCAACGTCGCCACCTTCGGCTACGCAGCCCCCAGCGACCGGACCGTGGTCACCTTGTCCCACGGGCTCGGCGGGCTGCTCGAGCTCGGGATCGAGACCGACCCGGCTGCACGGCATACGGGAGCGGAGGTGGTGCGTGACGCCTTGACCCTGATCCCCCGCGGGGAGATCGTCGTCGCGGCGTGCGCCCCCGGCAATGCCCGGGCGATCCGGGCCTTCCTCGCGGCCGGCTTCGACCCGGTCGCATCCGTGCAACTCTGGCACCCGGAACGGTGAGGCGGTCGCCGGCCTGCGCGATGGGTTCGGTGGGGGCGCTCTGGTGCATGTGCCGGAGGGAGCCCGACGCCGTACCGTGGTCCGCATGACCCGGGGACCTCGACGCCGCACGCTGATCTCCGGCGCCCTGACTCTGGCCCTGACCGTGAGCCTGACGGGGCTGACGGCCGGTTGCTCGCTCTTCCAGGGCCCGCCCGAACCTGGCCCGACGGCGCAGCAGTTCGCCACCGGGCTGGCCAAAGCCGACCTCAGTGGCGTACCGCTCACAGGGATGGCCCCCGCCCAGGCCACGAAGTTCATCACCGCGGCCTTTCAGGGAATGGGCGACCTGCGTCCGACCGTGACCGTGACCGACATCGCCCACAACGCCGACTCGGACCACGCCACGGCGACGCTGTTCTCCCGCTGGGACGTCTCCGGCTCCGAGAAGGACTGGGGCTACGAGACCCAGGTCGGCCTCCGGCTCATCGACGACGTCTGGCAGGTGACCTGGGATCCCATGGCGGTGGCTCCGGAGTTGAGGGCCGACGAGGCGCTCACGCTGGTCCACCGCTGGCCCAAGCGGGCGGACATCCTCGACGGCGCGGGCACCGCGATCATGACCGAGCGCGAGGTCGTCTCGGTCGGGATCGACAAGGCCAATGCGGGGGCCAAGGCTGCCGCCTCCGCCACCTCGCTCGCTGACATCGTCGGCGTCGATGCGAAGGCCTTCGCGGCCAAGGTCAGCGCGGCTGGCCCCAAGGCGTTCGTGCCGGCGATCAGCCTGCGCACGACCGACCCGACCCTGACCAAGAACGTCGACCGGATCAATGCCGTGACCGGCGCACTGCAGGTGTCGCAGCTGCAGGTCCTCGGCCCGACCCGGACCTGGGCGGCGCCGATCCTTGGCACCGTCTCCGAAGCCACTGCCGAGCAGATCCAGAAGTCGGGAGGCACGCTGGAACCCGGCGACAGCGTGGGTCAGCAGGGGCTCCAGCTCCGCTACGACGCCCAACTGCGCGGGACCCCCGGCCTCGCCGTCCAGGCCGTCACGAAGGGGGCCGACGGCAGTGTCATCAACAAGCGGGAACTCTTCGCCCAGGTCTCCACCGAGGGCGTCCCGCTCGAGACGACCTTCGACTCCACCGCGCAGAACGCAGCCGAAGCAGCCCTCGCGGACCAGACCGGCCACCCGACGGCCCTCGTGGCAGTACGGGTCTCGACCGGAGAGGTGCTCGCCGCTGCGGTCGGCCCGGGCGCCAAGGGCGCCCCGCTCGCGCTGGCGGGCGCGGAGGCCCCGGGATCGACGTTCAAGATCGTGAGTTCGTTGGCCAACATCCGCAAGGGCGCCACCGCGGCGACGCTGCTGCCCTGCACCGACACCCTCACCGTCAACGGGCGGGTCTTCGGCAACTACAGCGCCTACCCCAAGGACAAGCTCGGGGACATCCCGATGGCCACCGCGCTCGCCTACTCGTGCAACACCGCGTTCATCAGCCAGCACTTGAAGGTCAGCCAGGCGGACCTTGCCTCGGCTGCCGAGTCGCTCGGCCTGGGCCAGAAGCTCGACCTGCCCTTCACGGGATCTCTCGGCTCGGTCCCTCCCACCGCCGACCCGGTCGAACACGCTGCCTCGTTCATCGGTCAGGGCCGAATCGAAGCCTCCCCCCTGGCCATGGCCCTGGTCACCGCCTCGGTCATGAGGGGTTCGACGGTGCGGCCCATCCTCATCAAGGGCGTCGACGCCCTGCCACCGCCCGCGACACCGCTCACCGCCGCCGAGGCGAAGGTGTTGCGCACCGAGATGCAGGCGGTTGTCACGGAAGGGTCGGGCAAGGTGCTCGCCGCGGTGGGTGTGGAGTTCGCCAAGACGGGGACCGCGGAGTTCGGCACCGCCACACCCCCGCAAACCCATGCCTGGATGGTGGCCGGGCGCGGTGACATCGCCATCGCCGCCTACAACGAGCTCGGCCCCAGCGGGACGACCGACGCCGCGCCGTTCATCATCAAATTCCTCAAGGCCTACGACCTGCTGTAGGGCGCCCCAGGGCGAATCATGGCCCGGTGCCGATGCGTCGACGTGCAAAGCGCCCCGGTCACGCGCAAGATAGGGGCCATGGGTAGGCAGGCCGTTGGCTTCGTGTTGGCCGCAAGCACCCTCACGCTGGGGGGCTGCGCCACGATCACCCCCGCCGCCGCCGGACCATCTGCCCCGCTCGCGCAGGCCACGGACCAGGTGGGCGACCCCGGCGGACTGTCGCCCGGGTCGGGGGCGGGCCCCGCCCAGATCACGGACGGGGCCGAGCTGGCCTTTCCCCTCACGGTGCGCCGCGTGGGCGGCGCCGGCGACTTCAACGACACCGTGGTCGTGCAGACGGACGGGGTGTTGCAGGTGGACACCCAGAGCATCCACGGCCGCCACTGCCAGTTGCCGGCCCCGCAGCGGAGCGAGATGTTCGCCGCCCTGCGCACCGCCCCCCTTTCTCCCGGGCCCGGGACACCCGAACCTGCGACTTCCGACGGGGCGGCGGGGGTGGACCCACCCGCCGAGGGCGCGGAGCCGGCCCAGATCCGGATCACCGTGACCGACGTCCATGGCCGACTCGCCGACCTGACCGATCCGTCCTTGGGCAAGATCGCGAGCAGCGTCGAGGCGCTCGTGCAGGACGTCACCCTCACCTCCCCCATCACGACCCCGTGCAGCACGGCCACGTCGACGCAGCCGTGATCGGTCCACGCACGTGAACTGACGCAACCGCGCTGCCAGCCCAGCGGCATACGGCCTGAGGGGTGGCCTACGGGTGCGGGTAGGTCAGGGACCAACGGACCGTCTCGGCGGCGCGCTCGAAGCGCGCCAACTCGACGGTGTCGAAGTCCTGGTCCTGCACCGTGGCGTTGAGGCGTTCGAGTTGGCGGCGCACGATGTCGAACTGGCCCGGACGGCAATGCCACGCCAACTCCGCGAGGAGCTCGTACAGCCGCTGCATCACCTGGGGATCGGACGCCCCGTAGCGCCGTGGTTGGGCGATCGAGACCTCGACCAGGTCGGCCAGGTCTGGCCGGTGCAGCACCACCCGGATCCGGCCCTCGTCGTCGCGCAGCACCTCCGGCCTCAGCTCGCGAGTGGTGATCTCGCAGAGCAGGGCGGAGATGTCGCCCAGGGCATGCATGGCCGTGGTCGGGTCGTTGATCCCCGGCGACAGGGCCTTGTTGGCCACGTCGGTCAACTGGCGCAGACCGTGGCCGATGTCCTGCACTGACGTGCGCTCGAACCCGGTGTGGATCGAGCTTGCCAGGCGCTCCCGGAGCTCCGTCGTCACCGCAGCGGGCCGCTGGCCATCGAGCGCCCAGATCCAGCCGATGGGGCAACCCTCGACGAGCGAACTGCCGGTGACCTTGTCCAGCACACAGACCGCGTCGAGGTCGACACACGCCTCGAGCAGCTCCTTCTGGTCCACGCGCAGCAGGTAGCCAGAGGTCGGGGCCAGCAGCGGCACAGCCGTCTCCGGCACGTCCGGAAGGACCGCGCCAGCCGGGATGGTCGGCGGGCCCGCACGGCCATCGCCTTCGATCGGTGTACCCCCGTCACCGTCGCCCACTGGGGGCAAGGTGTTGCGGATCGTCTCCGTCGCGTCGTCACGGACCGTGCGCAGCATCCTCTCGACCCGGATCAACTGGGAGAGGTGGGCCAGGAAGACGATGAGCAGCACGACGCTGACGACCGTGAGCAGGAACGCGACCGTCACCGACAGCCGCGGCACGAACTCCGTGCCGTCATCCAGGCTGCTGCGGACACTGCGCAGCACGGTGAGGGAGTAGATGAAGGTCCCGAGGAAGACCCCGAGCGTGGTTTGGACGAACACGTCGCTGGCGAACGTGCGCAGCAGGCGCGGCGAGAACTGGCTGCTCGCCAGCTGGAGGGTGACGACGGTGAGGGAGAAGGTCAACGACGTCACCGTGATCAATGAGCTCGCCACGGCGCCAAGCACACTGCGCGCCGCCTCGGCGTCCCCGCCGAAGAACGCGGAACTCATCGAGCCCGGCAGCGATGCACCCATCGCGGCATCGAGGTGGGGCAGGGTCAGGCCGGCGATGAGAGCGAGCACGACAGCAGCCACCGGCAGCGGCCACAGGCGTGAGCGGACCCGGTCGTGCAGCTCCTCCCAGACCGCCCGGGCTCCCGAACCCACCCTCATGGCAGGCCTCCGGACAGCGTGACTCGCCTCAACC
>CAJDUR010000053.1_pt1 | contig 12372 bp, 14 predicted proteins | sample 7391191 | NCBI WGS metagenome assembly CAJDUR01 (sample SAMEA7055688, study PRJEB34461) | soil metagenome | biome: terrestrial ecosystem; feature: Peninsula; material: soil | place: Antarctica | collected 2016 | reverse complement strand
ACGCACGAGCACCTCACCGTCGCCCGGCCCGTCCAGCTCCAGCTCGGACACGGTGATCGGCCTCGACTCCGCGAAGGGTCGTGCCCGCCCGCTCTCCTCCAGCACCGCTCCGTGAATCAGCATGTGCCCAGCTCCTTCCGCCCTGTTGTCCAGCCGCTCCTCGGCATCCCGAGTGGCCCTTGGCATGCATCAGGCCGTCGACCCGAACTGTAGAGGCATCGCCGGCGGGTGTCCCGGCAGCAGGCTCTCGCCCAAACCACTTGAGCGGAACTGCCGGGTGTGAGCCGTCGACGCTTCTCGTTCAGGATGTGGGAGCCTCGACGACGTGCCTGGACGCGACGTGCTCTGCAGCGAGGAAGGCGAGGCCCAGGGCCGGTAGCAGGCCGTTGCCCGCCAGGTAACCGGCACTGCCGTGGCCCGAGATGCCTTCGGCAGCCCCCCCAGAAGCGTAGAGGCCCGCGATGGTGCGGCCGTCCGGACGCAAGACTCGAGCATGCTCGTCGACCACGAGGCCCCCCTGCGTGTGAAACAGGGCAGGCACGACGCGGACCGCCGCGAAGGGCGGCGTCAACGCGGCCTCGACGCTCACTCGTTGAAACCGGTCAGCACCCGACCCTTCAGCGACCCTGGCCAGCGCTTGCGCCTCCTCGGTCAGCGTTGCACCGTTCACCCCTATGGCCGACGCCAGCTCCTCGAGGGAGTCGGCCCAGACGAGCGCTCCACCCTCCACGGTCTGGCGGAAGTCCGTGAAGGACAGGCACGCGTCATGGACACGCTGGTCGAGGATGATCCATCCTTCGGCCCCCTCCTGGGATGCCAGCTGCGCGGCGTACTCCGAGTAGCCGGTCGTCTCGTCGCCGAATCTCCGCCCATCGAGGTCCACCATGAACCCGCCGTGCATGATCGTCGCCCAGCCAACGAGTGTCGACCCGCGCTTCGCCACAGCAGCGTGTCCTTGGTAGGCGTCGAGGAACGCAGTCGCCGCCCCCAAGCGCTCACCGATCCGCAGTGCGTCTCCGCGCGAGGCCTCGCTGCCGTGGTACACGGCCCCGGCGATCTCCGGGATGTGACGCTCCACGAGGCCGCGGTCTCCTCCGTAGCCGTTGGTCGCGAGGAGCACCGCACCCCCTTCGACGCGAAGGACGGTCCCGTCCGGCTGTTCGATGGTCGCCACACAGGCGTCCGCCCCGATCTCGACATCGACGAGGCGCGCGGGAACGAGCATCGAGATCCGATCCTCTTCCTTGACCTTCTTGATCAGGTGGTCGAGCAGGACGGAGCCGTGTCGTCCTTCGACGGTGAGGCAGCGGTCGACGCTGTGTCCCGGGTAATGGAAGTCGGTCACGAGTTGGAGGGGGAGACCGACATGGTCGGCGAGCCACTCTGCGAAGCGCGGGGACACCTCACCCAGCGCACGCGCGACCCGCTGATCCCCCTTGCCCTTTGTCTTGGCGACCACGTCAGCGACGAACTGCTCCGGGGAGTCGGTGATCCCGGCCGCCCGCTGCCACCGCGAACCCGCCGACGGGATCATCGCGGTCGACATCGACGTGTTGTTGCCCCGGCGGTAGTGGGCAGTGGCCTCGACGACGAGGACGTCGAGCCCCAGTTCGGCCGCACGAAGGGCAGCGACGAGGCCGCCGCCGGCGCCGGCGACGATGAGATCGGGCCGCTCGTCACTCATCGCGCCCCGCCTGCCACGAGGAGCCGAAGCGCGAGGGCGGTGGGGTCCACGACGGAGATGCTGCGGTAGTCGTCGACCGGCACGGCCGAGCACCCGTTGATGACCGTGGTCACGTCGCCCGGCAGCCTGTCCAGCGCTGAGTGCAGTCCGGCCGTCCAATGATCGTGGTCGGCGATGGCCTCGACGCCGAGACCGAGCACCTGGACGTCGTCGAGGTAGTCGCTCCATCCGTAGACGGCGGCGCGAGCCTTCAATTCGTCAGCGATGGCGGTGTTGCGGGCGACGAGCCCGACGTGCCGCCGACGAATGGCCTGCCACCCCAGGCTCAGCTGGAGGATCCCGACGACGGGAAGCTCGTCGCAGAGCTCGGCCACCCCGGGGTCGAGCACGCAATCGGGCAGGAGGACGTCGTATCCGTCGGGCGCGGCTCGCAGGGCCTCGATGACGGCGGCCTCGCTGGCTCGCACGTCATCGTCAGCGTCCAGGGCGCGGGGTGCGTCGGGGCCGATGTCCACGAGATCGAGGGTGACTCCGGCCGGAAGCAACGAGCGGTAGCGGTCCTGACGGCGGGTGAGTTCGTCCGGCTCGACGTGGATGGGGGTGACCGAGAAGATGCGCATGGCGTGGGACCTCAGGGATGGGTGGTGGTGGTTGACATGGCCGAGGCGGCTTCAAAGGGCGCGGCCAACAGATCCAGAACGCCGCAGCGCTCCCCCGCAAACAGCCGATCCACGACGCCCACGATCCGGCTGGCGCCGGCGTCCCCCAGCGAGAGCGCCAGCATCGCTTGGATCTGTGCGGCGTAGAACGGATGGAAGTCCCTGTCGCCCAACGGGTTTGGTCGCTCCTCCATGATGCGCTGCGGTCCAGCGACCACGGTGACCCGAGCAGCCCTCTCCTCGGGCAGCCTCGCGTCCAGGTCCGGGGCCAGTCGGACCTCGACGCGGCGCGCCAGGTCCTGTACGGCGACGTCCGCTCGAGCCCCCTCGGCTGAGGCCTCAGGGCCGACGGAGCCGTGGACCACCGCGGTAGCCACGACGAAGGGAATCGAGAACATGGCCGAGAGCCGGTTGCCCCAGGTCTGGCGATCCAGTCCGAGAGCCAAGGAGTGCGTCTCCACGATGATCGTGTCGATGGTGGAGAGATCCGGCAACCGACCCGAACGTCGTAGGGCCAGCACTGCGTCGGCCATGGGGTGGGTGAAGGAACAGGCCGCATGCTGCTTGAAGTAGCCGTGTTCGATGTCCCACCGGGTCCCCAGCTGAGACGTCAGCTCGGCCGGGTCGAAGGTCCCGAGCAGGTCGCCCAGTGACAGCGCTGCAGTCCCGGTGTTCGAGGCGAGGCCCGCCGCCGCCAGACGTGCCGAGTTGAGACCAGACACGTTCGCCGCCCCCATCCACGCGTCCCGAACCCGGTTGCCATCCAGCGCGCTCGAGAAGTGCGCGGCGATCGGCATGCCGGCGCCGGCGTCGATCGCTGCGGCGGTTTCCTCGCCGTCAAGACCGAGCAGGCGGGCGCAACCGGCAGCCGCCCCAGCGATGCCCCACGAGCCATGGGGGTGCATTCCGGCTCGAAGCTGGGTGGCCCGGCCGAAGCGGGCAGCGACCTCATAGGCGACAAGGAGAGCCGCGAACAACTCCTCAGCCTCGCAGTCCCGTGCCGCCGCGAGGGCGAGGACGGCGGGGAACCCATGCGCTGCCGGGTGCCCCTTGGCGTACTTGTTCCCCTCGTCGAGTTCTAACCTCACGAGCGCGGTGGCGTTGAGCCAGGCGGCTGCCTCGATGCTCGTCCGCACCCCAGCCCCGTAGACCGGGGCCGGTCCCGGAACCGGCGACCAGGTCGCCACGAATCGTCGCTGCGCCGGATCCATCGCACCGGCACCCGCGACACCCAGGACATTCATCAGCACCAGGCGGAGCCGCTGCACGACCCGGGCAGGAACGTCGTCGCGCCGCAACCCGGAGGCCCACCGTCCCAGCGCTGCGGTCTCCGAGATGGTCGCAGCGTCCATGAAGTCACATACCCAGGTAGGCGGTGCGCACCCGGTCATCGTTGGCCAGGTCGGGGCCGGTCCCTTCCAACACGATGCTGCCGCTCTCGAGGACGTAGGCGCGGTCGGCCATCGCCAGGGCCTGGCTGGCGTTCTGCTCCACCAGCAGGATGGCCACACCACCGTCACGGATCCGTTTGATCGCGTCGAAGACGGCCCACGTGAGTTTGGGCGAGAGGCCGGTCGAGGGCTCGTCCAGCATGAGCAGCCGTGGCTTGGACATGAGGGCCCGGCCGATCGCGAGCATCTGCTGCTGGCCCCCGCTGAAGGTCTCGGCAACCTGAGAGCGACGTTCACGGAGGACCGGGAACAGCCCGAACACCTCATCGAGGGACTCCCGGATGACTGCCTTGTCCTGGGTCCAGCCTCCCATCTGGAGGTTCTCTTCCACGGTCAGGCTCCCGAAGAGCGCGCGTCCCTCGGGGACGAGCACGAGGCCCTCTCGCACAAGGTCACTCGGTCGCCGGCCTGCTGCGGGCTGACCGGTGAAGGTGATCGAGCCTGAGGACGGCTTGACCAAGCCCGCTATGGTGTTGAGGGTCGTGGTCTTCCCCGCACCGTTGGCTCCGACGATGGAGACGATCTCGCCCTCGTTCACCGTCAGGGAGATGTCGTGCAGGATCTGGAGCCGATGGTAGCCGGCCTTGACCTTCTCAAGAGTCAGCACGGGTGGGCTCCTCGCCGAGGTAGGCCTCGATGACACGGGCGTCCTTCGTGACCTCATCCGGCGAACCTGCCGTGAGAACCTTGCCGAGGTTGAGGACCAGGACGGAGTCGGAAAGCCGCATGACGGCCGCCATGATGTGTTCGACGAAGACCAAGGTGATCCCCTCGTCAGTACGCAGTCGCTCGAGCAGCTCCATGACGGGAGCACGTTCAGCGGGGACCAGCCCCGCCAGCACCTCGTCGAGGAGCAGCACCTTGGGGCGCAGCGCCACCGCACGGGCGAGTTCGAGACGCTTGAGGGCAGCCGTGGGAAGGCCTTCGGTGGGCGAGTCCCGCCAGGTGTCGAGACCGACGGTGTGGACGATCTCTGCTGCTCCCTCTCGCGCCTTCCGGCGGCCCGCCCCACTTGCCAGCACGGCGATGGTGACGTTGTCTAGGACGCTCATCGAGTAGAACGGGCGCATCAGCTGGAAGGTCCGCACCATGCCGGCCCGGGCGATGGCGTGCGACGGCAGGCCGGTGACCTCGGCTCCGCCGAGAAAGGTCCGACCGGAATCGGGAGGGATGGCGCCGGCGATGAGGTTGAACACGGTGGTCTTGCCTGCCCCGTTGGGGCCGATGACGCCGAGGACGCTCCCCTCCTCGACCTCGAAGCTCACGTCGTCCACTGCGACCACGCCACGGAACCGCTTGGTCAGGCCGTCCACCCGAAGGATGCTCATGACCGGAACCACCTCTCCCGGATGGCGCTGTAGATGCCTTGGGGGAGCACGACGATGATCACGACGAGCAGCAAGCCGTAGATGAGGACGTCAAGGCCACCTCGGCCGGCCAGGAAGGACAGGAACTCGGGTGGGTCCCGAAGGATGGTGGACGTGATGTCTGCGAGCGGGCCGAGGATCGCCGATCCGACGAGCGGGCCCCAGATCGTGCCCACCCCGCCGATGACGGCGGGCAGGATGGCCTGGATCGAGACGGACGATCCGAAGGCCAGGTCGGGGTCGATGAAGAGGTAGTACTGGACGTAGAACGCCCCGGCGACGGAGGTGATCGCGGCAGACAGGGTCATGGTGATCAGCTTGTAGCGCCTCACGGGGATACCGAGGGCTGCGGCCGCATCCTCGTCGTCGCGCACCGCGACCGAGAACTGACCCGTCCGCGACCGCAGGAAGAGCACGCTGATCGCGAGCGCTGCCACGACCAATCCCAGAGCGATCCAGAAGTAGTTGGGCGAGGACGGGGCGAACTGCATCCACCACCAGGACTCGTCCACCCGCAGGGGTACGTGGTAGCCCTCCGCCCGGTTGACGAAGTCTGCGTTGGTGACGACCAACCGGAACATCTCGGCGAAGGCGAAGGTCGCGAGCGCGAAGTAGGCGCCCTTCAGCCGGTAGCGCAGCGACAGGAACCCTGCGACCACGGCGAACAGGGACGCGCTCAGGACCCCGGCGCCCATCCCGATCCACGGAGAGACGTCGTGCTCCACCAGCAGCCACGCGCTGGTGTACGCGCCGAGGCCGAAGTAGGCAGCGTGGCCGAAGGAGAACAGGCCGCCGAAGCCGCCCATGATGTTCCAGCCGATCGACATGAGCGCGAAGATGAGCACGCGCATCGCCACGGCTTGCTGGGACGACGACAGGAGCAGCGGGACCGGAACCATAAGGACGGCCAGGACCCCCACCGCCATGAGGTGGCGGTTCCAGGGTTGGGTGGGAAGGGGCTTCGCGGCTTCCCTCTCCTCGATCGCGGTCTGCGTCACGATGACCTCCCGAAGAGTCCCTGCGGCCGGAGGAAGAGGACGAGGACGAAGACGACGAAGACCGACAGGAGCGGGCTCTGTCCGGGCAGGAAGACGGTGCCGAGTTGCTCGGCCAGGCCGATGACCAGGCCCCCGACGAGAGCCCCGACCACGTTGCCCATGCCGCCGATGACCACGACGACGAACGCGATGATGTTGAAGAGCGCGCCGGTGCTTGGTTCGACGGTGACGAGCGGTGCCACCAGGGTGCCCGCGGCTCCGGCGCACGCTGTGCCGATGGCGAAGGTCAGGGCGTAGATGCGGCGCGTGTCGATCCCGACGAGTTGGGCGCCGGCATCGTTCGCAGCCACGGCACGGATCGCGGTGCCGAGCCTCGTGCGCTGCAGCACGAAGAACAGCAAGCCGGCAAGGACCATCGCCGCCAGGAAGGCGAGGATGCGGGACAGGTCCGCGACGGCCCCGAGGATTCCCAGGGTCCGGTCCCCCGGCAGGGGGACCGAGCGGGGGTTGGCGCCGAAGAAGAGCAGCAGAGCGTTCTCGAGGACGAGCGCGATGCCCAGGGTGATGAGCAGTTGGTTCTCGAGGGGGCGACCCATCGAACTGGAGAGCACCCCTCGCTGGACCGCGTACCCGAGGACGAACATGACGGGCGCCGTCACGAGCATGGTGACGTACGGGTGCAGTCCCACGCTGGTGACCAGCCACCAGGTGATGAAGAGGGCCACGGTCAAGAAGGCGCCGTGGGCGAAGTTGACGATGTCGAGGACGCCGAAGATCAGCGTCAGGCCCATCGCCACGAGGCCGTAGACACCTCCGATGAGCAGGCCGGTGACGATGGCCTGCGTGGCGATGACAGGGCTGTCGGCGCGGACGTAGGCCAGCACCACCGCAGCGACCAGGACGCCTACGACGACGAGCCGGCTGGGCGAGACCACGCTCGTGAACCGGCCCAGGTGACCACCAGACACTACGGACGCGGAGGCGGGGACGTCCTCCTCGGGCCCGAGGCCCGCGGAGGACGTCCCGTGCTGGTGCTCCCCCATCGGGTCGTCAGCTGCCCATCGCGGGGAAGACGGGCTCAGCCAACGCCAACTCCTTCGGCCACACCTGGTTGATCACGCCCTTCTGAACCTGCATGGTGATCGGGATGGCGCCCTTGTTCTCGCCCTTCTCGTCGAAGGCGATGGGACCACTCTGGGCCATCAGCGACTCGAGCTTCGTCTGGCTGACTGCATCCCGGATCTTGCTGGGTTCGCTGCTCTTGGCCCGCTCCATGGCGTCCGCCAGCACGCGCACGGAGTCGTAGGACAACACGGCACCGGTGCGCATGTCGTCCTTGTACGTCTTCGTGTAGAGAGCCGCGAGGTCCTTCGTGGCCTGCTTCGTGAAGTCAGGGTGGTAGTTCGCATCGAAGTAGCCTTCAGCTGCGGCACCGGCATCCTTGGGGAACTGCGGAAGGTCGAAGGCGCCGTCAGCGACTCCGAAGACCGCGTTGATGGGCGGCTTGACCGCATCGACCGCCTTGGCGACGAGGACTCCATCGCGGTAGTAGCCGGTGACGGCGAGGACATCCGCACCGGACGCCTTGACCTGAGTCATCTGCGTCGTGAAGTCGGAGACACTAGCTGCATCGAAACTGATCGCCGGGCCTACTTCGAAGCCGAGTTCCTTCGCCTTCGCGGTGAAAGCGTCCCGAACGCCGGACCCGAACGCGCCCTGCTCGTGGAGGAACGCGACCTTCTTGACGGGCTTGCCTGCTGCCGTCGAGATGTCGAAGAGGTACTGCGCACCCTGCTGGCCGATGACCGTAGCGCTCGGCTGGACGCGGAACGTGTATTTGTACCCTTGGTTGAGGATCGAGTCAGCGACCGAGATGTCAATGATGAAGGGGACCTTGTTGCGCTCGGCAACCGTGGCGACGTTGGCGCTGACCGCACTCTGGTAGGTGCCGACGATGGCGACAGCACCGCCGTCGATGAGGCGCTGGGCCTCGCTCTGGCCCACCTCGGGCTTGCCCTGCGAGTCCGACGACACCAACTCGAGCTTGGCGCCATCGAGGGACTTGATGCCCCCGGCGGCGTTGATCGCCTCGACCGCGAGCTTGGCGCCGTTGTCCATCTGCTGTCCATCGGCGGCGGAGGAACCGCTCAGCGGGTGCAACGACCCGATCTTGATGAGCTTGGCCGAGCCACCCCCCGTCCCAGTCCCAGTACTGGTGCCCGACCCACTGCAGGCGGTGAGCGCAAGGGGAGCTACGAGCGCCACCCCGATGAACCAGGCCTTTTTCATGAATTCTCCAGAATCGAAGCGCGTTCCGCTAGTCGGAACATCTAGGTTAGGGGAAAGGGTCGCACCACCTGAGGCCAACGTCAAGGCTTTCCAACAAGCGCGACAATGCCTTTCTAGCTGCGGCATATGGCCCCTGAATTGCTTGCATGGCCGTCAATGACTGCTGCATAATTGTTCCGTACAGAGGAACACCACAGTTGTGGGGACGCCCGATGAACAGCTGGCTGCCCGCTACACGGTGGCGAGGTCGATGGAGGAGCCCCCACAGTGGCGAGCGAACGCAAGGGAACCGAGACGGCGACCAGAGTCGCCGACGTTCTCATGCTCTTCACCGATGGACCCGGCTCGCGGGGCGTGACGGCGATTGCCCGGTCGTTGGACTTGTCGAAGACGGTCGTCCACCGGACGCTGGTCAGTCTGGTCGATCGGGGCTTCCTCGTCACGGATCCCCGCACAAGGGAGTACGCCCTCGGTCCGTCCTTGGCCTCCCTGGGAGCGCGCGCGCTGCGGGAGTCAAGCCTGCGTACCGCAGCCCTCCCGGTCATGCGACTTCTGCACGACGTCACGGGAGAGACTGTCACGATCTCGGCACGAGTGCCGGACGGTCGGGTCTACCTCGACCAGATCGAGAGTACGCGCGAGATCAAGATGACCGTGGAGCTCGGCCGCCGCTTTCCCCTTCATGCAGGCTCCTCCGGTAACTGCATCCTCGCGTTCCTACCTGCTGCGGAACGCCGCGCTTACCTTGCACACCACGAACTCGAAGCCCTCACCGCACAGACCATCACTGACCTCATCCTTCTGACGGCGCGAATCAACGACGTCCGCAGATCAGGGGTAGCCCAGTCGGACGGCGAGCGCCAGCAAGGCGCTGGCTCCGTAGCATCACCGATCTTCGCATTCGACGGACGGGTTGTGGGGGCGCTCTCGGTGTGTGGTCCGGGCTATCGGATCTCAGCGGACGTACGATCTGCCATGGTCCCTCGCGTGCGCGGCGGAGCCGACCAGATCTCGCGCGCCCTCGGATGGCGCGGAGGCCTGCCCAAGGACGGCACCGACAAGGAGGACCCCCATGCTTGACCCGGTTGAGATGGCCGCCAGGGAACGGGCCCTCCAGTTCGTCCGTGAGGAAGCTAAATTCGCGCAGTTGACGACCGTTGACGCCGGTGGCTACCCCGTGACGAGGACTATGACGGTGTTCCTCAACGAGGACTGGTCGGTGGGCACGGTCCAGCGTCGTCAGCACCGCCGTCTCGATCAGTGGCGGCGGCGGTCCCAGACGGAGGTGGTCTGGGTGGGCACGCCCCAGCCCGGGGCCACCAACGAGCGACCGCATGTCTTCGACCTTGGCCTGCTGCCTCCACGTGTGGTCTCGGTGAGGGGGGATGCCGAGTTCATGCCCACCGAATGGACGGAAGACGTCTATCGCCGGGCCGTCATCGCCCAGCGTGCAGCGGGCCAGGACCGGGCTCCCCTTCGTTCGCCGGAGGAGGTGTCGGAGGACCTGTTGGGAGTGCTCATCCGCCCGTTGCGTGTCCGCCTCGAGGGCTTCGGCGAGGGGGCCCAGTCGTTCCTGTTCACGCCTTCGACACCACGGAAGGACGATGCCTGATGTTCAAGACGATCTTGGGTTACGACATCGAAGAGGGAGTGACGGAGGAGGCCTACGAGACGTGGCTCTTTGAGGTGCACGCAGCAGACCTCTTGGCCAATCCCCACCTGGACCGAATCATCTTCAACAAGGTTGGGGAGCGAGTCACGTCGACGTCAGGCGGGACCGCAGACATCCAGGGAGGCAACACGTTCTATCGCATCGCTGAAATGCACTTCGAAGACGAGGCCGCCTACCGCGCCTACCGCGACTGGTTCGCGGACCACCCCATCCCCAAGGAGCGCGGTCCGGCAGGCCGCACGCGCTTCAAGTTCTACGTCACGGCGATACCCACCGAGGTCACCCGCGAGTCCCTCGCCGAGAGCAGAGGTTGAGGGCGCCGGCGAGTCGCTAGTCTCGTGGACACGACCGGGAAGAGAGCGGAGATCATGAAGCAATGCGATTCTTGCGGGCGCAAGAGCGCTGAGCCGTTTGTCAAAACGGTGACGGGCCGGCGGATCTGTCAATCCTGCAACGACAGGCTGCTGGGCATGGCTGCCGGCAGCATGGCAGCTGGATCCGGCGCGGGTACCTCCAAGCAGATTGAGTCGGCCGTCATCTTCGAAGAGTTCTTCAAGAGAATCAAGCGTGCCAGGGGGAGCAAGTAGTCGCCTGCCCGCCGCCACCGTGGAGCGATGGCTCTCGGCGAGCGCAGCAACAGTCGCCTCGTCTCCCCCGTTCGGGCTAGGCTCGGCAGTGGCGGTGCTCCGACACCGCTGGAAGGTGGCGGGCCCGGTCGTCGGGGCCGTCGCTTCCCTGGCAGCGAACCGACCCAGGAGCGTTCACCGGCCATGACAGAGACCAACACCCCCCGCGTCGTCGTCGGCGTGGACGGATCGGATCAAAGCAAGTTTGCCCTGCAGTGGGCACGCTACCTCGCCGAGACCATGGGCAGCACGCTGCTCGCGGTCTCCGCATGGCAGCCGCTCACCGCCTACGGGGCCAGCGGAATCGGGTGGGTCGTGCCGCCGCCTGACATCGACATCGAGGCCGCCGCGCGCGCGTCGGTGGACGCGACCCTGGATGAGGTCTTCGGCGACTCCAAGCCGGCAGGCATGGAGGTGGCGGTGGTCGCCGGCAACCCGGCAGCGGTTCTCCTCGAGATGAGTCAGAACGCGCGGATGCTCGTCGTCGGCAGCCGCGGCTACGGCGGGTTCAAGGGGCTCCTGCTGGGGTCGGTGAGTTCCGCGTGCGCCCACCACGCCACCTGCCCCGTGTTCATCGCGCACGGTGACAACCCGCCTCCTGCCTGACGTGACGCAGGCCCGCCGCGACGGGCCTGCGGTCGGCTAGCGTCGAGGCATGACGGAGCAGCAGCCTTACGACGTGATCGAACGGCACGACGGCTTCGAGGTGCGCCGCTACCCGGAGCACGTCGTTGCCGAGGTCCGCATCCGGGCGTCGTTCGAGGCTGCGGGCAATCAGGCGTTCCGGGCCCTCTTCGGATACCTCACCGGGCAGAACGAATCCCGTCGCTCCGTCGAGATGACCGCCCCCGTGGTGCAGCAGAGCGCCCCCTCCGAGAAGGTGGCAATGACCGCTCCGGTCGTGCAGACCGAGTCCGACGCGGGCGACTACGTCATCGCCTTCGTCCTGCCGGCATCGCTGACGGCAGAGACGGCGCCGGTCCCGACCAACCCAGAGGTGCAGGTCAGGACCGTTCCCGAGCGGGTCGCGGCCGCGACCCGCTACTCCGGGAGATGGACGGAGTCGAGCTATCAGCAACACCTGACGGAGCTCGAATCAGCTCTGCTCGCAGCTGGATTCGAGCCCAACGGACCCCCGAGCCTGGCGCGGTTCGACCCGCCGTTCAAGCCGTGGTTCCTGCGCCGCAACGAGATCGTCCAAGAGGTGATCCGGCGGGACGGCGCCTGACCCCGGACTGTTCCGAGGGCGCTGGCGCACCTGCCGGGTGACGCTATTCGACAACGCTGCCGTCACGGTGCCAGCGGTCGTCCACTGGCCCGGCAATCCCGCCGCTGCCGCGTTATCGCTCGTCGTCGTGCTGACCGATGTTGAGCTTTCCCTTGATCCGCTCGATTCCCTCGGACGCGACCGCTTTGGCCGAATCGCGGATGACGTCCACCTCGTCGGGGTCTCCGTGGAGCAGTGCCTTGGCGGTGTTCATGGCGAACTGCACCGTGATCTTCGGAGGCAACGGCGGCACGTTCTTACTGGTGTAGGCGTCGATGAGCGTCACTCCTTGATGCGCGAACGCCGCATCCCAAGCCGCTGCGACATCGTCGTCGCTCCTGACTCGAATCCCTTTGAAA
>CAJDUR010000099.1_pt1 | contig 12471 bp, 11 predicted proteins | sample 7391191 | NCBI WGS metagenome assembly CAJDUR01 (sample SAMEA7055688, study PRJEB34461) | soil metagenome | biome: terrestrial ecosystem; feature: Peninsula; material: soil | place: Antarctica | collected 2016 | reverse complement strand
CGCTTCGTGGCCCAGCTCGGCTTCGACGTCGCGCCGGAGGTGCGCACCGCGATGACCGAGCGGGCCGGCACCCTCGAGATGATCTCGGCGGAGCGGATCCGGGACGAGTTCAGCAAGCTCCTGCTCGCCCCCCGACCGCGCCTGGGCCTGACCCTGCTCGTCGACACCGGGCTGGCCGACGTGTTCCTCCCGGAGCTGCCCGCCCTGAGGCTCGAGCTCGATGAGCACCACCGTCACAAGGACGTCTACGAGCACTCCCTCATCGTCCTCGAGCAGGCGATCGACCTCGAGGGGCCCAGCGACGGAGACCCCGAGTCGGTGCCCGGACCGGACCTGGTGCTGCGCCTGGCTGCGCTGCTGCACGACATCGGCAAGCCGGCCACCCGACGCTTCGAGGGTGGCGGCGGCGTCTCCTTCCACCACCACGAGCTGGTCGGCGCGAAGTTGGCGAGCAAACGGCTCAAGGCGATGCGCTTCGACAAGGACACGACCAAGCAGGTGGCCCGCCTGGTCGAGCTGCACCTGCGCTTCCACGGCTACGGCGAGGGCCAGTGGACCGACTCGGCGGTGCGGCGCTACGTCAACGACGCGGGCCCGCTCCTGCCCCGACTGCACCGGCTCACCCGCAGCGACTGCACCACGCGCAACGTCCGCAAGGCCCAACGGCTGTCCCGGGCCTACGACGACCTCGAGGGCCGCATCGTGCGGCTCAGCGCCGAGGAGGAGCTCGCGGCCATCCGACCCGAACTCGACGGCAACGAGATCGCTGCGACGCTCGGGATCCGCCCCGGCCCCGTCCTCGGCGAGGCCTACAAGCACCTGCTCGCGGTGCGCCTCGACGAAGGTCCCATCGGCAAGGACGCGGTGCGCGAGCGTTTGCTCGAGTGGTGGGCGCAGCGCACGGACGGCTGAGCCGGTAGCCAGGAGAGCGGCATACGACCGCTGGAGCCCGTATGCCGCTGTCCCCGCCGAGGTGCGCGGCCTGGCGCGGCGGGCGTCGAGGTCAGCGACGCAACCAGCGAAGGTGCTCGCGGTCCCCGAGCAGCTCGAGCCGGCGCCACAGCACGCTGGTGGGCACCGCCTGACTCGCGTGGGCCAGGCTCGCCGTCCGCTGCTGGTCACGATCGACGTGGACGACCAGGTCCACGTCGCCCACAGGGTGGCCGATGAAGGTCGCCTCGAACTCCGCGTTGAGCTGCTCGGTCACCGACAGGGGAAGGGTCCACCCCAGCACCGGGAGGTCGGCCTCGGCCGCGGCAGCCAGGGCGGCGTGGCTTGCCGCGCTGTGGTCGGGATGGACGCTGACCCCGCTCGGATCGAAGACGAGAAGCCCAGACACCGAACGGGCGCGCACTTCGCGCAGGACTTCGGCGGACAGCAGCTCGCGGTCGATCTCCGCCAGGGCGCCGTCCGGGTAGTCCCGCAGAACGGTCGACTCGACGCCGAGCAGTGCTGCGGCAGTGCGTAGCTCGTCGGCGCGGACTGCCCGTAGATCAGCGACGGCGCCGATCGTGGACGCTTCGCCGCTGGTCAGGCAGAGCACCGCTGTGGTGGAGCCTGCGCGGACGAAGCCGTCGATCAGGGCCCCGAGCCCGAAGGACTCGTCGTCCGGGTGGGCGACGACGGCCAGCACCGACTCCCACGCGGGCAGCGATCCTCGCGTGGTCGTGCGGTGGCTGAACTCGCCCATCAGGTCTCCTCGGGCTCGCTTACTGCTGCCCGGTCAGGACTTCTGAGCGTTTGGGGCGGGCTGCGCGGACAGGGTGGCGAGCGCGGCACGGAGCCGCTGCTCGGCGTCGGTGGCGACCTCGCGCAGGGTGTCACTGTCTGCGAACCCCATCATCGCCTGGGGGTCGAAGGCCTCGACCACGGTGGTGGATTCACCGACGGACCGGACCACGACGTTGCACGGCAGGACGACCGCGATCGACGGCTCCGCTTGGATCGCCGCGTAGGCCAGGGGTGGACGGCAGGCTCCGAGGATCAGCTGTGGCTCGATGTCGACGTCGAGCTTCTTCTTCAGCGTGGCCTTCATGTCGATCTCCGTCAGGACGCCGAATCCCTGCTCCTCCAGCGCTGTCCGCACGGCGGGGACGACGGTGTCGAACGGTTGGTCCAGGGTGGTGACGATGGTGTAGCTGCTCATCGCGGGCTCCTTCGCTGCGCTGTCACCGGGGCTCTGCTGGCTCCGGCGAGTTCTGTCTGATGGTTCCTGGTGATCTCTGCTGATTCTCAATATACCCCAGGGGGTATTACGTCTACTACTGTAACTACCCCCACTCGGCATCGCAAGGTGGACGTCCGCGCCAGGCGGCCAGCTGTGACTTCGCACCCACCCCTCCCGGATGCTCCGCCTGGGCTCGATACCCCCGGGGCGTTGCGGTATGAAGGGGGAATGGAGCGCTTGTGGGCGACGATCCGCCGGTATCCGATCGTGGTCTCCACCGTGGTCGTGGGGGCGGTGGTGCTCGGCCTCCTCCTCTCTGACCGCTCCGGGGCGGCCCAGTGGACCGCGAGCATCTTCGCCATCGCGGTAGCGGTGTACACGTCTGTCGGCATGGTCAAGGACGTGCTGCGAGGCCATTGGGGGATCGACATCCTCGCCGTGACGGCGATCGTCGCCACGGTCTCGGTCGGTGAGTACCTCGCCAGTCTGGTCATCGTGCTGATGCTGTCCGGCGGTGAGGCGCTCGAGGACTATGCGGAGGGCCGGGCCCGTCGTGAGCTCACCTCGCTGCTGGCCCGGTCCCCGCAGACCGCCCACCGGTATGCGGACAGCACCGCCGAGGTCACCGACATCCCCGTTGACCAGGTGCACGTCGGTGACACGCTGCTGGTGCGCCCGGCCGAGGTCATCCCGGTGGACGGTGTCCTGACGTCGTCTCCCGAGGCGAGCCTGGACGAGTCGGCCCTGACCGGGGAGAGCCTGCCGGTGACGGTCACCCCCGGAGACCCGCTGCTGAGCGGATCGGTGAACGGCGGGCAGGCGCTGACGATGCGGGTGACCGCGAGGGTCGAGGACAGTCAGTACCAGCGCATCGTGGCCCTGGTCGCCGAAGCGAGCACCAGCCGCGCGCCCCTGGTCCGGCTCGCCGACCGGTATGCGGTGCCCTTCACCGTGGTGTCGCTGCTGATCGCCGGTCTGGCCTGGTGGATCTCTGGTGACCCGGTCCGCTTCGCCGAGGTCCTCGTGGTGGCAACACCGTGCCCGCTGTTGATCGCCGCACCGGTGGCGTTCATGGCCGGGATGAGCCGCGCGGCCGGCGAGGGCATCGTCGTCAAGAACGGTGGGGCGCTGGAGCGGTTGTCGCGGGTGCGCACCGTGGTGTTCGACAAGACGGGCACCTTGACCTACGGGTCGCCCGAACTGGTCGCCGTGAATGCAGTCGCACCGTGGAGCGAGGATGACCTGCTCGCGGTGGCCGCCTCTGCCGAGCAGTACTCGACGCACGTTCTGGCGACGTCAGTCCAGGAAGCGGCCCGGAGACGCGGGCTCGACCTGATCGAGGCAACCGCCGCAGAGGAGCACGCCACCCACGGGGTGAGCGCCGATCTACCCGCTGGCACCGTCGTCGTCGGTAAGCGCGCCTTCGTGGCCGAACACGTCGATGGCGTCCAGACGGTGCCACTGCAGAGTGGGCAGCTGGCGATCTATGTCGGCGTCGATGATGCCTTCGTCGGGACGATCGTGATGAGCGACCAAGTCAGGGACAACGCGGCCGCCACCGTGGCTGCCTTCCGGTCGATGGGCTCTCGCGAGGCCCTGATGGTGACCGGCGACGCCCGGTCGACAGCCGACCACATCGCCGCGGCCGCGGGCCTCAGCCGGGTCGTGGCTGAGGCACTTCCGGCGGACAAGGTCGCCATCCTCGACCGCGTGGAGCGGCCCGTGCTGATGATCGGCGACGGCGTCAACGACGCCCCTGCCCTGGCGGCAGCGGACGTCGGGATTGCCATGGGCGCTCGCGGTTCGACCGCGGCCAGCGAGACCGCCGACGTGGTGATCGTGGCCGACGACCTGTCCAAGGCGGCCGACGCCATGGCGATCAGCCAGCGCACCCTGCGGGTGGCACTGGAAAGCATCTGGCTGGGGATCGCGCTCAGCGGTGGACTGATGCTGGTGGCGGCGCTCGGCTACCTGCCAGCGATCGTGGGTGCTGCGACCCAGGAGGTCGTCGACCTGGCCACCATCGTGAATTCGTTGCGGGCGCTGACCGGTGGTCGTCGGGCGGCCACGCGCCCCGGCGTCGGCAAGGACGAGAGTCGACGGGTGGACCCGGTGGGCTCCTCGGCGGCGAGCTGACCGGCGGGGTCCTCGACGGACCTCGACGATCGCGACCTCTACGAGGTCGAGCGTTTCGGACCGATCGTGTTCGTCATCGTCAGCCCTACGCAGAGACGGCCCTGGCCCGGGCGGCACTCCCGGCTACTGGGGTCCGGGTCCCGTGATGACCTGCCGCCCCGACGGTGCCGGGTGTTGCGGCCTACGCGGATGTCGATGTGACCGACGAAAAGTGGGGCCAATGGATCACCCTCGTCTACGGCAACTACCTCGGTCAGGCGCCCAGTGACGACGACTTTGCCGTCGAGCTGACGGGGCTGGCCTGGTACAAGCGACTTAGGGAGCGGATCCGGGTGACCAAACTGCCGCTCGGGGCGACGGTGTCCGCTCCGTCAACCCGTCGCGTCATCAGCCGAACCTTCGACCAGAGAGCGTCTCGAGGGTGATCGCGATGTGCAGGGTGCGTTGGTCCGGCGACCACGGCTCTGCCAGCTCGCGCGGCGCCACCAGGGCGGCGACCTCGTCGGGTGCGATCGGCCTGGTGACACCGGTGGCGAGCACGCTCCAACCGTGCCGGCCAGCCTCGTCGAGGTCATCGACCTCGAGCACGACGGGAGTGTGCCGCGTCAACTGCGACAGGATCCGGCCCGGCAGGGTGCGGATGACGATGAGGTCGGCGACACACGTGTAGCTGACCGGCAGGATCCGCGGTCGCTGCGCGTTGACCCAACCGATGCGGCCCACATCTCGGGAGGCGAGCAGTTGTCGACACTCGGGCAGTGACAAGCTGGTGGGGTCGTGGCTCGTCGTCGACATCCGCGCTTCCTCTGATCGCGGTGGCTGCCGTTGCCGTCCTACGTTCGCCGGTGGGATGGCGTGGCGGCCGCCGGTTGAGACTGCTTCATCCCAGCCTGCCAGCGGGTCGCGCTTCCGGCTAGACCCCGACTCGATGTACTACCGCGTCGCATATGACGCGGTAATACATCGAATCAGCAGGGTTCAGCCGGATTCAGCCAGAATCAGCCGAGCCTCAGTGAGACTCGGAGCCGGCGATGAAGGCCTCGAGCTTGGCGCGACCGATGTCGTCCGGGCGCTGCTCCGGCGGGGACTTCATCAGGTAGGACGAGGCGGACAGCAGGGCGCCGCCGATGCCACGGTCCTTGGCGATCTTGGCCGCCCGGATGGCGTCGATGATGATGCCGGCCGAGTTGGGGGAGTCCCAGACCTCGAGCTTGTACTCAAGGTTCAGCGGCACGTCACCGAACGCGCGACCCTCGAGGCGCACGTAGGCCCACTTGCGGTCATCGAGCCACGCGATGTAGTCGGACGGGCCGATGTGCACGTTCTTGCTGTCGACCAGACCGGCGAGCGGGCCGGTGAGGTTGGACGTGACCGACTGGGTCTTGGAGACCTTCTTGGACTCCAGGCGCTCGCGCTCGAGCATGTTCTTGAAGTCCATGTTGCCGCCGACGTTGAGCTGGAAGGTCCGGTCGAGCACGACACCGCGGTCCTCGAACAGCTTGGCCATGACCCGGTGCGTGATCGTCGCACCGACCTGGCTCTTGATGTCGTCGCCGATGATTGGCACGCCGGCGTCCTCGAACTTCTTGGCCCAGACCGGGTCGCTCGCGATGAAGACGGGCAGCGCGTTGACGAACGCGACCTTCGCGTCGATGGCGCACTGCGCATAGAACTTGTCGGCCTTCTCGGAGCCCACCGGGAGGTAGGAGACGAGCACGTCGACCTGGCGCTCCTTGAGGATCGCCACGATGTCGACCGGGTCGGCCGCGGACTCCTCGATGGTGAGGCGATAGTACTTGCCGAGCCCGTCGAGGGTGTGCCCCCGCTGGACCTCGAGGCCGGTGGTCGGCACGTCGGCGATCTTGATGGTGTTGTTCTCGGAGGCGTTGATCGCCTCGGCGAGGTCCTTGCCGACCTTCTTGTCATCGACGTCGAACGCCGCGACGAACTCCACGTCGTTGACGTGGTAGTCGCCGAACTTGACGTGCATGAGGCCGGGCACGGACGTGGTGGCGTCAGCGTCCTTGTAGTACTCGACTCCCTGCACGAGCGAGCTCGCGCAGTTGCCGACGCCAACGATGGCGACGCGTATGGATCCCATGGATCACTCCTTGTTGTTGGTGGACTTGCGCTGGTTGGTGGGGGAAAGGCCGATGCCGTCTGCCGCTGGGCCGGGGTCCAGCGCCGCACGCCGTTCGGCGCTGATGAGCTCTTCGAGCCAGCGCACCTCGCGCTCGGCCCGCTCCTCACCGTGCTTTTGCAGGGCGAGGGTGTAGCTGTCCATCCGCTCGCGGCGAGCCAGGGAGGCCTCACGGACCATCGCGAGGCGCTCCTCGAGCCGCGAGCGTCGACCTTCGAGGATCCGCAGCCGGACCTGGGCCTCGGTGCGGGAGAAGAAGGCGAAGCGGACGTCGAAGTCGTCGTCGTCCCAGGTCTCGGGGCCGGCGGCGGCGACCAAGCCCTGGAAGTGCTCCTTGCCGGCCGCGGTCAGTTGATAGGTGATCCGGGTCCGCTTGGAGGTCGGCGCGTCGTGGTCGGCGTCATCGCTGCGTTCGTTGATCCACCCGGAGTCGACGATCGAACGCAGTGCGGGGTAGAGCGAGCCGTAGGACAGGGCCCGGAAGATGCCGAGGGCGGAGCCGAGTCGCTTGCGCAACTCGTAGCCGTGCAGGGGACCGTCGTGCAACAGCCCGAGGATCGCGAACTCGAGCAACGCAGCGCGACGGCTCTGCGGTCTCGAAGGGCGAGGGGACTTGGGCACCGGCCCACTGTACCTCGCCGATATATCGACTCGATACATCGCGACACTCGGGAGTCGGGGTCAGGCCTCAGTTGACCAACGTGTAGATCGCGATGAAGTCGACGCCACGGGTCGGCCGGGGCCCCTCGTGACGTAGGGCCACCATCCCCGCGGCGCGGGCCGGTTGGGTCTGATCGCTCCAGCCGCCGTAGCCCAACCGGGCGGTCTCCTCGGACAGGCCGGTGAGATAGGTCGTCCCCGTCGTCGAGTCCGAGTGGGTCCCCGAGCCCGGGGCCGGGCTCTCGGTCCCAGCGGATCCCCACGTCACCACGAACGGCGTCCCGACGGGGGTCGCGACGCCGGCGAGAGCGCCCTTGGCTGCCGGCGACGTCGCGAGGGTGTCGAGCCGGTAGTCGACACCGTGCAGATCGATGCTCTCCGGGAGGACCCCCACGGTGGCACCGGACGAGTCGGTGATCGGTCGCTGCGGCCCGAGGGCATACACCGCGGCGGCGAGCCGTCCATCGGCGATCGTGACCGGCTCGTGGGTCCTCTTGTCGACGAGCCCCATCGTGACGGTGGTCGGCGCACCCACGGAGAGCTGCGTCATTCCCTGCCCCCGCTCGCCAGGGATCCAGCCACCGACGTTCAAGTCGCCGGCGGGCGGTGTGCCAGGTTGACAGGGGCTCTCAAGGACCTGCTGGCCGCCCACCGTGACCTGTGCGAGGACGCCCTCTTTGACGACCTCTTCAAGACTGCCCGGCAGCCAGCACTCGGCCGTGAACTGCACGTGGCTCGTCGTCGGCGTCCAGGTGAAGGTGATCGCCGAGTCACCGAGGCCCCCGATCCTCCCCCCAGCGAGGCGTTCGCCCGCGATGGCGGCGCGGAACCGCAGCCCGTCCTTCACGATGTCGCCGGCGGCGTCCGGGATGGTTCGGGTCGGCATGCCATCGGTCCCGGTCTTCAGGCTGGAGGCGCTCGCGGAGTGTGAACCAGCGGGCACCAGTGCTGCCTTCGGCGTGCCGAGCGAGTTCCCGACGAACACCCCGACGACGAGGGCCACCGCGGCTGCTCCGGCGATCGCTCCGGCGCGGCGGCGCTTCGTCGCGGCCACCTTCCGCTCCACCCCGCGGGCCATCGCGCTGGCTGCGGTCGTGAAGTCGTGGTCGAACTCGTGGGCGCGGGTCTGCAACTCGTCGTGCAGGTCGGTGAGGTTCATGGCCGGGCCTCCTTGGTGTCACGGATGAGCGAAGGGTCGAGCCGGAGCTTGGCCAGCGCCTTGCTCGACTGGCTCTTCACCGTGCCGACCGAGCACTGGAGCAGGTCGGCGGTGTCTCGTCGACCCGGCCGGCACCTGCGTCGGGGTGACCCGACTCGGGCAGCTCCTCGGTGGCGACCTCGCCGTTCCACTTGCGCCGCCACCAGCTCGCGTAGGTGTTGACGATGATCCGGCGCACGTAGGCGTCCGGTTGGCCTTCGATCCGGCCCCACGCGAACCACGCCTTGGCCAGCGCGGTCTGCACGAGGTCCTCGGCCAGACCGCTGTCGCGGGTCAGGAGGTAGGCGGTGCGCAGGAGCTGGGTCGAGCGGGCCGCCACGAAGGCCTCGAAGCCGTCACGAGCGTTCACCCGGGCTCCTGTCACTGCTGCCGGCGGGTGGGTCCCCGCGTCGGTTCTCATGGTCACATCTGTAAGTACGCCCTGGCCCACCGCGAAGGTTGCCCGACCCCGGGAGGTCACTCACGTCCGGAAGGTGAGTCAACGGCATACGGCCTCGATTCCCTGTGCTGGGGCTGTGTCGTGGCGCGGGGGGCTCGGGTCATACTTGTGCAGGCTCGGACCGATCCGCGCCACCCCGCAACGAAAGAGATTCCGTGAGTCAGAGCAGGCGCGAGACCCGAGCTGCCCGCAAGGGCACCCCCGGGAGCAGCCCCCAGCGCACGGGGTGGAAGCGAGCCGTCGTGGGGACCCTCAAGTGGGGCTCACTGGCCGGGTTGGTGCTCGGGGTGCTGGCCCTCATCGGCGTCGTCATCGCCTACCAGCGGATCAGCATCCCGCAGCCGAACGAGATGGCCGACGCGCAGGTGTCGATCATCTACTACTCCGACGCCAAGACCGAGATGGATCGGATCGTCGCACCCGACGCCAACCGCGAATCGGTGCCGCTGGACCGCGTGCCCAAGGCCGTGCAGGAAGCCCACCTGGCCGCCGAGGACCGCAGTTTTTACACCAACAACGGCATCTCGCCCTCGGGGATCCTGCGGGCCGTGAAGTCCGGGATCAGTGGGGACGCGCAGGTCGGTGGGTCGACGATCACCCAGCAGTACGTCAAGAACTACTTCCTCAGCGCGGACCGGACCCTGACTCGCAAGGCGAAGGAGATCCTCATCTCCATCAAGATCGACGGCCAGCAGTCCAAGTCCCAGATCCTCGAGAACTACCTCAACACCATCTACTACGGGCGCGGCGCGTACGGCATCCAGAGTGCCGCCAAGACCTACTTCAACACGGACGTGTCGAAGCTGACCGTGGCGCAGGGGGCGGTGCTCGCCTCGATCATCAACGCACCCTCGCTCTATGACCCGGCGAACGGCGACAAGGCCTTGACCCGGCTGACGAACCGCTACCAGTACGTCCTCGACGGCATGGTGGAGGAGGGGTGGCTCTCGTCGGGAGAGCGCGCGGCGTTGACGGACCTGCCCAAGATCCAGCCGGTCAAGCGCTCGACCGTCGGCTCCGGGACGACCGGCTACATCAGCGCCACGGTCCGCAAGGAGTTGACGACGATCGGGCTCTCCGAGGAGGACATCGCCCGTGGGGGACTTCGGATCACGACGACGATCGACAAGTTGGCGCAGACGGCAGCAGTCACGGCGATGAAGGAGAACCTGCCCAAGGAGGTCAGCGGCGGACTCGTCGCGATCCGGCCCGGCGACGGAGCCGTCGTTGCGATGTACGGCGGCGCCGACTACGCGAAGACGCAACTCAACTCGGCGACCCAGGCGATCCTGCAGGCCGGGTCCAACTTCAAGCCCTTCGCCGTGCTCGCGGCAGTCCGGGACGGGGTCTCGACCAAGACCCGCTTCGATGGCAACTCGCCGCAGAAGTTCGGCGGGGACCTGACGATCAACAACTTCGGTCGGGAGTCCTACGGGCAGGTCGACATCCGCCGGATGATCGGTCGCTCGATCAACACGGCCTTCGTGGCGCTCAACGAGAAGATCGGGCCGGCCAAGACGCGTCAGGCGGCGATCGATGCCGGCATCCCGGCGAACACCCCCGGGCTGGACAACACCCTGACCAACGTCCTCGGCACGTCATCACCGCACGTCATCGACATGGCCTCGGCCTACTCGACCATTGCATCTCAGGGCGTCCGAGCCACCCCCTACGTCATCGCGAAGGTCAGCTCGATGACCAGTCAGTTCAGCTACGTGGCCGCACCCAAGACGAAGCGTGCCTTCGACAAGGACATCACCGCCGACGTGACGGACGCGATGACCTACACCGTCAAGACCGGAGGCACCGCGACGAAGCTCCAGCGGCTCGGTCGCGACGTGGCCGGCAAGACCGGCACGTCGGAGGAGAACAAGTCGGTCTGGTTCTCCGGGTTCGTCCCGCAGCTGGCCGTGTCGATCGGGATGTACAAGCCGGATCAGGCCGGCAACCCGACGACGATGACCAACAGCGAGGGCTACAACCTCACCGGCGGCACCGTCCCGGCCGACATCTTCATGGACTTCATGACCCCGGTCCTCGACGGGGTCCCGAAGCTCGCCTTTCCCCCGCGGGCCGGTCTCGGCGACAACGGCCGACGACCCGGGCACCTACGACGGCACCGACGACTGCACCGACGACCCAGGAGACGACGGCTCCGGAGACGACCGCTCCCGTGACGACGACCCCGCCACCACCGACCACGCCGCCGGCCCCGACGAAGACCGAGCCGCCGCCACCGACCACGGCGCCGGGCCCGACGAAGACGAAGCCCGGGGGCAAGCCGACGCTGCCCGTGCCGCAGGTCTGCCCTGGGCCGTCACGGCCGCGCTCCTCTCGGCGCTCGCCGCCATCCCCGTCGGCTTCGGGGTGCTGCTCCGGGTGCCGTGCCTACGGACCCACTGGACCGGGGCCGGACAGTTCTGGAACGCCTGCTACGCAGACCTGCCGAGCACCTTCCGCGACGCGAACGTCGACGCCGGACTCGGGGCCTTCCTGCAGGGCGGGTCCGGGGCCCCGGTGACGGGCCAGCCGCCGCTGACCGGGCTGCTCCTGACGGCCATGGCCTCGCTGGTCCCCGACGGCCGTGCGGGCACCCGGATCGCCTGGTACTTCGCGTTGTGGGCCGCCGTCCTGACGGTGCTCCTGCTCGCCGTCATCTGGCTGGTGGCCTCCTCGGCGCGGCACCCGATCGTGGCCGCGCACGTGGCCCTGTCGCCCATCGTGGCGCTCTCCCTCTTCCTCTCGGCCGACTTCGTGGGAGTGGCGCTGGCAGCAGCCGGACTGTGGGCGTGGGGACGACGGCACACGACGCTAGCCGGGGTGCTGCTCGGCCTCGCGATCAGTGCCCGCAGCTATCCGGTCCTCATCCTCATGGCCATCGGCCTGCTCGCGCTTCGCTCCGGACACCTCCGAGACTACCGCCGGACCGTCGGCTACGCGGTGCTCATCGTGCTCGCAGTCTGGGCCGGACTCTGGTTGCTCAACCCGGAGGCGGCCGGGTCCGCGTACTCGGGCTGGTGGAACGCGACGGCCGGCTATGGCTCGCCATGGTTGCTGCCCCAGCTCGGTAGCCATGCAATGCCGACCGGGGTCGTGACGGCGCTCGCCGTGCTCGGCTGGGTCGTCGCGATCGGCGTTGGGGCGACCCTGGCCCTGTCCAGCGTCCGGCGGCCCACGATCGCCGAGGTCTCGCTCGTCATGGTCGGCATCGTGCTCGTCACCGGCAAGTCCTTCACGGTGCAGAGCTCGCTCTGGCTCATCCCGCTCGTGGCCTGGTGCGCCCTGCAATGGCGCGACCACCTCGTCTGGGCGGCGACCGAGGCGGTCAACTTCGTCGCCGTCTGGCTGGTCATCGCGGCGACCACCGTCCCCGATCGCGGGCTCCCGTCCGCGTGGTACTCCACCTTTGCGATGCTCCGGGTCGTGGCCGTGCTCTGGCTCGTTGCCATCGTCTGGTGGGGGGCCCGGGACCGACGGGATGGCCAGGGGGGGCCCGAGCAGGAGCCGGATGACCTGGCCGGCGTCATGACCGATGCCGAGGACCGGGTGCTGGTCCGGATCACCTAGGTGTTGGAGCGGACGTCGAGCGGGGTCAGTGGGTGGATGGCCGGCGGCGCGGCCAACTCGGTGCCCAGCGTGGCGAGGGCCGACTGGATGTGACGATGCCCTGCATGGCCTGGCGAACGGCGTCCTCCGAGCCGGGCTTGGCG
>CAJDUR010000083.1_pt1 | contig 12539 bp, 9 predicted proteins | sample 7391191 | NCBI WGS metagenome assembly CAJDUR01 (sample SAMEA7055688, study PRJEB34461) | soil metagenome | biome: terrestrial ecosystem; feature: Peninsula; material: soil | place: Antarctica | collected 2016 | reverse complement strand
AGGTCGGTGATCCGTTCGTAGGCCGTGTGGTGTGCTCGGCAGAGCGCCTCGAGGTCGGTGCCGTGCGGGGTCGCGAACACGTGCTCGAAGGCGCTCGCATAGCGGACGTCGCCCTGCTCGAGGGTCGCGAAGATGGAACCGCCGTCATCGCTCTGGACCACGATGGTCAGGTCGGGCTGCCGCTCGCCGTGGGGGAGCAGGAGACCGGTGCTGTCGTGCAGGAAGGTCAGGTCACCGAGGTAGGCGAGGGTCCGGGTGGCTGTCGGGCGACCGAGCCCCACGCCGATCGCGGTCGAGACCATCCCATCGATCCCGGCGAGACCGCGGTTGCCCACGACGAAGCGATGCTCCTGGGTCGGCCAGGGTGTGGCCATGACGTCGAGGTCGCGGATCGGGTTCGACGAGCCGACGACCAGGGTCGTCCCGGGGATCACCGCCGCGCTGACGGCGCGGGCCACCGTGAGTGGGGTGAGCCCTTGGCCCTCAAGGGTTTCGTCGATCCGGGAGCCGACCTCGGTGTCTGCGGCGCGCCACCGGTCCAGCCACGCCGGGTCGTCGGGTCGGGCGATGGCGGGCACCCGTTCGAGGTGACGAGCCGTCCGCCCGGGGTCGGTCGCGACCCCGCTCCGTCCGCGGACCGCCAGGACCTCGATCGTCGGGTCGCAGATCAGCTCGGTGACCGGTCGGGAGAGGGTGGGGTGGCCCACCACGATCACGCGCTCGATGTCGGCTCGCAGGGCGGTGCCGAGCAGCAGTCGGTAGGTCCGGATCGCCGAGCGCCCGGTCCGGGATCCGGAGGTCGGTTCGGCCAGGAGCGGCCAGTTGCCGGCCTCGGCGAGCAGTCGGGCCGCGGGCCCGGCGTCGTCGCCGGCCACCACCACGGTCCGGGGACCGTTGGGCAGCAACTCGACTGGCACCTCGGGCCGCACGTCGAGTGGCCACGTGGGTGTTCCCATGCCGGAGCCCCGGCTCGCAGCGGTCTCCGGAGCGTCGCTCACACCTGGGGTCCACGCGTGATCGGGGTCCTCGGGAAGCAGGGCGCCGTCGAACTGGACGTTGATCTGGGTCGGTCCGGTGGCGGCCCACGCCGCCGCGACCACCTCCGCGACCTGTGCCGGCGCTGCCGTCGGTAGGAGGTCGTGGCCCGGGGCGAACGTGCCGAACAAGCCGGCCTGGTGCGTGGTCTGGTTCGCCCCGGTGTCACGCAACCGGTCGGGGCGGTCGGCGCTGATGACGATGAGACGTCGACCGGTGTGGTGCGCCTCCATGACGGCCGGCAGCAGGTTGCCGACGGCGGTGCCGGACGTCGTCACCACGGCGACCGGGCGGCGCGAACCGGTCGCGAGACCCAGGGCCAGGAACGCGGCCGTGCGCTCATCGATCCGGACGTGCAACCGCACCTCTCCGGACTGATCGGCGGCGTGCAGGGCCAGGGCCAGCGGGGCCGACCGCGATCCCGGGGCGAGGACGACGTCACGCAGCCCAGCGGCATACAGCGCAGTGATCAGGGACCCGGCCAGCGCGGGAGCCGTGCGGTCGGGGCTCACCTCACGACGCCGGCGTGGGTTCCGGCAAGAACGTCTCGGCATCCATGAGCGCGTCCCGCATCGGGATGAGTTTGGCTGCAGACTCAGCCAATTCGGATTCCGGGTCGGAGCCCGCGACGATGCCGCACCCCGCGTAGACCCGTAGTTGCCGGGGATCGTCCGGGGCGAACGCTCCGCAGCGCAGGGCGATGCCCCAGGCGCCGTCACCGCGCGCATCCATCCAGCCGACCGGCCCGGCGTACCGACCCCGATCCATCGTCTCGAGCTCGGCGATGACCTGCTGGGCCACGGCCGTCGGAGTGCCGCCGACGGCTGCCGATGGGTGCAGGGCGGCGGCCAGGGCCAGCGATGAGGCGTCGTCGGACCCGACCGCGACGACATCCGTGGCCAGGTGCATGACGTTGGGCAGGTGCAGCACGAACGGCGCCTCGGGCACGTTCATCGACGAGCAGTGCGGTGCGAGGGCCTCGGCCACGGAACGCACGGCGTATTCGTGCTCCTCGAGGTCCTTGGAGGAGCGCGCCAGGGATGCGGCGAGACCGAGGTCCTTGGCATCGTCACCGCTTCGGCGGATCGTCCCGGCGAGCACCCGTGAGGTGACCAGGCCCTGGTCCCGGCTGACGAGCAGCTCCGGGGTGGCGCCGAGCAAGCCGGCCACGGCGAAGACCCAGGTGTTCTCGTAGCGTTCCGCCAGCCGCTTCAGCAGCCATCGGGGATCGATGGGGTTGGACGCCGTGGCCACCAGGTCGCGGGCGAGCACGACCTTGTCGAGTTCGCCGGCAGCGATCCGGGAGACCGCCTGGGCCACCGCGTGGGCATAGTCGGAGGGGCTCACTGAGCCATCGGCGAAGGCCACGTCGCGGGGCGGGCCCGGCTCGGTGGCCGGCGTCGGATGCGGCACCGGGGACAACTGGGGCCCCCGCGTGACCGACGTCAACCACGTCCGTCCCTCCCGGCGGCCAACAATGGTCGAGGGGACGATGAGGTGCGCGGTGTCGGCCGACTCGTCCGCGAAGGGGAACGAGCCGAAGCAGATCAGGCCGCTTCCGGGGCGGTCGAGCTCGTCGCGGACGACGGCGCGGGCCGTCACCGACTGCCACCACGCCTCGGCCTCGGCGAACCGGCCCGATCCTGCGGCCGAGAAGCGCAGCGCCGTGCCCCACCCGACGAGGCCCTCGCCGCCGCGCACCCACGAGACGAGCTCATCGGACGGGCCGGCCGGCAGGTAGGCGAGCAGTGGCACGTCGGAATCGAGCAGGACCGTTCGGACGACGAGCGTCGGAACGGTCGAGGGGGAGGCCCCGTCGGGGGTGGGCAGCGCGGACATCGGCGCCCACTCTACGACCGCAGCGCCTGTGGATGGTGCGACCACTGGCACTGAGCGGGGCGCGGCGGGGCTGTGGGCGGGGCCACTCGACTGAGCGGGGCGCGGCGGGGCTGTGGGCGGGGCCACTCGACGGGGTGGGGGAGGGCGCGGGGCTCGGGCGCGGTGCGAGGATGGACCCATGACCCGCGCTCAGCTCGACAAGAAGCCGGTCGACGTCGCGTCGATGTTCGACACCGTCGCCGAGAAGTACGACCGGACCAACGACGTCCTCTCCCTCGGGCAGGACCGCCGGTGGCGCAAGGCCGTCGTGGCCAAGGTCGCCGCCCAGCGTGGGGAGCGGATCCTCGACATCGCCGCGGGGACCGGCACGTCGAGCGAGCCGTGGGCGGATCGCGAGATCGAGGTGGTCCCCGCCGACTTCTCGCTCGGGATGCTGCGGGTCGGCAACCGGCGACGCCCCGACATGGCCTTCACCGCTGCCGACGCGATGCGGCTGCCCTTCGCCGACGAGAGCTTTGACGTCGTGACGATGAGTTTCGGCCTGCGCAACGTGTCCAACATCGACGCGGCGTTGCGAGAGTTCGCCCGCGTCGCCAAGCCGGGCGGGCGGCTGGTCGTGTGCGAGTTCAGCCAGCCGGTCAACCGGGCGTTCCGCACGGTCTACTCCAAGTACCTCATGCGTGCGCTGCCCTCGATCGCGCGGCGCACCTCCTCCAACCCGGAGTCCTACGTCTACCTCGCCGAGTCCATCCGCGCGTGGCCGACGCAGGGGGAGCTCGCCCACGTCATCGAGGGCGCCGGCTGGAGCCAGGTGGGCTGGACCAACCTCAGCGGCGGGGTCGTCGCGCTGCACACCGCGGTCAAGCGCGCCTGAGCGCAGGGCTGGGTCGCTGGACCGGGTCGCTGGATGGGGTCACAGCACCGGTCCGTATGCCGCTGGGCCACGTCCCGGGGGGAGCCCGCCACGGGTGCGCGCCCCGCTGCCAGAACTCGCTCGGGCTCGCTCGGACCGGGTCGCGGGGCTGGTTGCTGATGGGCCACGGCACAAACTGGTTAGGCATACCTCATCTGACAATGTCCGGTCCCGGGAATAGACTCCCCCGAAGGTAGTTAGTGAAGTCGTTCACAAGCAGGGAGACATGACCATTTCGAGCGTGACCGCCGGGTCCAGTCCGGCCAATTCCGCCGATGTCATCATCGTCGGCGCCGGCCCCGGTGGCTCGGCGACCGCGGCCTATCTCGCGATGAGCGGGCTCGACGTGCTGCTTCTGGAGAAGACGCACTTCCCCCGCGAGAAGGTGTGCGGTGACGGCCTGACCCCCCGCGCGGTGCGTGAGCTGATCTCGCTCGGCGTCCCCACGCCCGAGGATGACGGCTGGATCCGCAACAAGGGCCTGCGCATCATCGGTGCCGGAATGCGACTGCAACTCGACTGGCCGGAAAACTCCGCGTTCCCGCCCTACGGCCTGGTCCGCACCCGGATGGACTTCGACGACATCCTCGTGCAGCACGCTGTCAAGAACGGCGCACGCGTGATCCAGGGGTGCAACGTCGGGGCCCCGATCACCGACGCGCAGGGTTCGATCGTGGGGGTGCACGCCAAGTCGGTGGACGAGAAGGGCCGCCCGACCGGGGAGACGCACGAGTTCCGGGCGCCGGTCGTCGTCGCGGCCGACGGCAACTCCTCGCGACTGTCGCTCGCCATGGACCGCCCGAAGCGCGACGACCGCCCGATGGGCGTCGCGGTCCGGACCTACTACACGAGCCCGCGCAGTGACGACGACTACCTCGAGTCCTGGCTCGAGCTGTGGGCCAAGGACCCGTCCGGCAAGGACGTGCTGATGCCCGGTTACGGGTGGATCTTCGGCGTCGGCGACGGCACGAGCAACGTCGGCCTCGGGATCCTCAACACCTCCAAGGCGTTCGGCAACGTCGACTACAAGGACGTCATGCGGCGTTGGGTTGCCACGATGCCCGAGGAGTGGACCTACAACGACGAGACGATGACGGCGCCGATCCGTGGGGCGGCCCTGCCGATGGGCTTCAACCGGCAGCCGCACTACGCCAATGGGCTGCTCCTGGTCGGCGACTCCGGCGGGATGGTCAACCCGTTCAACGGCGAGGGGATCGCCTACGCGATGGAGGCCGGGCGCACCGCGTCCGAGGTCATCGCGCACGCCTTCGCCCGAGCCGACGACGCCGGTCGGGAGCGGGTCCTGCAGTCCTACAACACGCGGATGAAGCAGGACCTCGGCGGCTACTACACGCTGGGCCGTCACTTCGCGACCATGATCGGCAACCCCGAGGTGATGCGCCTCGCGACGAAGTACGGCCTGCCCCGTACGACCCTGATGAAGTTCCTGCTGAAGATCATGGCCAACCTCGCCGAGCCCGGCGGCAAGGGCGCGAGCGACCGCATCATCAACACCCTGTCGCGGATCGCGCCGACCGCATGACGCGCCTCCGAGCCACCTTCGTCCGAAGTCATAGTGTGACCGCAGACGCCACCCCTAGGATGGGGGCGCCGAGCGTCCGACTCGATCGAAAGGGAAGTGACGAAGCATGAGCCAGCCCTACGTCCCGATCCTGTTCATGGTGGCCCTCGGCTTCGCCTTCGCCGCCGCGTCGGTGGGCCTGTCCCTGGTCATCGGACCCAAGCGATACAACCGCGCCAAGCTCGAGGCCTACGAGTGCGGCATCCAGCCGTCGCCGCACGCGGCCGGCGGTGGACGCGTCCCGATCAAGTACTACCTCACGGCGATGCTCTTCATCATCTTCGACATCGAGTCGATCTTCCTCTACCCGTTCGCCGTCGCCTTCAACAAGCTGGGCCTCTTCGCACTCATCGAAATGGTCCTGTTCATCCTCACCGTGTTCGTCGCCTACGCCTATGTCTGGCGCCGCGGCGGGCTGGAATGGGACTAAGGAGTAACCATGGGTCTCGAAGAGAAGCTTCCCGCCGGCTTCCTGCTCTCGACGGTTGAGGGTCTGGCCGGCTACATGCGCAAGGCCTCGATCTGGCCGGCCACCTTCGGGTTGGCCTGTTGCGCCATCGAGATGATGGCGGTCGGCACGCCTGACTACGACCTGGCCCGCTTCGGCATGGAGCGCTTCTCGGCGACCCCGCGCCAGGCCGACCTGATGATCGTGGCCGGCCGCGTCAGCCAGAAGATGGCCCCGGTCCTGCGTCAGGTCTACGACCAGATGCCCAACCCCAAGTGGGTCATCGCGATGGGGGTCTGCGCGAGCTCCGGCGGCATGTTCAACAACTACGCGATCGTCCAGGGCGTCGACCACATCGTCCCGGTCGACATCTACCTGCCCGGCTGTCCGCCGCGGCCGCAGATGCTGCTCAACGCGATCATCGAGTTGCACCACCAGATCGAGACCGCGCCGCTCGGCGTCAACCGTGAGGAGGCCGCTCGCGCGGCCGAGGAAGCGGCACTCGTGGCGACGCCTACGCACCAGATGAAGGGCCTGCTCGCATGACCCCCGACTCCACCCCGGCCGGGGGACAGGCACCCAAGAAGCGAACGCCGTCGGTCCCGGCGGCGAGCCTCATGGCCGAGGCGGCCGCGGGCACCGGTATCTCGCCGGGCGGGATCGAGTCGGTTCAGCAGGCACTGGCCGGCGCCGTCGGCGAGCCGGCGGTGGTGGCCCACCGCAAGGGCATGTTCGGACCCAGCCTCGGTGACGACACCTCCGGCTATGGCGGCCTCGAGCGGCCGATCCTCTTCCCCGGTGCCTCGTCCCGGCCCTTTGGCGGCTACTTCGACGCCATCGCCGACCACCTCGAGCGGGCCCTCGTCGGCAGCAGCGCCTCGATGGCCGAGGCCGTCGAGGAGATCGTCATCGATCGCGGCGAGATGACCATCCACGTGCGGCGAGAGCACCTGCCAGCCGTGGCTCGAGTGATGCGCGACGACCCAGCGCTGCGCTTCGAGATGTGCCTCGGGGTGTCCGGCGTGCACTACCCGGAGTGGACCGGCGAGGAGCTGCACGCCGTCTACCCCATGCTCTCGATCACCAACGGCGGCAAGCGCGTCCGTCTCGAGGTCTCCTGCCCCGACGACGACCGGCACATCCCGTCGATCGTCGAGATCTACCCGGCCAACAACTGGCACGAGCGTGAGGTCTGGGACATGTTCGGGGTCATCTTCGACGGCCACCCGTCCCTGACCCGGATCCTGATGCCCGACGACTGGCCGGGCCACCCCCAACGCAAGGATTACCCGCTCGGCGGAATCCCAGTGGAATACAAGGGCGCCACCATCCCGCCGCCCGACCAGCGGAGGTCGTACAGCTGATGACTACCCACACTGACTACAGCAGCACGGGCGACCCCTACGCGACCTCGGCCGCAGACGAAGCGGCCGCCGAGGGCGCCACCGTCTTCAACGCCGAAGGTGGCGACTGGGACGACCTCGTCGACGCAGCGACGTCGCTCAACGAGGAGCGGATCGTCGTCAACATGGGTCCGCAGCACCCGTCGACGCACGGCGTGCTCCGACTCATCCTCGAGCTCGACGGCGAGACGGTGACCGAGGCCCGGGCGGGCATCGGCTACCTGCACACCGGCATCGAGAAGAACATGGAGTTCCGCACCTGGGTGATCGGCACCACCTTCTGCACGCGGATGGACTACCTGACGCCGATGTTCCAGGAGACGGCCTACTGCCTCGGCATCGAGAAGCTGCTCGGCATCACCGACCAGATTCCCGAGCGGGCCAGCGTCATCCGAGTCCTCATGATGGAGCTCACCCGCATCAGCTCCCACCTGGTCGGCATCGGCACGGGCGGCATGGAGCTGGGCGCGACCACCGTCATGACGATCGGCTTCCGGGAGCGCGAGCGGATCCTGCGCATCATCGAGATGGTCACCGGGCTGCGGATGAACAACGCCTACATCCGCCCGGGCGGAGTCTCCCAGGACCTGCCACCGGGCGCCATCGACGCGATCCGGGAGATGATCCCCGAGGTCCAGCGCGGCATCGCCGAGCTCGAGGCGCTGCTCAACGAGAACCCGATCCTCAAGGGCCGGATGTGCGACGTCGGGGTCCTCGAACTGGCCGGGTGCATGGCCCTCGGCGTGACCGGACCGGCGTTGCGGGCCACCGGTCTGCCCCACGACCTGCGCAAGCTCGACCCCTACTGCGGCTACGAGACCTACGACTTCGAGGTCGTCACCCGGACCAGCTCCGATGCCTATGGCCGCTACCGGATCCGCATCGACGAGATGTACGAGTCGCTGCGGATCGTCGCGCAGTGCGCCGACCGCCTCCAGGACAACCCGGGCCCGGTCATGGTCGCCGACAAGAAGATCGCCTGGCCGGCCCAGCTCGCGCTCGGCGCCGATGGCCTGGGCAACAGCCTCGACCACATCCGCGAGATCATGGGTGAGTCGATGGAGTCGCTGATCCACCACTTCAAACTGGTCACCGAGGGCTTCCGGGTCCCGCCGGGCCAGGCCTACCAGGCCGTCGAGTCGGCCAAGGGTGAGCTCGGCTGCCACGTCGTGTCCGACGGTGGCACCCGGCCCTACCGGGCGCACTTCCGGGACCCGTCCTTCAACAACCTGCAGGCGGTGGCCGCGATCTGCGAGGGCGGCCAGCTCGCTGACGTCATCGTCGCAGTGGCCTCGCTCGACCCCGTCATGGGAGGTGTGGACCGGTGAAGAACGACATCGACGGCCGCGTCAGCAACGCGATCGCGGCTCTGCACAACACGCACGAGTCCGCCTATCTGCACGTCAGCGCGGAGAGCAAGAAGCCGTATGCCGCCGACGTCCTCGAGCAGCTGCGCGCGGACGCCGAGATCGTCATGGCCCGCTATCCCCATCCTCGCTCAGCGCTCCTGCCGATGCTGCACCTGGTCCAGGCCGTTGACAGCTATGTCACCGGGCGCGGCGTGGTGTTCTGCGCCGAGCTGCTCGGCCTGACCGAGGCCGAGGTCAGCGGGGTCGCTAGCTTCTACACCCAGTACAAGCGCCACCCCAACGGTGAGTACACCGTCGGGGTCTGCACCAACACGCTGTGCGCGATCATGGGCGGCGACCTCATCTTCGACCGACTCTCCGAGCACCTCGGTGTCGGTCACGACGAGACGACCGAGGACGGCAAGATCACCCTCGAGCGGCTCGAGTGCAACGCGGCGTGCGACTACGCGCCGGTCGTCATGGCCAACTGGGAGTTCTTCGACAACCAGACCCCGGAGAGCGCCCTCGGCCTCGTCGATGACCTGACGGCGGGCAAGGACATCCACCCGACGCGCGGCGCCGACACCGTGTGCACGTTCAAGCAGGCCTCGCGCGTCCTCGCCGGCTTCCCCGATGGTCGCGCCAACGAGGGCGTCAGCGCCGGCCCAGCCTCCCTGCTGGGCCTCAAGATCGCCCAGCAGAACGGGTGGCGCGCGCCCGGCGACGACGACTCGGGTGACCAGGCAGCAGCGGAGTCGGGTGACTCGGCACCAGCAGCCTCGGGTGACTCGGCGCCAGCGGAGTCTGCCCTGCACCCCCCGCAGTCCTCGATCGACAGCCCGAGCAAGACGGGGTCGGGCGACACGTTGCCCGGCCTCGGTGACGACGGTGGGAAGGACGAGTCGAAGTGACCGACACACTGACCCCGATCCTGACGAAGCTCTGGGACGTCCCGGAGTCGTGGAAGCTCGCGACCTACGAACCTCAAGTGGTCCTTCATGGCCCCGCCGGACGGCGGTCCGCGCTACCTCGTCGTCAACGCCGACGAGTCGGAGCCGGGCACCTGCAAGGACACCCCGCTCATGCTGGCCGACCCCCACGTGCTCATCGAGGGAGCCCTCATCGGCTCGTACGCCATCGGCTGCGAGAAGGCCTTCATCTACCTGCGTGGTGAGGTCGTCCACGTCTACCGCCGGCTGCTGAACGCCGTCGAGGAGGCCCGGGCTGCTGGGCACCTGGGCGCGAACGTGCACGGCAGCGGCGCCACGCTCGACATCGTCGTGCACGCCGGAGCCGGCGCCTACATCTGTGGTGAGGAGACCGCGCTGCTCGACTCGCTCGAGGGCCGTCGCGGCCAGCCCCGCCTCAAGCCGCCGTTCCCCGGCGCCGCCGGACTGTATGCCCGACCGACCTCGGTCAACAACGTCGAGACGATCGCCTCCGTCCCCGGCATCATCCGCAAGGGCGCGGACTGGTTCAAGAGCATGGGGACCGAGAAGTCGACCGGCTTCGGCATCTTCAGCCTCTCGGGCCACGTGGCCAACCCCGGACAGTTCGAGGCGCCGCTCGGCATCACGATGCGTGAGCTGATCGACCTGGCCGGCGGGATCCGCGAGGGCCACCACCTCAAGTTCTGGACGCCAGGTGGGTCCTCGACGCCGATCTTCACCGAGGAGCACCTCGACGTCCCGCTCGACTTCGACTCGGTGGCGGCCGCAGGCTCGATGCTCGGCACCCGAGCCTTGCAGGTCTTCGACGAGACGGTCTCGGTCGTGCGCGCCGTGGCCCGGTGGACGGAGTTCTACCAGGTCGAGTCGTGCGGCAAGTGCACCCCGTGCCGCGAAGGCACCTACTGGATGCGCCAGATCATGACCCGCATCGAGGCCGGGCACGGCACCCAGGAGGACATCGACAAGTTGCTCGACATCTGCGACAACATCCTGGGTCGTTCGTTCTGCGCGCTCGGCGATGCGGCGACGAGCCCCATCACCTCAGCCATCAAGTACTTCCGTGAGGAGTTCGAGGCCGGGATCACCACTCCGGCCCACGAGCTCTTCCCGCCGGAGAAGTCCGTACTGTTTGCCGTCAAGGAGCCGAGCGGGATGGTGTCTGCATGACTACAGTCGCGTCCAAGAGCGAAGGTGGGGCCGAGCCGGCCCCGGCCAAGCCTGACCTGATCAACCTCGTCATCGACGGGCTCCCGGTCAGCGTCCCCAAGGGCACCTTGATCATCCGGGCCGCCGAAGAGGTCGGGATCGAGATCCCGCGCTTCTGCGAGCACCCGCTGCTCGACCCGGTCGGCGCCTGCCGCCAGTGCCTGGTCGAGGTCGCCACCCCGGATCGGGAGGGCAACGTCCGCCCGATGCCGAAGCCGCAGACCTCGTGCACCATCGCGGTGTCCGAGGGCATGGAGGTGGCGACCCAGCACACCTCGGCGGTCGCCGACAAGGCCCAGCACGGCCAGATGGAGTTCCTCCTGGTCAACCACCCGCTCGACTGCCCGGTCTGCGACAAGGGCGGCGAGTGCCCGCTGCAGAACCAGGCGATGTCCAACGGTCGCCCCGAGTCCCGCTTCATGGACATCAAGCGCACCTACCCCAAGCCGATCAACATCTCCACCCAGGTGCTGCTCGACCGCGACCGGTGCATCCTCTGCGCCCGCTGCACCCGCTTCTCCGCCCAGATCGCCGGCGACCCGTTCATCGAGCTCGTCGAGCGTGGCGCGCTGCAGCAGGTCAGCATCTACGAGGAGAAGCCGTTCGAGTCCTACTTCTCCGGCAACACGGTCCAGATCTGCCCGGTCGGCGCGCTGACCGGTGCGGCCTACCGCTTCCGGTCCCGCCCCTTCGACCTGGTCTCGACCCCGTCGGTGTGTGAGCACTGCGCGAGCGGGTGTGCCATCCGCACCGACCACCGTCGCGGTGTCGTGCTGCGCCGGATGGCCCTCAACGACCCCGAGGTCAACGAGGAGTGGAACTGCGACAAGGGTCGCTGGGCCTTCACCTACGCGACCGTGCCGGACCGGCTCCAGTTCCCGATGGTCCGCGGCGCCGACGGCGAGCTCGCGATCGTCTCCTGGCCCGAGGCACTCGCTGCGGCCTCGGCCGGTCTGGCCAGGGCCACGGCCGCCGCGGTCCTCACCGGCGGTCGGGTCAGCGCCGAGGACGCCTACGCCTACGGCAAGTTCGCCCGCGTCGTGCTCGGCACCAACGACATCGACTTCCGGGCCCGGCCCCACACGGACGAGGAGAGCGCCTTCCTCGCCGAGCACGTGGTCGCGACCGGCCCCCAGGGCGGGGCAGTGACCTACACGGACCTCGAGCACGCCAAGGCCGTCCTCCTCGTCGGCTTCGAGCCCGAGGAAGAGAGCCCGATCGTCTTCCTGCGCCTGCGCAAGGCGTTCCGCAACCACCAGACCAAGGTGTATGCCGCTGGGCCGCTGCCGACCCGAAGCCTCACCAAGATGGGTGGCTCGTTCATCCCCACCGTGCCCGGGCAGGAGGCCGCGGTCCTGCGCGACCTGCGCTCGACCGAGGTCGGGGCGGCCGCTGCCGATGCCCTCGCCGAGGGCGGCATCATCCTCGCGGGGGAGCGCCTCGCCACCTCGCCCGGCGCACTGGCGGCCGTGGCCGACCTGGCCGCCGCCACCGGGGCCCGCTTTGCGTGGGTCCCGCGACGGGCCGGAGAGCGCGGCGCGCTCGAGACCGGTGCCCTCGCGACGTTGCTCCCCGGTGGGCGTCCCGTCCTCGATGCGACCGCCCGCGGCGAGGTCGCATCGGTCTGGGAGGTTGACGCACTGCCTGAGACCCCTGGCCGGGACACGGCCGGGATCATCACTGCGGCAGCAGCCGGCGAGCTCGATGCGCTCGTTGTCGGCGGGCTCGACCCGGCGGACCTGCCGGGCTCCCTGCCCACCGCGGCCGCCCTGGACCGGGCGTTCGTCGTCTCCCTCGAGCTGCGCGAGTCAGCC
>CAJDUR010000067.1_pt2 | contig 12661 bp, 12 predicted proteins | sample 7391191 | NCBI WGS metagenome assembly CAJDUR01 (sample SAMEA7055688, study PRJEB34461) | soil metagenome | biome: terrestrial ecosystem; feature: Peninsula; material: soil | place: Antarctica | collected 2016 | reverse complement strand
ACCTCACCCCAATCCGAATGCATGCCTGATCCGAACCACCGATGACCAACAACTTTCCAGCACCACCACACCCAAGGAGCTTCGACATGAAGACACGCACCAGCCTCATCGCCCTGGCCATCGCCCTGCCGCTCAGCCTCGCGGCCTGCAGCAGCTCGTCCGACGCGGCGCCCACCCCCCCGGCCGCCGGCGCCGCCAGCTCAATGACCACTGAGGCCATGGGGAGCACCCCCACCCCGTCGGAGACGATGAGCGGGTCCGCCACCGCCGACCCGATGTCCCAGGTCTTCGGCCCGGCCTGTGGAGCGGTCCCGAAGGACGGCAAGGGCTCGTTCAACGGCATGGCCACCGACCCGGTCGCGACCGCCGCCAGCAACAACCCGCTGCTGTCCACCCTCGTCACCGCGGTCAAGGCAGCAGGCCTGGTCGACACCCTCAACTCGGCACCCGAGATCACCGTCTTCGCGCCGACCAACGACGCGTTCGCCAAGATCCCGGCCGACACGCTCAAGGGCGTGCTCGCTGACAAGCCGGCCCTGACCAAGCTCCTGACCAATCACGTCGTGGCCGGGCGACTCGGCCCGGACCAGCTCGCGGGCACCCACAAGACGCTTGCCGGGACCGAGATCACCGTCGCTGGCTCGGGCGAGGCCTTCACCGTCGGCAAGGACAAGGCGAATGTCCTCTGTGGCAACGTTCCCACCGCCAACGCGACGGTCTACATCATCGATTCCGTGCTCATGCCCTGACAGCACGCGCGCCGCAGGGCGCTCATGGGTGACAATGAGACCCATGTCGCGCTTCTCGGTGGTCCCGTCCGGTGATGACCCACCGGACGGGACCACCGAAGCAGCACTCGGGGCCAGCACGGCCAGCGACCTGAGCCTGCTGTTGCACCGGTCGGCAGGCGGTGACGAAGCCGCCTTCGCCCAACTCTATGACGCGGTCTCACCACGGCTCTACGGACTGGTCCGAAGGGTCGTTCGAGACCCCGCCCAGTCCGAAGAGGTGGCCCAGGAGGTCTTCCTCGAGATCTGGCGGCACTGCACCCGGTTCGACCCGGCCAAGGGCAGCGCTCTGTCGTGGATGTTGACCATCGCGCACCGCAAGGCGGTGGACCGGGTCCGATCGTCGGAGGCGTCCCGTGGGCGGGATGAGAACTACGGGGCGGCCACCCACGACGTTGAGCACGACTCGACGTCCGAGGCCGTGGGGCAGCGGCTCGATGCCGAGCGGGTGCACCAAGCCCTGGAAACCCTGACTACAGCCCAACGTGAGGCCCTCACGTTGTCCTATCTATCCGGTTACACCCATACGGAGGTGGCGTCCATGCTCGGCCTGCCACTCGGCACTGCCAAGACGCGCATCCGAGACGGGCTCATCCGGCTTCGAGCCACGTTGGGGGTGAGTTCATGAACGACGACATCCACGCCCTGTCCGGCGCCTACGCCGTCAATGCCCTTGACGACGTCGAACGGGCCAGGTTCGAGCGGCACCTGGCCAGTTGCGTCGACTGCCAGACCGAGGTCGCAGCGCTGACCGAAACGGCAGCCGAGCTCAGCGGTGCGACCGAGTCTGCGCCACCGCCATCGCTGCGGGTGTCGGTGCTGCACGGGATCACCGCGGTGCGTCAACTTCCACCCGAGCCGGTGGTGGTGCCCTCCCCGGTCCCTCCCATGGCGGTCGTTCCTGCTGCGGGCAGCAGGGCCGCCACGGACGCGGACCGCGGTCGACGGCCGCAGGCACCGCGTCGGTGGAACGGGCTCGTGGCGGCAGCCGCTGCGGCGGTGCTGGCCGTCGGCGGCTTCAGTGTCTGGCGCGCCCTCGACCAGCAGGCAGCCCCGCGAACCGTGGCGCAGCAGGTCCTCGACGCGAACGACGCGTCACGCGTGAACAAGACCCTCCCGGGCGGGGCCAGCGTCAGCATCGTCCGCTCGCCATCGCTGCAGAAGGCCGTCATCGTCACCTCAGGGATGCCGGCGGCACCGAGCGGCAAGGTGTATCAACTCTGGTTGCAGGACCCGGCGGGCGCGCTGGCCCCTGCGGGCCTCATGCCGGCCGGCCCGGATCAGGTCGTCGTCCTCAAGGGAGATGCCAGCACGGCCACCGGGGTCGGCATCACCGTCGAACCCGACGGCGGCTCACCCCAGCCGACGACGCCCCCGATCGCCCTGATCACCCTCGCCTGAGCGGCCCTCGCTCTCCTCGCCCGGGCTCTCCAGGCCGACCCCGATCGCCTCGCGGAGGCGACCGATGGTGGCAGCCAGCAGTCGGGACACCTGCATCTGACTGACGCCCATCAGGTGGCCGATCTGCTCCTGGGTCAAACCCTCGACGAATCGCAGCACCAGGAGCCTGCGCTCCCGGTCGCTCAGTGTCACGATGGCCAGGGCCAGGCTCATCCGGTCATCGACGTGCCCATAGTCGTCCCGATCGTCTGCCATGACGGCCGACAGGGTCTCTGGTCCGTCCTGTCCGACCGGGGCGTCGAGCGACACGAGGTTGTAGCCGGTCCCGGCGAGCAGGCACGCCTGCACGCAGCCGATCTCGATGTCGAGGTGCCAAGCCACCTCTTGCACGTTGGGCGAGCGGCCCAGGTCCTGCTCCAGTCGAACTCGAGCAGCCCGGACCTCGGTGCAGAGCTCCTGCAACCGTCGGGGTGGACGGATCATCCAGCCGTGGTCACGGAAGTGCCGCTTGATTTCACCGCGAATGGTGGGCACGGCATAGGCCGCGAAATTGCGGCCTGGCTCAGGCCGGTAGCCCAGGATCGCCTTGACGAGCGCGAGCCGTGCGACCTGGACCAGGTCGTCGCGGTCGATGCCGCGGCCGGCATAGCGGCCGGCGACGCCGTCGCACAGGCTGAGGTTGAGCTGGACCAACTCCTCGATGAGGCTGGCCCGCTCGTCGCGGGGGGGATCTGATGACAGGTCCCGAAGGAGCGACTCAATGCGATCGCGGCGCTGCGAGGGCGGCCAACCGCTGGGTTGACCCTCGGTGGCCGAAGGCAGACGAGTGTGAATGGACATGATGCGCACCAATCGCAACCGTCCATGCGTCGGCACGGTGTTGGACCTCGCACAGGACTTTTTGAGCGTACCACCCGGACCGGCCCTGACACCGGTAGGCGCGGCGCGGGCCGGGATGCGGGACCACGTCCGGCCACCGCCGGTGGGCCACTCAATGAGGTTGATCCAATCCAAAACGCCGGCCTGGCCGAACCCCCACGGTCAGAAGCTTTGGCGGCGCCCGGTTCCTCGGGCCGTCGACGGGGCGGCACTACCGAGGCAAGGAGCCTTTCCATGCGCAAGTCATCCACTCTGCTGTTGGCCATCGCGGCCGCAGCCCTCCCCCTGGCGGCCGCGCCGGCCGCTCTCGCCGACGGCGGGACGACCTACCAGGCCACCATGGACCAGATCAACAACTCCGGTGGATCCGGGATGTTCACCATCCAGGTCAAGGGAGACCAGGCGACCATCAAGGGGCACGTCAGCGGCCTCGCCACGACCTTCATGGGCGGCCCGTACCCGCACGCCGAGCACATCCACGCTGACGGGAAGGGCACGTGTCCCGGTCCTTCGGCCGATGCGAACGGCGACGGGATCGTCGACACGGTCGAGGGCCAACCGGCCTACGGCAAGGTCGCGACCTCGCTGACCACGTCCGGCGACTCCAGCCCGAAGTCCGCAGTCGCAGTCAAGCGGTTCCCAAGCGGTGGGGCGTACGACTACAACCGCACCATCACGTTGGACTCGACCACGATGACCGCACTCAAGTCGGGCAACGCGGTCATCGTCGTCCATGGCCTTGACCCCGCCAATCTGAGCAAGAAGGCCCAGAACGCCAAGAGCAACCTTGACCCGGCCCTCCCGCTCGCCGCGACCGCTCCGGCGCTCTGCGGTGTCCTGAGTGCCTCGCCCGTGGGTGGCCCGAACACCGGCACTGGCTCGGCGGTCGGTGGCCCCGAGCTCGGCCTGGCCGCAGGGGGCGGCGCCCTCGTGCTTCTCGGTGGTGGCGCCCTGCTGTGGAGCCGTCGTCGGGTCCAGGACCACGGCTGACCAATCGCACACTGACAGAAGGGAAGTAGGCAGATGACACCACGGCTGGGTGACCGTCGAGTGCTCCTGACCCTCATCGCGGCGGTGCTCGCCATCGTCGTGGGGATGATCGTCATCGGCGTCGCGGTCATCCGGCCGGGTCCGCCCCAGCCGGGTCCGGCCGCTGTGGGCGTGGTGGGGACGGTGGCGGATGGGGCGCCAGCCCCGTCCTCACCGGTCCACCGCACCGGGTCCTCGACGCTGTCCACGCCGTCACCGTCTGCCCTGACCCCCACGCCCACGCTCACCCCGGAACCGCTCCACCTGCCGGCCTCTGCTCCCACGCAGATCAGCATCCCCGCCATCGGGGTGAAGTCGCCGGTCTTCGCCATCGGCAAGACGGCGGATGGAGGTCTGCAGGTGCCGCAGCCTGGACCGCAGGACAACCAGGTCGCCTGGTACGAGGACTCGCCGACTCCTGGCCAGGCGGGACCCAGCGTGCTCGCCGGGCACATCGACACCATCCGCGGCCCCTCGATCTTCTACCGTCTCGGCGCAGTCAAGCCGGGCAACGCGGTCAGCATCACCCGCGCCGACGGGAGCACCGCCGTGTTCACCGTCAACGCCGTCCGCTCCTACCCCGACCGGAAGGACTTCCCGACCGACCTGGTCTACGCCGGGGGCGGGGACCTGACCCACTCGACCTTGAGCCTGATCACCTGCACCAACTTCGACCGCGCCACCNNNNCCCTGAGTGCCGCGTCATCACAGGGAGGGGAGTCCGCCGAGCGGCTAGGACGAACTCGAGTCGGTCGGCTCCGCACTCCGGTATCCGTCCTCATCGATCTGCGGGACGAGGTCGTAGCGGCGCCCGTAGGTCTCCAGCAGGGAGACGACGGCCGCCACGAGCGGGATGCCGATGATCGCGCCGATTGGCCCCCAGAGCGCCACCCCGACGAAGACGGCCCCGAGCGCGATGGGGGCGCTGACGTCCATGACGCGCTTGGACACCAGGGGAGTGAAAAGGTAGGTCTCGATCTGCTGGTAGACGGTCGCGAAGATGACCACCCACACGGCGTTGATCGGGTTGTCGAAGAGGGCCACCAACACCGCGGCAATGACCCCGATGTAGGTGCCCACCATGGGAATCAGTTGAGCCGTGATGCCGGCGAGCAGAGCCAGGGCCAGCCACCCGGGCAGCCCGATGGCCCAGAACAAGATCGCGTGAGACCCGGCCGACAAGGCGATGAGGACGAACTTGGAGATGACGTAGCCGCCCGTCTTGGCCAGCGACGTCTGCCAGACGCTACCGAACACGTGCTGCTGTTCAGCTGGGAACCAGGATGCGAGAGACGCCAGCAGGCTGGGTCCCGCCGCGGCCAGATAAAAGGCGAAGACGATGACCGTGAGCAGGTCGAAAGTCACCGATCCGAGGGTGCCGAGAACCCCGAAGGCGCTCTGCGCGAGCGTGCCGCCCCAATCTGAGACGCGACTCAGGTCGACTTTCGACGTGATGTCGTCCGCGTTGAGCGACAGGTGGAACGTCTGGTTGGCCCACGAGACGGCACCGTCGACAATCTGCGGGCCCGACTTCGCCAACTGACTGACCTGCTGGACCAGTTCGGTCCCGAAGAGAGCCACGAGACCGACAGCGATGATCGCATCAGCCAGAGGATCTCGGGCTCCATGGCAGCGGCGACCAGCCACGCCAGCAGCAGGAGGAAGAGGAAGTGGGCCAGCGCACCGAAAGCCCACACGGCAACCATCCACAGCGAGATCGCGATGAGCACGAAGATGACCGATCGGCGCAGTGCTGTGGGCTCGAAGGCGATCCACTGGACGGGCTCGCCCGGTCGAGGCCCCGACCCGCCCGGGGTCTGCGTCGCCATCGACTCGCTGGGTCCATCGCGCCGTGGCTCCTGCGCCGCCCCCGGGGTTGACGACGTGACGAAGAGCCGCCGGACCCACCCGCTGAGCGTCATGGCACCTCCTGGGGCATCGCTCGTACCGTGCCCCATTATCGGCCCTGACACCCGAAATCGCGGGAAGTGGCCCGAGGCCTCGCCGTCAGTCGGCATCGCGGGGTAGGCCGCTGAACCGCTCGGTAGGCCGCTGAGCACGTTCGCAGTGGTCCGCGGAGCCGAAGGTGGGGGCGAGGCCGCAACCCGCGACGGAGGAGGCGGGTGGCGCCAGGGCCCTCAACGGCATACGGACTCATCGCACTAACGGCGGCATCTCCTCTTATTGTGTAACCGCACTAACTGCGTTACGCTCGAGCGATGCCCACCAGTTCACCGAACCCCGTCGCTCTCGCCCTGGCCGCCGCGGAGGCGCGGTTGCGGGAGATCGACCCCGCCCTCCCGGCCGAGGCGCTGCCCCACCTGCGGGCTGCCCAGGAGCACCTCACCGACGCCATCGATGAGGCGATGGCCGCAGCGATCACCCTCCAGGGCACCTCCCTTCGAGCAGCGGGCCAGCTCGCCGGGCTCTCCGAGAACGCCGTCGGTCCCCGGCTGGCCCGTACCTCGCTGCTCGCCGCCTACGGCTCCGACGCGGGCCGGGTGACCGCCTCAGGGGTCGAGCGGGCCCGCTACGACCTCGAAGAGGGCCGGCACCGACCCGCCGATGAGACCAGCACCCCCAAGCCGATGCGGTTCCGGGCCAGACGCCCCAGCTGAGGCACCCACCCTGACGCACCCCGCTCACGCACCACGCTGACCTGCCCAGCGCGTCACCACTCGATCCAAGGAGGATCACGATGACCGACCAGAACCTCACCCACCTCTACTTCCTGCTCGACCGCTCCGGCTCCATGGAGTCGATCCGGACCGACATCGAGGGCGGCTTCAGCGCCTTCATCAACGAGCAGCGCACCCAGACCGGTGCCTGCCGGGTGACCCTCGCGAAGTTCGACGACCACTACGAAGAGGTCTACCGGGACCTGCCCGTCGCCGAAGTCCCCGACCTCGACCTGCAACCGCGCGGCACGACGGCGCTGCTCGACTCGATCGGGCGTCTCGTCAGCGAGGCCGGGACGCGGCTCGCGGCGTTGCCCGAGGAGCAGCGACCCGGCAACGTCATCGTCGCCATCATGACCGATGGTCAGGAGAACGCCTCCCGCGAGCTGACCCACCCCGCCATCAAGGCCATGATCGAGCGCCAGAGCACGGACTACGGCTGGCAGTTCCTCTTCATGGGCTCCGACCAGGACGCGATCGAGGTCGGCGCGAGCATCGGCATCGCCCGGGACAACTCCCTGACCTACAGTCGCGGCCAGGCCGCTGTGACGATGGCGATGACTTCGCGCAAGATCAGCAGGTATCGGCAGTCCCGGGCCGCAGGGGCCTCCGTCAACGAAGCGCGGGTGGGGTTGGTCTACAGCGACGAGGACCGCGCGGCTGCGACGGAGTGACCACGCAGGGCTGCGGCGGACGGTACCTTGTCGCCCATGGAGAACCCCTCCGGCGCAAGCGGACCGCCGCCGCAGTCGCAACCATCGCCGCCACCGTCGCAGGAGCAACCCGCACCGCCGCAGCAGTTCACCGTGCCCGTGCCGCAGCCCCACCTCGACGGCCCGGCCCCGGCGCCCACGGTGCCGGCTCGCGGCTCGGCCCCGACACAGGCACTGCAGGTCGTCACCGACCGGACTGAGGTCATCCCGACGGTCGACTCCTTGTTCCCGGCGGCCCCTGGGGGCACCGCTGCGGACCTGGTGCCGACCCCTCGGACCGGGCCGTATGCCGCTGCCTGGGCGGAGCCGCCCGGCCCGCCCATCGCTCCGGCGCGCCACAGAGAAGCCCTGCGCACGACCGGGCTGATCCTGCTGGGCGCCACCCTCGGATGGTGGCTCTTCTTCCTGGTCCGCCTCGTGTGGTGGCGGAGACGGTCGTGGCGGCGATCCTCTCCGTGATCACCGCCGGCACCCTCACCCTCGCCTGGGCCAGGGATCGACGTGGCGCGGCACTCGCCGGGATCGCCGGACTGCTCTCGCTCGTCACCCTCGGCGTAACGGTGTGGCGCCTGCTCTGAGCTGAGCGGCACCCGACGCTCCGAGCACCCTCTGTGCTGAGCGGCACCCCACCTGGTTTGGGCTCAGCAACCACTGGGGGATGGTGCTGGTGTCCCGGTGGTGGTCGCCGTCCCGCCTACCCCCGGACCACACGACAAGGATCCCACCTCTCGGGCGTTAGGGGTCGTCGTGGACGAGGCCGCAGTGGCCCGCGCTGGCGTCGTCGCAGTCGTGCTGGTCGCCACCTTCGAGGTGGTCGAGGAGGGCGTTGGGGGGCTGGCGGTCACCGTCACCAGCACCGTCTGCGTCACGGTGGCCGGCCGGCTCTGGGTGGGGGCAGCGGTGGACGGAGCGACGGAGGTGACCGTCGAGGTCACGGTCACGCCCGGCATCGTCACTGTCACGCCCGGCACGGTCACCACCGTGACCGCACCCCCGGACATCGACGACCCGCGCGGCGTCCGCGGCGTCACGGACCCCATCAGGTGGAGGACGGCCGCCGCATAACTGTTGGAGGAGTTGTAGGACAGGATCGCGGCCCGCAATTGTGCCGGGTCGGACAGGTCCCGGCCTCTGGCGCAGAGGTAGGTCGCCGCCGACAGGGCGGCGTCGTCGACATTCTGGGGGTTGGCCACGCCGTCGTTGTTGCCGTCCCGGCCCCAGACCCGCCAGGTCGCGGGGATGAACTGCATCGGCCCCACGGCCCGATCCCACACCGGGTCACCGTCCAGGCGACCACCGTCCGTGTCTGGGATCGCGGCGAAGGCACCCCCGGACAGGACCGGCCCGAACACCGGCGGCACCACGTCGTGGCTGGGGGTGAGCGCGCGTCCAGCAAGCGAACCGGACTCGATCTGCCCAATCGCTGCAAGGAGCGTGCTGGGGAGGTGGCAACTAGGGCGCACCTGCGCTGACGCATGCGTGTACGCGTTCCAGAGGACCTCGGGCACCGAGATCCGGGGCCCGGTCGACGCCACCCCGGAGACGGCCGACTCTGCCGCCGCGCTTCCGGGGGCAGACGGAACGCTCGGTATCACCGTGACGCCCCCACCAGCGGCCCCCCACAGCGCCACGACGGCCGCGCCGACCATCGGACCCACCGCCCCGGCATCCCTGACCCCGGCTGAGGCGCCCCTGCCGGCTGAGGTGTCCACACCATCGCCAGGACCGAACTCGCCGGCATGGAGGGCACCGGGCCAGACGCCGGCCCCGGATACGGACCAGCCGTCCACCGTGCCCGGCTGAGGACTCATCGCACCGAAGAGGATCCCGAGGAGCAAGAGCCCGCTCGCCACCAGAGACTCGGTCAGGTGCTGGGTCCAGCGAGCCCTCATCGCCATATCTCCCTCGGTCTCAGCAACTCCAGCGCGGGCATCACCTCGGGCCGCTTGCCCTCTCAGCCTCTCGCGCGACGCACGGGCCGCACGCCCCCCAACGAGGCACCCTTACGTGCAGCCGCCCGTGGCCCCATGGACGCCCTCTTCGGCCCGGACGGGCAGACTCCGGCTCGTGGGGCACCAACGGTTGACCTCAGCGCGTTGACCTCAGCGCTCGGGGTGCCCGATGGTGGCCGACGCCCGGGATCGGACCCGGGTGGGATTGTCGTGGTCGCGCGGGGCGGATCGCCTACGGGATCGGACCCGGGCGGGATTGTCGGGCCCGCGCGGACGCGACGGCCTACGGGATCGGACCCGGGTGGGATTGTCGGGCCCGCGCGGGGCAGATCGCCTACGGGATCGGACCCGGGCGGGATAGTGGTGCCCGCGCGGGGCGGATCGCCTACCGGATCGGACCCGGGTGGGATTGTCGTGGTCGCGCGGGGCAGGTGGCCTACGGGAAGCGGGTCGACCTCGGGCCGCGTCAGACCCACCGGAAGCGGACCGGCTGCCCCGGCCGCACCTGCGCTGCGCGGTCGACGTCTGCCTCAGGCACCACTCCGATGACCGGGTAGCCGCCGGTCACCGGATGGTCGCTCAGCAGGATCACCGGCTGCCCGTTGGGGGGCACCTGGACGGCGCCACGGACCATCCCCTCGCTCGCGAGTTCAGCGTTGAGCTCAGCGGGATGCCGTGCCAGTCCCGTCCCTTCGAGGCGAACCCCCACCCGGTCACTACGGGCCGCCACCACCCACGCGGTCTCCGCGAGGTCCTGCGGCCGGGCAAACCAGTCGTGCCGGGGGCCGGCCGCGATGCCCAACGTCACCAGACCCGCCTCCGGCTCGGGGACGGGCGCCAGGTCGACGCTCGGAAACTCCCCGTCCGGCCGGCCCACCGGCACGAAGTCGCCCGGGGCGAGCGGCGCCGGGCCGAGACCCGCCATCGTGTCGGTCGACTCGGAGGCGAGGGTCCTGGGCAGGTCCACCCCGCCGCGGACGGTGACGTAGGTGCGCAACCCGCTCAGCGGCATACCGAGGGCGAGCACCTGCCCGGGCCGCAGGGCGAAGGGCGCTGCGTGCGGGACGGGCCGACGGTCGACGGTGGCGGGGGCTGCGGCTCCGGTGAGGACGACCCACAGCGAGCCGAGCGATCGCACCTGCAGGCCGCCGAGGGTGACCTCGAGGGCAGCCGAGCCCGGATCATTGCCGACGAGTCGAGCGCCGAGGCGGTGGGCGGACCTATCGGCGGCGCCGGCTCGGCCCACCCCGACCGCGGCGAAACCGACCCGACCGAGGTCCTCGACCAGCGTGAGCGGCCCGGTGGCGATCACCTCGAGGCCCCGGCCCACCGGGGTCGCTCGCTCCACGGGGCGTGCATGGTGGACCGTTGCCCTCCGGGGGCTGGTCGCGACGAAGCGGACTGCCGTGCCGGGGGACAGCAGTGCCGGTGGGTCTCGGTCGGCGTCCCAGAGGGCCGCATCGGTGACTCCGATGAGTTGCCAGCCGCCGGGGGACTCCCGTGGGTAGATCCCACTGAATTCGCCTGCCAGACCGACGGATCCGCTCGGGACCCGGGTGCGTGGGGTCGCCTGTCGAGGCACGACGAGCCGGGGATCGCCTCCGACGAGATAGGCGAAGCCAGGGGCGAACCCTCCGAAGCCCACCCGCCACAGGCTCTCGGTGTGGGCCGCAATGACTTGTTGCGTGGACAGGCCGGTGGCGCGCGCCACCACGTCGAGGTCGGGCCCGTCATAGACGACGGGGATCTCCACCTCGCAGTCGTATCGGCGGGATGGGTCCACCCCGGCCGGCTGGGCCGCGAGCTGCGCGGCCAGGGCGGACACGGCCCGCCGCAGCGCGTCGAGGTCCACGCCCGGCTCGGTGATGAGCAGGAGGGTCCGGGCCGCCGGGACGATGTCCGTGATGCCTGCCCACCCGACCTGCGACGATCCCGAGGCGCGGGTGAGTGGCGACGCGACCCGGGCCCGGAGCGCCGCCTCCAGAGCGAGCACCTCCGCGATCCCGGCGAGTTCGATCAGGAGCGCCGACTCCCCCATCGGCAGCAGCCGAAACGTCGAGCCCACGCCCATCGCGTCAAGCCCGACCAGCTCGGTGCCGTCGACGGCCGTGAGGCGCCCCTCGATGATGAGGCGCACCATCCGGGCGGCCACCTCGTCGGGGTCGTGGAGCAGGGCGCCGGGTTGATCGCGCGGGACCAGTCGGCCGTCCGCGGTGTAGCCGCGGTCGGCGAAGGCCTCGGTCACCGTGGGGATCCCGGCCACCTCCGCCAGCCGGAGCAGCGCACTCCCGGGGAGTCCGAGGAGTGGCAACGTGACGTCGTAGTCCGCGACCGCCGCGACGACCGCCTCCGCCTGTGCCTCGTGGTGGACCACCGTGTTGTAGAGCGCCCCGTGCGGTTTGACGTAGGCGACCCGCGACCCGGTGACCCGGGCCATCCCGTCGAGCGCACCGAGTTGATACACGATGTCCGCGAAGAGCTCGTCCGGTGCGACGTCGATGAAGCGCCGCCCGAAGCCGGCCAGGTCGTGGTAGCCGACCTGGGCCCCCACGGTGACCCCATGATCGGCGGCGCCGGCGCAGGTCCGCCGCAGGGTCACCGGGTCGCCTCCGTGGAAGCCACACGCGATGTTCGCGCTGGTGACCACCTCGAGCATCGCGGCGTCGTCGCCCAGCGCCCAGGCGCCAAAGGACTCCCCCAGGTCGGCGTTGAGGTCGATTCGCATACTCCGATCCTGCCCCACCCGGTGTCCGGCTACCGATCGTTGTCGGGCGGGGTGCTGCGGAAGGTCGTGTCGAGCGACGGGATCCGGGCGCGGTAGCCGGCCCACAGCTGGCGGGCGACCGTGACCGAGTCGACGAGCGGGTGCAGGGCCAGCGCCTCGATGGCGCGCCGCTGCGAGCGCTCCCGGACCGCGGCGATGACGAGCTCATCAACGGCCTTGACCTGCTGGACGAGCCCGAGAGAGCGACCCCGCAGCGGCGACACCGGCAGCGGCTCTGGCCCGAGCCCGGTCACCCGGCACGGGACCTCGACGACCGCGTCCTCAGGCAGGCCGGGAATCGCGAGGCCACCGCTCCCGGTCCCGTTGCGCACGTTGAGGATCAGGGTCGCGGGCTGATCACTCGCGATGGCCGTCATGAGCGCGAGCGCCACTCCCTCGTAGCCGCCGCCCTCGATGTCGGCCTCGGCCCTCGCCAGCGGGGCCCCTTGACCGGGTG
>CAJDUR010000131.1_pt1 | contig 12684 bp, 11 predicted proteins | sample 7391191 | NCBI WGS metagenome assembly CAJDUR01 (sample SAMEA7055688, study PRJEB34461) | soil metagenome | biome: terrestrial ecosystem; feature: Peninsula; material: soil | place: Antarctica | collected 2016 | reverse complement strand
CCTCCAGGGACTCGGGGGTGAGCGACTTGACGACCAGCCGGTCCGACGTGTCATAGATGGTGATGGGCTCGGCCGACCAGCGCCACAACTCGTCGGAGGCCGGCGCCAGGTAGGCCCGTCCCGTCTCGTGGGTCTCGTCGTAGTCCTCGCCGGCGCGGATGAACCCCAAGGCCACCTGGGCCTGCGAGGCGCCGTCGGCCGGGCCCTGCGGGATGACCCTGATGGAGTCGATGACCGGGTCCCCGAGGCGACGGCCCTCGATCACCGGCGAGTGGTCCGGCAGCCCGCCGCAGGCGGACAGGCCGAGCACGGCCACCGCTGCGACCAGGATCGTCCCGAGCCGTCGACGGATGCTCATGGCGTCCGTTCCGGGACCCGGCCCGACGGGTCCGGACCGCACCGGCGGTGTCCGACGCCGCCACGGACTGGCCGACGAGCGGACTCAGCGGCAACGGCGAGCTCGTGATCGTGCCGTCGGCCTGACTGGGCAGGGTGAGCCGGAAGCAGGACCCTTCCCCGAGCGCCCCCCACGCCTCGAGTCGCCCGGCGTGCAGGTGCGCGTCCTCGAGGGAGATGGCCAGCCCCAGGCCGGTCCCTCCGGTCGTGCGGGCCCGGGCCGGGTCCGCACGCCAGAAGCGGGTGAAGACCAGGGCCGCCTGACCGGGACGCAGCCCCACGCCGTGGTCGCGGACGCTCACCGCGACGGCCGAATCGTTGGATCCGAGCCGGACCTCGATCGGCCGGCCCTCGCCGTGCTCGATGGCATTGGAGACCAGGTTGCGCAGGATCCGCTCGATCCGCCGGGAGTCGAACTCCGCGATGACCGGCTCCGTCGCGTCGAGGATGACGAACTGGCTTCCCTTGCTCGCCGCCAGCGGGGTGAGGGAGCCCACCACCCGCTCGACGCACGAGCGCAGGTCGGTGGCCTCCAACTCGAGCGAGGCCGCTCCGGCGTCGAACCGGGAGATCTCGAGCAGGTCGGACAGCAGCGACTCGAAACGATCCAGTTCTCCCCGCAGGAGCTCGGCCGAGCGTGCCACGGTCGGCTCGAAGTCCGAACGCGCCTCGTGGATCAACTCGCCGGCCATCCGGATGGTGGTCAGGGGGGTCCGCAGTTCGTGTGAGACGTCCGAGACGAAGCGCTGCTGGACCCGGGAGAGGTTCTCCAACTGCGCGATCTGTTGCTGGATCGAGACCGCCATCGCGTTGAACGAGGTCCCGAGTCGAGCCAGGTCGTCCTCACCCTTGGCCCGCATCCGCTCGTTGAGGTGGCCTCCGGCGAACCGCTCGGCGACCAGCGCGGCGCGCCGGACCGGGTCGGCGACCAGACGGGTCACGACGAAGGCGATGGCCCCGAGCAGCAGGATCAGGGCCACCCCACCAAACAGGAAGGTCTGACCGATGAGGTTGATGATCTCGCGCTCGCGCTGCATCGGATAGACGAAGTAGAGGCCATACGGCCCAGCCACCGGCAGGGAGATGGTCTGGCCCACGAAGACGGCCGCCACCGACTCACCCGAGTCCTGGATCGACCCGATCTGCAGGTGCTGGCGGGCCGGCTCCGTCGACACCGCGGTGCGCAGCTCGTCCGGGATGAAGCGCACCCCGATCGCGCCGCTCTCGATGGGGCTGATGATGACCGGCCAGTCGTTCTTGTCATTGCGCATGAAGATGACGTAGCGGCGGTCACTGCCCACCTCCCGCCGGTACTGGTTGACGATCGAGGTGGCGCTCTGGGTCAACTCGGCCTGCGTGGCGTTCATGTCGTTGGCATCGAACTGCTTCTGCGCGTCGCTCGCGTCACGCAGGCTGTCATCGGCGGCGATCCGTTGACGCCCGTCGACCAGGCCCTGGGCGATCGAGCCGTAGAGGTAGGTCCCGACCGCGCTCAGGACCAGGATGCCGAGCAGCATCGTGACGGCCACGACCCGGAAGCTGAGCGACGACCGCCACAGGTGGGCGACCGCACCCAGCCGGGCACGCAGCACGGACCAGACCCGCGCCGCGGGCCCGGTCACTCCGGGCTGCTCAGACACGTCAGGCCGGACCGGCCTTGTAGCCGACACCACGGACCGTCACGACGACCTCGGGGTGCTCCGGGTCGTGCTCGATCTTGGACCGCAACCGCTGGACGTGGACATTGACCAGCCGAGTGTCCCCGGCGTGCCGGTAGCCCCAGACCTGCTCGAGCAACACCTCGCGGGTGAAGACCTGCCACGGCTTGCGGGCCAGCGCCACGAGCAGGTCGAACTCGAGCGGCGTCAGGCTGAGCGCCGCACCGTCCCGGCTCACCGAGTGGCCGGCGACATCGATCTCGAGGTCGCCGATGGTCAGCCGCTCCGGCTCGGGCTCGTCGCCCCGACGCAACCGGACCCGGACCCGGGCGATCAACTCCTGGGGCTTGAAGGGCTTGACGACGTAGTCATCCGCCCCGGACTCGAGACCGACCACGACGTCGACCGTGTCGGTCCTGGCCGTCAGCATGACGATCGGCACGCCGCTCTCGGCCCGGATCCGGCGGCAGACCTCCATGCCGTCCAGGCCCGGGAGCATCACGTCGAGCAGCACGAGATCCGGACGGGACTCGCGGAAAGCGGCCACCGCAGCAGCGCCGTCGGCGCAGTGGGTCACCTCGAGTCCCTCGTTGCGCAGCACGATGCCGAGCATCTCTGCCAGCGCGAGGTCATCATCGACGACCAGTACCCGACCCTTCACAACTCACTCCCCTTCATGGGCGCCCGCCGTTCGAGCGCCCGACCCACACGTGCCAAATCATCACACACGGCACCTGCCCCAGCCCCGTTGTCACTGCGTGACGAACCACTTCCCGTTGAGCTTGACGGCCTTGAACTGCTTGATGATCTGCGCGGCCATCACCGGCGTCGTCGTGGCACTGTCAAAGTTGGCCGTGTCACCGCTGACCGTCGCACCCTTGATGTCCAGGTCCTTGAACATCTCCTTGAGCGGGGTGAGGTTCTTGAGCATCGGCTCGATCGTCGTGCCGCACGTCTCCACGGCGTTGGGGATGTCGGCGATCGCCTGGTCGTCAGAGGCCATCAGGGCGCAGACGTTCGCGCTGTCACCGGTCAGCAGGGCGTTGAGCCAGCCGGTCATCGCGGCCTCCGGGGTGGACTGGTCGACAGGGCGGCGGGGCGGCGCCGTCGTCGCGCCTGCGGACGGCGTCACCGAGCCCGTGGACGGCGTGGTGCCGCTCGAGGTGGTGGACGGTGTCTCCGAGGCCGGGTCCGAGGTCAGGTCCGATGTCGTGGGCAGGTCCGATGTTGTGGTCACGGTCGGCACCGTCGAGGTCGGGATGGAGACCGTCGGGGTCGCCGGTGGCGTCGTGTCCTTGCTGCAGCCGGTGGCCAGAAAGGCCAACGACACGGCCGCGGCGACGGACAAGAGCTTCTTCATGGTGACTTCCCTGCGGTGTGAGTGGAACATCGGTCGAGCCCGGTCGGACGGCAACAGGCCACCAACTCGTCGCCATCCTGCCACGTCCCCCTGTCGCCGACGCTGACCTGAGGACCAGCGAAGGACGACGAAGCGAAGGTATGCCGCTCTCCCGGCCTGCGGGAGAGCGGCATACCCCCTGCGTGGCTCAGTAGCGGTAGAGCTCCGGCTTGTACGGGCCCGCCACGTCGACACCGAGGTACTCGGCCTGGGCCTTGGTCAGCTCGGTGAGGCGGACGCCGAGCGCGTCGAGGTGCAGCCGCGCCACCTTCTCGTCGAGGATCTTCGGCAGCGTGTAGACCTGCGTGTCGTAGTCGCCCGGCTTGGTGAAGAGCTCGATCTGCGCGATCGTCTGGTTGGAGAAGGAGTTGCTCATCACGAAGCTGGGGTGGCCGGTCGCGTTGCCGAGGTTCATCAGGCGGCCCTCGGACAGCACAATGATCGAACTTCCCGAGGGGAAGGTCCACTCGTGGACCTGCGGCTTGATCTCGGTCTTCTGGATCCCGGGGACGCGGGCGAGACCGGCCATGTCGATCTCGTTGTCGAAGTGGCCGATGTTGGCGACGATGGCCTTGTTCTTCATCTGCGTCATGTGCTCCGCGGTGATGACGTCGTAGCAGCCCGTCGTCGTGATGAAGATGTCGCCGGAGTCCACGACGTCCTCGAGGAGGGCCACCTGGAAGCCGTCCATCGCCGCCTGCAGCGCACAGATCGGATCGATCTCGGTGACGATGACGCGGGCGCCCTGGCCGCGCAGCGACTCGGCGCAGCCCTTGCCGACGTCGCCGTAGCCGGCCACGACCGCGACCTTGCCGCCGATGAGGACGTCGGTGGCCCGGTTGAGGCCGTCGATGAGCGAGTGGCGGCAGCCGTAGATGTTGTCGAACTTGCTCTTGGTGACCGAGTCGTTGACGTTGATGGCGGGGAAGAGCAGCTCACCGGCCTCGGCGAGCTGGTAGAGGCGGTGCACCCCGGTCGTGGTCTCCTCGGTGACGCCCCTGATGCCGGCGGCGACCGTCGTCCACTTCTGCGCGTCACTGGCCATCGTCTCGCGGACCAGGTCCTTGAAGACGCTGAACTCCTCGGAGTCCTCCTCGGCGGTCGTCGGGACCTGACCGGCCTGCTCCCACTCGCGGCCCTTGTGCACGAGCATGGTGGCGTCGCCACCGTCGTCGAGGATCATGTTGGCGCCCTGGGCGACGCCGTTCTCGTCGGCGGGCCAGGTGAGGATCTGGTTGGTGCACCACCAGTACTCGGGCAGCGTCTCGCCCTTCCAGGCGAAGACGGGGACGCCCTGGGGGTCCTCCGGCGTGCCGTGCGGGCCGACGACGACGGCCGCGGCCGCCTCGTCCTGGGTCGAGTAGATGTTGCACGACGCCCAGCGCACCTCGGCGCCGAGGGCGGTGAGGGTCTCGATGAGGACCGCGGTCTGGACGGTCATGTGCAGGGAGCCGGCGATGCGCGCTCCCTTGAGCGGCTGGCTCGGGGCGAACTCCGCCCGGATCGACATCAGGCCGGGCATCTCGTGCTCGGCCAGACGGAGTTGGTGACGGCCGGCCTCGGCGAGGCTCAGGTCGGCAACCTTGTGGTCAAAGGACATGGAAAGGTCTCCTGTTGAGTATCGGTGTGCAGACCCGGCGCGCCCTTCTGGGCGGATTCGCGCCCATCGGGGCGGCTTGGCGGGTCATCACCCACGCCGGCAAAGGACCAGTCTAACTTCTCAGGTGGCTGCCGTGACCGTGTCGCCCGGGGCGTCATCCGGGTCGGGCGTGGGCGAGCCGATGACACCTCGGTCGAGGTCCGCCTCGACGTACATGACCAGGGTCAGGTCGGGCGTCACAGCTCTCGCCGCGGCCTCCGCTTCGTTGATCGTCGCCGCGATGTCGACGGCGTGCGCCTGACCCGGGACCGCCACCTTGACGCCGACGAGGACCTCCTCCGGTCCCAGGTGCAGCGTCTTCATGTGGATGATCCGCAGCACCCCAGGGACGCCCTCGATGGCCGCGGCGATCTGCCGTTGGTGGCGCGGGGTGGCCGACTCACCGATGAGCAGGGACTTCATCTCGACGGCCAGGAAGATCGCGACGACGATCAGGAGCACGCCGATGCACGCGGTGCCGGCGACGTCGAACGACGGGTTGCTGGTCAGCAGCGTCAGCCCGACGCCGAGGAGCGCGAGCACGAGGCCGATCAGGGCGGCCAGGTCCTCGAGGAGAATGACGGGAAGCTCCGGGGCCTTGGCCGAGCGCACGAACTCGCTCCACTTGCGGGTGCCGCGCACGGTGTTGCTCTCCCGGATCGCGGTGCGGAACGAGAAGCCTTCCAAGATGATCGCCACGACGAGCACGAGGACCGGAACCCACCACCATTGGGAACTGCCGCCGAGCGCGTCATCGAAGGGGTCGTAGGCCGTGAGCGCCTGCGTCTCGTGCCACTTGTGGTAGGCCTCGTAGAGGGCGAACAGCCCACCGACCGAGAAGAGCACGATCGACACGACGAACGCATAGACGTAGCGCTCCCGGCCGAAGCCGACAGGCCCTGGTTGCCGGCGTCGGCGACCGAGTGGATCGCCTCGGCGAGCATCGAGCTCATACCGGTCAGGGCGAAGGCGACGAACTTCGTGATCGCGATACCCGAGTTGGCGAGCAGCGCAGCGACAACGGCCTTGGTTCCACCTTCGACAGACATGGGCGTCAGCCTAGGGGAAATCAGGGTGTGGTCTGACGCCCGGTCCGGTGCCTGGCGAGGCGCTCGGGCTGGGTTCCGGTCAGGTGCTCGGGCTGGCGCTCGGTCAGGCGCGCGGATCGAGCTCGAGGCCGAGCAGCGCGTTCTCGACGACCTCGGACAGGGCCGGGTGGATCCAGTACTGCCCGCGGGCCACGTCGTCGACCCGGGTGTTGAAGGCCATCGCCTGGATGAGCGGCTGGATGAGGTTGGACGCTGCGGCGCCCATCAGGTGGGCGCCGAGGAGCAGGCCCGTCGCGGGGTCGGCGATCAGCTTGCAGAGGCTCGTCGTGTCCTCCATCGCCCAGCCGTAGGCGGTGTCGCCATAGCGCTGCACCTTGGTGACGTAGCGCAGTCCCCGCTGCACGCACTCCTCCTCGGTCAGGCCGACGGTCGCCAGTTGGGGGTGGCTGAAGACTGCTGACGGGATGTTGACGTGGTCAAAGGCACGCAGGTCGTCCGGGTGGACGAGGTTGTGGGCCACCACGCGGGCCTCGGCGTTGGCGACGTGCTTGAGCTGGTGGAGCGAGCTGGCATCTCCGAGCGACCAGACTCCGGCCGCCGTGGTCCGGCCGTGCTCGTCGACGACGATCCGCCCGTCGGCGTGTCGGTCGATGCCGACGCTGTCCAGGTCGAGGTCGCCGGTCGCCGGGTCGCGGCCGGTCGCCACGAGCAGCAGGTCCCCGACCACGACGGAGCCGTCGGTCAGCCGGAGCTCGATCGCCCCGTCCCGGGTGGCGGCCTCCTCGACGGTCACGTCGGTGCGCACGTCCCAGCGCCCACGGACCACCTCGGTGAAGTGTTCGGAGATCTCGGCGTCGAGGTGCCGGACCAGTCCGGGTCCGCGCGCCACGACGGTGACACGAGAGCCGAGGGCCGAGAAGACGTGGGCCATCTCGGCAGCGATGAAGCCGGCCCCGAGGATGAGGAGGCGCTCGGGCACGGCCTCGATGCGCATCACCGTGTCGGAGGTGTGGAAGGGGACCCCGCTCGCCAGGATCTCCTCGGGGATGCTCGGCGCAGCCCCGGTGGCCAGCACGATCTGGTCAGCGGTCAGGGTGGCCTCTCCCCCATCGGTGAGCGCCACGGTCAGCTCGCGTTCGCCGGTGAAGCGGGCTCGGCCGAAGTAGGCGGTCGTGTTCGGGCCGTTCTCGCGGTAGTCCGCGCCGCTGACCGAGATGGGGTCGATGCGTCCAAAGATCCGGTCCCGGATGTCCGTCCAGCGCACCCGGTCGATCGTGGCGTCGACACCGAAGCGGGATCCGTCCGTCACGGTCTGCGCCACGTCCGCGGTGTAGACGAACATCTTGGTCGGGATGCAGCCCACGTTGATGCAGGTCCCACCAAAGATCCCCGACTCGATGATCGCGACCCGCTTGTCGTCGAAGTCCGGGGTCACCAGGGAGTTGCCGGAGCCGGTGCCGATGATGGCCAGGTCGTAGTGCGCAGTCACCGGGGCAGCCTATGCCGCGTCACCGCAGGGGTATACCGCTGCGCCACGTGGACGGGGTATACCGCTGCGCCACGTGGACGGGGTATACCGCTGCGCCACGTGGACGGGGTCAGCCGCTGCGCCACGTGGCGGGTCTCGCGGCGGATTCCGCTCAGATGGGTGGCAGGTCCCGCAGCAGCCGGGTGTGGGGTGAGTCCGCGGGGTCGTAGCCGTGTCCCAGCGCCAGGTAGGTCGCGGCGAAATCGGTCAGCGCGACGTGGTGGGCGAGCCGCAGCAACGGCTCGGGCGACTCCGCGTCCAGGAGGGAGACCCGCGCTCCGGCGTCCTGTGCTGCAGCGATGACGGCGTCGGCCAGTCTCCGCGAGGATGCCCCCTCTGAGGAGACGTCCCGCAGCAGGATGAGCCGCAACGGTGGCCGGGTCGGCCCGTCCAGGAACGGATCGGCAAAGACGTCCGCGTCGCCGGGGCCGCCGTCGGCCAGGGGTCCGTCAAAACAGGCCACGATCTGGGACGCGGCATCGGGGAGGGCCCCGAAGGCCACCGGGACGCGGCCGGTCCGGCCCAGCATCGCGCTCGCTCGCCGCACGGCCACGCCGCCCAACGGGCCCGAGCCGAGCAGGATCGGGGTCGACTCGGCGATCTCGATCGCGAGGATCTTGGCGGGGTTGACGAACGACTCGGAGCCGGGGCTGCACTCCCTGGCCCGCTCGTCGAGCACCTCAGCGAGCGAGTCCCAGATCCCCGGACGTTGCGGCAGCAGTCCGATGGCCTCGGCCGCCATCAGCACCGGGGTCACCTGGGCCCACAGCGAGGTCCGGGAGGACGCACCGGGGATCGACACCGGGACGTGCAGCCCCCGGGCGCGGGCGCTCAGGTCCGCGAGGGGCGAGTCCGGCGCCCCCACCGTGATGACGGAGGCTCCGCGCCGGGCCGCCTCTGCGGCCAGGGCCAGGGCTCCGGTGGCCCGGCCGGACTGGGAGACGGCGATGACCAGGTCGAGGGCACCGACCCACCCGGGGAGGGGGCCGGAGCCACACGTCTGGACCGGGATAGACCCGCTCATCCGGGTGGCCCCCTCGAGGATGTCCGCCACCGCCGCCGACCCGCCGGCTGCGGCGACCACGACCCCGCGCGGACGCAGGTCAGCGAGGCGATCGAGCCCGGCCTCCTGCGCCGAGCGCACCGCGGTGCGCACCTGGGCGCCCGCGGTCGCCAAGGCCCTCAGGGCCCCGTGGCCATCCACCAAGATGCTGGCGTCCACGTCGTCGAGGCGCGCTTCGTCGAACATGGCGGGCGGAACTCAGCCGTCGAGTCGCCGAGCGAGGTCAACGAGCAGGACCGGCACTCCGTCTTCGACCGGGTACGCGAGCGAGCAGGTGCCGCAGTGCAACTCGACAGCTCCCGTCGACCCGTCCTCGGTCCCGGAGACGTCGGTCAACTCGCCCTTGCACTGCGGGCAGCGCAGGATCTCCCGCAGCCACGGCTCGATCAACTGGTTGCTCGACATCATTGCTCTCCTGGGTCGTGGTCAGCCGCGTCCTGGGCTGACGGCTCGCTCGCGGCGCGGGTCGTGCGGATCAGGCCGAGGATCTCGTCGCGGACGCCTGTCATCGTCTCACGATCGGCTGCCTCGACGTTGAGTCGCAGCAGCGGTTCAGTGTTGGAGGCCCGGACGTTGAACCACCACATGGGCGAGGCGGCCTCGGGCGCAGTGACCGTGAGCCCATCCAGCTCGTCGATCGTGGCATCCCGCTGCTGAGCCCAGTCGCGCACGGCCGCGACGACCTCTGCGGTGTGGGTCACGGTGGAGTTGATCTCGCCCGACGCCACGTAGCGCTCGTAGTCCCGGGCGAGGTCGGCGAGCGACCCGTCCTGCTCGGCCAGGGCAGCGAGGACGTGCAGGGCGGCCAGCATGCCGGTGTCGGCGAACCAGAAGTCGCGGAAGTAGTAGTGGGCCGAGTGTTCCCCACCGAACACGGCTCCGGTGCGGGCCATCTCCGCCTTGATGAACGAGTGCCCGACCCGGGTCCGGACCGGGGTGGCGCCGTGCTCCCGGATCACCTCTGGCACGGCGGCACTGGTGATCACGTTGTGCACGATCGACACCTGCGTGTCGCCGCCCTTCTTGGCTCGGGCGATCTCCCGGGCCGCGACGAGGCCTGTGATGGCGCTCGGGGAGACGGGCTCCCCGTCGGCGTCGATGACGAAGCAGCGGTCCGCGTCCCCGTCGAAGGCCAGGCCCAGATCGGCACCGTGCTCACGCACGGCCGCTTGCAGGTCGACGAGGTTCGCGGGGTCGAGCGGGTTCGCCTCGTGGTTGGGGAAGGTGCCGTCGAGCTCGAAGTAGAGCGGGATGACCGTGAGCGGGAGCGCGGGCAGGCCCGCAGCCGACTCGAGGACCGCCGGGACCGTGAGACCGGCCATGCCGTTGCCCGCGTCGACGACCACCCGGAGGGGTCGGGCAGCGCTGAGGTCGACCAGGCCGCGCAGGAAGCGGGCGTAGTCACCGAGCGTGTCACGCACCTCCACGGTGCCCGGGCCCCCGACCGGATCGGGCAGGCCGGAGCCACCGTCGAGCAGCCACTGGGCCAGGTCGCGGATCTCGACCAGACCGGTGTCCGCGCTGACCGGGCGAGCCGCTGACCGGCACAGTTTGATGCCGTTGTAGGCGGCCGGGTTGTGGCTGGCGGTGAACATCGCCCCGGGCAGGTCGAGCGACCCGCTCGCGTGGTAGAGGCCATCGGTCGAGCAGAGCCCGATGATCACGACGTCGATGCCGCGCGAGGTCACCCCTGCGGCGAAGGCGGTGCTGAGCTCCGGAGAGGAGTGCCGCATGTCGTGGCCGATGACGACGGTGTCGTTGCCGTCCGGGATCGCGACCACCTCGGCGAAGGCCGCCCCGATGGCACGGGCCACTTCCGGTGACAATTGCTCGGGCACCAGGCCCCGGACGTCGTAGGCCTTGATGAAGTCAGCGAGTTGCGGCACGGACGAGACCCTAGTGGACCCCACCTGCTCAGTTGTCGCGGAGGATGCGCAGGTGACCCCGACGCCCGGACTCGACGACGCCGGACTCGGCCTCAGCAGCCGCTTGCGCGGCGGCCCGACCCTGGCCCGCTACGGCCCGCTCCGCTCTGGCGGCTCCGGGGCGCTGGGCCCGCGGCCGACCGGCCTCACGCACGGCGTCGGCGAGGGCGAGCAGGTCATCCTCGGCGAGCGCCGGCTCGGAGTATTCACCGCCGAGGCGGACGACCTCCCACCCGCGGGGGGCGGTGAGTCGCTCTGCGTGGGTGAGGCACAGGTCATAGCTGTGCGGCTCTGCGTAGGTCGCGAGCGGACCGACGACAATGGCCCGGTCCCCGTAGGCATAGGTGAGCGTGGCGACGGCAGGACGGGCACATCCCGTCTTCGAGCATCCACGTGTCAGGCCCACGAGGGATGACTGTAGTCGCCGGACCCGACCCTGCTGCTGCACCACGCCGGAGCGGGATCCGGGGCCCCGGGCGCACCCGCATTAGGCTGGCGTCATGACGACGAGCGCTCCGCAGACCCCGGGCTCGACCCCCGGCAGGTCGGGTCGACGCGTCCAGCGGGACCGACACGGCCGCGGGCCACGCGGGCCGCTCGCGTGGCCGCCGGTGCCGGGCATGCGCAGTCGCCGGGATCTCTTCGACGAGCACGTGCTCGATGCCGCTGCCCGCCTCGAGGCACGGTGCGGGAGTGCCTTCCCCACGGTCGAGTTCGCTGTGGAGGAGGTCCCGGCCCGGCCTCGTCCGTGGGAGCACCGCGAGATCGAGCTCGGCCGGCTGCTGCCGGCCGAGGGCGGTCGCCCGGCCCGCATCGTCGTCTACCGCCGTCCCGTGGAGACCCGGGTCAGTGACCCCCGCGACGTGGCCGCGCTCGTCGCGGACATCGTCACCGAGCAACTTGCCGGCCTGCTCGGCGTGCCCCCCGAGGAGCTCGACCCGGGCTACGGCGACTGACCCGCCCGACCCCGACTGACCCGCCCGACCGCGACCGACCCGCCCGACCGCGACCGACCCGCCCGACCGCGACCGACCCGCCCGACCGCGACCGACGGCGGCTCGACGAGTCAGTTCTGGATCTGGCGCACCGGGATGGACAGCGCGGTGTAGGGCGCGCTGGTGAGCGCGGCGATCGACACGAGGGGTCCGTCCTTGTCGGACCCCATCACCGCGAGCGCTGCCCGCACGTCCCCGGAGGTGGGCGTGACCCAGACCAGGTCGGCATCACCGAGGGGCACCGCAATAGCTCGATCAGCCTCGAGCGTCACGGTCTTGGTCACCATCGTGGCTCCGGACCCGGTCCGGACCGTGGCGCTGCCCCCGCCCGCTGAGGCGAGCAGCATGGTGCGGCTCATGGTGAGCTTGTCCAGGCCGGGCAGGACCGCTCCGGCCAGTCCGCGGATGGGGGGGGTCGCCGGCGCCCAGCCGAAGTCGCCCATCCGGTCAGTGCCGGTCGCAGCCACCTGGTCGACCATGGCCGAGGCGACGACCGGCTGGTCGGAGATCAGTCGCAGCCCGTGGGAGCCCGCGCTGGCCGCGCTCACCGGCACGTCCTTGGTCGAGCCGGCCGGCACCCGCACGGCGCGCAACTCATCGGGCTGGTCAGCACCGTCCGCGCGCAGGATCCGGACCTGGACGACCGCCTCCTCCGCTCCGGGGTTGCCGACCCGCAGGGTCACGGTCCCCTCCCCGGGCAGGCCTGCGATGACGAGGTCCTTGGCGGGCGGTTGGCTCGGCCTCGCATCGTCGATGCCGCGGCCGGTCGCACCCTCGATCCAGGCGTCGCTGAGCACCCCGGAGACGACACCCCCGGTCGCGATGACGTGCACGACGGGCGCGGCCAGGTCCGGTGCCAGCGCGTCGAGGGACACGACCGTGCGCGCGCCCGGCGGGATCGAGACCGAGTAGCCCTCGGCGGCCTTGACGGGGCCCTCCGTCCCGTAGAGCTCGTAGGAGATGCTGACGGCGTTGGCCCCCGGGTTGGTCAGGACGAGTCGTTCGGTGCGCGAGGCTCCCGCGCCGCCGCCG
>CAJDUR010000057.1_pt1 | contig 12715 bp, 9 predicted proteins | sample 7391191 | NCBI WGS metagenome assembly CAJDUR01 (sample SAMEA7055688, study PRJEB34461) | soil metagenome | biome: terrestrial ecosystem; feature: Peninsula; material: soil | place: Antarctica | collected 2016 | reverse complement strand
CGGTCGAACCGCGCATCGCGGTGAGCATCAGCAATTGCCGCTGTCTGTCCCGACACCACCACCCAGCCGGCGATCCCACGGCTGATGGGGCTCCGCAGTCCGACGACCTCGCGCGCGCCGATTCCGTCGGCTGCCCGGAACTCCAGCTCGTCGCCGTACAGCAGCGCCACCGAGCAGGCAGCTGCGCCGAGTCGCTCTCGGGTTGCGGCGGCGATCGACGTCAGCAGCTTGGTCTGCGCGTCTGTCATCATGCCTCCTCCACCCGGGTCATCCCCCCTCTGGTGCGGGGGTGCGGGCGGCGAGCAGCCGAGTGGATGACTCCGCACCCTGCCCCGCGGTTACCCATGCTGGCATACTCGAACCATGCTCCGCAGCGTTCTAACCCGGCAAAATCGAGGCGTGTGCGGAAGTGGCTGAGTGGGCGCTGCTGTCGGTACTGACGCCTCAGGAACGAGAACGCTTGCTGGCGGTCGGTCATCGTCGCCACTTTGCGACGGGCGAGATCGTTTTCCATGAAGGCGATCCGGCGGACGCCTTCCACTTGCTGATGTCCGGTCGGGTCGCTGTCCGGGTGGTCACGCCGAACGGCGATCAGGCGTTGCTCACTGTCCTCGTTCCCGGGGAGGCCTTCGGAGAGCTGGCCCTGCTCGGCGGGGGCGGGCGCCGCACCGCGACGATCAGCGCCCTCGAACCGACCCAGACCTTGGCCGTCGGCCGCGCCGAGTTCGATCGGCTGCGGAAACAGAACCCGAGCGTCGACACGATGCTGCTCGCCGCTGTGTCGGCTCAGGTCGAGCGGCTGTCCGAGCACCTCCTGGAGGTGCTGTTCGTGCCGGCTCGCGCCCGCATCCTGCGTCGGTTGCTGACGCTGACCGCGCAGGATGACAGCACCGTTGCAGTCCTCGCCCGCCGCGGTACTGTCATCCTCCTCACGATGCCCTCATCAGCGGGCCCAAACTCGATAGCCTGTGCACGTCGGGCACCCAATGAGGCACCACGCGGTGAGACCAAAAAAGGGGCGAGATGACCGAGTCCGAGCCGGAGACGGTGGACCGGGCTGCCGAGCGCCCGCTGACCCCGCTCAACCCGCACGTCGAGCCGCCGGTGGTGCCCATCTTCTTCGTCTCCGACAGCACCGGCATCAGCGCCGAGATGCTCGGCAAGGCGTTGCTCGCCCAGTTCCCCGGGGTGCGTTTCGAGCAGCGACTCTTCCCCTTCGTCACCACGGTGGAGGAGGCGCGCAAGGTCGTCCAGATCCTCGACGCCGCCACCGATGGGCCGGTCACTCCCTTGGCCTTCTCGACCATGGCGGTCGCCAAGATCCGGGACGAACTGCACCGGACCCGGTGCCCGCTCATCGACTTCTTCGACCTGCACATGGCGCAGGTCGAAGCGGTCCTCGGCCGGCCGGCCCTGCGAGTCCCGGCCCAGCTGCACGGGCTCGGTGACGCCGTGACCTACAACCACCGCATGTCGGCCATCGAGTACACCATCGAGCACGACGACGGGCAGAGCCTGCGCGCCCTGGACAAGGCAGACGTGATCCTGCTCGGCCCGTCCCGCTGCGGGAAGACCCCCACCAGCATGTACCTCGCGTTGCAGCACGGGCTGTTCATGGCCAACTACCCTCTCGTCGAGGAAGACTTCGACCACAGCGACCTGCCCCTCCCGGTCCGGCCCTACCGGGATCGCTGCTACGGCATCACCACGACCCCTGAGCGCCTGTCCCAGGTGCGCCAGGAGCGTCGTCCCGGGTCCCGGTACGCGTCCCGGGAGCAGTGCACCTACGAACTCCGGCGGGTCGAAGCACTGTTTCGCTCCCACCGGGTGCCCTATACCAGCTCAGCCAAGAAGTCCGTCGAAGAAATGGCCACGGTCATTCTGCAGAGCCTTAACCGGAGGGAAATTCCATGACTGCCAACATCGCCCGTTTCGCCGACCTCGGCATGGGCGACATCGAGATGGTCGGCGGCAAGAACGCATCGCTCGGAGAGATGGTGTCCAGTCTCGCCTCCGCCGGGGTGCGGGTGCCGGATGGGTTCGCGACCACCGCGGACGCCTACCGACGGTTCATCGGCGACACCGGCCTCGCCGACCAGATCGAGTCCGCCCTGCGGGACCTCGACATCGAAGACGTCAAGCTCCTCGCCGAGACCGGGCAAAAGATCCGGGAGTCGGTGGCCAGCCAGCCCTTCCCCGCCGACCTCGAGGCGGACATCCGCGCGGCCTACACCCACCTCACGGGAGGCGACGACGAGATGGCTGTCGCCGTGCGCTCGAGCGCGACCGCGGAGGACCTGCCCGACGCCTCCTTCGCCGGACAGCAGGAGACCTTCCTCAACATTCGGGGCATCGACGCCCTGTTGGCCGCCATCCGCGAAGTCTTCGCCTCGCTCTACAACGACCGAGCCATCGCCTACCGCGTGCACCACGGCTTCGCCCACGAGACCGTCGCGCTCTCGGCCGGGATCCAGCGGATGGTCCGCACCGACATCGGCACGTCCGGGGTCCTGTTCACGATCGACACGGAGTCCGGCTTCACCGATGCGGTGTTCATCACCTCCTCCTACGGCCTCGGCGAGGCCGTCGTGCAGGGGGCCGTCAACCCCGACGAGTTCTATGTGCACAAGCCGACCCTGCGGGCCGGCCGGCCGGCGATCCTCAAGCGGAGCATCGGCGGCAAGGCCACCCAGATGGTCTACACCGAGGATCGGACGGTCGGACGCACGATCGAGTTCGTCGACGTGCCGGCCGCGATGAGGGCCCGGCTCAGCCTCTCCGACGCCGAGGTCACCGAGCTCGCGCGCTACGCCCTGATCATCGAGGACCACTACGGAAGGCCGATGGACATCGAGTGGGGCAAGGACGGGCTCGATGGCCAGCTCTACATCCTCCAGGCCCGACCCGAGACAGTGCAGTCGCGTCAGGCCGTGGGGCGCCTGGAGCGCTACCGGCTCGCCGGCACCGGTGAGGTGCTCATCGAGGGGCGGGCGATCGGGCAGAAGATCGGGGCGGGTCCGGTCCGGGTCCTGGCCACCCCCGAGGACATGCACCACTTCGTCCCCGGCGAAGTCCTCGTCGCCGACATGACCGACCCCGACTGGGAGCCGATCATGAAGCGCGCCTCCGCCATCATCACCAACCGCGGTGGGCGAACGTGCCACGCGGCGATCATCGCCCGCGAGCTCGGCATCCCCGCCGTCGTCGGCACGGGCAATGCCACCAAGACGTTGAGCGACGGAACTGAGGTGACCGTCTCGTGCGCCGAGGGCGACACCGGGAACGTCTACGCCGGCCTGATCGACTTCTCCGTGGAGACCACGACGCTCGACTCGATGCCGAAGGTCGACGTCAAGATCATGATGAACGTCGGCACCCCCGACCAGGCGTTTTCCTTCAGTCAACTGCCCAACGAGGGGATCGGCCTGGCTCGGCTCGAGTTCATCATCAACCGTCAGATCGGGATCCACCCCCGGGCCCTGCTCGAGGCTGACTCGCTCGAGGGCGACCTGCGCGAACAGGTGGACGAGGCGACGGCGGCCTACCCCAGCCCGAGGGAGTACTTCGTGACCCGGGTGGCCGAGGGGGTCTCGATGCTGGCCGCGGCCTTCGCGCCGAAGCCCGTCATCGTGCGCATGTCAGACTTCAAGTCGAACGAGTACGCCAACCTCCTTGGAGGCGAACGTTACGAGCCGCGCGAGGAGAACCCGATGCTCGGCTACCGCGGCGCGGCGCGCTACCTCTCCGCCGACTTCGCCGAGTGCTTCGCGATGGAGTGCGAGGCCCTGAAGTACGTTCGGGATGAGATGGGGCTGACCAACGTCAAGGTGATGATCCCGTTCGTGCGCACCCTCAGGGAGGCGTCCGGGGTCATCGACCTGCTCGCCGAGCACGGCCTTGTCAGGGGGGAGAACGGGCTCGAGGTCATCATGATGTGCGAGATTCCGTCCAACGCAGTCATCGCCGACCAGTTCCTCGACTACTTCGACGGCTTCTCGATCGGGTCCAACGACATGACCCAGCTGACCCTGGGGATCGATCGCGACTCGGGTCTGGTCGCGGCGGGCTTCGACGAGCGGGACCCGGCGGTGAAGTTCATCCTGAGTGCGGCGATCAAGGCCTGCAAGGCGCGCGGGAAGTACGTCGGGATCTGTGGGCAGGGACCCAGCGACCACCCCGACCTCGCGCAGTGGCTGATGGAGCAGGGGATCGACTCGATCTCGCTCAACCCGGACACGGTCGTCGACACCTGGCTGCAGCTGGCCAAGTAGCACGGACGCTGGGACCCGGCTGAGCGGCATACAGATCCATCCGTATGCCGCCCAGCTGGCTCCCCGCGTGCCCTCGGGGGCTCAGTGGTCGTGCAACTCGCCCACGAGAGCTGCCAGGTCGACGCCGGGGTCCTCGACCAGGAGCGGCAGGATGAAGTCGTTCTCCAGGGCGACATGGCTGATCAGCACCCGCAACAGAGCCGACGCCCAGCCCACGACCTCACCGCGGTCCGCGGTCGTGTCGATCTGCTGGACGAAGTCACGGATGACGCTGTGCTCGGAGACCATCGCCCCTACGAGCAAGCGGCCCGACTCGGTCACCGCGGCCGCACGGTAGAAGGTCGCCTCCTCGCCGACCGCCTGAGAGACCAGCTCAGAATGCAGCCAGTCGAGGAGGTCGGCCCGTCTCTTCTCGAAATGTGCGTCGTCGGCCTCCCGTAGAGAGCCGATCAGGTCGCGGAGCCGGTCGACGAGCACCGCGTGGTGGTTGCGGATCATCTCCGCTGCTCGCTGGTCGGGGTGGATGGTAATGGTCCTCATGACGTCCTCCTGTGGTGACCCCTGACGCGGCCCCGTCGCCGCCACTGTCCCCAGTTCACCCCATCTGCGTCACCCTGTCCTTGATCCAGGTCAAGGAGGGTCGGAGATCACATCAAGGTGGGCCACTCGCTGTCGCGGGACTGCGCCCGCCACGGACGGGGTCAGGTTGAGAGGGTCAGGTCGACGGAATCGCACTAACCTGAAGGGCACCAGCAAGGGAAGGCAGCGCGGAGGCCACCATGAGCAACCAGGAACGCAGACCGATCGAGGTGCTGTGCCGGCCCGAGCGACAGACCTCCGGGCGTCCCGAGGTGCTGACCCCCCGCAGCGTGCCGCTCGGTGGCCCTCGAGCCATGACGGTGCGGCGCACCCTGCCGCAACGGGCCCGTTCGCTCATCGGGGCGTGGTGCTTCATCGACCACTACGGCCCCGACGACGTGGCGCTCTCCGGTGGGATGCAGGTGCCCGGTCACCCGCACACGGGGCTGCAGACCGTCTCGTGGCTCTTCACCGGCGAGGTCGAACACCGCGACACCACCGGCATCCACGCCATCGTCCGGCCCGGTGAGCTCAACCTCATGACCGCGGGCTCCGGCATCGCCCACTCGGAGTTCTCCACGTCGGCGACGACGGTGCTGCACGGCGTGCAACTCTGGGTCGCCCTGCCCGAGGCCCACCGGGCCGTCGCAGCCGGGTTCGAGCACTATGCCCCTCCGGTCCTGGACGTGGAGGGGGCCCGCGTCCTGGTCTTCCTCGGCAGCCTCTTCGGGCACACCTCCCCCGTCCCGACCTACACCTCGCTCATCGGGGCCGAGGTGACTCTCGAGCCCGGCCAGCGACTCGGGGTCGCGGTCGACCCCTCGCACGAGCACGGGGTACTCGTCGACTCAGGGTCGATCACCGTCGACGGGGTGCCGGCCCGGCGCAGCGACCTGGTCCACCTCGGCGAGGGCCGGGACGAGATCGTCCTCGAGGCACCGTTGGGCGAACCGGTCCGTCTGCTCCTCCTCGGCGGCCCGCCCTTCGGTGAGCAGATCGTCATGTGGTGGAACTTCATCGGCCGCAGCCATGACGAGATCGCGGACTTCCGGGCCCAGTGGCAACGCGAGCGCGCTGATCGGAGCCTGGGCGGGGCCGGGCGCTACGGCCCCTTCCCCGCTGCCTGGCCCGATACCCTGCCCGCCCCCAAGCTCCCCAACCTGCGACTGCGCCCTCGGGGCTGAGACTCAAGTCCCCGGTCCTCCTGTCAATCAGGAGACGGCCCGGGCACCCGGGACCGTGCCCGCCCACACCTGAAGATGGCCACCCCTGGCGATCCGGTGGCTGACCTCGGTGCAGTCCCGGACCAAAGCGCTCCACGGGTGGGCATCGATGTCAGCGCCACCGAGCCAGCACGACGCCCGTGCCAACGGCGATAGCACCCGCGCCACCCCCTCGGGACGCGCCATGTCGACGATGAGGACGCGCGCACCGGGCCTGGCCAGGGACAGAGCCTGGTCCCAGGCCTGTCGCCACGGGCTCATGAGCGACAACGAGTAGGTGAACAACACCGCGTCCGCTCCGGTCGTCAGCTGTGGCTCGTCGTGGGACAACCCGGACAGGTCGGTGGCGTCGCGACACCACACGCGGACCGGGGCGTCCCGATCGGCTTGGGTTGACGTCGTCGGCCCGCTCTCGGTGGATCCCGTGGCTGGGTCAGTCCTGGCGGGGGACCGACGACGCGCACGCGCCAGCATGCTGGGGCTGGCGTCGACACCGATGATCACGCCGGACGCACCGACCGCCCGACGCAGCAACGGGAAGTTGAGCCCCGTTCCGCACCCGACGTCCAGGACCGTGTCCCCTGGCCCGAGGCGGAGCAGGGGGATCCCGAGTTGCCGGCCCACCCCGTAGATGGGCCACTCCAGGGACAGCACGTCATACGCGGGCGCGATGAGGTCGTAGCGCTGCGTCATGGATCGGCCCACGCGGGTCCGCCGGATCACGTGGCGATCAGCGGGTCAGCGTTCCCGATGGGACAAGTAGTAGCGGACCAGCGACTGCGTCGAGGCGTCCTGCTCGGCGAGCGCTGCCTCATCACCGCCGACGGCCGGGGTGACCTGCTTCGCGAGCTGCTTGCCCAGCTCGACCCCCCACTGGTCGAAGCTGTCGATCCCCCAGACGACGCCCTGGGTGAAGGTGATGTGCTCATAGAGGGCGATCAGCTGGCCCAGGACGGACGGAGTCAGGGCCGGGGCCATGATCGAGGTCGTCGGTCGATTCCCGGTGAAGACCCGCGCCGACACGATCGCCTCGTCGGTGCCCTCGGCCCGGACCTCGTCCGCGGTCTTGCCGAAGGCGAGGGCGGCCGTCTGTGCAAAGAAGTTGGCGAGGAAGAGCTCGTGGACGTCGGCATCGCTGTCTCGCAGTGGGTTGCTCGGCGTCGCGACCGTGATGAAGTCCGCCGGGATGAGCCGGGTGCCCTGATGGATGAGCTGATAGAAAGCGTGCTGACCGTTGGTGCCCGGCTCGCCCCAGAAGACTTCACCGGTGTCGGTCGTGACCGGGGACCCGTCGTAGCGCACGCCCTTGCCGTTGCTCTCCATCGTCAACTGCTGCAGGTAGGCCGGGAAGCGGTGCAGGTACTGCGCATAGGGCAGCACCGCGTGGCTGCCGGATCCGTGGAAGTTGACGTACCAGACGTTGAGCAGGCCCATCAGGGCTGGGACGTTTTCGGCGAGCTCCGTCTCGCGGAAGTGGGTGTCGATGGCATGCATCCCGGCGAGGAAGCCCGCGAAGTTTTCTGGTCCGATCATCACGACCAGGCTGGTCCCGATCGCCGAGTCGACCGAGTAGCGGCCGCCGACCCAGTCCCAGAAGCCGAAGGCGTTGGCCGGGTCGATGCCAAAGTCTTCGACCTTGTCCAGGGCGGTCGAGACGGCGACAAAGTGCTTGGTGATGGCGTCAGCCGTCTGCTCGTCCGACCCATCCACGGCGCCAACGGCTGCGAGCTGCTCGAGGAGCCAGGCCCGGCAGAGGCGCGCGTTGGTCAGTGTCTCGAGCGTGGTGAACGTCTTGGACGCGACGATGAACAGGGTCGTCTCGGGGTCCAGTCCCTTCGTCGTCTCGGCGACGTCGGTCGGGTCGATGTTGGAGATGAAGCGGGCGCTCAGGCCCGGCTGAACGTAGGGCAGCAGGGCCTCATAGACCATGACCGGGCCGAGGTCGGAGCCACCGATCCCGATGTTGACCACCGTCTCGATCGGCTTGCCGCTGACGCCGCGCCACTCCCCACTGCGCACCTGGTCCGCAAACGCGTAGACCTGGGCCAACACCTCGTGGACCCCGGGGATGACGTTCTCGCCATCGACCTCGACGTCCGCGTCGGCCGGCGCTCGTAGCGCGGTGTGCAGCACCGCCCGGTCCTCAGTGACGTTGATCTTCTCGCCGGCGAACATCGCATCCCGTCGCTGCGTCAGGCCGACCTGGGTGGCGAGCTCGACGAGGACGGCGAGGATCTCGTCATCGACGAGGTTCTTGCTCAGGTCGACGTAGAGGTCGGCCGCGGTGTGGGTCATCCGTTCGACCCGCCCCGGGTCCGCCGCAAAAGCCTCGCGCAGATCGATCTTGCGGTGCACCAACTCGGTCAGGCGTGCCCAGGCGGCGGTGCTCGTGGCGTCGATCGGTGCGCTCATCAGGTCTTCTCCCTGCGGTTCGCGGTGTGCCCACCAGCCTGAGGCAGCGTCGGTGGGTGGCCGGCTTCGGCCTCTTCGCAGCCTATCGAGCCGCACCCGTCCGAACCCTCCATCGAGTCGAGTGGCCTCGGCCCCCAGTGAGTCGAGTGGCCCCGGTATCCACAGGGCACCCCTCGATCGTGCCCACGTCACGCCCCCCCTCGGTCGAGTGGCCCCGTCACTCGACCTGAGAAATTGGCCACTCGACCGGGGGATTCTGGTCAGCAGTCAGCGCGTGGTCAGGGCTCGGCGCGTGGTCAGGGCCGCACCGAACCCGCCGGCCGCCGATCCAGCCACCACCGGCGCGCTCCGACCAACGTCGTCAGCGCTCGCCGCACGGCTGGCCGCCGCAGGCTTGCTCGCACGTCTGCGATGGCGGCGTTCCACGGACCATCACCGTAGGTCGGGTACGGATGCGTCGCGCCGGCCAGGTCCCGGGTCCGCAGTCCAGCTTTGATGGCCAGCGTCAGCTCGGCGAGCACTTCGCCGGCGCGAGGTCCGACCACGGTCGCCCCGAGGAGCCGGCCCCGGTGATCCACCACGAGCTTGGTGAAACCAGCGGGATGTCCCTGCGCCACCGCTCGATCGACGTGCTCGTTGTCCCACCGCAGCACCCGCCGGCCCGCCGCGCTCCCTGCCGCGTTCCCCGCCGCGCTCCCTCCCACGCTCCCTGCGTTCCCTTCCGAGTACTCTCCGACGGCTGCGACCTCGGGCTGGGTGAAGGTCACCCGCGGCATGATTGCGCCTGTCACGGTGCCCCGCAGGCCGAGGACGGCGTTGCGAGCCGCGAGACTGGCGTGCACCCCGGCCGTGTGAGTGAACTGCGGATGCCCGGTCAGGTCCCCGGCCGCCCAGATCCGCGGATTGGTCGTGCGCAGCCGAGGGTCGACCGCGACAAATCCCCGTGGGTCGAGTTCGACCCCCGCCACTCGAAGCCCCAGGTCAGCGGTCCGAGGAGCACGGCCGGCGGCGATCAGGAGCCGGCCGTAGGGCACGACGGTTCCATCCACCAACTCGACCTGGCCGGAGGTGCCCCCGCCTGCAGCGACCGCGGTTGCCAGCTGACCGCAGAGGATGGTGACACCGTCAGCCACGAGCGCCCCCGCGACCAGCTCAGCGGCATCCGGATCCTCGCCGGGCAGGACGTGCGCGGCCCCCTCGACGATCGTCACCCTCGACCCCAGCCGGGCGAAGGCCTGACCGAGCTCGCACGCGGTGCTGCCGCCACCCAGGATGACGAGGTGCTCAGGCAGGTCCCGCAGCCCCCAGATCGTGTCACTGGTGAGGTATGCCGCCGTCGCCAGTCCCGGGATCGCCGGAACCTCAGGCGCAGCCCCGGTCGCAAGCAGTGCTTGGCGGAAGGTGATTGAACGGCCGCCCACCTGGATCGTCGACCTGCTGGTGAAGAGTGCCACACCCTGCAGCACGCTCACCCCGGCTCGCTCGAGGGCCGCGGGCGAGTCGGTCGGCTCGATCTGCTCGATGGCGCCCCGGACGTGGCGCATCACTGCGCCGAAATCGACCCGCACCCCATCGACGCGCACGCCGAGTGACGACGCGTGCCGGGCCGCAGCGACGGCCTCCGCCGCGGCGATCAACGCCTTGCTCGGCACGCACCCGGTCCAGAGGCAATCGCCACCAGTGCGGTCGCGCTCCACGAGCAGCACTCGGGCGCCGAGCCCGGCCGCGGTCATGGCGCCGACCAGACCGGCGGTCCCACCCCCGATGACGACCAGGTCCCACGGGCCGGGAGGTCGTGGCGCCACGGAACGGTCACGCAGCGGCATACCCCCTGGGAGCGGGGCGACGTGGGGGGACACTGCGGGCTGCGCCGTGTTCGTGACCGGTCCTGGCTGCGGGTGGCTCATACCCTGATTCTGACCCCGCCGACTCCCCCCGCGTACCTCATCGAGTCGAGTGGCCCCGGTGTCCATGACGACGGCGGGCGGGGCCACTCGACATGGGAAGTCCGGGGCCACTCGACGTGGAGGTGGGAAGGAGAGGGGAAAGGGGAGGTGGGGTGGGCCTCAGTGCGGCGCGTCGACGGTGCGGATGGCTCCGGCGAGTTGGGCGGCCCAGGCCCGGGCGATCCGGTCGCGGCGGCGGGAGTCGTCACTGAGCACATTGGCCAGGCCCAGTCCGCGGGCGAGGTCAAGGGTGGCCTGGATCAGGGTCCGGGTGAGCGGGTCGGAGTCGTCGGCATCCAGCAGGCGGACCGCGAGGGCATGCGCCTCACGCGCGAACTTCCGCTCGAGCGGGGCGATCTGGGCCCGCATAGCCTCGTCGGTGGCAGCGGCGGTCCAGACGTGCAGGGCGCCCTTGAACTTGTCATCGGTGTAGTAGTCGATGAGCAGGCGCACCACGGTCTCGGCCCGATCCCCTTCGGGGATCTCGACGTGTGCGAGGGCGGCCTTGCGCTGCTCGAACATGTAGTCCAGGGCGGCCGTGATCAGGGCCTCGCGGGTCGGGAAGTGGTGCTGCGCGGCCCCCCGGCTGATCCCGGCCTCCTCCGCGATCAGTGCCACGGTCGCGGCTGACCAGCCGTCGCGGGCCAGACAGGTCCCGGCTGCCTCGAGCAGTCGCTGGCGCGTCGCCCGGCTCCGGTCCTGCTGGGGTTGCCGCTGGACGGGCGTCGCAGCAGAGCTCATACCTGCCACCTCGGGGGTCGCTTCTCCAAGAAGGCCCGCATGCCCTCGCGGGCCTCTTCGCTGGCAAAGAGCCGCGCCGATTGATCGATGACCCGCTCCCGGTCGGCGTCGAACGCTGCCACGAGGGCGTGGTTGACGAGCTGCTTCGATTCACGCAGGCCCTGGGGCGACGCCGCCAGCAGGCTCGCGGCGAGCCGGTCGGCCGCGGCCCGCGGGTCATCGGCGGCCTCCGTGACCAGGCCCAACCGGGCGGCGGTCTCGGCGTCGATGGTCTCGCCGGTGAGGAAGAGCCGCGAGGCGTCCCGGCCGGTGAGCCGGGGAAGCACGACGACGCTGATGACGGACGCGGCCAGCCCGAGCCGGGACTCGGTCAGCGCAAACGTCGCGGACGGCCCGGCAACAACGAGGTCACAGGCCCCGATCAAGCCCATCCCCCCGGCCCGGACGTGCCCGTCGACGAGTCCCAGGACCGGCGTACCGAGCGTGATCATGGTGCGCAGCACGGTGCTCAGTTGCTCGCCGCGGGCCCGGACCGGATCCCCTTCCGCTCCTTGCGAGGCCTCGCTGAGATCCGCGCCGGCACAGAACGTCTTGCCGGTGTGGGTCAGCACGGCCACTCGAACAGCCGGGTCCTCGTCAGCCCGACGCAGGGCGTCGAGGAGTTGCTCGACCAAGCGGGCCGACAGGGCATTGCGGTTGTGCGGTGAGTCGAGGGTGATCGTGGCGACTCCACCATCGAGGTTGAGGTGCACCAAGTCAGTCATAGTCACTCCCGTCCCGTCAGTGCGGTGGCGCCCTGGGCAGCGCTCTGCTCCGGGTCGAAGCCATCATCGGTGCCGGGCTCGCCATCCGCGACTTCCTCGATGACGGCAAGCACCGTGCCCGGCTCGACCTGGGTGTCGACCTCGACGACCCGGGCCACCCTACCGCCGGTCGCAGCGGTGACCACGTGCTCCATCTTCATCGCCTCGAGCCAGAGCAGCGCAGCCCCCCGCTCGACGATGTCGCCCGCGGAGACGGCAACCCGGACGACCGAGCCGGGCATCGGCGCGACCAGAGCGCCCGGCGTGACCGCGTCGGCAGGGTCGATGAAGCGAGGGACCCGCTGCAGGGTGGCCGGGCCGGACGGGCCGGAGACGTGGACGCTCTCGCCGTGCCGCCGCACCGTGAAGCGTTCCTGGATGCCGGCCAGCTCGAGGACGACTTCCCCCGGCTCCACGGCAACGACGAGCAGCCCGTCCACTGTTGGCGACTCGACGGTCAGCCCATCCCGGCCCCAGCGGTAGTCGACGTCGACGAGGACGTCGTCAGCGGCATACGACCGCCGTTGTGGGTAGGCCGGGAGGTTGCGCCACCCACCGACGAGGCCAGCCGCTCCGGTGGCCTGTCGGCGTGCAGCGACTGCGTCGGCGAGGGCGGCCACCACAGCGGCCACGGTCAGCTCACCGGCTGCGCCCTCGGCGAGAGCAGCCGGAGCATGCGTGTCGAAGAAGGCGGTCGAGAAGTCTCCCGAGCCGAAGTCGGGGTCGCGCAACGCACCGAC
>CAJDUR010000054.1_pt1 | contig 12865 bp, 11 predicted proteins | sample 7391191 | NCBI WGS metagenome assembly CAJDUR01 (sample SAMEA7055688, study PRJEB34461) | soil metagenome | biome: terrestrial ecosystem; feature: Peninsula; material: soil | place: Antarctica | collected 2016 | reverse complement strand
CAGGTGGCCGCGCTGTCGTCGGTCGTGGCCACCCTGCTCGGCACCACGTGTGGGCGGGGATCGACCTCCTGCGCTGCGACCTGTCCGACCTGTTCCGGGCGACGGGCTACCTCACTGGGATCGGCGACTACGTCGGCGCCCACCCCGACACCGAGTGGGTGCTCGGCTCCGGCTGGTCGATGTCAGCCTTCCCCGGAGGGACTCGGTCAGCGGCGACGGGGGTGACCCCGCCATCGCCTACGCCAGGGCCAGCGCCGACGAGTCCCTGACCGCCCGAGTGGTCGGCGCGCTCTGATGGGACCGGTCCCGCGGGCTCGAGCCGGTGTCCGAGCTGGTCGAGCGCCGCAAGGCGCTGTCCACCGACCGGTTCCGAGCCACGAGCGTGAAGATCATGCAGGACGGCGTCGCCGAGAACTTCACCGCGTCGATGACCGAGCCCTACTGCGACGGGCACGGGCACCGGCGGGACGCCCGCCACCACATCGCCCACCTGCGGGTGATCCACCCGGACGACATCCACCGGTTCCGAGAGCTCGGTGTTATCGCCAACCTGCAGGCCTTCTGGGCGGCGCTCGAGGCCCAGATGGTCGAGCTGACCCTGCCCTTTCTCGGCGAGCCCCGCGCGTCGTGGCAGTACCCGTTCGGGGACCTGCACAGGTCCGGCGCGGCGCTGGCTATGGGCAGCGACTGGGCGATCTCGACCGCCGCCCGATGGCGGAGCACCCCGTGTTCCTCCCGAGCAGCGTCTCGACCTCGCGAGCGCCCTCACCGCCTACACCGCCGGGTCGGCCTTCGTGAACCGGCACGATGACACGTGAGGGGGCGTTGGCCGACATCGTCGTCCTCGACCGGGACCCCTTCGCCGGTCCGCCCGTGGAGATCGGGTCCACCCGAGTGCTCCAGACCTGCATCGACGGTCGCCGGGCCTTCCCCGCAGACGACGCCTGAGGACCAACGACCGGCGGATACGGTCCCCGAGGTAGGCGGCGAGGTCTGGGTCACCTGAGTCCAGCCGGTCCATCTCCTCCTCGCCGGAGCTGGCCACACCGGAAATCTTCAGCCACTCATCAGACTGAGCGATGACCCATCACATGGACGCAGCTACGCGTTGTCCCCACGCCGGTAACGAGATTGCCTCAACCAGCGACCCACCATTGACACCGGTAGTGAGTCCAGCGATGCTCACTCATACCTCCCGGTGCGACCACGTGAAGTGCGATCCGCCGCACCCTGCTGGTAGCGACAGCTCCGTCGTGTTAGTCGGCCATAACGGCCCCACGAATGAGGAGAGATTCAATGACTCATACACATCTCGAAGGGCCCAGCCGTCGGGGGTTCCTCAAACTGGCCGGAAGCATGGGAGCAGCGGCCGCCATTGCCGGGACGCTCAGCGCGTGTGGTGGCGGGGACAACCCCAACAAGCAAACGTCTGGTGGGCAGCAGACTGCCGGGGCGGCAAAGGAGGACGGGACCATCACCGCTGGCATCTCCTACGAACTGGGCACCAACGGCTACGACCCGATGACCACGACCGCCGCGCTCACCATCGCCGCGAACTGGCACACGATGGAGGGTTTGACCGAGATCCTGCCCACGCCGGACCGTACGGTCTATGCGGCGCTGGCCAAGGATCTCCCGACCAGGGTCGATGACACGACCTACGAGGTGACGCTCCGCGACGGTGCGAAGTTCCACGACGGCAAGGACGTCACCACAGATGACGTCGTCTTCAGTTTCACCAGGGTACTGGACCCGACGAACAGTTCCCTCTACGCCAGTTTCATCCCGTTCATCGACTCGGTGACCAAGAAGGATGACAAGACCGTCACCATCAAGACGAAGTATCCGTTCTCCTTGCTCAATGAGCGCCTTGCAGTTGTCAAGATCGTCCCCCAGGCGGCCGTGAAAGCCGACGCCAAGGCCTTCGACGCCAACCCGGTCGGCACGGGGCCCTATAAGATGACCGACAACGGGGCCGCCTCCAAGACCGTCAAATTCGAGCGGTTCGACGGCTACACGGGGCCACGCCCGGCCAAGGCCGCGTCCATGCAGTGGAACATTGTCCCCGACTCCTCGACGCGCACCAACGCACTCCAGTCCAAAGCCGTCCAGGCGATCGACTCGGTGCCCTACCTCTCGGTCAAGACCCTCGAGGCCAGCAGCAAGGTGGAGTCGGTGCAAGGCTTCGGGTTGCTGTTCGCGATGTTCAACGACGGCTCGGCGCCGTTCAACGAGGTCAAGAACCGGCAGGCCGTGATGTTCGGAATCGACATGGAGAAGGTGATCGCGACGGCGTTGCTCGGCAACGCCACCGCGCCCACGTGTTTCGTTCCCAAGGATCACCCGGCCTACAAGGAGGCCTCCACCGTCTACGCCTACGACGCGAACAAGGCGAAGAGCCTGCTCGCCGAGACCGGCATGAAGAAGATGCGGATGCTGGCCACCGACCACGAATGGGTGCAGAAAGCCACGCCCATCATCCAGGAGAGCTTGACGGCCCTCGGACTGCAGGTTGAGTTCACCCAGATGCAGTCCTCGGCCGTGTACAACGCGATCGACGGCAAGCCCGGGGCCTTCGACCTAGTCATCGCACCAGGTGACCCGTCAGTCTTCGGCAACGACGCCGACCTGTTGATGCGGTGGTGGTACGGCAACGACACGTGGACCGACCAGCGGATGCACTGGAAGGGCAGCGACTCCTACACGCAGGTGCAGAAACTACTCGACGAGGGGGTGCGGGCCACCGGCGATGACCAACTCAAGATCTGGCACCAGACCTTCGATCTACTCTCCGACCAGATCCCGCTCTACCCCTTGTTCCACCGCAAGAGCCCGACGGCGTGGGACCCGTCCACCTTGGTGGACTTCAAGCCCATCTCCCTCACCGGCCTCTCCTTCCTAGACGTCGCCTCAACCAAGTGAGTCAGCGCCCGGTGGGTGCAGCCGGGTGACCGGCCTGGCCCACCGGGCGTACGACGGGAGTGCCCTTCCATGTCAACGATGATCCGACTGATCTTCCGACGGTTGCTCGCCCTGCCGATCATGGTGCTCGGCGTGACGCTCCTGGTATTCGTCATCATGTCGTTCTCGCCCATCGACCCGGCTCGTCTGGCGCTGGGTGAGGCAGCCTCACCCGCCGCGCTGGAGCAGTACCGCGTGGCGAACGGCCTGAACGACGGGCTGATCGTGCGCTACGGGAATTTCATCTGGGGAATGCTGCACGGCGACCTGGGCACCTCCTCCGGGAACGTTCCAGTTGCTGACCTGGTGAAGAATGCGCTCCCGATCACGCTCCAGATCACCTTCATCGGCCTGGTGATAGCCGTGGTGCTGTCCGCCGTGCTCGGGGTACTCGCAGCTCTTTTCCGAGACCGGTGGCCAGACCAAGTAATCCGGGTCGTGTCGATCGCCTCGCTGGCCACTCCCTCCTTCTGGCTGGCGATCCTGCTCATCCAGTGGCTGGGTGACATTCCCGGCGGCGCAGGAATCTTCCCCGCTCTGGTCACCCAATGGGTGCCATTTTCCGAGTCACCCGAGGTATACCTCAACAACATCTTCCTACCGTGCCTTGCCTTGGCCGTACCCGTCGCAGGATCACTGATCCGGGTCGTCAGGACCTCGATGGTCGAAGAACTGGACCGCGACTACGTCCGAACCGCCATCGGGGCTGGCATCCCCTACCCCGTCGTCGTGTCTCGGAACGTGCTCCGAAACGCCTTGATCACCCCGATCACCGTCCTTGGCCTGCGCGTGGCTTATCTCATCGGTGGCGCGGTCATCATCGAGATCATCTTCAACATCCAGGCGATGGGCCAACTCATTCTCGACGGCGTCACACGCAACGACGTGTTTCTCGTCCAGGGGGTCACGTTGACGGTGGCGCTGGCCTTTATCGCCGTGAACATAGCCGTGGACGTCCTCTATGTCCTGGTGAATCCCCGAATCAGGAGCGTATGACATGCGCCGCGCCCTCACCGAACGCCTGAGCGAGCCCGGCCTGCGTCTACGCGCGCTTCCCATGGGCGCCAAGATCTCACTCACGGTCGTGGCCCTGGTCGTGGCCATGGCCGTGTTCGCCCCGCTGATCTCAACCGACCCACTGGCAAGCGGGACGCCGGTCCAGCCACCGGGTGGCGATCACTGGTTCGGAACTGACGCCATCGGCCGCGACATCTTCGCGCGCGTCGTCTTCGGGGCCCGCGCGTCGCTGATCATCGGCTTGTCCGCGACCGGCGTCGCGCTCCTTGTCGGCTCAGTCCTCGGCTCGGTCGCGGCCACCGCGCCCAAGTGGGTCGCCGAAGTGCTGATGCGCCTCCTGGACATCGTCATGTCCTTCCCCGGCATCGCCCTGGCCGCAGTCTTCGTCGCCGTCTTCGGCAGCTCACTACCGGTCCTGATCATGACAATCGCCTTCTTGTACGTCCCCCAACTCACCCGCGTAGTTCGCGCCAACGTCCTGGCCCAGTTCGGCGAGGACTACGTCGCTGCCACCAAGGTTATGGGAGCTGGCATCTCCCGCATCCTCATCAAGCATGTAGCCCGCAACTGCCTCGCCCCCATCCTCGTGTTCGCCACGGTCCTGGTCGCCGACGCCATCGTGTTCGAAGCATCCCTGTCCTTCATCAACGCCGGCGTGAAACCCCCAGACCCGTCTTGGGGCAACATCCTCTCCGAAGGCAAGAACCTCCTCCTTGCCGGCAACTGGTGGCCGACGTTCTTCCCCGGCCTGATGATCCTCATCACGGTGCTTGCCCTCAACGTCCTGTCCGAAGGCATGACGGATGCAATGGTGAGCCCACGCGTCCGCCGCAGCGTCGAGCTGGCCGACGCACTGGACCAGCCCACCGCCGAGCTCGCGGACCAGGCCGCCTCACCGGAGTTGGAGGAGGACGAGGACACCGCAGAGCTCGTGGCGAACTCTGGGGTCAAGACGGACATGATCGATGAAGCTGACATCTCCACCGAACGCTCCGTCCCACTGTCAACCCGCCTGTCCGCGCTGGAGGTCGTCGAGCGGGCCCGCCACGACCGGCTGGTCTACACCGGCGACGAGAAGCCGATCCTGGAGGTCCGCAACCTCTCCATCGCGTTCCCAGAAGCCCACGGCGACGTCGACATCGTCGATCAGGTCTCCTTCACAGTGCGGCCTGGCGAGACGATGGGGCTGGTCGGCGAGTCCGGCTGCGGCAAGTCGATCACCGCGATGGCGGTGATGGGTCTGCTGCCGAAGACCGCCCGACTGCGCGGGGAGATCATCTTCGACGGGCGGAACCTGCTGACGTTGCCGAAGGACGAGCGAAATGCCCTCCGTGGGCGAGATATCGCGATGGTGTACCAGGACGCGCTCAGCTCATTGAATCCATCGATGCTCATCAAGTCGCAGATGGCTCAGCTCACCCGGCGCGGCGGTACGCGGCCGGCAGCGGACCTGCTGGAGATGGTGGGCCTTGATCCTCGACGCACCCTGGCCAGCTACCCACATGAGTTGTCCGGCGGCCAGCGTCAGCGGGTCCTCATCGCAATGGCACTGACCCGGGACCCGCGGCTGATGATGGCAGACGAGCCGACCACCGCTCTGGACGTCACAGTCCAGAGACAAGTGGTGGACCTGCTCAACTCGCTGCGCGAGGAGCTCGGCTTCGCCATGGTCTTTGTCAGCCACGACCTGGCGCTGGTCGCTCAACTGGCGCACCGGATCACCGTGATGTATGCCGGACAGGTGGTGGAGAACGGCACCACCACCGAGTTGCTCACCGACCCGCGCCACGAGTACACCCGTGGTTTGCTCGGTGCGGTCCTGTCCATCGAACAGCGCTCGGCTCGCCTGCACCAGGTGCCAGGCACCGTCCCGGCACCGCGTGCCTTCGTGGCCGGAGATCGCTTCGCACCGCGTTCGTCCCATCCTGACATCGGGCTCGACACCCGACCGGTCCTGCTCCAGGTGCCTGGCACCAGCCATGTCTACGCTGGCCACCCCGAGCTGGGAGAGTTGAAGGAGGCGACCCGATGAGCCAACCGATCTCACCCAGGACGACGGACGCGGCGGTCGACGACGACGTGGCCGTCCTCGAACTTCACGATGTGCACGTCGTGCACACGTCGCGTACCGGAACCCTCTTCCGGCGAGACAAGGTCAACGCCCTCCAGGGAGTCAGCATAGATATTCGCCGGGGGGTGACCACCGGGGTGGTGGGCGAGTCCGGATGCGGCAAATCCACCCTGGCGCGGGTCATGGTCGGTCTGCAGCCACCTACGAGCGGACAGATCCTCTTCCGCGGGCAGCCGATGCACGTCGGGGCCCGCGCCCGCAAGGTGCTCGGCCGCGCCGTGTCGGTGGTCTTCCAGGACCCCGCCACCGCACTCAACCCCCGGATGATGGTCCGGGACACCCTCATAGACCCGCTGCAGGTGCACGGCATCGGTGACGAGAGGTCGCGCGTGCACCGAGTGCGTGAGCTGCTGAACCTGGTCGGTCTGCCCGACTCCGCGATGGATGTCCTGCCGCGGCAGATCTCCGGCGGGCAACGCCAGCGGGTCGCGATCGCCCGCGCGTTGGTGCTCGAACCAGAGGTGATGGTCCTCGACGAGCCGACCTCGGCGCTGGACGTCTCGGTCCGCGCGCAGGTGCTCAACCTGCTGAGCGACCTCAAGGAACAGCTCAACCTCGGGATGGTGTTCATCTCGCACGACATCAACACAGTACGTCAGGTGTCGGACCGCATCGCGGTGATGAACGCCGGCAAGATCATCGAGATCGGAGCCACGGCAAGGGTCTTCGACCATCCTGAGAACGACTACACCCGCACCCTGCTGGCGGCAGCGCCCAGCCTGCTGTGATGGGCCCCCCTGCTGCTCCAGGTCGCGGCACGATCTCGCTCGACTTCCTCACCCGCGTCGACGGGCGCCTCTTCCACATCGGGGGCGACGACCGACGGCATCTTGCCCTCACCGTGGCGAGCGGGCGCCTGCTCTACAGCGTCCACACCGCGACCAGGTCAAGCCTGCTCGACCTCGAGGACAGCGCCCCACTCACAGACGGGACGTGGCACTCGGTGGCTGTCACCGTCGACGAGCGCGGTACCCGGATCCACCTCGACGGCTACCAGGCCTTCGCCGGCACGACGACGGCGTTTCTAGCGGACATCGACGAACACCCCTCCATCGCAACCGGTGATCAGGGACAACCTGAGGTTCGGGCCTTCGACATCCAGCCAGAGCCCCTGTCGTCGCGGCACATCATGATGCTCGCCGCCAACCCGACCCCGATCATCTCCTTCGCTGCCGGAGAACTCAGCGACTACGACGTCGAGAGCGTCGGTGGGCTGCGACAGGGATCGATCGGGGCGCGCTTCAGGGTGCGTGGACGTGGCCAGGGCGGCATCATCCTCGCGGCGTCCGGGGCGGGTCGGGAGCAACTTCGCATCAGACTCGATCACGACGGGATAGCCTACGAAGTCACGGGGAGGGGCGAACGCTGGCGCTACTTCCGGGCCTCGGGCCACTGGGACGATGGCCACTGGCACGACCTCGTCATCCGCTCCGGGCTGGGAGCTATCGAGATCTACGTGGACGGGTACCGGGAACTCCATGCACCTGGCGAAGCCTTCTTCGCCGACATCGAAGCGATCGACCGAGTCGTCGTCGGCCAGGACACCAGTGGAGCACGGCTCTTCGGGGAGGTCCAGCGTGCCGCGATCTATTCCAACGCCCTGGGAGACTCGCAGATCAAGCAGTTGGCTGGTGCCGAACCGGTGGAGACGGTCGCGCTGTTCGACCGGGGCTATCTTGGCTCGGTCAGCTACCGAATCCCTGCACTCCTCACCACTGCGGCAGGGACCGTGATCGCCGGGGCCGACCAGCGCACGAGTATGCCCAACGACGTTCCCAACCACATCAACTTCGTCATCCGCCGCAGCGCTGACGGCGGCGAGACGTGGCAGCCGACACAGGTCGTCCTCGACTCCCCGGGAGAGGGACTGGAGGGCGCATCGGCGACCGACCCCTGCCTCGTCCAGGACGAGCAGACCGGCCGGATCATCGTCCTACTCGACCACTTTCCCGGGGGGGTCGGGCAACCGAATAGCGCGCAGGGGATCGGAGTCGACGAGCACGGCCGTTACATCCTGCGCGACCGCGCAGGCGATCACCACACGCTCCTCGACACGGGTGGGGTGATCACTGCCGATGGAGGGCCGACTGACTACCACATCGATCGAGATGGCAACGTCACCCGATCCGGGATTGAGCCACCCGACGGAGACAACATCCACCTGGCATGGAGCATCGAGTTCCACGAGACTTTGCGTACCGAACGCACGTGCTTCCTCCAGATGGTCTGGAGCGACGATGACGGGATCACCTGGCACGGACCCCGCAACCTCAACCATCTGGTGAAGGAACCATGGATGGCATTCCTCGGCGCCTGCCCGGGAACTGGCATCCAGTTACGACATGGGGCCTTCGCTGGACGACTTGTCGTGCCGGTGTACTACAACGACGACAACGCTCGCCGGTTCTACGCCGCGGTGGTCTACTCCGACGACCATGGCGACACCTGGACGCGCGGCGCCTCCCCGAACGCCACCAATCGAGCCGACAGTGAATCGCGAGACACACACCAAGGCCTCGATGACGAGGTCTCGCTCTACGAGTCGAGCGTGGTGGAACGCCGTGACGGCTCGTTGTTGATGTTCCTGCGCAACCAGCACCCGTCCGGTCGCATTGCCGTCACTCACAGCCAGGATGGGGGGCAGACTTGGGGAAGCGTTCGCCACCACGAACAGATCCCCGAGATCTTCTGCCAGCCCAACGCCATCAGCTACCCAAGCGATGACACCCAAGATCGGGTGGTCTTCGCGAATGCCTCCGAGTTGTTGCCGTACCGGGGCGCGGGAGTCCTACGCCTGTCCGAGGACGGCGGAGACACGTGGGTAGCCTCCCGCCTGCTCAACCCGGGACACCACGCGTACCAGTCGATGACCATCCTTCCCGACGGACGCATCGGCGTACTCTGGGAGAACGAGTGGCAGGGCCTCTACCTCACCCGGCTATCACTCACCTGGCTGGAGGGCAGCAGCAGCAGTGATCCTGCCGCTGAATGAGCGCCTCGATGAACCTGACCGCATCGCTACGCTGAGCGACTCAACGCACCGACCCATGATTGGAGTCATCATGCATCCTGAACACGCCCTCACTGGAGTCGTTCCTCCAGTTGTCACCCCGCTGACCCAGGACCGCGCTCTGGATGTCGCGTCCTATGAGCGTCTCATCAACCGGTTGATCGACGCTGGAGTCGATGGCTTGTTCGTTCTGGGATCCACCGGTGAGGTCGCCTACAGCACGGACGCACGCCGCAAGGAGATCATCGGCCTCGCGGTTCGCATCGTCGATGGTCGCGTCCCTGTTCTGGCCGGGGTCATCGACACCCAGACGGACCGGGTCCTCGAGCACGTCGCGGTCGCCGAGGACCTCGGAGTGGCCGCCGTCGTGGCCACCGCGCCCTTCTACGCCATCACTCACCTGCCGCAGATCAGGCGGCACTTCGAGATCCTCGGGGAGAAGTCGACACTGCCGGTCTACGCCTACGACATCCCGGTGTGCGTCCACGCCAAGCTGGACCCGGTCATGCTCGTCGACCTCGGCCTCAGCGGCGCCATCGCCGGCGTCAAGGACTCCTCAGGAGATGACGTGGGCTTCCGACGATTGGCCATGAAGAACCGCGCAGCAGGCGAGCCGCTCACCCTATTCACCGGGCACGAGATCGTCGTCGATGGCGCCTACCTCTCGGGCGCACACGGCAGCGTCCCCGGCCTGGGCAACGTCGATCCGGAGGGTTTCGTGCGCATGCACCACGCCTACCTGGCTGGAGACTGGGAGTCAGTACGCAGCGAACAGGACCGGCTGGACTCCCTCATGGACATCTGCTTCGCTGCCAAGGACGTCTCCGGGTGGGGGGCCGGGGTCGGTGCCTTCAAGACGGCGCTCATGCTCCAGGGAGTCATCACGAGCAATCAGTTGCCCGAGCCCTTTGAGGCCTTCACCGCCGCGGACGTCGAGCGCGTTCGGGTGATCCTGGACGAGTGGGGACCCCACGTCTCGCTGTAGGGGTTGACCCATGGAGATCATCATCCTTCCCGACGCCGACGAGGTCGGCCGCGTCGCCGCCGCCGCCATCGCTCACCGCGTGCGGCGCACACCGGAGACGGTCCTCGGCTTGGCCACCGGCTCATCCCCTCTTGGCATCTACCGGCAGCTCGCCGACTGGGTCAAGCAAGGGAGCCTCGATCTGCGCCACACCAGGGCGTTTGCCCTGGACGAGTACGTCGGGATCGCAGCCGATCACCCGCAAAGCTATGCATCGGTTATCCGTCGCGAGGTGGTCGAACCGCTGAGCCTCGATCCCGACCGCGTCCACGTCCCCGATGGCCGCTCGAGCGACATCGAGGCCGCCTGCGCGGCCTACGAGGATCAGATCCAACGAGCGGGAGGCATCGACCTCCAGATCCTCGGAATTGGAGCAAACGGTCACATCGGGTTCAACGAGCCAATCTCGTCGTTCGCCTCACGTACGAGGATCAAGACACTGACCCCTAAGACCCGAGCCGACAACGCGCGCTTCTTCTCGCAGCCTGACCACGTGCCTACCCACTGCGTCACGCAAGGGCTGGGCACCATCGCGGACGCGAAGCAACTCGTGCTCGTTGCGCAAGGGGAGCACAAGGCCGATGCCATCGCGGCAGCAGTCGAGGGACCGCTGTCAAGCATGTGCCCTGGCTCTCTGCTGCAACTACACCGCCACGCCATCGTCGTCATCGATGAGTTGGCCGCGAACGGACTCAGGCTGTCCGACTACTACCGCTACACCTACGCCAACAAGCCGGACTGGCAGCGGTTCGAGTAACGATCCGCTGCTGACCGCAACATTGGCGACGGGCCGCCGACGAGAGCCGCGAGCTCTAGCGCGACACGTTCGTGACCGCTTCGACGAACCACGTGGTGAGCGTCGTCGGATGGGTGATCGCAGTGCCGACGCACACCGCGTGGGCACCATGAGCAATAGCCGCAGCCGCCTGCGCGGGAGTGTGGAAGCGCCCCTCGGCCATCACCGGCAGGCTCGTCTCGGCGCACACCTGGTTCAACAGTTCAAGATCTGGACCACTCGTCTTCGGCCGCTCGCCGGTGTATCCGGCCAGTGTCGTGCCCAAGATGTCCACGCCGGCGTCCTCGGCGGCGCGGGCATCGTCGAGGCTGCCGCAGTCAGCCATCACCAGGGCGGAGGAACTTCGCCGGATCTCCACGAGGGTTTGGGCCAAGCTCAGGCCATCCGGCCGTTCGCGTCGCGTGCCGTCAATGGCCACGATGTCCGCTCCTGCCTCGAGAACGGCGAGGGCGTGCCGCACGGTCGGGGTGATGTAGACGCCCGTGTCGCCGTCCTTCCACAGACCGATCACCGGGACCTCAACGCTCGCGGATACGAGCCGAACATCGTCCACGCCTTGAGCGCGCACCGCGGCAGCACCGCCACGGACCACGGCCTGAGCCACCTGACTCATGGTCCGCGGATCCTGCATCGGCTCCCCTGGGTAGGCCTGACAGGACACGATCAGCCGACCACGCAGGCCTTCCAGCAGAGGGTGCATCGTTGTTCACTCACTTCCACTCGTCATGGGGTATTCGAAGAAGCCGACTGATTCGCGATCAGCAGCCACGCAGCACGGGCCGCACCGACGATCGGCGCCGCGGCGCCCAAGGTCGCAGGCGTAACGACGAGGTCGGCCAGGGCATCGATGACCTCGGACCTGAGCGTTGACTCCATCGTCGACCACCACAGTTCCCCGGCACCGGACATACCGCCGCCAATGATCACGATGCCGGGATCCAGCACTGTCACGATGCCGGCAATCGAGCGCCCCAGTGCCCGCGCCGAGTCGCAGACCGCCCGCCGGGCCAACTCCTCGCCGGTGTGAGCGCGGGCCACGACCCCACGTGCGTCCAGGCTGTCAGGGTCACCGCCCATGGCAAGGTAGTAGCGGTGCAGACCAGGCCCGGAGCCGATGGCCTCCAGGTGCCCCATCCGGCCGCACGGGCAACGCAGCCCCTCTGCACCTGGGGCCGGCATGTGTCCCATCTCGCCAGCCACGTGATGGACGCCTCTCAGGGGACGCCCGCCCAACAACACGGATGCCCCCACACCGGTGCCGACCGCCACCATCAGTGCACTAGCGGCGCCCGCGGCCGCGCCGAGCCAGGCCTCACCCGCAGCATGGGCGTCGACATCGTTTTCAACGGACACCGGGAGCCCGAGCCGGTCTCTCAAGCCCTCGGCCACTGCTGTGCCGGCCCAGTCTCGGATCGCGTCCGTGGACGACACCACCAGCCCACGCGTGACATCGATGATCCCCGCGGTCCCCACACCGAGTGCCACGATCCGGCCGTTCGGCTCATCAGGCTGCGCCCGCTCGTGCTCAATAACCGTCCGCGCAAGTTGCGCGATCGTATCGAGCATTACCTGGGGACCGGCCTGCGCAGGAGTGGGCACCGACCGGATGACCCCGTGGCGACCATCCAAGGCCACCACGGACGCCGAAATCGTGGTTCCGCCCACGTCGACTCCGATGACCCGGTCCATGGGCTGATGCTACTCACCCGGCGCGACAGGCCCCGATCAGCGACCGCGACGCCCAATGCGCGAAGTGAACTCGGCGACGTGGAACGGTTGAGCTGTGGACGGCCTGAAGAGTCCCGAGCAATGGATCCCGTGAGCACCAGCCCCGTATGCCGCTCACGGTCCGTGCGCACGGACCGTGAGCGGCATACGGGGCTGGTGTGGTTGCGCGCTCGCTCGATCGACGAAACTGTCGAGGCG
>CAJDUR010000118.1_pt1 | contig 12869 bp, 8 predicted proteins | sample 7391191 | NCBI WGS metagenome assembly CAJDUR01 (sample SAMEA7055688, study PRJEB34461) | soil metagenome | biome: terrestrial ecosystem; feature: Peninsula; material: soil | place: Antarctica | collected 2016 | reverse complement strand
GCGAAGTCGCGTGACAACCGCTACGGGATCGTCGACTTCACCACCGGCAACCGCAACAGCCCGGTCTGGGTCAACCAGATCGTCGACTTCTCGCTCCAGCAGTCGACGGTCGAGGCCTTCGGCAACGTCCTGGAGGCCTGGGCCAACGCGGACTTCGCCGACGAGGTCCGCGGCAGCGAGGTGCCGGTCCTGGTCGCGGTGGGCGAGCACGACCCCGCCCTCGGTGAGGAGACAGCCAAGCTCACGTGGATGCCGCTGTTCCCCAACGCGACGCTCGAGGTCATCGCCAATGCCGGGCACTATCCGATGTTCGAGGCCCCGGTGAATCTCGCGACGGTCGTCGAGGCGTTCCTCAAGCGCGCCCTGGGCTGACCCGTGGGCCCGGAGCGTGTCGAGGGCATGGCGCAGGTCGAGGGCATGGCGCAGGGCGGGGGGCTGGAGCAGGCCACGGCGCTGCTGCACGATCCCTCGACCTACGTCGACGGCGTTCCCTACCCCGTGCTGGCCGGCCTGCGCCGCGAGCACGGGGTCGTGTGGGTCGGCGAGCCCGAGCAGGTGGGGTGGCCGGAGGGCCCCGGCTACTGGCTCGTGTTGCGGCACGCGGACGTGACGCGGGTGCTGCGGGACCCGGGGACCTTCTCCTCCGCTCTCGGCGGCACCCAGATCCGGGATCCGGCGACCCCTGCCGATCTGGCCTTCGTCCAGCGGATGATGCTCAACATGGACCCGCCCGAACATTCGCGGCTCCGTCGGATGCTCGCGAAATCCTTTACCCCACGGGCGATCTCGCGACTCGAGTCCCAGATCGAGGGCCACGCCCACGACATCGTGGACCGGATGCTCGCCGGGCCGCCCGAGTGCGACTTCGCCAAGGACGTCGCGGCAGACCTGCCCCTGCTGGCGCTCGCCGACATCCTCGGGGTGCCCGCCCAGGACCGATGGCTGATGTTCGACTGGTCCAACCGGGTGATCGGCTGGCAGGACCCCGACTATGCGTCGAGCGCCTCCTTCTCGGGGGAGGGCGGGACCGAGTTGGCGGCGGCTGCAGTGGCGCTGCGCCCCGCTCCGGGGCCGGGCGGGCGGATGCCCGATCCGCGCAGTCGGGCGGGGATGCCGGACCTCTATTCGTATGCCGCTCACCTCGGTGAGCGCAAGCGTGCCGTCCCGGGAGACGACGTCATGTCGATCCTCATGGCGCAGCGTGACGATGCGGCGGCCAGCGGTGGTGGTGATGGGCACGTGACGATCGAGGAGTTCGAGAACCTCTTCTGGCTCTTCGCCGTGGCCGGCAACGAGACGCTGCGCAACGGGATCCCGGGCGGGATGATCGCGCTGCTGCAGCATCCGGAGGCGCAACGGGCGCTGCGAGCCGACCCCTCGCTCCTCCCCGGTGCGATCGAGGAGATGCTCCGCTGGTGGACGCCGGTGATGCTCTTCCGACGGACCGCGACGATCGCGACCGAGGTTGCCGGCCAGTCGGTCCGGGCCGGCGACAAGGTGGTCGTCTCGTTTGCAGCGGCGAACCGGGACGAGGCGGTGTTCGCCGATCCGGACACGTTCGACATCGGCCGGGACGCTCGAGCGCACCTGTCGTTCGGCCACGGCCCGCACTTCTGCCTCGGCTCCCACCTCGCGCGGGTCCAGATGCGAGCGCTCTTTGCCGAGGTGCTGAGCCGGACGACCTGGATCGAGGCGGTCGGGGACCCGGCCTATCTGCGCTCCAACTTCCAGCGCGGCGTCAAACGGCTGCCGATCCGCTGGACCGACTGAGGAGGACCCGAATGCCAGAGCTATTCATCGGCGGTGCCTGGCTGGAGGCATCCGACGGCGCCACGCGAGAGATCCATTGCCCGGCTGACGGCAGCCTCGTCGGGACGGTGTCCGAGGCCACGGCGACCGACGCGACGGCCGCCGTGCGCGCCGCACGCGCGGCGTTCGACCACGGCCTGTGGCCGAGCACGCCGGCCCCGGAGCGGGCCGCCCTGCTGCACCGGCTGGCCGACCGGCTGGCCGAGGAGCGCGAGGAGGTCGCCCGCCTCGAGTCGCTGGACACCGGTAAGCGGCTCGTCGAGGCTCGCATGGACATGGACGACGTGATCGGGGTCTTCCGCTACTACGCCGGTCTCGCGGACGGCGAGGCAGGCCGGGTCATCGACACCGGTCAGCCCGACATCGTCAGTCGGGTGGTGCATGAGCCGATCGGAGTGTGCGCGCTCACCGAGGCCCCCGAGGTCGACTTCGTCTCCTTCACCGGCGGTCTGGCCACCGGGCGCGCCATCATGGCGTCGGCGGCCGGCACCGTGAAGAAGGTCGCTCTCGAGCTCGGCGGCAAGAACCCCAACATCGTCTTCGCCGACGCCGACCTCGACACGGCCCTCGACATGGCCGGCACCGCGATCTTCCTCGACTCCGGTCAGGTGTGCTCCGCCGGCGCACGCCTCATCGTCGAGGAGTCCATCCACGACGAGTTCGTCGCCGAGCTGGTGCGCCGCACCCGGCGCATCCGCCTCGGCGGACCCTTCGACGACGACACACAGACCGGGCCACTCATCAGCGCGGCCCACCGCGAGAAGGTCGAGAGCTACGTCGCGGCCGGGATCGCCGAGGGCGCGACGCTCCTGGTCGGTGGGACCCGCCCGGAGGGCGAGCAGTACGGCGGCGGCTTCTACTACCTCCCCACGATCCTGGACGGCTGCACGTCGGACATGACGTGCGTGCAGGAGGAGTCCTTCGGCCCCGTCCTCACCGTGGAGACCTTCTCCGGCGAGGACCGCGATGGCGCCGAGGCCGCCGCCGTGGCGCTGGCCAACGACACGATCTACGGGCTGGCCGGTGCCGTGTGGACGCAGGACGCGGGCCGCGCCGAGCGCGTCGCCGCCCGGCTGCGGCACGGCACCGTCTGGATCAACGACTACCACCCCTACGTCCCGCAGGCGGAGTGGGGCGGGTTCAAGCAGAGCGGCGTCGGCCGCGAGCTCGGCCTCGCCGGGCTCGCCGAGTACCGCGAGGCGAAGCACATCTGGCACAACACGAGGCCGGCGCCCCAACACTGGTTCGGGGCTCCGGACGGAGAGAAACCATGAGCCGTTATGACGTCGTCATCGTCGGAGGCGGCTCGGCCGGCAGCGTGCTCGCCAACCGTCTGAGCGCCGACCCCAACACCAGCGTGCTCGTGCTCGAGGCCGGCCGCAGCGACTTCAAGATCGATCCGTTCATCACCATGCCGGCCGCACTGCCGTTCCCCATCGGCAGCAGGTTCTACGACTGGCGCTACGAGTCCGAGCCGGAGCCCTACATGAACGGGCGCCGCATCTACCACGCCCGCGGCAAGGTGCTCGGTGGCTCCTCGAGCATCAACGGCATGATCTTCCAGCGGGGCAACCCCCTGGACTACCAGCGCTGGGCCTCGGACCAGGGCATGGCTGCCTGGGACTACGCGCACTGCCTGCCCTACTTCAAGCGCATGGAGACCTGCCTCGCCGGCGCGGACCTGTGGCGGGGCGGCTCCGGCCCCCTCGTCCTGGAGCGCGGACCTGCCAAGACGCCGCTGTTCGGCGCGTTCTTCGAGGCCGTGCAGCAGGCCGGCTACCCGCTGACCGACGACGTCAACGGCTACCGCCAGGAGGGCTTCGCGGCCTTTGACCGCAACGTGCACCGCGGTCGGCGCCTCAGCGCGTCCCGCGCCTACCTGCACCCCGTCATGGGCCGCAAGAACCTCACCGTGCACACGCTGAGCCACGTCACCGGCCTCCAGCTGCAGGGCAACCGGGTCACCGGCGTCGACTACCAGCGCGCCGGTCGCTTCGCGCGCCGCGTGCAGGCCGGCGAGGTCATCCTGTGCGGCGGCGCGATCAACACGCCGCAGATCCTGCAGCTCGCCGGCATCGGCAACGCCGCAGAGCTCGAGGCGCTCGGCATCCCCAGTGTCATCGACCTGCCGGGCGTGGGGGAGAACCTCCAGGACCACCTCGAGGTCTACATCCAGCACGCCTCCAAGCAGCCGGTCTCCATCGCGCCGTGGCTCAAGCACCGCCACAAGCCGCGCATCGGGGCGGAGTGGCTGTTCCTGCGCCGAGGCGTGGGTGCGTCCAACCACTTCGAGGCCGGTGGCTTCGTCCGCTCCAACCACGAGGTCGAGTACCCCAACCAGATGTTCCACTTCCTGCCCATCGCGATCCGCTACGACGGCTCGAAGCCGGCTGCTGAGCACGGCTACCAGGTGCACATCGGGCCCATGTACTCCGACGTGCGCGGCAGTGTGAAGATCACGTCCAAGGACCCGTTCACGCACCCGGCCCTGCGGTTCAACTACCTCTCCACCGAGAACGACCGGCGGGAGTGGGTCGAGATGATCCGGGCCGCACGCAGCATCCTCGGTCAGCCGGCATTCGCGGCGTTCAGCGACGGTGAGATCTCGCCCGGGCCGGGCGTGCGGACCGACCAGGAGATCCTCGACTGGGTCGCCCAGGACGGCGAGACCGCTCTGCACCCGTCGTGCACCGCCAAGATGGGCACCGACGAGCTGAGCGTCGTCGACCCCGACACCATGAGGGTGCACGGCACTGAGGGGCTGCGGGTCGTCGATGCCTCCGTCATGCCCTACGTGACCAACGGCAACATCTACGCGCCGGTGATGATGCTGGCCGAGAAGGCCGCTGACCTGATCGCCGGTCACGATCCGCTGGCACCGCTCGACGCGCCCTTCTACCGCCACGGCGCCGACATGCCGCTCTACCCGGAGGGCGACCCCCGCAACAACGCCCTCCCGGGGACCGTGGGCGCGAACCCGGGAGCACCGGCCTGAGCGGGTCGGACGCGCAACGCGCCCGACCGTGCAGCCCGGCCCCGTCCTCGGGCAGGGACGGGGTCAGGACCGGGCGCTTGACCACCTGGACGTGGATGCGTGTCCCTCCTGGGAGCGGGACGCCGTGGGGGTCGGCGTGCTCTGTTCCGGCATGGGCATGGGCATGGGCATCGGCATCAGGGCTCGGGCTTCGTCGATGGCGGAGCGCAGCAGGTCGACCAGCCGGGCATCGGTGTCCGGCACGCACGCGTGAGCGATCCCCGAAATGGCCAGAGACGTCACGGTGGTGGCCGCGCTCGCCTTGATCGGGCCTGGCTTGACCCCGGACCCGCGGATGAAACGGCGGGCCCACTGCTCGGAGGCGGGGACGCTGGAGAGGGCTTCCCGCGACTCTCGCGACAAGTGGTTCAGCGGTCGGCCCTCGATCGTGGCGAGGGTCCGCTCGGTCGTCAGGACCGCGAGCGCCATCACGTGCTGGATCTCGTGAGCTGCCACCGGTAGCGCAGCCAAGGCAGCCGCCCTGACGAGGACGGGGACCACTCGCGGATCACTGGGGTTGAGCCCGACGACCTCGGGGATCAGCTCGGGGAGTTGCTGACGGGCGTCGTCGTCGATGGCGTCGTTGATGCAGCGAGCGATCGAGGCGAGCAGGGGATGAGTGCATTTGGGATGGTCGCTCCACCGCTCACCGGCGAGGTAGGAGGCCATCTCCATGAAGCAGGCCCCCTTGCGCGGGTTGCGGTGGCTTCCACGCGCGAGAATCGGCACCCCGTCGGGGATGGCAGGTTCGCTCCGTCTGAACATGATGAACTCCCTGAGTCCGGCTGCTCGTTCCTGCTCCCAGCATGCCCCCGAACCCCCGTCTTCCGATGATGTCCATCGGCAGCGGGAAGACGACCGTCGAGTTCTGGTCGGCACCGAGCTCGAGCAGCGTCTGGAGATACCGCAGCTGCAACGACGCCGGGCTCTGCGAGAGGACGTCGGCCGCCTCCTTCAGCTCCTTGGAGGCCTGCAGCTCACCGCGCGCGTTGATGATCTTCGCGCGCCGCTCCCGCTCCGCCTCTGCCTCACGGGCCATCGCTCGCTGCATCTGCTCGGGGATCTCCACGTCCTTGATCTCGACGACGGACACGTCGACTCCCCACGGCTTGGTCTGCAGCTCGATGATCTCGCGCAGGTCGTGGTTGAGGGCGTCACGGTGGGCCAGGATCGTGTCCAGATCGGCTCGGCCGAGCACCGATCGCAAGGTCGTCTGGGCGATCTGGGAGGTGGCGATCGCGTAGTTCTCGACCCGCATGATCGCGGCCTCCGGGTCGACCACGTTGAACAGCACGACCGCGTTGACCCGGGCCGGGACGTTGTCCTTGGTGATGACCTCCTGGGGCGGGATCGTCAGGGTGACGACACGCAGGTCGACCCGCTGCAACTGCCACAGCCCGGGCGGGAGCAGGTGCAGACCCGGTTGGTAGACGGGGCGGAGCTTGCCGAGCCGGAAGACGATCCCTCGTTCGTACTCGGGGATGATCTTGACCGACGTCGCAATGATCGCGACGGCGATCACGACGATCGCGAGAACGGGGGCGATCCAGCCTGGCATTGAGGTCACTCTCGTAGAGTCGGGTTGGGCAGGTCCACGCGTCGCCGCTCACTCGACCAGCGGGTCGAGTACCGATCGACGAGGACGTCGATGGGGGCCACTTTGTCATCGGGGGCCACGGTGCCATCGGAGGCGCACGCGGTGACGCCCGGGGCATCGCTGGAGGCGTCGACGCGCATGTGCTCGGGGAAGTTGCGAGGCGTCTGCCACAGGTGCCGCCCGAGCGGCACCGTCGCGATGACGGCGACGATGATCGTCGTCACGAGCACGATGACGTCGGCGACGTCGTGCGCTCCGAACATCATCGCGGTCGGCATGAAGATGGCGATCACCCCGACGCACAGGGAGATCCCCCGGTGGAAACGTCCCGCGTCGGAGAACGGCCACGGGTCGACCTGACGGGTCAGCTCACGCGGCCCCGGGGTGGGTGAGCACTCCTCCTTGACGGGGCAGCGCCCACAGATGGCGTGCTGACCGGCATACCTGATGACTCGCTTGTCCGGGTCGAACGAGGCGGGCCAGAGCCATTGGTCCTCGTGGCACTTCCAGGCGTCCTGATCGGAGTGATAGACGAAGTTGCCCGTCCGCCACCGCGCCGACCGGGTGGCCGAGCGTTGGCCCATCTGATCGAAGAGCCAGGCGACGCCCAGCAGCACTGCGGCATAGCCGCTGACCATGAGCACGGTGACGGACGGAGCGGACATCGTCTACTTCTTGCCTACGGGTTGGATCTCGGTGAACAGGACATCCTCGGGGAGCTCGTCGACGATCTTCCCGTGCTTGTAGTGCCGAAGGCCCAGCCACGTCATCCACAGGAACGGGAGGACTCCGCCGGCGATGAAGATGACGTCGCCCGGTAGCCGACCCCACTCGAGCAGCGCGTTGCTGGTGTTGGTGATGAACGAGAGCGAGCGTGCTTCGTAGTAGCCGCTGCCGACCGAGTGGTAGAGCTGGATGACGCCGAGTGGCAGGAGCGTGGCGAACACCATCCAGGCCAGCCCGATGTTGAGGCTCCAGAAGGAGACCCGGGCCCACTTCTCGGGCCACTTGTCCGGGGGGATGAGGTACCTCAGCGCGAACATGGCCAAGCCGACGGCGAGCATGCCGTAGACGCCCATCATCGCGGCGTGCGCGTGGTTGGCCGTGAGGGCCGTGCCGATCTCGTAGTAGCTGACGATGGGCAGGTTGATGAGGAAGCCGAAGATGCCCGCTCCGAGGAAGTTCCAGAACCCCACCGAGACGAGGAACATGACCGCCCACCGGTGCGGGAACGGCGCCGACGACTTCGCTTCCTGCCGCGAGCCGAGTTGCATGAAGGCCCAGGCCTCGACGGTGAGGAAGGTGAGCGGTATGACTTCTGCCGCGGAGAAGAAGGCCCCGAGGGCCATGTGCTCGACCGGCGTACCGGAGAAGTAGAGGTGGTGCATCGTCCCGATGACGCCACCCGCCGAGTAGAGGATGACGTCCATGAAGATGATCCCGAGCGCGATCTTCTCCCGGACGACGCCGAGCATCACGAAGATGTAGGCGACCATCACGGTGGTGAAGAGCTCGAGGAAGTCCTCGACCCAGAGGTGCACCACCCAGAAGCGCCAGAACTCCGCCACCGACAGGTGCGTCTCACTGGTGGCGAGCAGGCCGACCGCGTAGAAGGCAGGGATGGTCAGGGCGGAGAAGAAGAAGAGCCACGGCATGTTGCCCTTCGACTCACGACCCAGCCGCCCGCGGATCCCTCGATAGATGATGATGATCCAGATGAAGAGCCCGGCCGTCAGCAGCGCCTGGAAGACCCGGGGGAGGTCGAGGTACTCCCACTGCTGCGCGAAGAGCGGCCCCGTGGCCCACTCGACGCCGTGGATGGACAGCGCCTCCGCCGCGAGGGAGCCGAAGACGACGACCGCGACGGCGCCGAGCAGGATGTAGGCGAGCTTGTCCTGGTGCTTCGGCTCCCGCCCGGCGATCATCGGCGTGAGGAAGATGCCGGCCGCGAGGAAGGCCGCGGCTGTCCAGAAGAGCGACAGTTGCAGGTGCCAGGTCCGGGCGAGGTTGAACGGCAGCAACTTGGCCAGGTCCAGGCCGAAGAACGAGAGGATGTCAGCTCGATAGTGCTCCGCCGCAGCGCCCACGAGCGTTTGTATCAGGAAGAGCAGGGCGATGACGAAGAAGAACCAGGCCGTGGCCCGTTGGGCCCGGGTGAGCCCGACCGTCCCCGGCTGCTTGAAGGCAATGGCGGGAGCCTCTTCGGAGTGCCAGCCGATCCGCTGGCTCCACCTGCCGTAGACCGCGAAGAGCACCCCGGTCCCGCCGATGAGGACGATGAGCGACAGGCCGGACCAGACGAGCATGTCCGCCGTGGGGCCGTTGTCGACCCGCGGCTCCATCGGCCAGTTGTTGGTGTAGGAGTAGTCGAAGCCGGGTCGTTCGGCGGCCGAGGCCCACGCGGTCCACGCGAAGAACGCGGTCAACTCATGGACCTGCTGCGGGTCGGTCAGCAGCATCGGCTTGAGCCCGTACTTGGTCGAGTCCTCGCCGAAGAAGGTGGCGTAGTAGTTCTTGGCGTCGGCGAAGGCGCCGATCTGGTTGTCGGTGAAGGTGAGCACACCGGAGACGTCGTCGTAGCGGTTGGTGCGCCACTCCTTGACGGTGAGGCCTTGTGGGTCCTGCGCACCGCTGTCGCGAAGCTGCTTGTCGGTGAAGATCGTGGCGCGGCGGAGGTACTCCGCGGTGAAGTCCTGCCCGAGGTAGCCCCCGTGGCCCAGGATCGAGCCGTACTGCATGAGCCCGCGGGCCTGGAAGATCACCTGACCGGCCGTGATGTCCTCGCTGGTGAACACGGTCTCACCCGTGCTGCTCACCACCTTGGTCGGCTGCGGCATCGAATCGGTATAGGTGCGATAGGCCAGGATGCCCATCACGAAGAAGCTGAAGATCATGACCAGGACGACGCCCTGGACCCAACCCTTGCCCACCAGCATCTGGCGGCGGTCGTCGACTTTCGGTGCGGGCTTCGTTGCCATGGGAGCTCCGGGGATTCACTAATTTGCACGGCGATTGCAGTAGGAATGAAGGAAACGTAGCAGCCCCCTGTGGTCCACGCCACACGAATCGGGGTGCCAATCCCGTCACGGACGAAGGGATCCCGGCCGTCTGGCCAGGATCCCTCGGTCGTATGCCGCTGTGTCCCGCAGCGGCGCCCGTGCCCTAGACGGTCGGTGCCGGCTCCGGGGCGGGCTGCTTCTCGGAGTCGCTGGCGCCCCCACCCCCGCCGCGGCGAACCGCGGCGAGCAGCATCTGGGCGACGTCGACGACCTCGACGTCATCGGTGGCATCGCCCGACTGGATCTTGGCGTTGAGCCCGTCGGTCAGCATCACCTTGCAGAACGGGCAGCCCACGGCGATCCGGTTCGCTCCGGTTGCCAGCGCTTCTTCGGTGCGGTTGTTGTTGATCCGCGTGCCGAGCTGCTCCTCCATCCACATCCGGGCGCCGCCGGCACCGCAGCAGAACGACTTCTCGCGGTTGCGCGGCATCTCGGCGTACTCGACACCGGGGAGGATCTGGAGCAGCTCCCGCGGCGGTGCATAGACCTGGTTGTGCCGACCGAGGTAGCACGGGTCGTGATAGGTGACCTTGCTGCCGGTGGAGGCGGCGCCGGTGGCTTCGACCTCGCCGGGTCGGGCCACCGGGGTGAGTCGCTTCTCGCGGACGAGCTTGTTGAGCAGCTGGGTGTGATGCAGCACCTCGTAGTGGCCGCCGAGCTGCGGGTACTCGTTCTTGATCGTGTTGAAGCAGTGGGCGCAGGTGACCACGATCTTGGTCGCCCCGACCTCCTTGAAGGTCTCGACGTTCTGCTGGGCCAACATCTGGAAGAGGAACTCGTTGCCCGCTCGGCGGGCCGGGTCGCCGGTGCAGGACTCACCGTCGCCGAGCACGGCGAACTTCACGCCGGCCAGGTTGAGCAGCTCCGCGACGGCCCGGGTCGTCTTCTTCGCCCGGTCCTCATAGGCTCCCGCGCAGCCGACCCAGAAGAGGTAGTCCATGTCGTCGAGGTTCTCGACGTCCACTCCGACCTGTGGCACGTCGAAGGGCAGGTCCTTGGCCCAGTCCATCCGCAGTCGCGGCGCGAGCCCCCACGGGTTGGCGTTCTTCTCGAGGTTCTTGAAGAACCCCCCGAGCTCGGCAGGGAAGGCCGACTCGATGAGGACCTTGTAGCGGCGCATGTCGACGATGGCGTCCACGTGCTCGATGTCGACCGGGCACTGTTCGACGCAGGCGCCACACGTCGTGCACGCCCAGAGGGCGTCGTCGTCGATGACGGCGCCGGGACCGTGCGGGTTGTAGGCGGTGCGATGGTCAGTGGCGTCGTAGCCGGTGGGGCCGACGAGCTGCTCGACCGAGGCTGCGGCCTTGGCGCTGTCGGGCAGGCCCTCGCCGGAGGCCCGGACCTCCTCGGAGGCCAGCAGCCACGGGGACTTGGCGAAGGCGTGGTCGCGCAGGGTCATGACGAGCAGCTTGGGCGAGAGTGGCTTGTCCGTGTTCCAGGCCGGGCACTGGCTCTGGCAGCGGCCGCACTCCGTGCAGGTGGTGAAGTCGAGCAGTCCCTTCCACGTGAAGTCCTCGACCTTGCCGACTCCGAGCGGGGCGTCCTCGTCCAGCTCCTCGATGTTCTCGAAGTCGATCGGCTCACCGTTGACCTTGATCGGCTGCAGCTCCGCCAGGCTGGTGCGGCCGTCGGCGTGCCGCTTGAAGAAGATGTTGAAGAAGGCGAGGAAGCGGTGCCAGGCGACCCCCATCGTCGGCGTGAGCGCGATGGTGATCATCCAGGCGAACGAGATGAGGATCTTGACGGCGGCCACGATGACGATGACGTTCTCGAGGGAGGCGATCGACATGCCGTCGAACATGCCGCCGAGCCAGGCGGTCATCGGGAAGTGCAGCAGCGTCGCGGTGTCGGACCCGGTGCTCTGGCCGAGGGCGTACTCGAGGCCACGCAGCGCGAGGATGCAGATCACGACGCCGAGGATCGTGAACTCGACGTAGTAGGCCTGCCACCAGGTCGACCCGAAGAATCTGCTGTCACGGCCCTTTTCGCCGGTGGCCGAGCGAGGGTGATTCTTCTGCCGGATGGCCATCAGGAGGAGGATCCCGAGGAAGCCGGCCCAGGCGAAGAACTCGGTGACCCACTCGAAGGGCGGGAAGTGTCCGATGATCGGCAGCTGGAAATCGGGCTTGAAGAGCTGTCCGAAGGCGTTGACCAAGGTGAGGAACAGCACTCCGAAGCTGATCATCGTGAACCAGTGCGCGACCGCGACGACCGGGAGGCGCGACATCCTCGTGTGGCCGAGGAACTCGCGGATCAAGGTGGTGGTCCGCGCGCCGGGGTTGTCGGTGCGATTCTCCGGCTGCCCGACCTTGAAGGTCGCGATGAAGTGGTTGATGGTCTTGACCAGCAGCGCCACCGCGACGGCGGTCACCGTCAGGCAGATGACGATCGCAACGATCTGTAGGGCAGTCATGGCCGGGAGTCTACTGACCCACTGATCTGATGCTCAGCAGTGTGACGCCTCTCGCGGTGTGCCGAGCATCCCGCCGACCTGCTGGTGCCCCCACCGTCGACCCTCGACCGCTGATCGCACGGTGGACAACCGATAACGGCATGTTGGAATATGCATAACCTGACAGCAGTTGTCGTGAAGGTGGCCCGCTCGGTCTCCTCCACCACCGGCACCCACCACGACCCGTCCATTTCCAGATCCGCCCAGAGGGAGCCCTGCATGCGAATTTATGACGACGTCACCGCACTGATCGGCAATACGCCGTTGGTCCGACTCAACAAGATCACTGACGGCGCCGAGGCGATCGTGGCGGCCAAGCTCGAGTTCTACAACCCGGCCAACTCGGTCAAGGACCGCATCGGGGTCGCCATCATCGACGCGGCCGAGGCCAGTGGGGACCTGCAGCCCGGTGGCACGATCGTTGAGGCCACCTCGGGCAACACCGGGATCGCGCTCGCGATGGTCGGTGCGGCTCGTGGCTACGACGTGGTGCTGGCCATGCCCTCGTCCATGTCGCTCGAGCGCCGCGCCCTGCTGCGCGCCTACGGTGCCGAGCTGATCCTGACGGATCCTGCGACGGGGATGCAGGGGGCCGTCGACAAGGCTGACGAGATCGCCAAGGAGCGCGGCGGGGTCCTGGCCAAGCAGTTCGCCAACCCCGCCAACGTCGAGATCCACCGTCGGACCACCGCCGAGGAGATCTGGAAGGACACGGACGGGCAGGTCGACATCGTCGTGGCCGGCATCGGGACTGGTGGGACCATCACGGGCGTGGGGCAGGTCCTGAAGGAACGCAAGCCAAGCGTCCAGATCATCGCGGTCGAGCCCGAGGAGTCAGCGATCCTCAACGGCGGCGCGGCCGGTCCCCACAAGATCCAGGGCCTCGGGGCCAACTTCGTGCCGGAGATCCTGGAC
>CAJDUR010000080.1_pt1 | contig 13053 bp, 12 predicted proteins | sample 7391191 | NCBI WGS metagenome assembly CAJDUR01 (sample SAMEA7055688, study PRJEB34461) | soil metagenome | biome: terrestrial ecosystem; feature: Peninsula; material: soil | place: Antarctica | collected 2016 | reverse complement strand
GGACGTCATCGTCGGCGCCGGCCGAGCGCAGCGCCGCGGCCACTTCATCGGCCATCGTCAGGGTGTAGGCGTTGCGGGCAGCCGGACGGTCGAGGGTGATCGTGGCGATGCGATCAACGACGACGTAGGTGATCTCGGTCTCGTTCATGCGGCTCCTCCGGGGGCGGTCCGGAACACATCATGACTCACTATTGACAGACTGCCAATAGGTCAGCACTGTGGTGCAGACTGGCCTTGGGCCGGCTCGTCCGGAGCCCATCGCCGCTGACCTGACACCTGAACGGCGACACCCGAACGCCGACACCAACGCTGACCGCACGACCGCTGACTCTCGTCCCCTGGTTCGCCCCGTCGAAAGGACCGCTCATCGTGAGCACCGAAGCATTCATCTACGACGCCATCCGCACCCCGCGTGGGCGGGGCAAGGGCGGCTCACTGCACGGCACCAAGCCGATCTCCCTCGTCGTCGGCCTGATCGACGAGTTGCGCAAGCGCAACCCCAACCTCGACGTCGACAAGATCGATGACCTCATCCTCGGCGTCGTCTCCCCCGTCGGCGACCAGGGCGCCGTCATCGCCCGGACCGCCGCCCTGGCCGCCGGCCTTCCGGACACCGTCGCCGGCGTGCAGCTCAACCGCTTCTGCGCCTCCGGGCTCGAGTCGGTCAACACCGCCGCCCAGAAGGTCCGCTCCGGCTGGGACCACCTGATCATCGCCGGTGGCGTCGAGTCGATGTCCCGGGTGCCGATCGGCTCGGACGGTGGCGCCTGGGCCATGGACCCGGCCACGAACTACGACACCTCCTTCGTCCCGCAGGGCATCGGCGCCGACCTCATCGCCACGATCGAGGGCTTCAGCCGCACCGATGTCGACTCGTATGCCGTGCGCTCCCAGGAGCTCGCCGCCAAGGCCTGGGCGGGTGGCTACTTCGCGGACTCGGTCATCCCGGTGCTCGACCAGAACGGTCTGGTCGTCCTCGACCACGACGAGCACATGCGCCCCAACTCGACCGTGGAGTCCCTCGCCGGTCTCAAGCCGGCCTTCGCCGCCATGGGTGAGCAGGGCGGCTTCGACGCCGTGGCGCTGCAGAAGTACCACGCGGTCGAGCGGATCAACCACGTCCACACCGCCGCCAACTCCTCGGGCATCGTCGACGGCGCGGCCCTCGTGCTCGTCGGCTCGCAGCAGATCGGGGCGGACCTGGGCCTGACCCCGCGCGCCCGCGTCGTGGCCACGGCCACGAGTGGCGCCGACCCGACGATCATGCTGACCGGCCCGACCCCGGCGACGCGCAAGCTGCTCGCCACCGCCGGGCTCACTCCTGCCGACATCGACCTGTGGGAGATCAACGAAGCCTTCGCCTCGGTCGTGCTGAAGTACCAGAAGGACATGGGCATCCCCGACGACAAGCTCAACGTCAACGGCGGTGCCATCGCGATGGGTCACCCGCTCGGCGCGACGGGCGCCATGATCCTCGGCACCATGGTCGACGAGCTCGAGCGCCGCGACCTGCGTCGTGCCGTGCTCACCCTGTGCATCGGCGGCGGCATGGGCCTCGCCACCCTCATCGAGCGCGTCTGAGCTGCTCACCGAATCTCTCTGGAAAACAAAGGAACTCACTCATGACTGAGCAGTCCACCATTCGTTGGCAGCAGGATGCCGACGGGGTCGTGATCCTCACCCTCGACGACCCGTCGCAGTCCGCCAACACGATGAATGCCGCCTACGCAGCCTCGATGCGCACCATGGTCGATCGCCTCGTCGCGGAGAAGGATGCCATCACCGGCGTCATCATCACGTCCGCGAAGAAGACCTTCTTCGCCGGCGGCGACCTGGGCGACCTCATCTCGATCCAGCCTGAGGACGCCGCGCGCTTCTTCGACGAGATCACCGAGATCAAGGCCCAGTTGCGCACCCTCGAGACACTCGGCAAGCCGGTCGTCGCGGCCATCAACGGCGCCGCGCTCGGCGGTGGCCTCGAGATCGCGCTGGCCACCCACCACCGGATCGCTGCCGACGTCCGGGGCTCGCAGATCGGCCTGCCCGAGGCGACCCTGGGCCTGCTGCCCGGTGGCGGCGGCGTGACCCGCACCGTGTGATCCCGGCCGCCAAGGCGTGGATCGCGGCCAACCCCGAGGCCGTCCAGCCGTGGGACGTCAAGGGCTACCGGATCCCCGGCGGGACGCCGGCCACCCCGGCCCTCGCCGTCAACCTGCCGGCCTTCCCGGCGAACCTGCGCAAGCAGCTCAAGGGCGCCAACTACCCGGCCCCGCGGGCCATCCTCGCCGCAGCGGTCGAGGGCGCCCAGGTCGACTTCGACAACGCGCTCGTCATCGAGTCGCGCTACCTGGTCGAGCTGGCCACCGGTCAGGTCTCGAAGAACATGATCAAGGCCTTCTTCTTCGACCTGCAGCACATCACCTCCGGTGGCAGCCGCCCCAAGGGCTTCGACCAGCACGTCGCCAAGAAGGTCGGGGTACTCGGCGCCGGCATGATGGGCGCCGGGATCGCCTACGTCTGTGCCCGCGGCGGCATGGAGGTCGTCCTCAAGGACGTCACCATGGAGGCGGCCGAGCGCGGCAAGGGCTACTCGGCCGCGCTCTTCGACAAGGCCGTGTCCCGCGGCACGTCGACGCAGGAGCAGGCCGACGCCACGCTGGCCCGGATCACGCCGACGACCGACCCGGCCGACCTGGACGGGTGCGACCTCGTCATCGAGGCCGTCTTCGAGAGCGTCGAGCTCAAGCACCGGGTCTTCCAGGAGATCGAGTCGCACGTGGCACCGGACGCCGTCCTCGGGTCCAACACGTCGTCGCTGCCGATCACGAGCCTCGCCGACGGGGTGAAGCAGCCGGAGAACTTCATCGGGTTGCACTTCTTCTCCCCCGTGGACAAGATGCCGCTGCTCGAGATCATCGCCGGCGACAAGACGAGCGACGAGACGTTGGCCAAGGCCTTCGACATCGCCCTCCAGATCAAGAAGACGCCGATCGTCGTCGGCGACAGCCGCGGCTTCTTCACCAGCCGGGTCATCGGGACCTTTCTCAACGAAGCGATCGCGATGGTCGGCGAGGGCATCCACCCCGCGTCGATCGAGCAGGCCGGCATGCAGGCCGGCTACCCGGCGGCCCCGCTGCAACTCGCGGACGAGCTCAACCTGACCCTGATGAGCAAGATCCAGAAGGAGACCAAGGCCGGCGCCGAGGCCGACGCCACCGGACCGGCCTACTTCCACCACCCGGCCTACGACATCGTCGACCGCTTCATCGAGGAGTTCGGCCGCAAGGGCAAAGGAGCGGATGCTCTTCGCTGAGTCCCTCGAGACGGTCAAGTGCTTCGACGAGGGCGTGCTGCGCTCCGTGGCGGACGCCAACATCGGCTCGATCTTCGGGATCGGCTTCCCCGGGTGGACCGGCGGCGTCGTGCAGTACATGAACGGGTATGCCGGTGGGCTGGCGGGATTCGTCGCCCGGGCCCGGGAGCTCGCCGAGCGCTACGGCCCGCAGTTCACTCCACCCGCCTCGCTCGTGGCCAAGGCCGAAGCAGGCGAGACGTACTGAGTCGACCGGGTGCCGGCCTGCCGAGGTGATGCGATCACGTTGCCTCGGCGGGCCGGCACTGCGAATATCTGTGCATGACCCTCGCCGCCCTCGCGCACCGCAACGTCCTCAAGGAGATCGACCTCTCCCCCGATGAGTTCCGGGACCTGCTCGACCTCGCTGCCGAGCTCAAGGCGGCCAAGCGCGAGGGGCGTGAGCAGCGACGCCTCGTCAGCAAGAACATCGCCCTGATCTTCGAGAAGACCTCGACCCGCACCCGGTGCGCCTTCGAGGTGGCCGCCGCCGACCAGGGTGCGAGCACGACCTACCTCGACCCGTCCGGCTCGCAGATGGGGCACAAGGAGTCGATCAAGGACACCGCGCGCGTCCTGGGTCGCTACTACGACGGGATCGAGTATCGCGGCGGCGCGCACGAGATCGTCGAGACCCTCGGCGCCTGGGCGGGCGTCCCGGTGTGGAACGGCCTGACCGACGACTGGCACCCGACCCAGTCGCTGTGCGACGCCCTGACGATGCGCGAGCACGCCGGCAGACCGGACGGCGAGATCGCTTTTGCCTTCGTCGGCGATGCCCGCTTCAACATGGGCAACTCGCTGCTCGTCACCGGCGCCATGCTCGGCATGGACGTGCGGATCGTCGCGCCGCGTTCGCTGTGGCCGTCGGCTGCCGTGGTCGCCCAGGCGAGGTCGTATGCCGCTGACTCCGGTGCGCGGATCACGCTGACCGACGACGTGGCGGAGGGGGTCCGCGGGGTCGACTTCGTGCACACCGACGTCTGGGTGTCGATGGGTGAGGACAAGGACGTGTGGGCCGAGCGCATCGAGTTGCTCTCGCCCTATCAGGTCAACGCGGAACTGCTTGGCCTGTCAGGGAATCCGGATGTGAAGTTCATGCACTGCCTGCCGGCCTTCCACGACCTCGAGACCGAGGTCGGGCGCACCGTCCACGAGCAGTTCGGGCGCACGGAGCTCGAGGTGACCGATGACGTCTTCGAGTCGCCGGCCTCGATCGTCTTCGATCAGGCGGAGAACCGGATGCACACGATCAAGGCGCTGCTCGTCGCGACCATGGCCGCGCGGTAGATGACGCGCGGAGTCCCGCCGGACGATCATCATCCGTCCGGCGGGCCCGACGTGAGCACGAGCAACCCCGCTGACTCGGGTTGGTGATCGTTCGACGGCGCAGAGTCCCGCTGCAGGTTCCCCGCGCGACCAAGCCCGGCGGCATACGGCGCCGTGCCGTCAGGGGGTGATGGTTATCGTCGGGCACTGCGGCAGGGTCGGTGCCTCCGGTGTAGGGGTCGGAACGGGCCCGAAGGCCTTCCATCCGGTGCCCAGCACGAGGTCCACCGTGTCGTCCGCACGCTTGTCCGGGACCAGTTTGATGCCCGGAATGTGCTGGGCCAGCAGCTTCGCGGAGTCGGCCCCCTTGGGACCGAAGCGCAGCTCCCCGACGCCCTTGATGGTCTTGCCCTTGGCGTCGTTGCCGATGCCCTTGATCTTGAACCCGCGGTTGGCGGCGGCCTTGGACGTCGCAGCGGCCAGCCCGGCCTTCTTGGTGTCGTTGAGGACCTGGATCGACACGTCCCGCGGCTGCAACTGCGGGGTGGGGACGATCGTGGTGCACGGGGTCGGCGTCGGCGCGGTCTGGTTGAAGTAGGTCGACGCGTAGTAGAAGGCGCCGGCCAGGACGAGCACGACGATCGCCAAGGTCACCGTCGCGCGGCGCTGTCGGCGGACGCGGAAACGGTCATCACCGACGGGGTCGGGCTGGCTCATGCAGGCTCCAGATCGCTCGGGTGGGTCAGGTCAGGACGAGCACGCGCGCATGCATGGCCGGACGCTGTTGCAGCGCCGCTCGCAACGCCCGGTGCAGCCCGTCTTCGAGGTAGAGCTCGCCCTCCCACTCCACGCAGTGCGGGAAGAGGTCCCCGTAGAACGTCGAGTCGTCCGCGAGCACGCCACGCAGGTCGAGGGTGCTCTTCGTCGTGATCAGGTCGCCGAGCTGGACCACCCGCGGGGGGACCTTGGACCACTCCTTCACGGTCTGCAGACCGTGGTCCGGGTAGGGACGGGAGTCTCCGACGGCCTTGAAAATCACCGGCCCAGCATAGGCACGATCGGCGTCTGCCGGGAGGCCCGCCGTGCCGGTAAGGTCGAGATCGTGACCGATGAGACCAACGCCAGCCCCGCCGACACCACGCACCTGGACGAGATCCGGGCCGGCTACGCCTTCCCCGGGGGTGTGCTCAAACTCGGCGCCACCGTGATCGACGGGCAGGCCCACCCGGACGCCCCCGTCCAGATCCCCCTCAGCGTGCTCAACCGGCACGGGTTGGTGGCCGGCGCCACCGGAACCGGGAAGACGAAGACCCTCCAGCTCATGGCGGAGCAGCTGTCCGAGCAGGGCGTCCCGGTGTTCCTCGCCGACCTCAAGGGCGACCTCTCCGGGGTCGCGACGCCCGGGGCCGGCGGCGACAAGATCACCGCGCGCGCCGCGGACGTCGGGATGACCTGGACCCCGACCGCCTACCCGACCGAGTTCTACACGCTCGGCGGCAAGGGCAGCGGCATCTCGATCCGGGCGACGATCACGAGCTTCGGCCCCACCCTGTTGTCGAAGGTGCTCGGGCTCAACGACACCCAGGAGAGCAGCCTCGGGCTGATCTTCCACTACGCCGACAAGAACGGCCTCGCGCTGCTCGACCTCAAGGACCTGCGTGCGGTCATCAGTCACCTGACCTCCGCCGAGGGCAAGGCCGACCTCAAGGACCTCGGTGGCCTGTCGAGCGCGACGGCCGGCGTGATCCTGCGCAACCTGATCACCTTCGAGGACCAGGGCGCGAGCGACTTCTTCGGCGAGCCGGAGTTCGACACGAACGACCTGCTGCGCATGGCGGCCGACGGCAAGGGCCTGATCTCGTGCCTCGAGCTGCCCCAGGTGCAGGACCGCCCCGAGTTGTTCTCGACCTTCCTCATGTGGTTGCTCGCCGACCTCTTCCAGGACCTGCCGGAGGAGGGCGACCTCGACAAACCGAAGCTGGTCTTCTTCTTCGACGAGGCGCACCTGCTCTTTGACGACGCGAGCAAGGCGTTCCTCAAGGCGATCGAGCAGACCGTGCGGCTGATCCGCTCCAAGGGCGTCGGCGTCTTCTTCGTGACGCAGTCGCCGAAAGACGTGCCCTCCGGCGTCCTGGCCCAGCTCGGCAACCGGGTGCAGCACGCCCTGCGCGCCTTCACCCCCGACGATGCCAAGGCGCTCAAGCAGGCCATTGCCACCTACCCGCACACCGAGTACGACATGGAGAAGTTGCTGACCAGCCTCGGCATCGGCGAAGCCGTCGTCACCGTGCTGTCCGATCGCGGGGTGCCGACCCCGGTGGCCTGGACCCGGATGAAGGCACCGAACTCGCTGATGGACCCCTCGTCGCAGGAGACCATCGACGCGGTGATCAACGCCTCGGCCCTCAAGACCAAGTACGCCGACGTCGTGGACCGCGAGTCCGCCTACGAGTTGCTCACCTCGCGCCTCGAGGCCCAGACCCCGGCGGCTACCCCGGCGGCAGCGTCGGCGACCCCGGCGGCCCCTGCGGCTCCCGCGCCCCAGGCCAAGGCAGCCAAGGAGGAGCCCGGCATCATCGAGCAGGTGGCCGGCTCCACGGCCTTCAAGTCCATGCTCCGCTCGGCCGGCACGGTGCTGGGCCGGGAGATCACCCGGAGCATCTTCGGCACCCGCAAGCGCTGACCCGGCCACCCCAGGAGGTCAAAGGGGGCTCAGAGCGGGGTCAGAGAGCGCTTCAACGCTCCCGTCGGTCGGTGGCGCTCATGGTCACGGGGGCGCTCATGGTCACGGTGGCGCTGAACCCGGCACAGCGGCATACGGCAGAAGGTGATCGGGCCCGCCGATCAGGTGGCGACGTCGCGACGAGGCCCGCTCAGGCGTCGTACTCGATGCCGTCGAGGTCACCGTCGGCGTCGGCGAAGTAGCTGATCACCCGGAGGTCGGGGTGGTCGACCACCTGGAGCACCAGCTGTCGGAGCTGGACGATGTCCCCGTTGCCCAGACGGATCCGCTTGGTGCGTCCGCGCCGCGGGTCCTGGTCGTGCGTCTCCCACCACTGCTGGGCATCGGGGTTCTTCTTGAAGATGTCATCGAGGAGACGCTTGAAGCCCACATCGTCGGGGTGGCGGGCATACGCCTCGCGGAACAGCGCCAACTGGTCGGCCGCCTCCTGCTCCCAGTCGACGAAGAGGGTGCTCGCCGCCGGGTCGCAGCAGTAGTACCAGAGCAGGTTGCGCTCCCGCTTGGTCCGCTTGCGCTCCCAGTCACTGAAGAGGCGCCGGGCGGCGGAGTTCGACCCCACGATGTCCCAACGGGCGCCGACGACGTAGGCCGGGATGGGGTCGAGCGAGTCGAGCATCTCCTCGAGTTCCTCGGACAACTCCTCGGGTTGGTAGTTCATCCGAGCGAACGCCCCACTGGCGAGCGCGTGCAGGTGCACCTGCTCATCTGCGTCGAGGCGCAGCGCGCGGGCCAGCGAGTCGAGGACTCCCTTGCTCGGGCGCAGGTCCCGACCCCGCTCGATGAAGTTGTAGTAGGCGACCGAGATGTGCGCCAGCTCGGCGACCTCGGGACGGCTGAGCCCGATGCGCTTGCGGCCGCGGCTGCGCTTGATCCCGGCGTCCTCGGGGGCCAGTTGCTGGCGGCGGGCACGCAGGTAGTCGCCGAGCGGCGACGGGGTGCGCACGCTCAGGGGGACATCGGTCGTCATGGCCCCATCCTGCCAGCGGCACTGCCTGTCGTCGCGCGGTCGGCGCGCCAGCGTGCCGACCGGGTTGGCGGCCGGGTTGCAATCTCCGATGGCCGTTGACCCTCCCTTGCCACTCACCACGGAGCACGCGGTTGCGCTCGCTGGGCCACGGGACCATTCTGGAGAGAGAGCCCCCGGGAGTGTGATCAGGAATCCGACCCGTCGGGTGAACGCTGCGTCGCGCGACACGGTCGACGAGGGTTGCAAGGAGGGTCGAGCATCTTGAACGAGTACGAGGTTCGGGTTCATCGGGCGAGCGACGCGTTCCCACGTGAGCAGGAGCTCGCGTGGCGGATCGCTGAGGTGGCCGCCGACCCGGCGGTGGTGCCGGATGCGGTCACGGACATGGTGATCAACCGGATCATCGACAACGCGGCCGTGGCGATGGCGTCGCTGACCCGCGCACCGGCCGTGGCGGCGCGTGATCAAGCCCTCGCACATCCGCCGAGCCCCGGTCGCGCCGGCGCGAACGTGATGGGACTCGCGTCCACGGTTCGGGTGTCCCCGGAGTGGGCAGCTTGGGCGAACAGCACAGCGGTGCGCGAACTGGACTACCACGACACCTACCTCGCGGCTGAGTACGCACACCCGGGGGACAACATCCCGCCGCTCGTGGCGGTCGCGCAGCACGCCGGTGCGGCCGGTCCTGACCTCGTGCGGGCGATCGCGACGGGCTACGAGATCCAGGTCGACCTGGCGACTGGCATCTGTCTGCACGAGCACAAGATCGACCACGTGGCGCACCTCGGCCCCTCCGTCGCGGCAGGACTCGGTGCGCTTCTCCACGCACCGGTGGAGGTGACCTACCAGGCCATCGGGCAAGCGCTCCACACGACGACCGCCACCCGCCAGTCTCGCAAGGGCGCCATCTCCAGTTGGAAGGCCTACGCGCCGGCCTTCGCGGGCAAAGCTGCGATCGAGGCGTTTGACCGGGCACTGCGCGGGCAGGGCGCACCGGCGCCGATCTACGAGGGGGAGGATTCCGTCATCGCCTGGCTGCTGGACGGCCCCGATGCCCGCTACCAGGTGCGGCTGCCGGCCCACGGTGAGTCGAAGAGCGCCATTCTGCGCACCTACACCAAGGAGTATTCCGCGGAGTACCAGGCACAGGCGATCATCGACCTCGCCTTCGCCCTGCGGACGAAAGTCCCTGATACGGAACGGGTTCGGTCCGTCGTCATCCATACCTCACGCCACACGCACGAGGTGATCGGGACGGGCGCCAACGACCCGCAGAAGTTCGATCCGCACGCCAGCCGGGAGACCCTGGATCATTCCGTCATGTACATCTTCGCGGTGGCGCTGCAGGACGGCCACTGGCACCACGTCGACTCCTACGCGCCGGACAGAGCCGCCCGGCCGGACACGGTGGCGTTGTGGCGCAAGGTCTCCACCGTTGAAGAGGCCGAGTGGACGCGCCGCTATCACGACCCGGACCCGGACAAGCGGGCTTTCGGTGGGCGGGTGGAGATCACGTTGGATGACGGCTCCGTGATCTCCGGTGAGCTCGACGTCGCCAACGCCCATCCGGCCGGCGCGCGGCCCTTCGCCCGGGCGGACTACATCCACAAGTTCCGCACCCTGGCTGATGGGGTCGCCTCACCTGCCGAACAGGATCGCTTCCTCGCCATTGCCCAGCGCCTGCCGGAGCTCGCGACCGGCGAACTCGCGAGCCTGACCGTGACCGCCGATGAGATCACCCTGCCAGTCGCAACAGAAGGACTGTTCTCATGACGACGACGAAAGACGCTGCGACACCGCCCAACCCGGCCACCCAGGCACGGCAGACCTTCCGGGACGGGCTCGCGTCCGGAAAATTGCTGCGATTCCCGGGTGCGTTCACGCCGCTGTCGACCCGCCTGATCGAGCACTACGGATTCGACGGCGTCTACATCTCCGGCGCTGTGCTCTCGGCGGAGCTGGCGATGCCCGACATCGGCCTCACCACCATGACCGAGGTCGCCGAGCGGGCCGAGCAGATCGCCGCGACCACGACGCTGCCCACCCTGCTCGACGCCGACACCGGCTTCGGTGCGCCGCTCAACGCGGCACGAACCGTGGAAACGCTGGAACGGAAAGGCATCTCCGGATGCCACCTGGAGGACCAGGTGAACCCCAAGCGATGTGGCCACCTCGATGGCAAGACCCTCGTGTCGACCGCCGACATGGTCAAGCGCATCGCGGCTGCCGCAGCGGCCCGCCGCGACCCGAACTTCGTCATCTGCGCCCGCACGGACGCACGCTCGGTCGAGGGCCTGCCGGCCGCCATCGCCCGCGCCAAGGCCTACGTGGCCGCGGGTGCCGACCTGATCTTCCCGGAGGCGCTCGCCGACGCGGACGAGTTTGCCCAGTTCCGTGATGCCGTCGACGCGCCGCTGCTCGCGAACATGACTGAATTCGGCAAGAGCCCGCTCCTCGACACGGACACCCTGCAGCGCATCGGATTCAACATCGTGATCTATCCCGTGACGCTCCTGCGGATCGCGATGGGCGCGATCGAGGCGGGTTTGCGAACGATCGCCGAGCAGGGCACCCAGCGAGAGCTGGTCGGCGACATGCAGACCCGCGCTCGCCTCTACGAACTCCTGCACTACAGCGACTACAACGCCTTCGACTCGAACATCTTCGCTTTCGACGTCCCCACCGAGGAGACCGCACGCATCCCTATGGGAACAACTGAAGCAACAACTGAAGAGGATTGATCATGGCAAGCACGACGAACAACGACACGGCCATGAGCCCTGAGGAGCCAGAGATGCACCGGGGATTGGCTGGTGTCATCGAGGACACCACGTCGATCTCCCGCGTCAACCCCGACACGAACTCGCTCATCTACCGCGGCTACCCGGTTCAGGAACTCGCGGCATCACGGTCATTCCTGGACGTCGTCCACCTGATTTGGCACGGCGAACTACCGACCCCACCACAACTGTCGGACTTCGTGGCGGCGGAACGTGAAGCTCGCGAGATCACCCCGATGCTCCGAAGCAGCATCAGTGCGCTGCCGGACGATTGCCACCCGATGGATGTGCTGCGCACGGCGGTCAGCATCCTCGGGGCCCAGGACCCGGCCGAGAGCGACGACGCACCCGAAGGGCACGCCGCGACGTCGCTGCGCCTGCTGGCAAAACTGCCGACGGTCGTCGCGATCGACCACCGTCGCCGGCACGGACTCGACCCGATCGACCCAGACCCGGCCTTGAGCTACTCGGCAAACTTCTTCCACATGTGCTTCGGTGCCGTACCCGCGGAGAAGGTGGTTCGCGCCTTTGAAGTCTCGATGATCCTTTACGCCGAGCACGGTTTCAACGCCTCCACCTTCACGGCACGCGTGGTCACCTCGACCAGGTCCGACCTCTACAGTGCTGTGGTGGCCGCCATCGGCGCGCTCAAGGGGCCGTTGCACGGCGGCGCCAACGAAGCCGTCCTGCACACCCTGCAAGAGATCGGAACGGCGGCGAACGTGCCGGCCTGGCTCGACCAAGCCCTGGCGGACCAGCGGAAGATCATGGGATTCGGCCACCGTGTCTACCGGCACGGAGATTCCCGGGTCCCGACCATGCTGCACCAACTCGAGGCGCTCTCCGCCGACGGGACCGCCGCCGACCTGATGGGGACGTATCGCGCGCTGGAGGGCGCCATGCTCGAGCGCAAGAACATCTATCCCAATGTCGACTACCCCAGCGGCCTGGCCTACCACCTGATGGGCTTCGACACGGCCGCCTTCACGCCGCTCTTCGTGATGAGCCGAGTCACGGGATGGACGGCGCACATCGCTGAGCAAGCGGCCCACAACAGAATCATCCGCCCGCTGAGCACCTACATCGGCCCGGCCCAGCGGTCGGTGCCCACGACGTGACACCCCGCCCTCGCGGCGTCCCGAACTCGCGCCCGTCCCGCATGCGCGCCGCGTTCATCACGGCCCGCGGTCCGGCCGGGACGATCCGCGTCGGCGACCTGCCCGTCCCGGATTGCGGACCCGATGACGTGCTCGTCCGGGTCGACGCTGTGGCGGTCAACCACGTCGACACGTTCGTCCGCTCGGGCAACTACTCGACGCCGCTGCCCTTCCCGTTCATCATCGGGCGCGACGTGGTGGGGGTCGTGGTGGCGGTCGGCTCCCGGGTCGTCGCGTTCAGCCCCGGTGACCGGGTCTGGACCAACAGCCTCGGTCACGCCGGCCGACAAGGGCCGACAGCAGAGTATGCCGTTGTGCCCCCTGATCGCGCCTATTCGCTGCCTGAGGGCGTGGACGCCATCACCGCGGTCGCGGTCGTGCACCCCGCAGCGACCGCACACCTCGCGTTGCATCGCCACGGGGAGCTGAGCCGCGGCGAGACCGTTTATGTGGGCGGCGGCGCGGGGCAGGTCGGTGCAGCGATCGTCACGCTCGCCGCTGACGCCGGCGCCCGGGTGATCTGCTCGGCGAGCGCCGAGGATCGCGACTACTGCATGTCGGTGGGGGCCGACGACGTGCTCGACTACCGAGCCGACGACCTGCCGGGTCGGGTCCGGGACCTCGCCCCTGACGGGGTCGATCTCGCCATCGACACCTCCGGATGCGCGGACCTCGCAGCCCTGGTGCCCGCGCTCGCCCTGCGAGGTCGGATCGTCGTGCTCGCCGGGATGACGACGCGGACCAGCCTGACCCTCGGGGAGTTGTACACGAACGACCGCTCGATC
>CAJDUR010000051.1_pt2 | contig 13132 bp, 11 predicted proteins | sample 7391191 | NCBI WGS metagenome assembly CAJDUR01 (sample SAMEA7055688, study PRJEB34461) | soil metagenome | biome: terrestrial ecosystem; feature: Peninsula; material: soil | place: Antarctica | collected 2016 | reverse complement strand
CGCCCGTCGTGGGACCAAGCTGTCAGGGCCACGGCTGCCGTCACCGGGCCGATGCCGGGCTTGTCGAGCAGGACGCGGGCCGGGCTCTGTTTGAGCAGCGCCGTGCTCGTCTTTACGTTCTCGGCCAGTTCGTCATCGAGGTCGATGATCCTCTTGGCCAGCCGCACGGCCTCGGCACGGGCCGTCGCCGCTGCGATGTCCTCGGTCCGGGTGCGCCACCGTGCGATCTCGCCAGTCTGTTTGCCGGTCAAGGATTTGCGAGCGTCGATGCCCAGGTCCAGGACACGAAGCAGCGCGGTGAGCGCGTTGATGTTTGCGGTGCGCTCGGAGGTCATGTGATCGCGAGCGGCCATCAGCACCCGCAGCCCCGCACGCACGCCGGTGTCCTGGCGCAACTCCCGCTGCCGATCGACGGGCAGCGGAAGGACAGCGGCGGCGATGCGGCGGGCGGCGATGCGGCGTGCGTCCAGCGGGTCGGACTTGCCGATCCCGCGGTTGGCCTTGGCGTTCATACGCGCGGCCTCGACGACCCGATAGCCAGCAGCGGTGACCGCTCGGGCCAGCTGAGCGCCGTAGGTTGCGGCGCACTCGATCACCCACAGCGCCTCGAGATCGCCCCCGGTGCGACGGCCATTACGGCCGAACCGCTGCCCCCGAAGAGGAAGAGAACACGCCCGCCGGCGCCGGCTCGGGTAGGAGTCACCACGGGGCAGGACTACCAGCCACCCCCAGACTCACAGTCAGGCACGTCGAGGTCTTCCCGATGGGTAGCGTCAGAACTCCCATCATCGGAAGACCTCGACGCCTACTCCGGGATCGACGCGCCGACGGCCGCTACACCCTCGATTGTGAAGAGCCGGGTTCGTTGACGCATCGAGAAATGCGTGCATAGAGCGCGCCCGAGGGGGCCGGTGCCGAGCCTGCGGTGGGCCCGATAGGTGGGACTGACAATGAGTCAACGACGGGCAGGCCGAGTCGCCGTCTGTTCTGAGAGGGCTCGTGGCGGGGGAGAAGGTGGCATGGCCGGCAGTGCTGGCCGGCCGACGGTCTCGCGGTCCGAGTGGGGGACGCTCTCGGTTGGCTGAAGGCGGGCTTCCGCGCCAGCTACACGCGTGGCACAGGGGGAAGGGAAGGTCCGCGTGCTGCTGGCTTCTGATTCGCGATCGCTTTCGGAGGGCGAGACGACTCTGCGTCCCCGTCCGTCTACAACTGGAAGTTTTTCGCGATCCCTTGACAGGCGGCGTGTTTCACGTCACTGTTGATCAAATAACTGACGCATCAGTCAACTATGGAGGGTCAATGAAGACCAAGACGCAGGCGACGCTCGCCATCACGGCCGCGCTCGCAATGACGCTGAGTGCTTGCGGTGGCAGCAGTGATTCCGGCGCCCCGGACAAGTCGCTCACGATAACGATGTGGGGCGGTGCCGCGCAGAAGGCGCACGTCGACTCCTACTTCACACCATGGGCAGAGGCCAACGGCGCCACCATCAAGCAGGACTCGCCGACCGACTACGCGAAGATCAAGGCCCAGGTCGAGGCCGGCAAGGTCACTTGGGGTCCGACCGAGGTCGAGCCGAACTTCGCCAACACCGCGTGCGAGGCGGGCCTGCTCGAGAAGCTCCCGCAGGACATTCTCGACAAGGCGAAGGCGACGGGCGTGTCTGAGGCACAGATCGGCCCGTGCGCGATCCCGATCCTGCAGTACTCCTTCACCATCGCGTACAACTCCAAGACCTTCCCCAACGCGCACCCGACGACCTGGGCGGAGTTCTTCGACACGAAGACCTTCCCTGGCAAGCGCGGCTTCTGGAAGTACGCGACGGGCGGCATGTTCGAGGCGGCCCTGCTCGCCGACGGCGTGAAGCCGGACGACTTATACCCGCTCGATGTCGATCGCGCGTTCAAGAAGCTCGACACGATCAAGAGCGACATCGTCTTCTTCGACACCGGCGACCAGATGACCCAAATGTTGGCTAGTGGCGAGGCGCCCCTCCTGCAAGCGTGGAGCGGTCGGATCTTCCAGGCCGAGCAGGCCGGCGAGAAGATCGCCAACGAGTGGAAAGACAACCTAGTCTCCTACGATCAGATCGTGGTGCCGAAGGGGTACCCGAACAAGGAATTGGCCTTCAACTGGATGCGTTGGCTCCTGGACAACCCCAAGGCCCAAGCTGCGGATGCCGAGGCCTCGCTGTACGGTCCGGCGAGTGCGAAGGCCCTGGAACTCGTGCCCGAAGAGATCCAGAAGGAGCTGCCCGGCTACCCAGCCAACGCCGAGCAGTCTGCTGGTCTGGTCGACTACGGCTACTGGGCCAAGAACTTCGACGCCGTGAGCGAACGCCTCAACGCGTGGATCGCTCAATGACGGCCACCGCCGCGGATCCCACGGAGGGTCCGCGGCGGGACCGGGCGCGTCCCCACCGCGTCCCGCGATGGTTGCGTTTCGACGGGTGGGGCGCCCTCGTCCTGCCCTTGCTTGCATTCCTGGTCATCGTCTTCGGGCTACCGCTCGGAGTGATGCTCTCGCGAAGCCTGACGGACCCGACGTTCGGCCTGGACAACTACCGCGACATCTTTTCCAACGCCGTCTACGTGAAGGTGCTCGGCAACACCTTCTTCATCTCGGTGGTCGTCACCGTGGTGACTCTCGCCCTTGCCTACCCGTATGCCTACCTCATGAGCCTGGTCACTCCGTTCTGGCGACTGGTGATGCTCGGCATCGTGCTGGTGCCTTTCTGGACGAGCATCCTCGTGCGCAGTTTTGCGCTCGTGCTCTTCTTACGTGACACGGGTGCCTTCAACTCCACACTTGAGAGCCTCGGCGTCATCGACCAACCGATCCCGTTGATCCGGACCATGTCCGGTGTCATCTTCGGGATGGTCCAGGTCGCCATGCCCTTCGCGGTGCTGCCCATTTATGCCACGATGCAAGGGATCGACCGGCGCCTTCTGCAGGCCGCGGAGTCGCTCGGCGACCGACCATCGGGTGCCTTCTGGCGCATTTTCGTGCCACTCAGCCTTCCTGGCGTTGCGGCAGCCGTGTTGCTCACCTTCATCCAGGCGCTCGGCTACTACATCACCCCCGCCCTGCTCGGCGGACCGAAGAACACCATGATCGGTGAGTTGATCGTCCAACAGGTCAGCTCGGTGCTCCGCTTCGGCTTCGCCGCAGCACTCGCGACGATGTTGTTGGTCACGACCTTCCTGTTGCTCTTCGTCGCAAGCCGATTCCTTGACCTGCAGAAACACTTGCTGAGGCAGTCATGACCAGAACCCTGACCCGTATCGGCCTCGGTGCCCTCGCCGTCATTATCGCGATCTACCTGATCCTGCCGGTGCTCATCGTCGTCCCGATGTCGCTCTCCGACAGTTCCTTCCTCACTTTCCCACCCGAGAAGTTGTCACTGCGGTGGTTCCACAACATCCTCGAGGACCCGGTCTGGCTCGAATCAGCCTTCTCCAGCCTCAAGGTGGCATTGCTGTCCTCGATCAGCGCGGTGGTGCTCGGCGTGCTCGCGTCGCTCGCGCTCGTTCGCGGCAAAATGCCGTTTCGCGGCGCAATCACGGCGGTGCTGCTGGCCCCGCTGATCGTCCCCTACGTCATCGTCGGGCTCGCCGCCTACATCGCTTTCCTACGTCTCGGGTTGACGGAGACAACCTTGGGCTTCGTGCTCGTGCACACGTCTCTGGCAGTGCCCTACGTCATGATCAACGTTGTCTCCGGGCTCGTCACCGTCGACCGGCGACTCGAGATGGCGGCGATGAGCCTGGGGGCCTCCCCGACGACGACCTTCTTCAAGGTGACGTTGCCGCTCATTCTGCCGAGTGTCCTGGCCGGAGGCCTCTTTGCTTTCATCATCAGTTGGGACGAGGTCGTCACAGCGATCTTCCTCGCTGGCCCAAACTTGACGACGCTACCTGTGCAGATGTGGTCCGGGATCCGGGTGCAGATCGACCCGACCGTGGCTGCGATCTCGACGCTCGTGCTGCTTGTCATCTTCGGATCGTTCATCCTCCTCGGCTTAACTCGCATGATCCAACGAGCGGTGCGCCGACGCACCCTCGGCCGCGTAAGAGATTCAGGTGCCTGACATGACGACAACCATTGAGACTCCCAAGACCTCGACGGGTGCTCCCATCCAGATCCGGTCCGTGAGCAAGTCCTACGGCGACAGTGTCGTCCTGCATGAGGTCGACCTCGATATCCGAGGAGGCGAGTTCCTCACCCTCCTCGGTGCTTCGGGGTCTGGCAAGTCAACGCTGCTCAACATCATTGCCGGATTCACGAAGTCCTCGGGTGGGTCCATCGAGGTCGATGGCCAGGACATCTCGGCTCTGCCTCCGCACAAGCGCGGACTAGGCATGGTGTTCCAGCACTACGCTCTCTTCCCGCACATGTCGGTCGCCGAGAACGTCGCCTTCCCACTGAAGCGGCAAAAGGTCGACAAGAGCGAGATCACTCGCCGTGTCGCCGAGGCGCTCGAGCTCGTCGAGCTGGGGCACCTCGGTGCGCGCCGCCCGGCCGAACTGTCGGGAGGCCAGCAGCAACGTGTCGCGTTGGCCCGAGCCATCGTGTTCCGCCCGCGGGTCCTGCTCATGGACGAGCCCCTGGGCGCCCTGGACAAGATGCTGCGTGAGCAACTCCAACTGGAGATCAGGCGGCTGCACAACGAGATGGGCATCACGTTCATCTTCGTCACGCACGACCAAGATGAGGCGCTCACGATGTCTGACCGCATCGCCCTGTTGCGCGACGGCCACATCGTCCAACTTGGCACACCTGAGCAGCTCTACGACGAGCCGAACTGCCGCTACAGCGCGGAGTTCGTCGGCGTGTCCAACATCTTCACCGGGTCGGTGCAGAGCGGCCGCTTCGTCGATGCCACCAGTGGGGCGTCCTTCGGTGTCACTAACTCAAAGACGGTTGCGGGAACCTCGCTTCTGGTACGCCCCGAGCGGCTTGAGGTGACGCCAGTCGGCAACAGCATCCCCCAGGGCCACGACCTGATCGAGGCGATAGTCGAGGACTGCATCTATCTGGGCAACAGTCGTAGGGTCCAGGCCCGTACGCCGCAGGGTCAGCGCCTGGTCGCACGGACCGGCGTTCCTCGCGATCCTGATGGGGTCGCACCCGGGGTGACAGTGCACGCACACTGGAATATTGCCGACTCCCGAATTCTCGACTGACATGGAAGGACGACCAGCAATGACGATGATGAGCGGGGGCGAAGCCCTCGTCGCGGCACTTGCAGAGCATGGGGTCGACACGATCTTCGGGATACCGGGAACCCACAATCTCTCTGTCTACGCCGCGATGCAACGACATGGCATGCGACACGTATCGACCCGCCACGAGCAGGGTGCCGGCTACGGTGCCGACGGGTATGCGCGGTCCTCGGGTCGCCCCGGAGTCTGTGTCACGACCACCGGCCCCGCGATCCTCAATGCGGCGGCTGCAGCGGCTCAGGCGTATTCCGACTCGGTGCCGGTCCTGTTCGTCTCGCCGGGTATGCCTTTGCGCCATCCCGGTCGTGGCAATGGGTTGCTGCACGAGATCAAGAACCAAAGCGGCGCGATGGCCGCCATCCTCGGTGAGAGCCACCGGGTCACCACAGTCGAGGAGATCCCACTGGCGGTGGCTCAGTGCTGGGCGACGATGACCTCGGGCCGACCCCGGCCGGTCCATCTCGAGATCCCACTGGACTTGCTCGAGGAGAGCGCCGTCGTGACCTTGGTGGCGCCGGTGCCTATTGCGAGAGCAACAGCTGACCGGTCGGCCCTTGCCGCAGCCCTGGAGCTGCTATCGGCTGCGGAGCAACCGGTCGTCGTCGTCGGTGGTGGCGCGCGTGACGCGGGCCCAGCCCTCCTCGGCCTTGCCGAGGCGCTCGGGGCCCCCATGGTGTCCACCGCCAACGGGAAGGGCATCGTCCCGGAGGACCATGCCCTCTTCGTGGGCGCCGGCCTGCAGCACCCCTGCGTCCTCGATCTCATCGACGGCAGCGACCTGGTGTTTGCGGTGGGGACCGAGCTCGCCCCGTCCGACTGGTGGATCGGTCTGCCCGACCTCGGGGATCGACTTGTTCGCATCGACGTCGACCCGATCGCAGTGGTGACCAACGCCGTGCCACGTGTCTCTCTCGTTGGTGATGCACGGAAGACGCTCGAGGCGCTCCTGTCTGCGGATCTTCGCGTGGCCTCGGGTGAGTCCGGGTGTGTCCGAGCGCGGAAGGCTCGTGAGAGTCACCAGCAGGCGGCGCGCGAAGAAGGAGCGCCGTGGGTCGAGATCGTGTCGGCGATCAGCGCGGCGCTGCCTCGCGATGCGATCATCGCTGCGGACAGTGCGATGGTTTGCTACTACGGTGCGCTCTCCAACCTGCCTCTGCACCGGCCGGGGGCCTTCCTGTACCCGACGGGTGTCGGCACGCTGGGTTTCGGTCTTCCGGCCGGGATCGGGGCCAAGGTTGCCAACCCGGACGCGCCGGTCCTGGTCCTCCAGGGCGACGGAGGCACCATGTTCACGCTCGCTGAGCTCGCCTCCGCCGCAGAGCTGGGCATCGCGCTGCCGGTAGTCGTCGTCGACAACGGGGGTTACGGTGAGATCCGTAATGAAATGGCAGACCGGGACGATCCCGTCCACGCAGTCGCTCTCGGCCATCCGGACTTCCCTGCACTTGCCCGGGCCCTCGGTTGCCGTGGGGTCCACGTGGAGACCGATGACGAACTCACCGCCGCGGTGAAGTCGGCGCTTGAGGCGGACCGACCCACGCTCATCCACGTGACGGAGCAGAGCCGTGCTTCAGAGGACATGGGGTGAGCCGTCCCCTCGCCGTCTACACCGACATCGTCGACACCGACCCAGGGCCGGGTATCGCCATGCTCCGAGACGCCGGATTCGAGGTTCGTGTCTCCGAGAGTGCCAGACCTGCCGACCTGGTGGCGGCCGCTCGCGATGCGGATGCGCTGCTACTCGGGTACGCCGGGGTCGACCGTGCGCTGTTGGGAGAACTTCGGTCGCTCCGCCTCGTCGCGACCCAGTCCGTTGGCTACGAGATGGTCGACGTGGATGCCTGCCGTGAGCGGGGGATCTGGGTGACCAACGTTCCTGACGCCGCGACCGAGGAAGTGGCGACCCACGCGTTGGCGATGACACTGGCGCTGTTGCGTGGTCTGCCGCTCCTGGCCCGTGACGTCCGCTCGGGCCGCTGGGACGGGACCCTGCATGAGCTGCGTCGACCATCGGAGGTGACCGTCGGTGTGGTCGGTCTGGGCAGGATCGGGCGCCGCTACGTGGAGTATGTGCGACCCATCGTTGGCCGAGTCGTCGGGTACGACCCATTTGTGCGCGCGATGGATGGGGTGCAGTGGCTGGACCTCGACGAAGTGATGCGGGTCAGCGACGTCGTGAGCCTGCACCTGCCCCTGTCAGAGGAGACTCGCGCTCTCATCGACGACCGGCGACTGGGCCTGCTGCGCCGTGGAGCGATGATCATCAACGTCGCACGCGCCGGGTTGATCGATCATGACGCGCTCCTGGACCGGCTGGACGCCGGACACATCTCCGGTGCCGCCCTCGACGTCCTGCCCGAGGAGCCCCCACGCCCCGACGACAGATTGGTCCACCACCCGTCAGTGTTGGTGACTCCACACTCTGCCTACCTGTCCGCTGCGAGCAGCCGCGACTACGTGGTGCAGCAGGCGCGTAATGTCGTCGAGTGGTATCGGCGGGGGTCCCCGGAATCCCCGGTGGTCCAGGGCGTTCCGAGGGCGGCTGCGCTGGAGGCGGGTTCGGCCACCCGGGAGTCGTTGTCCAGGTCTGAGCATGCGAGCCCTTGATCGAGGCAGTCAAGCAAGAGAGAGCGAGGGTCCATGTCCCGTCCCAGTGTCGAGGCCGAGCGTCGAGAGCAGATCCTCCGTGCGGTCTGTGAGGTGGTCAGCGAGAAGGGCTACAAGTCGCTGCGCGTCGCTGACGTCGCGAAGCGGGCGAAGATCAGCAGCGGGTCGGTCCATTACTACTTCGAGACCAAGGACGACTTGCTCCAAGCGGCGTTCGAGTGGAACTTCGCTCACTCGCTGGAGCGACGCGCGTCGATCCTGGGGAGTGGTGCCAACGCGCTGGATCGCCTTCGCCTCTACGTCGACTCCTTCCTGCCGAATGAAAAGGAAACCACGGCGTCATGGCACGTCTGGGCCGAGTTGTGGGTCGCGGCCCTGCACGACCCCGTCCTGAGGGAGCTCAACGAGCGGGTCTACGGGGAGTGGCGCGCGATGATCGTCGAGATCATCCGAATCGGACAAGCCGAAGGGGTCATCGTGGAGGGTGATCCGGTGCTCCTCGCGAACGCCTTGATCAGCACCATCGATGGGTTGGCCATCCAGGTGCTGCTCCGTTCCAAGCACGTGACGAGTGGGCGAGTCCGGGAGACTTGCGGGTATCTCATCGACGGCATGACAGTCGAGGTTAAAGGCCTAAACAGCGCCTGAGCATCCACCCGGGTCCTGCGAGAAGTTCGGTCTCGACCCTTGACAGTCGTTCAACAGCAAGTCAACCTTAGTCCATACATAACTGACGCATCAGTCAATCTACTCAAGGAGTCCCTGTGTCCCGTGACATCACCGATGGCATCGACCTGAGCGACGAGCAACGCGAATTCGTCGCCCTCGCCAAGGAGTTCGCGGCGAAGGAGATCCGTCCGCGTGCTCGTGCGGTGGACGAGGCCGACACGGAGGCCCCGATGGATCTGTGGGCCAAGGCCGCCGAGGTCGGTCTCGCGTCGTACATGCTTCCCGCCGAGTACGGCGGCGGCGGGATCACCGACGTCGTGACCCAGTGCCTGGTCCAGCAGGAACTGTGTTACGGGGACATCGGCATCGCCAACTTCCTCACCTCTAGCTCGTTCTTCGCGGACCCGATCCTCGCGCTCGGCTCGGAGGCGCAGAAGGCAAAGTGGATCACGCCGCTGTGCGGGTCCACTCCTCCGATCACCAGCGTGGCCGTGACTGAGCCGGGTGTCGGCTCGGACGCCGCGAGTCTGCAGACCCGCGCGGTGCGCGACGGGGACGAGTACGTGCTCAACGGGCAGAAGACGTGGATTTCGAACGCCCCCATGTCCAAGTTCTTCGTCGTCTTCGCCACGGTGGACCCGACGTTGCGCTCGCGCGGCATTACGGCCTTCCTCGTCGAGCGTGAGCGCGACGGCGTTGCGGTCGGTGCCCCGATGAAGAAGTACGGCCAGCGTGGCACCGTCAACGCCGAGGTCTTCCTTCAGGACGTGCGGGTGCCGGTCGAGAACCGGCTGGGCGAGGAAGGGAAGGGCTTCTACGGCCTGATGCACACCTTCGACACGTCCCGCATCATCATCGGCGCGGCCGCGACCGGGCTGTCCCGGGCCATCCTCGACGCGACCGTCCAGTACGCCCACGAGCGCACCCAGTTCGGCAAGCCGATCATCGAGCACCAGGCGGTGGCCTTCCGGCTGGCCGACATGGCCGCCAAGACCGATGTCTCGCACCTGGTCACGATGCGCGCCGCGCGACTCTACGACGCGGGCAAGCCTTCGACGGCAGCGTCGGCGATCGCCAAGCTGACTGCTTCCGAGAACACGACCTGGGTCGCCAACGCCGGCCTGATGACGCATGGCGGTTGGGGCTACTCACGCGAATTCCTCGTCGAGAAGTGGTTGCGCGACGCGAAACTTGAAGAGATCGAGGAAGGCACCTCGGACATCCAGCGCCTGATCATCTCTCGTTCCCTGATGGGCGGACGCGCGTGAGCCTGTCTGTCTTCAGCGACCCCTCCTCTGTCGCCGTCGTCGGAGCCTCGGCCGACCCGTCCAAGTGGGGCTATTGGATCGCACGAGGGGCGTTGCGGGGGTCGCACCGACGTGCGGTGCACCTCGTGAACGCCAGGGGGGCGGTCATCGACGGCGTCCGCTCGGTGGCCTCCCTGAGCGAGATCGGCACTGCTCCAGAGCTTGTCGTGCTGGCCGCCCCAGCCAAGTCGATCCCGGCGATCATCGATGAGGCCCTCGCCCTCGGAACGAAGGGCTTCCTCGGCATCACCGCGCACATCGACGTAGCCCACGACGAGCCGGGTCTTGAGGTCCGACTTGGGGAGCGGATCCGGGCCGCTGGGGCGCGCATCATCGGCCCGAACTGCCTTGGCCTCTATGACGCCGAATCCGAACTCGAGCTTGCCTGGGGCACCTTCGTGCCGGGCAACATCGCCATCGTGTCGCAGTCCGGTCAACTCGGGCTCGAGCTCGCGGGGCTCGCATCCCAGGCCGGACTAGGGCTCTCCCGCTTCATCTCGATCGGCAACCACATCGACGTCACGGCCAAGGACCTGCTTGAGGACCTGATCTCCCACGAGTCCACCCGCGCGGTCGTGCTCTACCTCGAGAGTTTCGATGACGGACGCGATCTCGTCGAGGTGATGGCCCGGCTGCGGGCTGCGGGCAAGGAGGTCATCGTCCTCACGGTGGGCGCGAGCGATGCGAGTCGCGCGGCTGCCCGGTCCCACACCGGCGCGCTCACCGCCGCCACTGACGTCGTTGCCGCGGCCTGCCGGGCAGCGGGCGCGGTGCTGGTCGAGACCCCCGCTCAGGCGATCGACCTGACGCACCTGCTGCTGGGCAGCCCCTTGCCCCACGGAGGTCGAGTCGCCATCGTGAGCGACAGCGGTGGGCAGGGGGCCCTCGCAGCGGACGCCATGGCCCGCAACGGCCTGACGGTGCCGCGACTGTCGCCCGCCACGATCACCGCTGTGGCGGATCTCCTCCCGATGGGCGCCGGGGCCGCCAACCCGATCGACCTGGCCGGCGCGGGCGAACAGGACCTGGACACCTACTCGCACCTGGTCGAGATCCTCGTCGCCAGCGGGGAGGTCGACTCGGTCGTCCTGTCCGGCTACTTCGGCTGTTACGGGTCGGACACCCCGACGCTCATCGATCGGGAGCTCGAGGTGGTGGCCTCCTTGGCCAGTTCCGTCTCGGCACACGGTCGGCCGGTCATCGTGCACAGCATGAGCCAGGGCTCGGAGGCGATCAGCAAACTGAGGGCGCGAAAAGTCCCCGCCCTGTTCACCATCGACTCCGTGGCCCGCTCGCTGAGCCTTGCCGTGGCGCTCAACGAATCGACCGGAGCCGGCGTCGGGGAGAAGCTCGAACTTCCCGAGGGGCCCGCCGACGAGGTCGGTGAGACGCAGCCCTATCTCGCTGGCCGGGATCGGCTCGCTGCGGCCGGACTGACCTACCCGACGGCGATGCCCGTGCACACCGCGGCGGAGGCTCGCACCGCGGCAGAGGAGATGAGCAGCCCCTTCGTCCTCAAGGCGGGCTGGTTGGAGCACAAGACAGAGGTCGGGGGCGTGGCCGTCGGCCTGCGTGATCCGGGATCCGTCGAGGCCGCCATGTCCGACATGGTCAGCCGGCTCGGAGACGGGGAGTACGTCCTGGAAGAGATGGACGTCCGCTCCGGCGTCGTCGAACTCATCGTGGGTGCCCGACGCGACAGTGCCTTCGGACCGGTGGTCCTGGTCGGCTTGGGCGGGATCCAGGCCGAGCTCTACCGGGACGTCGCCCTCGCTCTCGCGCCGGTCGACCAGGACGAGGCTGTTCGCCTCATCGAGTCCTTGGCGGGCCTACCCCTGCTGACCGGCTTCCGCGGCCGGCCGGCCGTGGACCTGCAGAGCGCGGCGGCGGCGGTGGTCGTGCTCTCGCAGTTCATCGCGCAGCACCCAGACATCGTCGAGTGCGAGGTCAACCCGCTGCGGGTGGGCCCCGACGGCGCCGTTGCCGTCGACGCACTCGTCGTCTCCTCGACCACCCACCCCGCAGTCCCGCATCCCAGCAACCTCATGAAGGAAGTCGCAAAATGATCGAGAAGTCACCCAGTGCCGAGTTCGCCGGACAGGTCGCCGTCGTCACCGGAGGTGGGTCCGGCATCGGGCGCGCCATCGCCGTCCGCTACGCCGCCGGGGGCGGTGACGTCGTCGTCCTCGGCCGTCGCCAGGAGCCGTTGGAGGAGACCGCCCGGATGATCGAGTCGTTCGGGGTCCAGGCAGGCATCGCCAGTTGTGACGTGCGCGACGCCGCTGCCCTGACTGCGGCCATCGACGGAGTCGTCGCCGATCACGGGCGCATCGATGCCATGGTCAACAACGCGGCCGGCAACTTCATCTGCCCGGCGGAGGACCTCTCCCCGGGTGGCTGGCGCGCCGTCGTGGACATCGTGCTCAACGGCACCTTCTACGGAACCAGCGCCGCGGGCCGCCACATGCTCCAAGCTGGCCGTGGCTCGATCCTCAACGTCATCGCCAGCTACGCCTGGCACGGCCACCCAGGCACGGTGCACAGTGCGGCGGCCAAGGGCGGCGTGCTGGCCATGACCCGGACCCTCGCCTCCGAATGGGGCGCGCGTGGTGTCCGGGTCAACTGCGTCTCTCCCGGCCCCACCGAGACAGAGGGTGCCGGTGCGGCACTGTGGCCCACTGACGAGGACCGGCGCAGGGTGCTCGCCAGCGTGCCGGCGGCCCGGTTCACCACGCCGGAGGAAGTCGCCGAGTCAGCGACCTTCCTGCTCGACCCCAAGCGTGCCGGCTACATCACCGGAGACGTCCTTTCCGTCGACGGCGGCCAGTGGCTCGGCAAGGCCATCTACGCAGACTCCTCGGCCCGGTCATGACCGAGGGCCTCCGGCAGGCGTCCCCGACAGGCGGCGACGCCGTCGTCCGCCAGATGGCGCCCGACTGGACCCGATCCGCCGTCTACATCGGGGGTGAGTGGCGCGAACCCATCGGGTCGGCCACCGTTGAGGTCGAGAACCCTGCGACCGAGATGATCATCGGGACCGCCGCAAACGCTGGGACCGCGGACGTCGAGTCCGCGGTGACGGCAGCTGCGGGCGCCTTCTCCAGCTGGTCGCGGCTGCCGGTGCAGGCCCGGGTCGAGGCAATTGAGCAGGTGTACGCCGGACTCGTGCAGCGGCGCGATGCCCTCGTCGCCACCACGGTCGCCGAACTCGGGGCCCCCGTCACGGTTGCGCGCGAGGCCCACATCGACACCGGCCTGGCTGTGCTGCGCGGCTACCTGGACGCCGCCCTCGAGATCCCGTGGCGAGAGCAGATCGGCAACTCC
>CAJDUR010000077.1_pt1 | contig 13439 bp, 12 predicted proteins | sample 7391191 | NCBI WGS metagenome assembly CAJDUR01 (sample SAMEA7055688, study PRJEB34461) | soil metagenome | biome: terrestrial ecosystem; feature: Peninsula; material: soil | place: Antarctica | collected 2016 | reverse complement strand
GCCCAGCAGTTCGACACTCCCGATCCACCGGCAGGGCGCTACGTGCGTGACGAGCGCGGCGAGTTGACCGGCTGGCTCGAGGAGTCCCCGGCGGTCGGCGCCTTCAACGTGGGATTCCCCATGGTGACCGGAGACGCACTCGTGGGCCGGATCCGGGGCCTGCGACCCGGCTTCGGTGACGACCTGTTCCGCGTCGATGGCATCAAGGCCTGGTCCGACGGATCGAACCAGGCTGCGACCGGGTATCAGCGAGAGCCCTATCTCGGGACCGATTCACGGGGAGCGCTGAACTACTCCCCCGAGGAACTCGCCGACATCGGAGGACCCGACCAAGGTTGCCCCGACCTCCATCGCGGGCATCACGGTGTCACAGACCCGCCTCGCCGGCCGGGTCCGGTTCTCCGGCTGAGGACGGGCGATCCTCGACCGGACGCGCTGGACGCGGCGGGGACGGATCAGAAGCCGAGGCGCTGGAGCTGTTTGGGATCGCGCTGCCAGTCCTTGGCGATCTTGACGTGCAGGTCGAGATAGATCCGCTGTCCGAGCAGGGCCTCGATCGACTTGCGGGAGGTGGTGCCGACCTCGCGCAGTCGGGACCCACCACGGCCGATGATGATCGCCTTCTGGCTCGACCGCTCGACGAAGACGTTGACCCGGATGTCGAGCAACGGGTTGTCTGCGGGGCGGCCCTCACGGGGCACCATCTCCTCGACGACGACTGCCAGAGAGTGGGGCAACTCGTCTCGGACCCCCTCGAGTGCCGCCTCCCGGATGAGCTCGGCGATCATCACGATCTCGGGCTCGTCGGTGAGGACCCCGTCGGGGTACAGCTGTGGTGAGAGGGGCAGGTAGGACGCGAGCACGTCGAAGACGACGTCGACCTGCTCCCCCGAGACGGCGGAGCACGGGACGATGGCATCCCAGTCGCCCAGCCGGTCGATGGCCATCAGGTGCTCGGCCAGCCGGTCACGGTCGACGGTGTCGGCCTTGGTCGCGATGGCCACGACCGGACGTCGCCGCACACTCCGCAGGTCGGCCAGGTCCTTGGCGATGAAGGTGTCACCGGGTCCGATCCGCTGGTCGGCAGGCAGGCAGAAGCCGATGACATCGACCTGCAGCAGCGTCTCGCGGACGAGGTCGTTGAGCCGCTGGCCGAGCAGCGTCCGCGGCTTGTGCAGGCCGGGGGTGTCGACGAGGATCAGTTGCGCCGTGTCGGTCGTCGCCACCCCGCGGATCGTGTGCCGGGTGGTCTGGGGTTTGGAGCTCGTGATCGCGACCTTCTGTCCGACCAGGGCGTTGGTCAAGGTCGACTTGCCGGCATTGGGCCGCCCTATGAGGCAGGCGAATCCGGCACGATAGGTGCCTGCGTCCGCCTTCCCTTCGCTGCTTCGGTCAGTGCCCATGGGCTTGCTCCCTCATGTGGTCGGTGTCGCTAGTGTCCCCTGTTCCTGCTCGTCGGACCGTCACGGAGGCTACCCGGTGCCGGCGACCAGCCATTCGCTCGGCGGTCAACTCCAGACCAGCCACCACGACGGTCGAGCCGACGATCGGCACGCGGCCGATCGCCTTCGTCAGCAATCCACCGACCGTGTCGACGTCATCCTCGTCGATGTTGACGTCAAAGAGTTCCGCGAGGTCATCGATGTCCATCGAGGCCGGCACCCGGATTCCGCCACCGCCCAGCTCCTCGACACCAGGTGACTCCCGGTCGTGCTCGTCCGCGATCTCCCCGACGATCTCCTCGAGGATGTCCTCGATCGTGACCAGTCCAGCCGTGCCGCCGTACTCGTCGACGACGATGGCGAAGTGGCTCTGCTCCTGTTGCATCTCGCGCAGCAGGTCATCCACCGGTTTGCTCTCGGGGACGAAGTGCATCGGCCGCATCACCTCGACGGCGAGGCGTTTGCTGTCCTCGGGCGCAGCGGCCAGCCGACGTGCCACGTCCTTGAAGTAGAGCAACCCACGGACGTCGTCGCTGTCCTCGCCGATGATGGGGATCCGGGAGAACCCGGACCGCAGGAACAGTGACAGGGCGCTGCGCAGCGTGGTCTCGTGGTCGAGGACGACCATGTCGGTCCGCGGCACCATCACCTCCCGTGCCACCGTGTCACCGAGCTCGAAGACGGAGTGGATCATCTCTCGCTCGTCGTCCTCGATGACCTCGGACTCGCCTGCGATGTCGAGCAGGTCACGCAGCTCCGACTCGGTCTGGAAGGGGCCCTCGCGGTAGCCCTCCCCGGGGGTCACGGCATTGCCGAGCACCACGAGGAGTTTGGCGACGGGACCCAGGACGGTGCGCAGCCCCACGGCGAACGGGGCCGCCCAGAGTGCCACCGTCTCGAAGTGCTGGCGACCCAGGGTGCGCGGGGAGACACCGACGATGACGAACGAGACGATCGCCATGATGGCGATGCTGAGGAAAAGGGCCTGGACCAGGTTGCCGACGAGGACCTCGACCGCCAGCGTGAGCAGGACCGCGGTCGTCGCCTCGGCCACGACGCGCAAGAAGGCGATGACGGCCAGGTAGGCCGGGCTGTCGGCAACGACGGTCAGGAGCGACTTCGCCCCGGACCTCCCCTCGTCGTAGAGCTCCTGGGCCCGCACGCGGGACATGCGGAAGAGCGCCGCGTCCGACGCCGAGAGCAGGAACGCGAAAATGATGCTGATGGTCGCGGGGACGACAAGTTGCGGGAGCATCGTGCTCAGGAGGTCGGCCGGTTACGAGTGGCGAGGAAGGTCAGCAGCAGCTGACGCTGCAACTCGAACATCTCCCGCTCCTCGGCCGCCTCCGCGTGGTCGTAGCCGAGCAGGTGAAGCAGGCCGTGGGTGGTCAGCAGCAGCATCTCCTCCATCGGTGCATGGCCTGCTTCGGCCGCCTGCCGAGTCGCGACGCTCGGGCACAGGACGATGTCCCCGAGCGTGCCGACGGCCGCCTCCTGCCCCTCCTTGCCCGGCCGCAGTTCGTCCATCGGGAAGCTCATGACGTCGGTCGGCCCGGGCAGGTCCATCCACTGGACGTGCAGCACCTCCATGGTCGCTTCGTCGACGAGCTTGATGCAGAGGTCGGCCTGCGGGTGCACCCGCATCCGCTCCATGACGTACTGCGCGCAGGAGAGCAGCTCGAGCTCGTCGACCTCGTGGTCGGTCTCGTTGATGACGTCGATGCTCATGCGCGATTCTCCCGGCCGGCGCCGTCATCCGTATGCCGCTGGGCGCCCTTCCGAGCAGAGGCCGCCCGAGCGCGGGCGTCCTTCGAGGCGCGTCGGGCCTGCTTCTCGGTGCGTGCGTCATCCCGCTCGTAGGCGTCGACGATGGAGCTGACGAGACGGTGGCGCACGACATCCTGTGAGGTGAGCTCGGTGAAGTGGATGTCCTCGACGTCGGCGAGGATGTCCCGCACGATCTTCAGGCCCGACCTGGTCCCCCCGGGCAGATCGATCTGGGTGATGTCCCCGGTGACGACCATCTTGGAGCCGAAGCCCAGGCGGGTGAGGAACATCTTCATCTGTTCGCTCGAGGTGTTCTGCGCCTCATCGAGGATGATGAACGCATCGTTGAGCGACCGACCGCGCATGTACGCCAAGGGCGCCACCTCGATCGTTCCGGCGGCCATCAACCGAGGGATCGTCTCGGGCGAGACCATGTCGTGCAGCGCGTCATAGAGCGGGCGGAGGTAGGGATCGATCTTGTCGTTGAGCGTGCCGGGCAGGAAGCCGAGCCGCTCCCCCGCCTCGACGGCGGGGCGGGTCAGGATGATTCGGTTGACCTGCTTGGCCTGCAGCGCTGCGACGGCCTTGGCCATCGCGAGGTAGGTCTTGCCCGTCCCTGCTGGACCGATGCCGAACACGATGGTGTGCTGGTCGATCGCGTCGACGTAGCGTTTCTGGTTCAGGGTCTTGGGCCGGATCGTCCGGCCTCGGCTGCTGACGATGTTCATCGTCAGCACGTCCGCCGGACGTTCCGCGGACTGGCTGCGCAGCATCGAGATGGACCGCTCGACCGCGTCGCGGTTGAGCGACTGGCCCGTCTCCACGATGGTCAGCAACTCGTCCACGAGGCCGTCGATGATCTCCAGCTCCGCCCGGGGCCCGGTGAACGTCATCTCGTTGCCCCGCACGTGTGCCTCGACCAGGGGGAACTGGCGCTCCATCGTCCGGAGCAGCTCATCGCGTGGACCGAGGACGGAGACCATTCCTATCGCTGGGGGGATCTCCCGATAGAGCACGGGCGCTGCCGAGGCGTGGTGACTGGAGGACGGGCGGCTGCCGTCGAGGCCGTCAGGAGCGTCAAGGCCGTCAAGAGCGTGGAGGGCGTCACCGGCGGGGTTGGGCACAGGGGCGCGGTCAGGGGCGCCGGCATCAGCATCTTTCATCGTGTCCTCAAGTCTACGGTCACCAGTGCCGTGGCCCGGTCACCCGGCCTCCTGCGCGGTGCTCACCCTCATCCGCGGGCTGGGCCAGAGGGCCGGTTCGCACGCTTCACCCCGCGGACGGGCGGCTCCGTGAGGGGGTCCTCGGGCCAGGCATGCTTCGGGTAGCGGCCCCGCAACTCGGCTCGGGCCTGCGGGTAGCCCTGGCGCCAGAACGATCGCAGGTCGGTCGTCACGGCCGCGGTCCGCCGGGCTGGTGACAGCAGGTGCAGCACGACGGGGACGCGGCCGTCGGCGACCCTCGGGGTGTCCTGCCACCCGAAGCACTCCTGGATCCGCACCGCGAGGACGGGGGCGTCTCCGCTGTAGTCGAGGCGAACCTCAGACCCGCTCGGGACGGTGATCCGCTCCGGGGCGAGCAGGTCGAAGCGAGCCGCGGCCGGCCAGGGCAGCAGCCGACGCACGGCGGCCACGACATCGAGCCTGCGCAGGTCACGGGTGCCGCGGACGCGGGCCAGGTCCGGTCCGAGCCAGTGCTCCAGCCCGGCCAGCAGGGCGTCGTCCGAGACGTCTGGCCACGGGCTGGACAGGGCTCGGTGCAACAGCGCCATCCGGCGGCGCAGCGTCACCGCGGCGGTGCTCCAGGGCAGCAGATCGAGGCCGTCGCGGGCCAGCGCATCGTGCAGGGCGGCGATGACCAGGTGCGCGGACGGGTTCGTGATCGGCGTCGAGGTCAACTCGATCGCACCGAGGCGAGCGCTGCGGCGCGCCACCAGCCCGTCCCCACGCCACGTGACGCTCTCGTCCTCGTGCCACAGGGCGGGCGCCGCCTCGAGGGCCAGGTCTTCGTCGAGGGGGGCCGCCGATCGGATGGTGGCGTCGCTGCGCCCCACGGACCGGTCGGCGTCAGCGACGGCGAGCCAGGACTGCGAGCCGAGCGCGGCCTGACCGGGCGGCAGCGCCGCGCCCGTCCCGCCGGCCATGAGGTAGGTCCGTCCCCCCGGACGTCGGCGGGCGATCCGGTCCGGGTGCGCCAGGGCCACGACGAGCCCGACGGCCAGGTCATCGCCCAGGTGGTCGCTCAGGGAGGAGCCGGGCTCCGCCGGTCGGGGCTCGGGGTGGCCCTCGGCCCGCCGGGATCCGCCACCCTGATGCTGGCCATCAGGCCTGACCCCGGCACCGCCGGCCGAGCGACCGCTGCGGAGATTCGCTTCGAAGCGGCGCACCGCCGTCCGCCAGGCGGCGGTGGCCGCGCCCCGGTCCGGACCGCCCCGGCGCAGCTCACGCAGCCCGGCGACCAGGTCACCCCCGGGGACCCGGAGGTCCTCCGAGAGGAGTGCGACCACCTCGGCGGCCCGTCTCACTCCCACCAGGGGCGCCCCGTCGAGGAGTGCCCTGGCCAGTCGCGGATCGGCGGCGACCGCTGCGATGTCACGACCTCGAGGGGTGATGGTGCCTGTCTCGGTGACTGCTCCGAGGCCCACGAGGGTGGCTCGGGCCGTCGCCATCGCTGCCTCCGGCGGCGGATCGAGCAGGGCCAGGCCGGCACCATCGGGACTTCCCCACTGGGCCAGCTCCAGGGCAAAGGAAGTCAGGTCAGCCGTGGCGATCTCCGGCTCCGGCTGGGCGGGCAGGTGCAGGTGCTCACCGCTCGACCAGCACCGATAGACCGCCCCAGGAGCCTCGCGGCCTGCTCGGCCTGCCCGTTGCTCAGCGGCAGCACGGCTCACGCTGACGGTCACCAGTCCCGCCAGACCCCGTCGATGATCGGCGCGTGGTTGCCGGGCCAGTCCCGCGTCGACGACGACCCGCACGCCGGGCACCGTCAGGGAGGACTCCGCCACAGCCGTCGAGATGACCACGCGCCGCCGCGGCCCTGCCGTGAGAGCCAGGTCCTGCTCTCGGTGCGACAGCCTTCCGTGCAAGGCACGGATGTCCGCCCCGCTGGCGCCGGCCAGGCGACGGCTGAGCGCGTCGATCTCGGAGACCCCTGGGACGAAGACGAGCAGGTCCCCATCTCGCTCTGTCAACGCTCGGCGAACGATGGCAGCGACGTGATCGAGGAAGCGGGGATCGACGCCCCGTGGGTCAAAGCGCGAGACCCGCGGCGGTGGCGGGCACCAGATCTCGTCCACGTGGTGCAGGGGGCTCTCGACGACGATGACCGGCGCGGCTGCGACTGGTTGGTCCAACCCGTCGCCAGCCCCAGCACCAGCCCTAGCACCCGGTCCAGCACCAGCCGCGGCCAGAACCGCTGCGGTCCGGTCCGCCTCGACGGTGGCCGACATGGCGACGAGGACCAGGTCCTCGCGCAGGTTCGCTCGCACATCGGTGAGCAGCGCCAGGGCGAGGTCGCCATCGAGCTGGCGCTCGTGCACCTCGTCCAGGACGACCGCGCTGACGCCGGGCAGGTCCGGGTCGCGGTGCAGGCGCCGAAGCAGGACCCCGGTCGTGACCATCTCGATCCGGGTGGCGGCACTGACGCGCCGGTCGCCGCGCACGGCATACCCCACGGTCTGTCCGACGGGTTCACCGATCAGCCAGGCGAGCCTGCTAGCCGCGGCCCGCGCCGCCAGCCGTCGGGGTTGGGTGACGATCACCCGCCCCGGCGCGATCCCCCCATCACGCCGGTCGATGATGTCGACCAGGGCGGGCGGGACGAGGGTGGTCTTGCCGGTTCCGGGTGGAGCCTGCACGACCGCCAGCCCACGCGCCAGCACCGCCTCCTCGAGCGCAGCCAGGCCGCTGCGCACCGGCAGGTCCGGCGGGTGCGCCAGCAAGGCGCGGATCGGGTCGCTGATCACGGGTGGCGTCTAGGTCGCTTCCGGCCAGGGCCGCTCAGCGCTCGGTGAAGACCTTGCCGCCCAGGATGTGGCCGTGCACGTGGAAGATGGTCTGGCCGCCGTCTCTGCCGGTGTTGAACACGAGGCGGTGGTTCTCGGCCACCCCTTCCTGCTGCGCCACCCGCGCAATGAGCGCGAAGGTGTCGGCAAGGTCCGCGCTCGAGGCGGCAGCGAGCGCCCCGATGTTGGGTTCGTGACGCTTGGGCACGATGAGGATGTGCACCGGTGCGGCGGGATTGATGTCCCGGAAGGCGATCGTGTGCTCGCTCTCGGCGACGAGCTCGGTGGGGATCTCACCGGAGACGATCCGGCAGAAGAGGCAGTCGTCCGTTGTCATGCCGCCACCCTAGGCACGTCAACCAAATCCTGCACCTACGCGTCCATGGGTCGTGAGAGCGTTGGGCATGACCGCACGCGCGCGCAGCTCAACGGGTGGTTCCGGCGACGACGGACCGACGCGCGACACTGCCCGCGAGCTGCCCTCTGATCCCGACGAGGCCATCGGTGTGCTCTATGCCGGGCACTGGCACCGGCTGGTCCGGTTGGCCTGGCTGCTGCTGCGCGACCAGCTGGCCGCCGAGGACGCAGTCCAGGACGCCTACGTCGCCACCCACCGCAACTGGGCCTCGATCCGGGACACGGGCCGCGCGGTCGGTTATCTCCAGACGGCGGTGGTCAACGCGTGCCGGTCGGCCCAACGGCACAACATCGTCGTCGATCGGCAGAACGCTCGCGACGCCGGTGCCGCCGACGTGCCCGGGCGCGCCAGCGTGGACAGCGCCGAGACGCAGGCGCTCAGCGTCACTGAGCGCGACTCGATGATCGAGTCCCTGCGCACCCTGCCGCCCCGCCAGCGCGAGGTCCTCGTCCTGCGCTACTACGCCGACCTGTCGGAGGCCCAGATCGCCCACACGCTCGACATCTCGCCCGGGTCGGTCAAGGCCCACGCCCATCGCGGGCTCACCTCCCTCCGAAAGACCATGGAGCAGTCATGAACACCGACGACACCGGCTCAGGCCGCACCCCCGACGACGAGCCCGTCGTCATCGGCGCGGGCTTGCGCGACGTCGAGGACCGGCTGCGCACGTCCCTGCGAGCAGACGCTGACTCGATCCAGCCCACTGACCGGCTGAGCGCCATCCTCGGCGCGGCTCACGACGGGGTGGGTCTCACCTCCGACGAGGCTCCGCACCGCCGACGCTGGCTGATGCCCGCCGCGGCCGCCGCTGCGGCCGCCGTCGTGGGCGGAACCCTGTGGCTCTCAGGTGGTCCGTCGGGTGCTCCCGTCCCGCCCGCCAGCACCGCGTCGACCAGTTCCAGGGTGAGCCAGCCACCGAGCTCGGTGCCCACCTCTCTGCCCACTTCCGGGGCCTCCTCCGGGGCCTCCTCCGGGCTCTCCTCCGGGCCTATGAGCACCGGACCCGTGACCGGCAGCACGTCGCCGGCCCCGACCACTCCACCCCCGGTGGCGGTGACCGTGCCCACGTCGGTTCCTGTCTACTACGTCGGGCCCCGCGTGCCTGGCGGGACGGACCTGGCGCTGTTCCGCGAGTTCGTGCTGGCCCCTGTCGCGACGCCCGTCACCGGCGAAGGCAGGGCGCTCGCCGCTCTCCGACTGGCCACGTCCGCAGCTCCGGGGGACTCAGGCTACGAAGCCTGGTGGACCGGCGTCGACGTTCCCTCCGTGTCGGTAACCGCCTCGCGCATCACCGTCACCTTGTCCACCGGCCTCACCGGGCTCAGCGCGGAGCAGAGCAAGTTGGCGCTGCAGCAACTGGTTTGGACCGCACAGGGGGCCGTGGGCGAGGGGCTCCTGCCGGTGAGCTTCACCCTCGCTGACGGCAGCACCGACATCGCGCCCGGGCTCCCGGCGTCGGCCAGCTACACGCAACCGACGGGCCAGGCCGCGTTCAGTGAGATCTCGATGATCTGGATCAGCGGGCCGGCTCGCGGCGTGGCGCTCAAGGCTGGCCCCGTCACCGTTTCAGGCGTGGCGTCGATCTTCGAGGCCACCGTCCAGTGGCAGGTCGTCAAGGGCGGCTCCGTCGTGGCTTCCGGCGTCGCCACCGCCTCGAAGGGCGCGCCGGCCCGCGGGGAGTACACCTTTGCCACGCCTGCCCTTGCTGCTGGTGACTACACGCTGCGGGTCTTTTCGACCAGCGCCAAGGATGGCTCGATCGACAACGAGGCCCGGTCCGCCTTCACCATCCGCTGATCCCTGCCCGTGGCGCAGTTACGGAGGCCACTCGACCGAGGGACCACGCCAGGCCACCCGTGGCGCAGTTACGGAGGCCACTCGACCCGAAACACCACCGACCCCACTCGCTTCATTCGAGGTATTCGGGTCGAGGTGATAGCTCGCTCTATCGGGCGAGGTATCACCTCGAATGGGATACCTCGAACGGGACGAGTGGGATACCTCAGCGCCAGCGGGAGTGCGCGTCACCGCGGCGAGCGGATCGACCGCGTCCTCGTGCAGGACCAGGGTCAGCGCGCTGCGCCTGACCCGGCCCACCAGGGAAGCGAGGGTGGCTGGTGAGGAAGTGAGCGGCATACGGGATCGCCTCGACTGCTTGGTGGCGCGGGCGACGACGGCCGTCCACTTCGCGAGCGACTTCGCGGCCCGCTCCCCCCGCCACACGACGATCGAACGCTCGGCCTGCCAGGGAACCACCTCGTCGACCCCGAGCTCGGTGGCGGCCTCGATAGCCTGCTCGTCCCGGTCGCCCTTGGCCAGGGCCTGCACCAGGACGAACCGCGGCGACGGCGACGGCTCGTCCTCGAGCGCCACGACGATCCCGGTGACCGAGGTCCGCTCGACCGTCACGGCCTCGGCGAGCACCCGCCGGCCCTGACCGTCGGCGACGAAGTACCGCTCCCCCGGTGCGATCCGCACCACGGTCGCGGCATGACGGCCCTCGTCGCCATCGAGGACGAGCAGCGACCCGACGGTCACCGCAGACAGTTCCGTCGGGTCGATGAGGAAGAGCTGGTGGGTCACCGGTGCTCCCTTTCGAAGGTCAGTCGCCCTTGAACGCGTCCCGGAGCTTGCCGAAGAGGCCCTTGTTGGGGGTGAGTCGACCCTCCGGGCGCTCCTCCCCGCGCAGCGCGGCGAACTGGCGCAGCAACTCCTCCTGCTCCTCGTTGAGGTGCGTCGGGGTCTGGACCGTCGCGTGGATGTGCAGGTCGCCGCGGCCACCGTGTCGTAGGTGCGTCACCCCGAGACCGCGCAGCGTCATGACGTCGCCGCTCTGGGTGCCGGCCCGGATGTCGAGGTCCTGCTTGCCGTCGAAGGTGCTCAGCTTGAAGCTGGTCCCGAGGGCAGCCGCCGCCATCGGCACCTCGACCGAGCAGTGCAGGTCATCGCCGCGCCGGGTGAACGTCTCGTGGTTGGCCACCCGGACCTCGACGTAGAGGTCACCGGCCGGACCGTTCCCGGGCCCGACCTCTCCCTCGCCGCTCAACTGGATCCGGGTGCCGGTGTCGACGCCGGCCGGCACCTTGAGCTTGATGCTGCGTCGGGTGCGGACCCGGCCGTCGCCCGAGCAGTCGTGGCACGGATCGGTCAGCACCGAGCCGTAGCCCTGGCAGGCCACGCAGGGCCGGGACGTCATCACCTGGCCGAGGAAGCTGCGCTGCACCTGCTGCACCTCGCCACTGCCCCGGCAGATCCCGCACGTCTGACGGCCGGTGCCCGGCTGGGCCCCGTCCCCGCCGCAGGTCGCGCAGCCGATGGCGGTGTCGAGGTTGAGCTCCTCCTCGGATCCGAAGACCGCCTTGCCGAGGTCGAGGTCCAAGCGCACCAACGCGTCCTGTCCGCGCTGCACCCGGGAGCGCGGACCGCGCTGGCCCGCCGTCGCGCCCCCTCCGAAGAAGGCGTCCATGACGTCGCTGAACGAGAAGCCCTGCCCGTCACCGAAGCTGGCACCTCCGCCCGTCGCGTAGGGATCGGCGCCGAGGTCGAACGAGCGCCGCTTCTGCGGGTCGGACAGGACGTCGTAGGCCTGCGAGAGGCGCTTGAACTCCTCCTCGGCCTCCGGGCCCCCGTTGACGTCCGGGTGCAGTTTGCGGGCAAGGCGACGATAAGCCTTCTTGATCTCTTCCGCGCTGGCGTCGTGTGCGACACCAAGGACGGCGTAGTAGTCGTTCAAGCAAGTAGTCCTGTCAGTGATCGGCGTTCAAGGTTCAGTAGAAGGTCACCCTCGTCGTGGGGTCGTCGGTGAGCCTACGACGGGCGGTTGTCGTCGAGGATCTCGGTGACGTAGCGCGCGACGGCCCGCACTGACGCCATCGTCGTGGGGTAGTCCATCCGGGTCGGCCCCAGCACCCCGAGGCTGGCGATCCGCTCCGTCCCGGATCCGTAGCCCATGGAGACGAGCGAGGTGGACTGCAGGCCCGAGACGGGATTCTCACGACCGATCCGGACGTGGACCAACTCCGGGTCGTCACCGAGTTGTCCCAGCAGACGCAGCAGGACGACGTGCTCCTCCAGTGCCTCGAGGATCGGGCCGATCGAGCGCGGGAAGTCGGCGCCGGCGCGCGCCAGGTTGGCCTGGCCGGCGAGCACGACACGCTCCTCGCGCTGCTCGACGAGGGCGTCCTCGAGCGCGGTCACGATGGCTGCCATCGGGGCCCGGTCCACCTCGTCGCTGGCCTCCGTCAGGCGCCGCAACTCGGCCGCAGCAGCCGCGAACGGCACGCCCGCCGCCACGTCGTTGAGTTGTTCACGCATCGCCATGACCAGCTGCTCGCCGTTTGGCGTCAGCAGGTCACGACCGACATCGATGACCCGCTGCTCGACCCGTCCGGTGTTGACGATGAGCACGACCATGACGTGGCTGCCACCCAGGGGAACCAACTCGATGTGTCGCACGGTGCTGCGGGTCAGCGAGGGGTACTGCACGACCGCGACCTTGCGGGTCAGCGACGCGAGCAGTCGCACGGTGCGATCGACGACGTCATCGAGGTCGACGGCACCCTCGAGGAACTGGCTGATGGCCCGGCGCTCCCCGCCGCTCAGGGGCTTGACCGCGCTCAACCGGTCGACGAAGACCCGGTAGCCGGCGTCGGTCGGAACGCGCCCGGCGGACGTGTGCGGGGCGTGGATCAGGCCCTCCTCCTCGAGGATGGCCATGTCGTTGCGCACCGTCGCGGCCGACACCCCGAGCGGGTGGCGGTCGACGAGCGCCTTGGATCCGACGGGTTCGGAGGTCTGCACATAGTCCTGGACGATGGCCCGGAGGACCAGCAGCCGGCGATCCTCGCTCATGGGTCCACCTCCCTCATCCGATGTTGGCACTCACGGTTCCCGAGTGCCAAGTCTACGTCGTCGGCACCCTGTCAGCCATTTCCCGCGTCCGTATGCCGCTCAGCCCGCACCCAGCCCCAGCCCGCGTCCCGGCGTGGCGCGCCGTCGAGGTGGCGGCCGAGCCCGACCTCGTCGTCGAACAGGTCGAGACCGGCTGGGTCGGAGCGGTGGTCCGGGTGGAGAAGGCCGGCGGCATGCACGTCGTGCACCTCGAGGACGGGCGCGGGCGGACTCGCGCCTTCCCCCTCGGCCCCGGCTACCTCATCGACGGCAAACCGGTCATTCTCACCCCGCCACGAGCCGCCGCCAACGCAGCAGTGGCGGCCGCCCGCCGGGCCGAGTCGCGCACCGCGAGTGGCTCGGTGGCCGTCCGTGACGCCCGGGCCCGCGTGGCGAGCGGCTCACGGATCTATGTCGAGGGGCGACACGACGCGGAGCTGGTCGAGAAGGTGTGGGGCGACGACCTGCGGGTCGAGGGGGTCGTCGTCGAGATGATGGATGGCGTCGACGACCTGGCCGCCATCATCGGGGAGTTCCAGCCCGGCCCGGGTCGACGCCTCGGCGTGCTCGTCGACCATCTGGTGCCCGGCACCAAGGAGGCCCGGATCGTCGAGCAGGCCCGGGCGCTGCCCGGTCTGGCGGCGCACGTCCTCGTCCTCGGCCACCCCTACGTCGACGTGTGGCAGTCGGTCCGCCCGGAGCGCCTCGGCTGGCAGCAGTGGCCGGTCATCCCGCGCGGCCAGTCGTGGAAGCACGGCATCTGCGCGGAGCTCGGGTGGCCGCACGACACCCAGGCCGACATCGCCCGCGCCTGGAAGCGGATCCTCGGCACGGTGCGCTCCTACGCCGACCTCGAGCCGACCCTGCTCGCCAGCGTCGAGGAACTCATCGACTTCGTCACCGCCCCCGGCGCCTGACG
>CAJDUR010000046.1_pt1 | contig 13674 bp, 12 predicted proteins | sample 7391191 | NCBI WGS metagenome assembly CAJDUR01 (sample SAMEA7055688, study PRJEB34461) | soil metagenome | biome: terrestrial ecosystem; feature: Peninsula; material: soil | place: Antarctica | collected 2016 | reverse complement strand
GTAAGTGCCCACCAACTGGTAGGCGGCAACAATGTTCATTTCGTCCCTCATGTTCTTCAATGGAGCTCCCTGAGCGGTGGCAGTGACTGGCTAGACACCTCCACCGTCACCGCTCAGGGCCTCTGCTCCGGCTCGACACGACGAGCAAAGGGTGGGGACTTCTACCTGGCCACCAGCGGGGACCTCACCTGGCCACCAATGGGGACTTTCTCATAGCCATGGACACGCCGCCCAGGATTCCGCGACCGGGCGGACGAGCTCCGTGAGCGGGACTAGGCGCGAGCGCCCGGGCTTGGTCGTGGCCCGCTCGAGACTGCGCCGGTGCGACCCGACTGCGGCAGGAGGTTCGCCGAGGCCGACCTCGCCTCGATCCTGGACCACCACGCCACCAGCCGCGGCAACCAGGCAACCAGCCGCGCCGGGGAAGACGGGTCCCTGACCCAGGGCACCGCAGGGTGGGCCGAGCTTGGCGGCCCTACCGGCGAACGCGAGGCACCCACCGGCGAGCACCCCCACCACCAGCACGAGCGCGAACCGCAAGACGAGTACGAGGGCCAGCGTCATGGCGTGCACCGGCAGGAGGTGGCTCGGTGAACGCGCCAGCTGGCAGCAAGAACATTGACGTGCCCACTGTCGGTGTCCCTTCACCGCCGCCGCTACCTGAGGACCTGGAAGCGTTGCTACGCCGGTCACGGCTGACGCACATCCGAGCCCACGCCCCTGAGGTGATCACGACCGCCAGGGCCCAACGGTGGGAACCGGTCGAGGTCCTCAAGGCCCTCTTCGCTCACGAGGTCGCCGGGCGGGAACGTTCCGCGTTGGCCACCCGACGAGCCGCCGGGGGGGTACCCGACCGGCAAAGACCTTCCAGGCATGAGGGCGCCGAGGCGTCCTCGATCCAACAGGCGCTACGCACGTTGGAGTGGGTCCACCGCCGCGAGAACCTGGTCGTGTGCGGCCCGTCCGGCACCCGCAAGACATTCCTGCTCGAGGCCCTGGGACAGCACGCCGTAGAAGCCGGCCTCAAGGTCGCCTGGTTCACCCTGGAAGACCTCGGGGCCCTGATGCGCCGGCACCGCGCCGATGACACCGTCACCCGCACTATCGCCCGGATCCTACGAGCAGATTTGGTCGTCGTCGATCTATACCGACACCGCGACGACGCCGAGGGGGGTGGGCTCCGGGGGACGGCAACCCTGACGGGGCAGGCATCCTGGCGCCCGGCGGCCTTGCACGTATCGGCATAGTTACAGCCTTTCGAGGAAGGCGAGGACCTTGTCGGTCGGGCGGTAGCGGCCGGGCGTGGCGGTGGCGTGGGTGGTCATGGCAAGGGCCTTCTCTTTGACACCAAGGCGCGCAGCAGCCGCCACCGTCAAGGAACCACCACCACCGCTCCAGAAACTTCACCGGCAGCAACCGCACGAAGTGCATCGCCGGCCTCGTCGAGGCCGACCCGTCCAGCGACTACAACGGCCAACTGACCCGTTCCGAGCATCTCAACAAGCCGTTCGAGATGTGCGCCGTCAGGACGGACGTACACGTCCGACACCGCGATTCCACGCTCCGTCTGTGGCCCGTCCGAGGTGATGGTTGCAAGCCGGCCACCGTCGACAACCGTGGTTAGCGCCAGGAGAGCGCCGCCGCGCACAGCGTTCGCCGCCACCTGAACGCCCACGCCGCCTGCCGCTCGCCGCACGTCTTCTGGCCAGCCAGGGTCGTTGTAGTCGAAGACTTGGGCGGCGCCCAGATCGCGCACCCGTGCTCCGCTTGCGGGACTGCAAGTCGCGAGGACTTTCGCGCCGCTCAAAGCAGCGAGTTGCACGAGCAGTGCGCCGGTTACACCGCCCGCCCCGTGCACCAGGATCGTCTCGCCACGATCGAGCGACAGCGCCTCGCTCAATACCTGGTTGGCGGTGAGTGCGGGCACCGGGAAGGCTGCGGCAGCGTCCCAAGATACGCCCGAGGGCTTGCGGGCAAGCTCGGACACCGGCGCGATGAGCAATGGCGCCCAGGCACCCTGATGACGAAGCGGAAGCGGGTGGCACAGCACCTCGTCACCGGACGCAAAGTCTTCGACGTCCGGACCCACATCGTCGATGACGCCCGCCGCCTCGACGCCAAGCGCCATCGGTGTGGCCGTGCCGACATCCCAGCCACCGGTCCGCACGATCTCGTCCCAATTGCCGATGCCCGCGGCCTTCACTGAAATCAACACCTCACCGGCCGCAAGCGGGCGGGGGTCAGCCACGTCGAGCACCTCGACGGCGCCGCCTACCTCGCGAATTCCTGCCACCAGCACGTCTTCTCCCTTGTTCTTCCAGATTGATGTTTCGCTGACCACCGAGGGCTGCACGAACGCGCGGCCTCCCAGAGCGCTCCGGTACAACTCCGACCGGGTCAGCTATTGGCCGCAGTTGCTTAACCAGGTGAGTCTCCATTGAACCGTGGCCAGCAGTCTCCTCTCAGCGTATTAGATTGCGCTGCAGAGTCGGAAGGCATCGAGGACCGCCGTCTGGATGTTGCGGCTGGCGACGGCGTCACCGACTCGGTAGAGGCGGTAGCGCCCATCAGGATTGTGGATCGGCCTTTGGGGCGATAGCGAGAGGAGGCCGTGTAGGTCGATTTCGCCGCCGTTCACCGAGCCGCTGATGAGTCCGTCGTAGACGCTGGTCACGGGAGCAGTGCCGTGCTCGATGACTATCGCGTCAGCGAATCGCTCCAGGGTCTTGTGCGCGCCGTCGGCGGCGAAGGTGGCCTTCAGCCGTCCTTCGGCACGCTGGATACTAAGCAGCCGATAGGCCGGAATGATGCGGACCTCCTGGTCAGCCAGCATCTGTAGGTAGCCGGCGATGGTGAGGCCACCGACGTCCGGGGAGATGGTCCGTTCAGGGGTGACAAGTTGTATCGATCGCGCTGTGCCGGTAAGGATTTCGACGGCGTCCAGGGCAGCGTTGCCCCCGTTGTCGTCGTAAACTATGACGTCGCCAACGGGCCTGATTGCGCCAGACATGACGTCCCATGTGTCGATGGCCAAGTCGCTTCCCGTGGCCACATCGACGTCGGGCATGCCGCCGGTTGCCACGATCACGACGTCATATCCGGGTTCGAGAAGCTCAACAGGCTCGACGTAGTGGTTCAACTCGATCCCGACGCCGAGGCGCTTGAGCTCATCGACGCGCCAGTCAATGATGCCGATGAGATCACGGCGGCGGTGGGACCTCACTGCAAGATTGACCTGCCCTCCGAGTCGGTCACTAGCCTCGAAGAGAATGACCTCGTGTCCCCGTTCGCCCAAAGTGCGGGCAGCCTCCAACCCGGCGGGCCCCCCGCCGACGACGGCCACCGTCTTGCGAAACGAGGCAGTGCCAACTCGGTGCGGCAACTGCAGTTCGCGGCCGGTAGAGGGATTGTGGACGCAGTAGGACGCACCGGACGAGTAGATACCGTCGATGCACATATTTGCGCCGACGCAGGGCCGGATCCGGTCGGTGTGGCCACCAGCCACCTTGTTCGGCAGTTCCGGGTCCGCGATTAGAGCCCTCGTCATACCAACGAGGTCCAAAAGCCCCTCAGCAATTGCATAGCGAGCGGTAGCAACGTCGGCAATCTTGGCGGCGTGCATGACGGGGACGCCGACCTGGCGCTTGACCCAGCCAGCGAATTCGAGGTGCGGTGCCGCAGGCGTGCCCATGGGCGGGATCATTCGCGCGAGCTCCGCGTCGGTATCGATGAAGCCCTTGATGACACTGATGAAGTCGATGCCCTCATCGGTGAGGGCACGCGCGATACGGACTCCCTCCTCTGGTGTGACGCCACCGGGGCGCTGCTCGTCGAAGGTCATTCTGACCCCCAAAATATAGTCGTCGCCGACAGCCTTCCGGATCGCACGGATGACCTGAAGGGGAAACCTCATGCGGTTCCCGAATGAGCCGTTGTACTCATCGTCCCGGTCATTGCGCAACGGGGTCCAAAACGCATCGAGCAGGTGGCCATACGCCATGAGTTCGACACCGTCCAAACCACCTTCCTGGCAGCGTAAGGCAGTGTCGGCGAAGTCGCCGGCGATCCGGTCCAGGTCCCATCGGTCTGCACCGCGCGTGAACGTACGGTGCGCGGACTCCCGCACCCGGCTGACCGAGACGGCTGGCACCCACGCGTCGGTGTAGTTACTGGTGCGGTGCCCCAGATGGGTCAGCTGGGTCATGACGGCGGCGCCGTGCTCGTGAACCTCGTCGGACAAACGGCGCAGCAAGGGGACGGCCTCGTCCTTCCAGAGCTGCAGGTTTCCGAAGGCCGGGGGGCTGTCGGGGCTGACCAGCGCGCTGCCACCAATCATCGTCAGCCCCACCCCACCCTTCGCCTTCTCCACGTGATACGCCCGGTAGCGGTCAGTCGGGAGTCCGTCCTCACTGTAGGCAGGCTCGTGGGAGGTGCTGACGATCCGATTGCGAAGGGTCAAGTTTTTCAGCGTAAACGGGCTGAGCAGAGGGTCGGTGGGCGACATTGGCGTGCTCCCGAGATGTTGAGGTCATGGCCGCTATTCGCAGAGGACAGCAACAGGATGCACTGTTCCCTGCGAAGCAAGGAAGCCTGGCGAGCGAAATCGGACCAAATATGAGTCAATGAGTCACATGAGGGACAGTCGTGCTCGCTCCACGGGAGATGTCTCGCGGGCCATCTTGGCCGCGCCCCTGGATCTGCCGACGAGCCGCTGGTCAAGCCGGTCATTAGCTGAGACCTACGGCGTCAGCCAGTCCGTGGTATCCAGGGCGTGGGCACCGATGCGCACGACAACTCGAGTCACGCAAGAACTGCATGTACTTGCGAGGGGACGACCGGTCACGTTGGTCGGGATGCTGGTTCGGGAGACATACACGTTGATCGTGTTCGAGGTGGTTGATGACTCGGTCGGCGTGGTGCCCCGGTTCGTCTCCCGAGCCATACAGCGGTCGCTGCGCGCTGTGCTTGGCGCGGAATTCGTCAGGGAGCGAATAGTAGATTCCTCCTCTGCCTCCGAGACAGTGTTCTGGGAGTCCTTGCGGGGGACATGGGGCTCCGGGCGGGCCTTGGTGGCGTTGGCGTCCGGCCCAGCTCCCGTGCCAACAGAGATTGAGACGTCAGTTCAGTGCACGGGTGACACGGAGTGGCTCTCCCAGATGTCGTTCTTTTGTGCCGCACGACATCTGCGGCCCGACTCGGCCCACTCCGCCGAGGCCGCCCTTCGTGAGTGGGTGCGTGCCCCAACTGTGGATTTCGTTTGGGTGGCCGATCCCGTGCGGGTCAACGAGGTGTCGGGCAGCTGTGGCGGATGGTCCCCGCCTGGCCACCGCGGGCCGACTCGCAGCCTTGCCGATGACATTGTGGCCGAGATGAGGTCGGCGATTTCTGATGGTCGACTGGCCGGCGGGGATCGAGTGACCGAGCGGTACTTGGCAACCCGGTTACGCACGACCCGGACACAGGTCCGTTCCGCGATTCAGCTCCTCGAGCGCGACGGGCTGGTGACGGTCAGTTCCGGACATGCCGCCGTGATTCCGATCCCTGCTGCCAGCGACGTAATCGAGACCTACATTGCCCGTCAGGCACTCGGCTCCATGATCACCCGAGCCGCAGTCCGGTGGTCCCCCCCGTCACGAGCTTCGGTCCAAGTTGCGCTGGAGGAGGTGAGAGCACGCGCCAACTCACGCGACGTGCGCGGGACAGGCGAGGCAGACATGGCGTTCCAGGATCAGATAGCCGACGCCTCGGGCCTTGTGCGCGTCACACCCATGTTTCGCACCCTCGGTCAGCACCTTCGTATGTTCATCGCTGTCATGGACTTGGACTATGCCTACTCTGCACAAGCCATCCTGCGAGACAACGACGCGATCTTTGTTGCGCTGGAGTCCGGCAACGCCGACCACGCCGCAGAGCTGTGGCGCCAAAAGATGGACGACGCTCGCGGGTACATGCTTGAGACCCTGGCATCGGTGCAGCGCTACCCGAATCGCTATCGCTGATTCCTGGCCCTTCCAAACTGTGATCGCCCTTCCCACGATAGGAGGGCCGTCAGGATTCGTCAGGAAATGAGTGCATCAGTTGGGCGGCGGCCCCAGTGCTCCCTCCGGGGGAAACGATGATGCACCCGGAGCGTGACACGGGCTCTAGCGATGTAATAGTCAGTATCGACCCGGCCCAACGGTGCGACCGGAGGTCACGCTGGCAGATGCAGATGGCCACCGACGAGATCAGCTGCCGCGGCCTGGAGGGAGGCGATGAAGTCAGCCACGGCCGGGTTCCCGGAGCGCGACCTGCGGATCACTTGCACGCGTCGACGGGCAGTGAGCCCAGCCACCGTCGCGGATTTGATGCCCGGTGACGGCGTATGGCTGAGGGCAGGCACGAGAGCAACACCGAGTCCACGTCGCACGAACTCATGGATGACCGCGTAGTCGTTGCTCCGGAAGGCGATTCGTGGTTCAAAGCCGGCAGCGCCGCACAGCCGCTGCAGGCACTCGGTACCCGCCGTGCCGACCAGTGGCGTCACCCAGGTCCGGTCCCCTACATCCGCCCAGCAAATGCCTCCTCGTTCTGTCAGGGGGTCATTGTGTTCGAGTAGGAGCAGGAGGTCCTCGTCGAGCAGGGGGAGGGCGGTGAGTCCGTCCAAGGGCGTACGCGGCACTAGGTCGTAGCGGTAAGTGAGCGCAAGATCGACGCGCCCATCGATAAGCTGCCGCGACAGCGTGTCTGCCTCGGCCTCGTCCAACTCGATTCGGATGTTCTCGTGCGAGCGCCAGTAGTGAGAGATCGACGCCGGCAGGATCCGCTGGCTAGCCGTTGGGAAGCTCCCCACTCGCAGCATGCCGATTCGACCTTCCGCGAGGGCCGCGATCTCCTCGTCCAGGGCATCGAGGGACAGCAATGTCTCGCGAGCCATTTCGGCGATGGTGAGCGCCATGGGTGTCGGGGTAATGCTGCGAGGCGACCGCTCGAACAGGGTCATGCGCACCTGCCGTTCCAGCAAGGCAATCTGTTGCGACACGGCTGATGGCGTGTAGCCCAATTCGCGCGCAGCGTCGGCAAAGGAACCTGTCCGGACCACGGTCTGGAGTGTGCGCAGCTGGAGCGGGTTGATCATTCCCCAACGATAGTCAGCGGCCCGATCTCCCGTATGTCGCTGCAATGGCGGACACAACCTCCTTCGCATCCGCGAGTGCATCCGTGCTCCGGCGTGGCCGGAGTGCATCGCCGATGAGGTGCGTGGTGCGGCCGGCATCGCTCAGGGCCGCGTGGAGGTCGAGCATGGGAGTGCCGCCTGACCACCAAACGAGCGCGTCCGCCCTAACCCACTGCCCTTCGCCCCCAAAGATGCCCTCGAGGTAGACCTGACCAGCACGAACGATGCCCGGGCGCACCCTCTCCACAGACGGGATCCTGCGCTCGGCGAGAGTGCGGAGCATGGGATACAACGTGTTGATCCCGTCACCTTCGCCGACGTGCAGCCTCGAGGTGGCGAGCACGAGCGTCGTACCCGCGGCATCGAGGAACTCGGCGATGAGCGCTCCGTCCAGTTGACCGACTTCGTCGAACACGACGACATGTCCTGAGGGCGGGGCGGAGAAAGCCTCCAGAGCGTTCACGAGGGGGACGCTGCTGTCATCCTCCAAGAGCGAGAGTGCCGATGGGACTGAGCCAGTGGCGACGATCACGTCGTCGGGATTGAACGCGTCGACCGACTCGACGGATGCCTTGGTCCCCAACCTGAGATCAACGCCCAACTCGACCAACTGACGTTGCTGCCAGGTCAGGAAGTCGCGTACCTCGAGTCGGCTGGGGGCGCAACTCCATGCGACCATCTGACCGCCCGCCACCTCCGCCTGCTCGAGAACGGTCACTTCGCTCCCCCGCTCCGCTAAGCGGCGCGCGGCCTCCAACCCCGCAGGTCCGGCGCCGACGACGACCGAGCGGTGACCGGCAAACCGGATGCTCGGAGTTGCTTCAGGGTCACCCGCGTCAGGGTTCACCATGCAAGTCAGTGACCGACCGGCCAGCAAGCCATTAGTACAGACGTTGACCCCCACGCAGGGTCGGACGTCCTGGGCACGGCCGGATCTGGTCTTGGCGATCAGGTCCGGGTCGGCGATGTGACCCCGGACGATGCCGACGAGGTCTGCGTCGCCTGCCACCACGATGTCGTTGGCCAGAGCGAGCGTGGTGATCCGACCGACCGTTGCAACAGGGACGGAGACCGCTCCCCTCACAGTCCGTGCGACGTCCCGGAAGAGCCCCGGCTTCGCCGGTGTCGGTGGCCAGTGCCGAACACGGGCCTCAAAGCGGTTGTTGTTGCCGACCATGACGCTGATGTAGTCGACGTAGGGCTCAAGAGCAGCTGCGATCCGAGCCGCATCGGGGGGTGTTAGGCCACCATCGACCAGGTCGTCCGAGCCGAGGCGGATCCCAAGGATCAGTCCGCTGCCGATGGCAGCGCGAACGGCCTCCAGCACCCGTCTAGGCAGCTCCAATCGCCTCTCGAAGTCCCCTCCGAACTCGTCTGTTCGCTGGTTGGTCAACGGCGAAAGGAATGAGGCGAGAAGGAGCCCGTGGGCCATGCTGATCTCCACCCCATCGAGATCCCCACGGCGACAGCGGTCCGCGGCCGCTGCGTACTCATTGATGATGCGCGCCAGTTGGACTGCAGTCGCGGGTACTGCGACCTGGCGAGTGACCTCGGAGAAGAGCCACGATGCGCCGATGACCTCGGGCCCTTCGAACTCGGTAGGACCGGGGTGGGCGAGTTGGGCAAGCATCGTTCCGCCCTCGTCGTGGACGGCTTCGGCGAGGCTCCTGTAACCAGGGATGACGGTGTCGTCGATATTCCACAGGCAGATGTCAGACCACTCGACCGAGGGTGCGACCGGGGTTGCCCCGGTGATCTGCATGGCGACTCCGGCGCGAGCGCGTTGCCGATGATAGGCGATATACCTCTCGCTTACGCGACCGCCTTCAGCTAACCCTGGCTGATGCGCGGGGAGGAACACACGTCCGCGGAGGATGCGCGGACCCACTTGCAGTGGTTCATCGAGCCGCCAGTCACTCATATCCGGTCCGTCTTGGTCGATGCCTCGGTTGGTGTCCCGGAGGATCCGGCAAGGGAGAACCAGCCGACACCGTTGGTGACTCGTCCGTCCCGAACTGCGCGGACGACCTCCCTGGCCGTGAAGTAATCGAGGTGGCTACCCCCTCCGTTTTTCATGAGAGTGATCGCCTCGCGGTTGCTCCGACCGACGAGGCCTTGGCTAAGCGCGGTCAAGTCGCCCACGATCAGTTCGCGTGAGAGCGGGTCGACAAACTCGCCCGAGTGCTCGGTGGCCCCATACGAGTCAACGAATACGTCTGCCCTGTGGAGGAGCGCGTCATCCCCCTCACGCATCTGCGGCGTGAAGGAGCCAATCAGATCGACGTGAGTGCCGGGGCGAATCAGGTCACCTTTGATGATCGGTTCTGCGGACATCGTTGCAGCACTGATGATATCGGCGCTACCAAGTTCGGCCTCGAGGTCGTGGACCACGATGGCTTCGATCCCCTCGGCCAAGAGGTCTTCCACGAGCGTCTCGGCGTTGCGTCGCGTTCGATTCCAGACACCAATCCGTCGGAGGGCAGGCCGAGCCACGCGGTGGGCTCGGATGACGTGCGCTGCCAGCGCTCCCGCCCCGACCATGAGCAGGTATTCAGAGTCGGGGCGGGAGAGGAAGCGTGAGCCCAGGGCCGAGTCGGCAGCTGTCTTGCGAAAGATGAGTGCTTCCCCGTCCATGAGTGCTGCCGGAGTTCCGGTCGCAGCGTCAAACCACACGTAGACGGATTGCACGGTCGGAAGGTTATGCTCTGTGCGATTGCCAGGGAAGGAAGTGACGAGCTTTACGCCCAAGCCGTCCTGCGGAAGCCACGCAGGAAGGCACATGAGCGCCTCTTGGCCAGTCGGCGCGGCCTGCTGCAGGACGTGCCAGTCGTGCTCCGGCATGGGACCCCGATGCGCGTCCTCGAGCGCGTCCATAAGCCGCGCGGTGTCGAGCGCCTGGTGCACTGCTGTTGCGTCGATGAGAAGCACGACTTTCCTCCCCGATGGTTCTAACGGTTACGAAATGAGGCGTGCCTCACCCGTGTCTGCGGCTGATGCGTCAAGGCCGTTCTTGACGAGGATCTCCTTGAGTTTGCCGTTTTCGCGCAGCACCTTCAGATCGTCATTGATGGCCTTCAGCAGTTCGGGGTTGCTCTGAGGGACGGGGAACGAAGCCTGCGCCGCCTCCTGTGACGCGGCCACAGCGGGGTCCGACTTGGCGACCATGACCTTCAGGTCGGGGTTCGTGACCTTCTGGGAACCGTAGGAGTCGACCGCGACGTCGATACGCCCGGATTTGAGGTCCTGGTTGAGGTTGACCGTCGAGGGGTAGATCCGCAGCGAGTCGCCAAGATACTTCTTCAAATCGGCGACCCAGAGATACCCGTCCACCGTGCCGACATTCTTGCCCTTGAGATCGGCGATCGTGTCGATACCGATCTTGGACGAGATGGCCATCTGGTCGGCGTAGATTGGGTCGCTGAGGCTGACGATCTTGGCCCGAGCCTCGGTTCGGTACCAGTCACCTACCGCCAGGTCGGCCCTGTTGCTTTGGACTGTGGGGATGATTGCCGCCGTGGCCATCCACTTCGCTTCGACGGTCAGACACTCCATTTTGGCGATCTCGGCCACGAGGTCATTGTCGATACCGGACAGTTTGTCGCCGCTCTGGCTGGAGTATGGCGGCAGGTCATAGCCGGCTACCGTGAGCTTGCCCTCGGTGACGGTGGGGAAGGTGTGGGCCGGCTTGCAACCCTGGGCCACGGGTTTCGCATCGCTGCCGCCGCTACAGGCGCTCAGAGCGAGGGCGGAGGCGAGGGCCATGCCGGTGATGACGGTGGGCAGACGCATGTGGGTGCCTTTCATGACGGCTCCGGCGTCGGTGCCGGAGGCCTGTTCGGGTGGTTGGGGTTGGACTGGGGTCGGTTGCGGTCGGGGACTCAGGCCAAGTGTCTGGATAGCCGACCTTCAGCCCGATCGGTGAGCAGGCTCATTGGGATGGTGACGGCGGCATACATCAGGCCGGCCAGGGCCAGCACAGACAGATACTGGAAAGTGCTTGACCCGATGCTGTAGGCCCGTCCGAGCAGCTCCGGCAGGGCGATTGTGTATGCCAGCGAAGTGGCTTGGAAAATCAGGACCGCGAACCCCATGAGGGGCGGGATCGCCACCCGCACTCCTTGGGGAATGATCACGAAGCGCAGCGCGTCGAGCCGCGACATCCCAAGAGCTTCAGCGGCCTCGATCTCCCCGGCAGGCACGGCTTGCAGTCCGCCCCGGATGATCTCGGAGGTGTAGGCGGCTGTCGTGAGTGCTAGCGCCGCGCCTGCGGCGGTCGCAGACGAGAGGGTGAGCCCCGCGCTCGGCAGCCCGAAGTAGAACAGCTGCAGCACTACGAGGGCCGGGGTGCCACGACCGATCTCGACGAGCGCGATCGACAGCCAGCGCAGTGGGCGCTGTTCACGGCTCGAGCCGAGCGCGAGCATCAGGCCGATGGGCATGCCCACGACGAGCGCGACCAGACAAACGAGGACGCTGACCCACAGACCGGATGCCAACTGTGGCAGGTAACTCAGCCAGTCCTGAAGGAGGCTCATCGCGCCATCCTAAGTCGCAGACGGCGGTCCATCGAGCGGGCGAACCACGCGCACGGCACCGTGATGAGGATGTATGCGCCGGCCGCAATCAGATATGGCGTCAAGGCATCCCCAGATTGCTTGGCCTGGCTGTCGGAGAAGAAGAGGATCTCCTGAACACCGATGGTGAAGGCGATCGAGGTGTCCTTTAGCAGGCCGATGGCGTAGGTCGCGGCAGCCGGGATCGAGAAGCGCAGGACCTGCGGGCCGATGACGCGCGAGAGCTGGTCGCGGTGCGTCATTCCAAGCGCGCTGCCGGCCTCCCACTGCCCGACGTGGACGGCGGCAAGTCCGCCCCGGTAGATCTCCGCCAAGTACGCGCACGAGATAAGCCCAAACGCGACGATGGCTGCGGGAACGGGCTCGACCTTGATGACGCCGTTGCCGATCCCGAAGTAGATCAGGAAGATCCAGACGATGGGCGGGATCCCACGGAGCAGTTCGATGATGGCCCGGCTGAGGATCCGCAGGACTCTGACCGGGGATCGGCGCATCAGGGCGAGGGGGATGCCGCCGGCCGCGCCGATGGTGAAGCCCAGAGCGGTCAAGAGAATGGTGAGCGGTATGCCGCTCAGGATCGGCCCGACGAAACCCACTGGTCAGCGCTCCAGCACCGCGCGCAAGAATCGACGGGTCCGCTCGGTAGACGGCTTGGTGAAGATCCGGGCGGGGTTGCCTTCCTCGAGTATGGTTCCGTTGGCCATGACAATCAGGTGATCGGAGACGTCGCGCGCGAACTGCATCTCGTGGGTTACGACGATCATCGTCATCCCCTCGGCAGCGAGCTCACGCATCACCGCGAGCACCTCCAGCCCGAGTTCCGGGTCGAGCGCGGAGGTCGGCTCGTCGAAGAGCATGACCTTGGGGTCCAGAGCGAGCGCCCGGGCGATAGCCACCCGTTGCTGCTGCCCACCACTGCATCGTGACGGGTACTGGGCTGGCTTGTCGCCCAAGCCAACGCGGTCCAACAACTCCATCGCGCGTTCCTCTGCCTCCGCGCGGCTTCGACCGAGGACGCGCTCCTGGGGCAGCGCGATGTTTCGCAGTACATTGAGGTGCGGGAAGAGATTGAACGACTGGAAAACCATGCCGACGTGGCGGCGGAGTCGATGCAGATCCTTGGAGCCGATCTGCTGGCCAGCATCAACGCTCGTGTCTCCTACGCGGATCGTTCCACTATCAGGGCGCTCGAGCAGGTTGATGCAGCGCAGCAGGGTGGACTTGCCGGCGCCGCTCGGACCGATGATGGCGCAAACCTCACCCTCACGCACTGACAAAGACACCTTGTCCAGCACTGTCTGTTCGCCGTATGTCTTGACGACGTCCTGCAAGGCGACAGTGATTCCGCCGGAGGTCTCCATGGCGGGGTCAAAGCCGGGTTGAGCCACGCTGCCCACCTCCTTTCGTCCGTGAAAGTTGACGTGTCGCAACAATGCCTGATGGACGGGGTCGATGGGTACCTCCATGAGGCCCACCGTTCCGGTGGCTAGACCCACCGACTCTGTGGCTCGCGGACGCCTCGCCGCCACCTGCGTCATGCCTCACAACTCAACCGTCTGGCCCAGGCCGAGCTCCCGCGCTCGGGCCACGAGAAGAGTCGCGGCGGCGGCATCCTGCACACCGATACCGACGCTGTTGTAGTAGACGATCCCGGACTCCGTGCGCCGGACCGGATGCTCTCCCAGCATCACCTCCCCGAGCTCCAGGACGTCGTCGAGATCGAGGGCGCCTTCGGCGATGGCCTGCACGATCGGCCCGGCATGTTCGGACGCGACGTCGCGGTGGTCCACCACGACGGACTCGGCGGCGACCACGGTCTCCCGAGGAACTTCGCACCGCTCTGCCGCGTAGGAACCGACACTGATGACGGTCGCGCCGGGTTCCAGGTCGGAGTGGTCAAAGACCGGGGTCCGGGACGACGTCACGGTGACGACGACCTGGGCG
>CAJDUR010000056.1_pt1 | contig 13951 bp, 12 predicted proteins | sample 7391191 | NCBI WGS metagenome assembly CAJDUR01 (sample SAMEA7055688, study PRJEB34461) | soil metagenome | biome: terrestrial ecosystem; feature: Peninsula; material: soil | place: Antarctica | collected 2016 | reverse complement strand
TCCGGCTGGTGCAACTGCCGGGCCGCCTCGGCGATGGACCCGGACAGCGACGGATACACGGTGATCGTGCTCGCGACCTGGTCGACGCTGAGGCGATTCTGCACGGCGAGCGCGACCGGGTGAATCAGCTCCGACGCCTTGGGCGCGACGATCACTCCGCCGAGGAGCACGCCGGTTCCCTTGCGGCAGAAGAGCTTGACGAAGCCATCGGTGATGCCCTGCATCTTGGCGCGCGGGTTGCGCCCGAGCGGGAGTTGGACCACCTCGATGTCGGCTGACTCGTCGGCGGCCCGCTGGCTGATGCCGACCGTGGCGATCTCGGGGTCGGTGAAGATGGTGGCCGCGATACCGCGGGTGTTGAGCGGAGCCACCGCGTCCCCCAGCGCGTGCCACATCGCGATCCGGCCCTGCATCGCGGCGACGGACGCGAGGGGAAGCACTCCGGTGCAGTCCCCCGCGGCATAGACGCCGGGGACCGACGTGCGCGAGACCCGGTCGACCTGGATGTGCCCTGACTCGGACACCTCGACGCCGACCGTCTCGAGGCCGAGGTCGCGGGTGTTGGGGATCGAGCCGACCGCGAGCAACGCGTGGGTGCCCTCGACGGTGCGTCCGTCCTCGAGGGTGACGCTGACCCCGGTCGCGGTGCGGTCGACACCCGCGGCCCGCGAGCGGCTCAGGACCTCCATCCCCCGCTTGGTGAAGACGTCCTCGATGACGGTGGCGGCATCGGCGTCCTCCCCGGGGAGCACCCGATCGCGCGACGAGACGAGCACGACCTCGGACCCCAGCCCGAGGAAGGCCTGCCATCACCCTCGGGGTGGCGCCAGTCGCGATGAGGACGACGTCAGCACGCAGGTCCTCGGTCTCCCCGTCAGCCAGGGTGGCTCGCACGAGACCCCGATTGACGATCTCGCCGGACCCCTCGATGACCCGGACACCGACCTGCTCGAGGCTGGCGCGGATGTCATTGCTCTGCGCCCCCGCGAGCGCCAGGACCCGTTCGTTGACCGTGTGCGCCTCGGCGACGGCATCGGCGACCTCGTCCCCCTCGGCATCCTCGAGCCGGACCCCGAGACGCTCCGCGGTGTGGAAGTCGGACATGTAGTCGGCGGTCGCGATGAGGGCCTTGCTCGGCACACAGTCGGTCAGCACCGCAGCGCCACCGACCCCGTCACGCTCCACGACGGCCACCCCCGCGCCGAGCTGGGCGGCCACGAGGGCAGCCTCATAGCCACCCGGGCCCCCGCCGATGATGACGACGGACGTTTCTCGTGTGATCACGGCCCCATCCAACCACTGCCCCTGCCGTATGCCGCCGAGCCGGCTCCCACTCCCTCCGCGCCACCGCGCTCACGGGGCCACTCGACACAGGGGCCACTCGACACAGGGGCCACTCGACACAGGGGGCGGACTCACACCGCTCTTCCATCGGCCCCACCCTGTCCGTGGTTACACTCCGAATCACCACAGATCACGTCGAACAAGGAGTTCAAGTGCGTGCTTTCTCTCGCGTCGGCGTCGCCGGCGTCGCGGTCCTGACCGCGGTCGGAATTGCGGCGTGTAGTCCACCCGCCAAGACCGACACCACCCCCGCCCCCGGGGCCAGTGGAGGTGGCACCGCGGCGTCGGCTGCGACGGCGACGTCGGCAGCGGACCTCGGTGGCATGGCGGGCCTGGAGGCCGCTGCCAAGAAGGAGGGCCAGCTCAACGTCATCGCGCTGCCGCCCGACTGGGCCAACTACGGCGCCATCATCAAGGCCTTCGAGGACAAGTACTCCATCAAGGTCAACAGCGCGCAGCCCGACGCCTCGAGCGCCGATGAGATCACTGCGGCCAAGAACCTCAAGGGGCAGAGCGGAGCCCCGGACGTGTTCGACCTCGGCGGCGCCGTGGCGTCGGCGAGCACGGACATGTTCGCGCCCTACAAGAGCACGGAGTTCGCGACGATCCCCGACGCCCTCAAGGACGCCAACGGCACGTGGGTCAACGACTACGGCGGCTACATGTCGATCGGCTACGACTCCTCCAAGGTGCCGGCGATCACGTCCCTGCAGGACCTGCTCGGGCCGGAGTTCAAGGGCAAGGTCGCCCTCAACGGTGACCCGACCCAGGCCGGCGCGGCCTTCAACGGCGTGGTCATGGCGGCCCTCGGCAACGGCGGCTCGGCCGATGACATCGCCAAGGGCGTGGAGTTCTTCGGCAAGCTCAAGGCGGCCGGCAACTTCCTGCCCGTCGACCCGACCCCGGCCACGGTCGAGTCCGGCCAGACGCCGGTCGTCATCGACTGGGACTACCTCAACGTCGCGCAGGGCGTCAAGCTCAAGGGCAAGATGGACTGGAAGACCGTCGTGCCCAAGGGCGCCGTCGTCGGTAGCTACTACGTCCAGGCCATCAACAAGGATGCGCCCCACCCGGCGGCCGCTCGCCTGTGGCAGGAGTTCCTCTACTCCGACGCAGGTCAGAACCTGTGGCTGCAGGGCGGTGCCCGTCCGGTCCGTGCAGATGACATGGTCAAGGCCGGCACGATCGACAAGGCGGCCTTCGAGGCGCTCCCGGCGGTCGATGGCACTCCGGTCTTCCTGACCTCGGCGCAGTCCGATGCCGCCAAGACGTACCTGACTGCCAACTGGGCCAAGACTGTTGGCTGACCCATCCCGGACGGTGGCGCCCGCGCGTATCTCACGCGTGGGCGCCCCGCTGGGGCTCGCCCCGTTCTTCCTCTACACCGGCGTCTTCCTGCTCGTTCCGACGGGCCTGGTCGTCGTCAAGGCCTTCCTCACGACCAGCGGGACGCCGACCCTGTCCAACCTGGCCGCCCTGGGTGAGCCGCAGATCCAGTCGGCCCTGACCCACTCCCTGGCCCTGTCCGCGGTGACCGCCGTGGTCGGGGCCACCTTCGGGGCCCTGCTGTGTTATGCCGTCGCCTCCAGCCGCGAGGACGGGCTGCTGCGCCGGGTCGTGACCGCCGCGAGCGGGGTGCTCTCGCAGCTCGGCGGCGTCACCCTGGCCTTCGCCTTCATCGCCACGCTCGGCTTCAACGGCTTCGTGACGATCTTCCTGCAGAACTACGGGATCGATCTCGCCGGCAGCATCTGGCTGTACGAGTGGAACAAGGGCCTCATGCTCATCTACCTCTACTTCCAGATCCCCCTCATGGTGATCGTCTTCCTCCCCGCAGTCGAAGGCCTCCGCCCCCAGTGGCGTGAGGCGACGGAGACGCTGGGCGGATCAGCATGGGAATACTGGCGATTCGTCGGCGCACCCATCCTCGCCCCCGCGTTCATCGGCTCGATGCTGCTGCTGTTCACCAACGCCTTCAGCGCCTACGCGACAGCGGCGGCCCTGATCTCGCAGGGCTCGCCGATCCTCCCGCTCAAGATCGGTTCCGCGCTCAGCTCAGAGGTCATCCTCGGCCAGGAGAACGTCGCCACCGCGATGGCCTTCGCCATGGTCGTGGTCGTCGCGATCGTGATGACCATCTACGCCCTCATCGACCGACGCGCCTCCAGGTGGCTGGTCCGATGAGCGCCATCCCCCAGCCCCGCACGACCGCCGGCAAGATCACCCGCGGCCTGCTGCTCCTGGTCTTCGCGGTCTTCTTCGCCCTGCCCCTCATCGCCATGCTCGACTTCACGACGCGGCTGCCCAACGGCACCCGGACCGGCGCCGTCTGGGCCCAGTTCATCGACCTGGGCGACATGAACACCAACTACCCCGAGCTGATCCCCGGCGTCATCACCTCGCTGCTGCTGACCATCACGACGGTCGGGATCATGCTCGCGCTGCTCGTGCCGACGATGGTGTGGGTGCGTCTGCGGGTCCCCGGTGTGCGCAAGCTCGTGGAGTTCATCTGTCTGCTGCCCCTCACGGTCCCGGCCATCGTGCTCGTCGTCGGGCTGGCCCCCATCTACGCGTGGGTGACCTACTTCTTCGGCGAGTCGGCCGTGCTGCTCTGCTTCGCCTACGTCGTCCTCGTCCTGCCCTACAGCTATCGGGCCCTCGACTCCGGACTCCGGGCGATCGACGTGACGACGCTGTCGGAGGCGGCCCGCTCCCTCGGTGCCAGTTGGTTCACCGTCATCATCCGCGTCATCCTGCCCAACCTGCGCAGCGCCGTCCTGTCCGCCTCCTTCCTCGCGGTCGCCGTCGTCCTGGGTGAATTCACCATCGCGTCCCTGCTCAGCCGCAACAACATCCAGACGACGATCAACTTCATCGGCAAGCGCGACGCCCAGATGGCCGTGGCCGTCTCCTTCGCCTTCCTGGCGCTGGCCTTCATCCTGCTCTTCGGCCTGTCCTTCGTCGGCCGGAGCCGGCGCGGCGGACAGGTCGCCACGGGAGGCCTCGCCCCCACCATCACGGAGGACCCCTCATGACCACCACGACGACCGCACGGTCGACCTCGGCGTCACGCGGCGGGTCCGCGGTCGGGCTGACCGACCTGCACCGTCACTACGGACCGGTCCGGGCGCTTGACGGCCTCACCATCGAGCTGAGCCCCGGCGAGCTGGTCGCCCTGCTCGGACCGTCCGGGTGCGGCAAGACGACCGCGCTGCGCATCGTCGCCGGCCTCGAGCAGGCCACGAGCGGATCGGTCCGGATCGCCGGGACCGACGTGAGCGGCACCCCGACCAACAAGCGGGACATCGGGATGGTGTTCCAGGCCTACAGCCTCTTCCCGCACATGACCGCCCGCCGCAACGTCGAGTTCGGCATGCGGATGCGCGGCAAGGCCAACCCCAAGCGAGCCGGGGAGATGCTCGAGCTCGTGGGGCTGTCCACCGAGTCCGACCGCTACCCGCACCAGATGTCGGGAGGCCAGCAGCAGCGGGTGGCCTTGGCCCGTGCGCTGGCCGTCGAACCCGCCGTGCTGCTCCTCGATGAGCCCCTCTCGGCGCTCGATGCCAAGGTCCGGGTCCAGTTGCGCGACGAGATCCGCCGCATCCAGCTCGACCTCGGCACGACGACCCTCTTCGTCACCCACGACCAGGAGGAGGCCCTGGCCATCGCCGACCGGGTCGGGGTCATGCGGGCCGGGCAGCTCGAGCAACTCGACTCGCCGACCGACCTCTACCTCAAGCCCACGTCCGGCTTCGTCGCCGACTTCGTGGGCACCGTGAACCGGATCGGAGCGCAGGTGCACGATGGCCGGGCGCTCATGCTCGGGGCCGAGGCGCCGATCCTGCCGGGGTCGATCACCAGCGGCCCGGGCGTGGCCCTGGTCCGCCCCGAGCACCTCACCCTCGTGGCCGCCGACGACGGCAACGGCCGGGTCATCCTGTCGACCTTCCTCGGCGCCACCGGCCGCACCCGGGTCATCCTCGGCACCGGGGAGACCGTCAACGCGCTGGTCCCCAGCCACCTGGTGGAGCAGCTCTCGCCGGGCACCCACGTCCGGGTCACGTTGCGCGACGCCGCGTTGCTCGTCGTGCCGACGCCCTGACACCAGCTCGGCTCGCTAGAGTCCTAGCGTGACCTCACCTCTCGACCTCAACGATCCTGCGACCGACCCGATCGACGTCGCCGAGGCCGCCGCTCGCATCATCGCCGAGCGGACCGGCGCCGCGCACCACGACGTCGCCCTCGTGCTCGGCTCCGGCTGGGGCCAGGCCGCTGAGCTGATCGGCGAGACCCTCGCGACGGTGGACCAGGCCGACCTGCCGGGCTTCCATGCGGCCGCCGTCGCCGGACACTCGGGGAGCCTGCGCTCGATCGCGATCGGCGACACGGGACGTCGAGCGCTCGTCTTCGGCACCCGGGCTCACTACTACGAGGGGCGTGGCGTGCGGGCGGTCGTGCACGGCGTCCGCACCGCCAAGGCCGTGGGCGCCCGCACCATCGTGCTGACCAACGGCTGCGGTGGCCTCAACCCGGCGTGGTCCCCCGGCACCCCGGTCCTGATCCGCGACCACCTCAACCTCACCGCTCGCTCCCCCATCGAGGGCGCCAACTTCGTCGATCTCACCGACCTCTACACCCCCCGGCTGCGCGCCCTGGCGCGCGAGGTGGACCCGAGCCTCGACGAGGGCGTCTACGTCCAGTTCCCCGGGCCGCACTACGAGACACCCGCCGAGGTCCGGATGGCCAAGATCCTGGGTGGCGACCTGGTCGGCATGTCGACGACCCTGGAGGCCATCGCGGCCCGCCAGAGCGGCCTCGACGTCCTCGGCATCTCACTCGTCACCAACCTCGCCGCCGGCATCTCCGACCAGCCCCTCAGCCACCGCGAGGTCCTCGAGGCGGGTCAGGCCGCCGCCGAACGCTGCGGGCGCCTCCTCGCCGACGTCGTCGGGAGGATTTCATGACCACCGTCGAGACCCCACCGCTCCCGTATGCCGCTGAGCGGGCTTGGCGCGATGACGACCCGGACGCGACGACGCGGCGTGAGTTGTCCGACCTGATCGACCGGGCGCAGTCCGGGGACGCGGCCGCCAGCGAGGACCTCGCCGACCGCTTCTCGGGGATGCTCGAGTTCGGCACCGCCGGTCTGCGGGGCGCGCTCGGAGCCGGCCCCAACCGGATGAACCGCAGTGTCGTCATCCGCGCGGCCGCCGGGCTGGTCGCCTTCCTCCAGGCCGAGGGTGGCGCCGGCGCCAGCCCACTGGTCGTCATCGGGTTCGACGCCCGCTACAACTCGGACGTCTTTGCCCGGGACACCGCGGCCGTCGTCGTCGGGGCCGGCGGGCGGGCGCTGCTGTTGCCCCAGCCGTTGCCGACGCCGGTGCTCGCCTACGCGATCCGGCACATCGGTGCGGACGCCGGTGTCATGGTGACCGCGAGCCACAACCCACCCCAGGACAACGGCTACAAGGTCTACCTCGGCGACGGCAGCCAGATCGTGCCGCCCGCGGATGCCCAGATCGCCGCCCACATCTCCCGGGTGACGCAGGTGGCCTCGGTGCCGCTCGCCGCCGACGGGTGGGAGACGGCGGACGGCGCGCTCTGGGACGACTACATCTCCGATGCGGTCGCCGTCCTCGACCCGGCCTCGCCGCGCGACCTCTCGGTGGTGCACACGAGCCTGCACGGAGTCGGTCACCGGACCGTTCACGACGCCTTCGAGCGGGCCGGCTTCCCGGCCCCGGATCCCGTTGGCGCCCAAGCGATCCCGGACCCCGACTTCCCCACGGTCCCGTTCCCCAACCCCGAGGAGCCGGGCGCGATCGACCTCGCCCTCGACCAGGCCCGTCGCGGGGGGTGCGACATCGTCATCGCCAACGACCCCGACGCCGACCGGTGCGCGGCCGCCGTGCTCGACCCGGCCATCGGGGACTGGCGGATGCTGCGCGGGGACGAGCTCGGTGCCCTGCTCGGGGCCCACCTCGTCGCTCGCGGGGTCCAGGCCAGCGACGTCTTCGCCAACTCGATCGTCTCCTCACGGATGCTCGCCGCGATCGCCCGCGCCGCCGGGATCCGGCACGAGGAGACGCTCACCGGCTTCAAGTGGATCTCGAGGGTCCCCGGACTGCGCTACGGCTACGAGGAGGCACTCGGCTACTGCGTCGCCCCGATGTCGGTGCGGGACAAGGACGGTATCAGCGCGGCCCTGTTGCTGGCCGAGCTCGCGGCCGGCCTCAAGGCGAAGGGCCGCAACCTCACCGATCTGCTCGATGACCTCGCGGTCGCCCACGGGGTGCACGCGACCGACTCCTTCTCGGTGCGGGTGGCCGACCTGTCCCAGATCGGCGACCTCATGGGGCGGCTGCGCGACACCCCGCCGCACACGGTGGCCGGCGTCGCGGTCGAGCGGCTCGATGACCTCAACCGTCCCGACGGCGCGCTGCCACCGACCGATGGGCTGCGCTGGTTCCTCACCGACGGCTCACGGATCATCGTGCGCCCGAGTGGGACCGAGCCCAAGGTGAAGATCTACCTCGAGGTCGTCCAACCCGTGGCCACGGACGCGCAGTTGCCCGCTGAGCGGCATACGGCCGATGCTCGGTTGGCGGCGATCCGCGCGGACTTCGAGGAGCTCACCCGGCTCGACTGACCCGCGTCCGGCGCGTGGGCCAGCGGTCAGAGGAGGAAGACCGCGAAGACCCAGAAGGCCAGTCCGGCGAGCAGCAGCCCCACGGAGTCGGGGTCCCACGTGCGGGCCAGGACCCTCGGGGTGCGACCGTCCTTGCGGCGCTGGTCCTCCGCGCGGCGCGCTTCGACCTCGGCGGCGACGACCTGCGCCGTGATCTTGGCGGGGGTCGGGGTCTCCTTGGTGTGCTGGGCCATCTTGGCGGCGCCGAGGGAGAACATGCCTCGCCCGTACCGGGGGCGTCCGGGATCCGCGGGCACTCCCCACGCGGCGTAGCGTTGCTCGTCGTGCAGCACCTCGAGCACCCAGCGCGAGCGCACCTCGGTGATCATCGGCCACGTGATGTCCGTGGTGCGCATCGGGTTGACGATGCGCAGGCCCTCGTCGTGCAGGACCACCCTGGGGCGCACGACGAAGAGCCAGAGCAGGACCAGGGCGAGCACGAGCCACCCGATGAGCGGCCAGTCGCGGTGGCTGGACAGCAGCGCCGGCACGAGGAGGCTCAGTGCTGCCACGGCTCCGACGGCGCCGGTCGCGAGGGCCGACCCCGGACGCAAGGATGCTGCGTTGGACCGCACACTGACTCCTGTCGTGGACACCGGTGGATGCTCTCACGATCGTAGATCGTCCGCGAGCGCCACCGCGTCCTGCGATCCGGTGGGTCGACAAACTTCACGGCTACACTCGCCGGGTGACCTCAACGACAGTGGTCCGCACCGCGCAGGACCTCACGGCGAATGCCCGCGACGTCCTCGGGGTTTCGCGGCTCAGCAACCATGCCCTCACCACCTGGCTGCACGGCCTGCCGGGCGTCGACCAGGTCGGCGCGGAGGCCCGCGCGGCCTCCCTCGGCACCCGGTCGATCAAGACCACGAGCAAGGCGTGGGCCATCGACATGGCGATCAGCATGATCGACCTGACCACGCTCGAGGGCTCCGACACGGTGGGCAAGGTCCGCTCACTCTGCGCCAAGGCGCTCGTCCCCGACCCGCTCGACCCGAGCACCCCACGACCGGCGGCGGTCTGTGTCTACGGTGACATGGTCGGGACTGCACGGGAGGCCCTGGGAGACAGCGGGATCCGCGTCGCTGCCGTCGCCACTGCCTTCCCGTCCGGGCGGGCCAGCATGGCGGTCAAGCTCGCCGACACCCGCGACGCGGTCAAGGCCGGCGCCGACGAGATCGACATGGTCATCGACCGTGGCGCCTTCCTGTCCGGCGACTACCTCACGGTCTTCAACCAGATCGCGGAGGTCAAGACGGCCTGCGGCGAGGCGCACCTCAAGGTGATCATGGAGACCGGCGAGCTGGTCACCTACGACAACGTCCGGCGCGCGTCCTACCTGTCGATGCTCGCGGGCGGCGACTTCATCAAGACCTCGACCGGCAAGGTGTCGCCCGCTGCGACCCTGCCGGTCACCCTCGTCATGCTCGAGGCGGTGCGTGACTGGCGCGACCTGACCGGCACCCAGATCGGGGTCAAGCCGGCCGGTGGGATCCGCACGTCCAAGGACGCCATCAAGTACCTCGTCATGGTGTCCGAGACCGCGGGCGATGACTGGCTCTCGCCGACGTGGTTCCGCTTCGGCGCGTCGAGCCTGCTCAATGACCTGCTGCTGCAACGACAGAAGCTCGCCACCGGCGCCTACTCGGGCCCCGACTACGTCACGATCGACTGAGGATCCGCATGTCCATCTTCGAGTACGCCCCGGCCCCCGAGTCGCGCTCCATCGTCACGTTGAAGCCGTCCTACGGCCTCTTCATCGATGGCGCCTTCACCCGTGCCAAGGGCCTCTTCCCCACGATCAACCCGGCGGACGAGCAGGTCCTGGCCGAGGTGAGCCAGGCGACCGCCAAGGACGTCGACAAGGCCGTCGCCGCAGCGCGGCGGGCCTATGAGGGCGTCTGGGGCTCGCTGAGCGGCGCCGAGCGCGGCAAGTACCTCTACCGGATCGCCCGGATCCTGCAGGAGCGGGCCCGCGAGTTCGCCGTCCTCGAGACGCTCGACAACGGCAAGCCGATCAAGGAGACCCGCGACGTCGACGTGCCGATCGCGGCCGCGCACTTCTTCTATCACGCCGGCTGGGCCGACAAGTTGGAGTACGCCGGGCTGAACGGGCCGGGCGGCGGCACCCCACGACCGCACGGCGTGGTCGCCCAGATCATCCCGTGGAACTTCCCGCTCCTCATGCTCTCGTGGAAGATCGCACCGGCTCTCGCGACGGGCAACACCGTGGTGCTGAAGCCCGCTGAGACGACACCGCTGACGGCGCTGCTCTTTGCCGAGGTGTGCCAGCAGGCCGAGCTGCCCGACGGTGTCGTCAACATCATCACCGGTGACGGGCGGACGGGGCAGTCTCTCGTCGAGCACCCCGACGTCAACAAGATCGCGTTCACCGGGTCGACCGAGGTCGGTCGGGCCATCGCTCGGTCGATCGCCGGCACGGACAAGAAGGCGACGCTCGAGCTCGGCGGCAAGGCGGCCAACATCGTCTTCGACGACGCCGCGATCGACCAGGCCGTCGAGGGGATCGTCAACGGCATCTTCTTCAACCAGGGCCAGGTCTGTTGCGCCGGCTCGCGCCTGCTGGTGCAGGAGAACGTCCACGACCAGGTCATCGACCGGCTCAAGCGCCGGCTGGCCACCCTGCGGGTCGGCGACCCGATGGACAAGAACACCGACCTCGGGGCGATCAACTCCAAGGAGCAGCTCGACCGGATCACCTCGCTCGTCAAGGCCGGGGTCGATGAGGGCGCCACGGCGTGGAGCCCCGAGTGCACCTTCCCCGGGACCGGATACTGGTTCCCCCCGACGCTGCTCACCGGCGTCGCGCAGACCCACCGGGTCGCGACCGAGGAGATCTTTGGTCCTGTCCTGTCCGTGCTGACCTTCCGCACCCCGCAGGAGGCGGTCGCCAAGGCCAACAACACGGCCTACGGCCTGTCCGCCGGGGTCTGGACCGAGAAGGGCTCCCGGATCCTCTGGATGGCCGACCAACTGCGCGCGGGCGTGGTGTGGGCCAACACGTTCAACCGCTTTGACCCGACGTCGCCGTTCGGCGGCTACAAGGAGTCGGGCTACGGGCGTGAGGGTGGCCGCCACGGGCTCGAGGCCTACGTGACCACCACCCCTGCCTTGACGACGGGAGCCACCCGATGAGCCGCCTCGATGTCCGCAAGACCTACAAGCTCTACATCGGCGGGGCCTTCCCGCGCAGCGAGTCCGGGCGGACGTATGCCGTCCACTCGGCCTCCGGTGAGTTCCTGGCCAATGCGTCGCTCGGGTCGCGCAAGGACCTGCGCGACGCCGTCGTGGCCGCGCGGGGCGCGGTCGCGAAGTGGTCCGGTGCCACCGCTTACAACCGGGGCCAGGTCCTCTACCGCGCGGCCGAGGTCCTCGAGGGGCGTCGGTCCCAGTTCATCGACGAAGTGGGTGCGGCCGAGGGCCTGTCGGCCAGCGCTGCCGCCACGACCGTTGACCAGTCCGTCGACCGGCTGGTCTGGTATGCCGGCTGGACCGACAAGGTCGCTCAGGTCCTCGGCAACCTCAACCCGGTGGCCGGTCCGTTCTTCAACGTCTCTGCGCCGGAGCCGACCGGAGTGGTGGGCGTCCTGGCGCCGCAGGCCAGCTCACTGCTCGGCCTCGTGTCGGTGGTGGCGCCGGTGATCGCCACCGGCAACACGGCGGTCGTGCTGACCTCCACCGACCGGCCATTGCCCGCAGTGACGTTCGGTGAGGTGCTGGCCACCTCCGACGTGCCGGGCGGCGTGGTCAACCTGATCACGGCCAAGACCTCCGAGGTGGCGCCGTGGCTCGCCTCGCACCGCAACGTCAACGCCATCGACCTGACCGGTGCGGCCGGCGCCGACGGTGTCGACTGGGTCGACCTCGAGCGGGAGGCTGCCGGCAACCTCAAGCGCGTGCTGCGCCCCGAGGTCGTGGCCGGCGTGCCCGTCGAGCCGGACTGGGCGCTCTCCCCCGGCCTGACCCGGATCCGGGCATTCCTCGAGACCAAGACCGTCTGGCACCCCAAGGGCCTGTGAGCGACACCCCGGCCGACTCGAGTGGCCCCGCCGTCCCCACCCCCACCCACTCGAGTGGCCCCGTCGTCCCCACCCCCACCCACTCGAGTGGCCCCGTCGTCCCCACCCCCACCCACTCGAGTGGCCCCGTCGTCCACAGCGGGGGCGTGGGCCGGCCCCGGATCGTGCTCATCACGGGCCCGAGCGGAGCGGGAAAGAGCCGGCTTTCCGAGCGCTTGAAGGCTGCGCACGGGTGGCCGATCGTCCGACTCGATGATTTCTACCGAGAACTCGACGACCCGGGCCTGCCTCGTTCACCGCTCGGCATCCCCGACTGGGACCACCCCGACTCGTGGAACGCCGAGTCAGCAGTCGACTCCCTGCGGTCCCTGGTCGAGACCGGCCGGTGCGAGCTACCGGTCTACGACATCGGTCGGTCTGCTATCACCGGGCACCACGTCGTCACCGCCGACTCGGAGGACGTCATCCTCGCGGAGGGGCTCTTTGCCGCCCGCCTCATCGCGCCGCTCACGGACGAGGGCCTGCTCGCTGACGCGGTCTGTGTCTGTCGCAACCGCTGGACGACCTTCACGCTGCGGTTGACCCGTGACCTCTCGGAGCGTCGGGACGAACCCACGATCGTGGGCGACGCGGTGGCCCTGGGTGCCCGGACCGCCTCCCCCAAGCAGGCCGAGCAGGAACTCGCTTCGCTCATCAGCTCCGCGACGTGACCTCGATGCACCACGGCAGTCGACCTCACCAGAACAGACGAGGTGACCGCCTCCAACAGCACGAGAGGATGGGCGGCATGAAACTGATCGGGATGCTCGGCGGGATGAGCTGGGAATCGACGGCCGAGTACTACCGCCTCGCGAACGAGCTCGTCCGAGAGCGCCTGGGGGGTCTGGCGTCGGCTCGGGTCCTGCTGCACTCGGTGGACTTCGCCCAGGTCGAGCAGATGCAGGCGGTTGGTGACTGGGAGGCCGCCGGTCGGCTACTTGCTGCCGCGGCCGTGGGGCTCGAGGCCGGCGGCGCCGACCTCATCGTGTTGTGCACCAACACGATGCACAAGGTCTCAGGTGTCATCGAGGCCGCGACCTCGATCCCGTTCATCCACATCGGCGACGTCACTGCTCTGGCGGCCCGCTCAGCTGGCCTCTCGACTGTCGGCCTGCTGGCCACCGCCTACACGATGGAGCAGGACTTCCTCCGGGGCCGCCTCGCTGAGCACGGCCTCCGGGTGCTGATCCCGGATGTCACAGACCGGGCTGAGATCCATCGGATCATCTACGAGGAACTCTGCCTCGGTGTACTACGAGAGGAGTCGCGGGCCATCTATCGCTCGGCCATTGGTCGACTGGTTGAGGACGGCGCCGAGGGCATCATCTTGGGCTGTACGGAGATCGAGTTGCTCGTCGAGGCCGCGGTGGCCGCGGCCCTTCAGGAGACGTCGCTGACGTAGCCGATGAGTGGGCTGACGGTAAGGCGGACGCGGTCACCTTCAGCCACTCGGTTGGCGATCCGCTGCCGGACCGTCCACGATCGGACGCCGGCCTTCGTGTGCAACGTCAACTGCACCCTGGTGCGTCGTCGATCCTGCCTCGAGTAGCCATTCTCATCGGTTCCGCGGGACCAGATGAAGTGTTGCAGGATGGGAGGCAGCACATCTCCGTACTGACGTTCGGCGAGCCCGATCACCGTCCCCTCCACGGTGCGGCGCATCACCAGGTCAAGCCGGCCGACGACGACGCGGAGGAGGCGGCGGTGCCACCGTCCTGGCGGAACCGCCGCAGCCCAAGCGCCATCACCCCTTGAGGGCGTAGCCGGGCTTGATCACATCGTTGATCAGTTGGAGACGCTCATCGAACGGGATGAACGCCGACTTCATCGCGTTGATCGT
>CAJDUR010000122.1_pt1 | contig 14305 bp, 12 predicted proteins | sample 7391191 | NCBI WGS metagenome assembly CAJDUR01 (sample SAMEA7055688, study PRJEB34461) | soil metagenome | biome: terrestrial ecosystem; feature: Peninsula; material: soil | place: Antarctica | collected 2016 | reverse complement strand
CGAGGACTCCATGCAACTGTGGCGGCGCGGCGAGGCCCTGGCTGCCCATTGCGCTCGATGGCTCGACGGTGCCCAGGCCGAGATCGAGGGGACTCCCGACCCGGACGCCAGCGGAATGCACACGGCTCCACCGACCGCCGACCAGCCGGTTCACGCCGACGACAAGGTCTTCGACGAGCCGAACTGAGCCGAGCCCCACCGACTCACGTGCAACGGCGCCCGAGCTTGAGGGTGGCCGGGCGCCGTCAGCGAGGTAGGTGTCAGTCGGTCGTGCGGTTACGTCGACTGAGGGCATCGATGGTGACGGCGGCCAGCAGCACCAGCGCCGTCACCATCAACTCCGTGGCCGCAGACAGGTTGATCAGCCCCATCCCGTTGTAGATCGTCCCCACGACCAGGCCACCGAGAAGCGCGTGGACGATCTTGCCCCGCCCTCCGAACAGGCTCGTCCCACCGATGACGGCGGCTGCGACAGCGAGCAGCACGTACTGGCCACCGTTGATGTTGCTGGAGATCGAGCCGAGTCGCGCCGCATAGAAGATGCCTGCCGCGCCCGCGGTGAGACCAGCGAGCCCGAAGGCGATCACCCGGATCCGGGACAGGTTGATGCCGGCGCGCCGAGCAGCCTCTGCGTTGCCGCCGATCGCGTAGACGTACCGCCCATAGCGGGTACGGCTCAGGAGGAAGGTCCAGCCGACCACGATGGCCAGCACGATGGGGACAGCCCAAGGCACTCCATTGCCCGACTCGCACACGGCCACGAGGACCACCCCGGCGATCGCGATGACGACAATCTTCAGCACGCTCACGCCGATCGGCGGCGTCACCAGTCCACCGGCTCGGCGCTGCCGGTCTCGCCACAGCGTGAGCCCTGCATAGATGAGGACGACGCCGGCAACCGTCACCCACGCCACCACGGTGTTCATGCTGCCGTAGGCGATGTCGTTGATCACCTGGTTGTTGACCGACATGGTGCCACCACTGCTGGCCCCGGCGAGCTCAGCGATCAGGAAGATCAGCAGACCCTGTAGCCCGAGCAGACCAGCAAGGGTCACGATGAACGACGGGATCCGTAGCCTGGTGATGAGCAGCCCCCAGACGACACCGATGGCGCCGGCGACAGCCAAACCCAGGAGCACTCCGACGAACCACGGCTGGTTGTGGGGAGGCCCGGTGATCCAGACCGTGAAAACGGCTCCGATGGCGCCGGTGTAGCCGAGGGAGAGGTCGATCTCTCCCAGCAGCAGCACGAACACCTCGGCGATACCGAACAGCACGAACACTGCGGCTTGGACCATCAGGTTGATGATGTTGCCCGCAGAGAGGAATACCGAGTCCAACAGTTGGAAGATGACGATGATGACGATGAGGCCGCCCACCACCGGCACCACTCCGCTCTCGCCCGATCGGACCCGCGACAGCCACCCACGGAAGTAGCCACCCAGCGACCCAGCGGTGAGTTCGGTCTGGGAGGCGAAGGCCTCTGCATCCGGGGCCGCACCCTCACCAGCGGGGACATCGTCCTCGGCGGCCGGGCCCGTCGTCTGCGTCGAAGATGACATCTAGACCTCCTGGTCGGCTCCGTGGGAAAGGGTGCCCGTGGTGATCAACTCGACCGTCGAGCTGATCGTCAGGTCCTCGATCGGAGCAGTCCTGGCGAGGGAGCCGAGGTACATCACGGCAATCCGGTCGGCCACCTGGAAGACGTCGTTGAGATTGTGCGACACGACCAGGACCGCGATGCCCTGCGAGCTGAGCCGCCGCACCAGGTCCAGCACCATCGCGGTCTGGGAGACCCCGAGGGCCGCGGTGGGCTCATCCAGGACAACCAGTCGGGCGTCCCACATGACGGCTCGCGCCACGGCCACCGCCTGCCGCTGCCCACCGGACAGCGACGAGACCAGTTGTCGGATCGAGGAGACCGTCGTGACAGAGAGATTGCGGAGGGTCTGGTTGGCCTTCGTCTCCATGCTCGCCTCGTCGAGCATCCCTGCCCGCAATTCCTCCCGGCCCAGGAACATGTTCTGGACGATGTCCAGGTTGTCGCAGAGCGCCAGGTCCTGGTATACGGTCTCGATCCCGAGTGCGGAGGCATCCCGCGGACTGTGGAGCTGGATCGATTTTCCCTGCCAGAGGAACTCTCCCCCGTCGATCCCGTGGATGCCGGCGATGGCCTTGACGAGGGTGGACTTGCCGGCGCCGTTGTCGCCGACCAGCGCCGTGATCTGACCAGCGGGCAGGTCCAGGTCGATACCGCGCAGGGCCTGCACCGGCCCGAAGCGTTTGCCCACACCCCGGAGGCTCAGCAGCACCTCCTCCTGCAGCAGCGCGCCCCGGGCCGATTCATCGGCCCGGTGCGCGCCTGGTTGCGCAGCCATCAGGGGGTGATTCCTGCGGTCGTGCAGGCCGCCGTGAACGACGACGTGCACAGCTGGCTGGCGGTCACGAACTGGTCAGCGATGACGGTCGAGTTCATGTTCTGCGTCGTCACCCATTCCGGTGTCAGGAGCACTGACGGGACGGTGACGTTGCTCTTGGTGTCCTGGGTGGTGCCGTTCACCAGACCTGCTGGGGGCGTCACACCCGCCCGCAGATAGATCGCGAGCGCAGCCGCCGCTTGCGCTTCCAGGTAGATCGGCTTGTAGGCCGTGCCGCACTGGTAGCCGGACAGAATGTTCTGCAGGCCCACCAGCGTCGCGTCCTGACCGGTCACCGGGAACGTCTTGGGCTTGGTGTTGTGGTTCTTCAGGTACGTGATGATCGGAGCCGCGTTCTCGTCATTCGGCACGAGAACAGCGTTGGTGTTCGAGTGTGCTGTGAAGGCCTGAGTGAACTCCGTCACTGCGGTCGGCGGGTCCCAGGTGCCGGCCGGCTCGGCAACCTTGGTCCAGCCACCCGAGCTGAACAGCGGGTTAAGCACCGAGTTGTAGCCCTTCGCGAACAGGGTCGCGTTGTTGTCCGTCGGGTCGCCCGTCATCACGATCACGTTGGGCTTGGTCACCCCCCACGCCGTTGCACAGGAAACCAGTCCGTTGCCGATGAGTTTGCCGACGTTGACGTTGTCAAAACTGACGTAGTAGGCCCGCTGGCCGCCGAGCGTCAACCGGTCGTAGTCCACCACCTGGGCGCCGTGTTCCTTGGCGTAACTCTCGATCTTGGCGCCAACACCCGAGTCGAGCGGGTCGACCACGAGGACCTTCGCTCCCGCGCTGATGGCCGACTGCGCATCGGTGAGCTGCGTGGCGTCACTGCCTTGAGCGTTCTGGACGCTGAACTGGTCCGACGGCAGCCCTGCCGCTGCAAAGGCCTTCTCCAGGTAGGGGGCATCGAACTCGGTGTACCGCGCCGAGGTCACCGTGTCAGGAAGGATGACCTGGATCTTGCCGGTCCCCTTCGCCGCGAGCGGCTTGAGGTCCGCCATGCTGGAGAAGTCCCGCTTGAACGACGTCGCAGACGTCTGGGGTAGTGCGGCGGCGGTGGACGCACCGGTGGACCCACCGGTGGAACTCACCGATGGGGACGTGGTGGTGGCGGTGCCCGAACTCCCGCACGCGGCCACCACCAAGGCGGTCGTGGCCAGCACCGAGGTGAAGGCAAGTTTCTTGATGATCCGCAACGGACACTCCTCACGAGCGACGGTGACAACTGGCCGAGGGATTCCTCTTCCGGTGCAGCAGGACCGGTGGTGACGAGGCGAAACCGCCTCTTCTTCAAGAGTAAATCGATCTCCGTGAACGTCCCGTGAACATTTGGGACCACGGCATCAACAAGTCGTGAACGCCCGATCCCCCGACCCGTCTCGCGGCCCGGTCCACGCCGACCCTCACCCCACTCCTGCTGTCATCAGTCCGTGACGAGCCGGTACCCCGCGCGTGGCTGGGTCACGATCAGGGTGGGCGCTCCATCGACATCGAGCTTCGCGCGCAGCCGTCGCACGTAGACGCGTAGGTACTCCGTCTCGGTCTCGTAGCCGGGCCCCCACACCCGGCGCAGCAGGTAGGCGTGCGACAACAACTTGCCGCGCTCGGTCACGAGTGCGCTCAGGAGCGCGAACTCCGTCGGGGTCAGGTGCACGGCGACGCCAGCACGCGTCACCTGCTGCTTGGCGAGGTCGACCACGAGGCCGTGCAGCTCCACGACGGAGGGCGTGTCAGCAAGGGTGGTGGGGGCTCGGGTCCGTCTCAAGGTGGCGGTGATCCGGGCCAGCAACTCCTCGATGCCGAACGGCTTGGTCAGGTAGTCGTCCGCCCCGGCCAGCAGCGCAGCGACCTTGTCGCGTTCCCCGCGACGAGCCGAGACCACGATGACCCCGACGCTCGAGTGCTCGCGGATCTGTCGGCACAGCTCGATGCCATCCAGGTCGGGCAGCGTGAGGTCGAGCAGCACGATGTCGGGGCGATCGGTGTCGAGCCGGCGCAGCGCCTTCGAGCCATCGGTGGAGACCACTGTGGCGTAACCGCGCACTGCGAGGTTGGCACGGATCAGGTCGACGATGTTGGGGTCGTCCTCGATGATCAGCACCGTCGTGAGCGGGTCGGAGTCAGGCATCGACGGCCTCCCCCGTCAGCGTGTCGCTCTCGACCGGGAGCTGGACCACGAATCGCGTTCCGGGGGAGGTGGACTCGTGGCGAAGGGTCCCGTGGTGGGCCTCGATGATGCCGCGGGTGATCGACAGCCCGAGACCTGCTCCCGCTGTCGGGTCGGTCCGGCCGCTCCATCGCCGATGCCCCGGGCCGGCGGCTCCGTCTGCGGATGGCGCAAGCCCCACGCCGTCGTCGCTGACGACGAAACGGACCGCTCCCGGACCATCGGGCAAGGCCTGGACCCGGACGGTGGTGCCCGGCGGATTGTGCCGGACGGCGTTGTCCATCAGGTTCACCAGCACCTGCTCGAGCCGGTCGTGATCGGCCCACACCGGAGGCAGATCGGGCGCACAACTGACATCCACGGCGGCCGCTCCGGGCCCCAGGCACGACCGTGCCGCGTCAATCACGAGGGGCAGGTCGACCCAGTCGAGCCGAAGGTGAAGGGCGCCCGACTCGATCATAGAGAAGTCCAGCAATCCGTCCACCAGTCTTCGCAGCCGGTCGGATTCGCTGCTGATGCGACTGAGGAACCGCCGCTGCGACTCCGCACCCCAGTTGACGTCGGTCTGCATCAGGCTCGAGGCGAAGCCCTGAATCCCCGTGAGCGGGGTGCGCAACTCATGGGAGAGCCGAGCCAGGAACTGACGCTGCATCTCCCGGGAGCGGCGCAGGGCGCCCGCCTCGCGCCGAGCCACCTCGGTGCTCTCCCGTTCAAGGGCCAGCAGGATCGAGTGCGCAGCGTCCTCGAACAGCACCCTCTCGTCCGGACCCACGCAGCGGTCGCCCCAGGCCGCGACCAGCACCACGGGCTCCGTCTCGGACAACCGGACCCACAGTCGGCTCCCACCGCCTCCGACCGGCTCGACCTGTGCCGCGCCACCGGAAGAGTCTGCGCCGAGCGCGGTGACCGCCAGGACCGACAACGCGTCCGACGAGGTCGCCCCGGGTGCTCCGGCGAACGCTCGGCAGCTCGTGAGCGCGCCGTCCGTCCGTCCGTAGAGGCCGACCTCGTCAGCGCCGGATCCGGTGCGCAGGGTCCGCAGCGCGACGCTGAGCCCCTCGGCGAGGGAGTCTGGACCGGTCAGGGTCTGCAGCACCGAACGGATCGTCTCCAGGAGCTTGTTGCGTGCGGTCAGCTGAGCGAGCAGACGGTCCCGTTCGACACTGCTGGCGGCGTAGCCGGCATACAGGTTGACCAGGTCGAGCTCATCCCGAGCCGGGTGGCCCGGGCCCCTGCGGTAGACGCTGATGACGCCTGACACGCCACCGGACCCCAGGAAGGGGACGGCCCACCAGCTGCCGACCCCGGACGCGACCAACAGTCGGGTATTCCGGGTGGGCGGCTCGTGTCCCGCGACGTCGGCATCGATCCCGACGACCCCCTCGGTCACCGCTCGGCGCAGTGGGCTCGGGGCCGTTGCCACCGGGAGCTCCGCCCAGGCATCGTCAAGAGCCGCCGGCAGGCCCACTGAGGAGGCCCGACGGAGCGTGTCACCATCGAACAGGTGCAGGCTCAGCCGACGGGTGCCCAGGGCCGCGCCGAGGGTGGACAGGATCAGGTTGAGCCCGGCCGAGGGGTCGTCCGTGGTGGGCGGGCCGGCGGCGCTGAGCTGGTTGGCCAGACTGTGGAGGCGATTCAGTTGGTAGCGCGGGGCGGACGACGGATCATGGCCCGACATCAGAGTCAGCACCTCGTCCGGATGCGAGAGAGCGGGGTCCAGCTGCGCGACGACGCGCCCGTGGCGCAGGACCACGATCCGGTCGACGAGTCGTAGGAGTTGCTCGACATCGTGAGAAACGAGCACGATCGTGCTGCCCCTGTCCCGGATCCGCCGGATGAGTCGCTCGACGTGGGCCGACTCGGCACGGTTGAGCGCGGCGGTCGGCTCGTCGAGGAGGAGGAGCCCGGGCCGCGGCGAGACGGCGCGAGCGATGGCGAGCATCTGGCGCTGCCCGGTGGAGAGGGTCCCGACCGGGCGGGTCGTGTCCGCGATCGGGATGCCGAGGTCGTCCAGGATGGCTCGGGCCCGGGCATGGAACCTCACGTCCGGCTCCAGGAGCCGGCGGCGCTCCCGGCCGAGCAGGAGGTTGGCCGCGGCGTCGAGGTTGTCCGAGAGCACGAGGTGCTGCCACACGACGCCGATCACGACGGTGGTGTCCGAGGGCGGCCGGGGGGTGATCGGCTCACCGCCCAGCCGGACCTCGCCACGAGCCCCGGCGAGGTCACCACACAAGCAGCGCAAGAGGGTCGACTTCCCGGCGCACTGACCGACAGACCGCGGACCCGCAGGTGGGCGGGCTCCGACCAGGTTGGCTCGGTCGCGACTAGCGCCATCCCTCATTATCTCACCCGGCGACGAGCCAGTGCCGGCTTCGGGGGACCACCAAGCCGAGCGGCATACGGCCCGAGTTGCGGTGCTCAGGTGGTCGGGGGGACGACCTTGAGTGCCGCGGCGAACCTCTGGATCTCGGCATCGGCGACGTCGCCGGTCACGGCGATCGTGAGGTCTCCCTTGCCCGTCCCGCGCAGCAGGTAGGTGATCTGGCCCGGGGTGGCTACCTCGTAGCGTTCCCACGTGTGTGCACCGATGGCTGTCGTGCCCGTCGAGGTCGCGTTGCCCACGGTCCGGGAGACCCACTCCTGCGACACGGCCACGGCCTGCTTGAGGGAGATGTCCCCGTCAGCGGCCTTCCACACCGTCGTGAAGGTGTCGACCCCGCCCGAGCCCGGCCCGTAACTCGCCACCGTCGGCACCCAGTCGTCACCGAGCCCGGCGGGCAACTCGACGGGCCACCCGGTCTGCTCCGCCACCTGGCCAGCCTTGCCTGCCGCATCGACGGCGGGTCGGGCCACGGAGCTCATCCGGGGCACGATCGCGACGAGGGCGGCGACCAGAAAGGCGATGACGAGGAGTGAGCGCAGCATGTTGGGCAGCGAGCCCATGGAGTAAGCGCTGCGGCGAGGTGGCTGCGAGGTCATTGGCCCATCGTCCCTGACTGTGAGAGGTGCTCCAAACCGGGCGTCGCCACCGCTAGAGTCGGGCCCACACCATCAGCGTCGACGGAGGTTGCCCGATGAATCCCAGCACACCAGATCGCAACCTTGCGCTCGAGCTCGTCCGAGTGACCGAGGCCGCCGCGATGGCCGGCGGCCGCTGGGTCGGTCGCGGGGAGAAGAACAAGGCCGACGGGGCCGCGGTCGAGGCGATGCGGGCGATGATCTCCACGGTGAGCATGAACGGCGTCGTCGTCATCGGTGAGGGCGAGAAGGACAACGCCCCGATGCTCTACAACGGCGAGCGCGTCGGTGACGGCACCGGCGAGGAGTACGACGTCGCGGTCGACCCGATCGACGGCACCACGATGACCGCCAAGGGGATGCCCAACGCCGTTGCCGTCATGTCGGTGGCCAGCCGCGGCGCGATGTATGACCCGTCAGCCGTCTTTTACATGGACAAGCTCGCGACCGGTCCGGAGGCGGCGCAAGTGGTCGACATCCGCCTGCCCGTCGCCGAGAACATCCGGCGGATCGCCAAGGCCAAGAAGGAGACGGTGGCCGATGTCACGGTCGTCCTGCTCGACCGCCCACGCCACGACCAACTCGCCGACGAGATCCGCGCGGCGGGGGCCCGCATCCGCTACATCATGGATGGCGATGTCGCCGGCGCGGTGATGGCCGCGCGTCCCGACACCGGTGTCGACCTGTTGCTGGGCATCGGCGGCACCCCGGAGGGGATCATCGCTGCCTGCGCGATCAAGTGTGTGGGCGGTGTCATCCAGGGCAAGCTCTGGCCCAAGGACGACGATGAGCGCCAGAAGGCCATCGACGCCGGGCACGACTTGGACCGGGTCCTGTCGACCGACGATCTCGTCCAGGGCGACTGCTTCTTTGTCGCCACGGGCATCACCGACGGTGAGTTGCTGCGCGGAGTGCGCTACGGCAGCAACTCCGCCCGCACCCACTCCCTCGTCATGCGCTCCCGCAGCGGCACCATCCGCACCATCGACAGCCAGCACAACTTCAGTCGCCCGGGCTGGTTCGGCAGCACGGACATGATCGACGACTGATCCGCCGTGACGCGCACCTTGGTGGTCGGTGAGGCCCTGATCGACGCGGTGACCCGCGCTTCCGGGGGGACGACGGAGCACGTCGGGGGCAGCCCGGCCAACGTCGCGTTCGGCTTGGCGGCCCTCGAGCACGACGTCGACCTCGCCACCTGGATCGGGGCGGACGAGCACGGCGAACTGATCGAGGCCGTATGCCGTTCACGAGGTGTCGCACTCACGCCGGGTTCGCGCGGGGCCCAGCGCACGTCGGTGGCCCAGGCAACGCTGGACCCCTTGGGGGCAGCCACCTACGACTTCGACCTCGAGTGGCGGATCACCCCGGTGCCGGGTCTCGAGGCCTACGGACACGTCCACACCGGGAGCATCGGGGCGGTCCTACTCCCCGGTGCCGCGGTGGTGCGCGAGACCCTGCGGTCGGCGCGCGCGAGCGCGACGATCTCCTATGACCCCAACGCACGGCCGAGCCTGATGGGGACCGCCGCACAGGCCCGGACCGTCATCGAGGAGTCGATCGCGCTGTCCGACGTCGTCAAGGTCAGCGACGAGGACATCGACTGGCTCTGCCCCGGCGAGTCGATCGATCAGGTCGTGCGGACCTGGGCGGCCCTGGGTCCGGCCCTCGTGATCGTCACCCGCGGCGGGGACGGGGCGCTGGTGCACCTCTCCGGCACCGGCGAGCAGGCGACGCTCCCCGCGCCAGCCGTCACCGTCATCGACACCGTCGGGGCCCTGGCCGAGGTCGTCCCAGCGGCGTCACGGGCTCTCCGGACCGCTGCCCGGACCGTCGCCCAGGCGGGTGCGCACGCTCCAGATCGCGCTGAGGTCGACGAGTGAGTTTGTCCACCGGTGCCGTCTGCATCGGCGGACAACTTCAGACGTAGGGAGCTGGACCCGTGACGGACCCGCAGGGGGTCAGGAGGCTATCCCCTTGGCCTCCCGGGCCTTGGCTCGCTCCAGACCCCGCTTGCGGTCTGCTTCTGACTCTTCTGCGATGGCGGCTGCCTTGGCCTCGTCGCGGGTCAGGCACTCGCCGCTCTCCGGATCGAAGACGTGGATGACGGACGGGTCAAAGACGAAGTCAGCGTCGTCGCCCTCTCGGATCCGGGACCGGGCATCGAGGTTGACCACGAGTTGGCTTCGCATGCCCTCGCCATCGAGCTCTCGGTCCAGCTCCTCGAGCTTGGCGTGGACTCCGGCGTCGGAGTCAAACGGGATGTAGGCGTACTGCTCGTTACCGAGCCATTCCGTGACGTCGACGACCGCGGTGAAGGTTGCCCCCTTCACCCCGTCTTGCAGCGACGCGTCCTTGATGTGCTCGGGTCGGATCCCGACGATGACGAGGGCCTTGCCCTTGACCTTGGCGGCGAGCTCCGGCGCGATCGGCACGTCGCAGAGCGGCAGTTTGAGGGTGGCTCCGTCCACCTCTGCGGGGAGGAAGTTCATCGGCGGACTGCCGATGAAGCCAGCCACGAAGAGGTTGACGGGCTGATCGTAGAGCTCACGAGGTGAGGCGCACTGCTGCAAGATCCCCTTCTTCAGGACGGCCACCCGGTCACCCAGGGTCATGGCCTCGATTTGATCATGGGTGACATAGACGGTCGTGGTGCCCAGACGACGTTGCATCCGGGATATTTCGGTGCGCATCTGTCCGCGCAACTTGGCGTCGAGGTTGGACAGCGGCTCATCGAAGAGGAACGCGTCCGCCTCGCGGACGATCGCCCGGCCCATCGCGACTCGTTGCCGTTGTCCACCGGACAGGTTGGCAGGCTTGCGCTCCAGGTGCTCCCGGAGCTCAAGCATGTCGGCAGCGGCGTTGACCTTGGAGGTGATGTCTGCCTCTGAGTGCTGGCCCTTGCTCAGGCGCAGCGGAAAGGCGATGTTTTCGAAGACGGTCAGGTGGGGATAGAGCGCATAGTTCTGGAACACCATCGACAAGTTGCGGTCACGCGGGGCGAGCTCGTTGACCCGCTTGCCGTTGATGAGCATGTCGCCCGACGTGATGTCCTCGAGGCCCACGATCATTCGCAGGAGGGTGGACTTCCCGCAACCAGATGGCCCGACGAGGATCATGAACTCCCCGTCGGCGATATCGAGCGAGATGTCGTTGACCGCCGGGAAGCCGTCGCCATATTTCTTCACGATGTTCTTGAGTGTGATCTCAGCCATTTGAGTTCGAGCTCCTTAGAGGTTCTGGCGATCCGAGCGTCAGCCCTTGACCGCACCCGAGGTCAGGCCAGCGACGATGCGACGTTGGAAGACAAGGACGAGGATGATGACCGGGATGGTGACGACGACCGCTGCCGCCATGATGCCGCCAGTGGGCTGCTCGAACTGCGACGCGCCAGTGAAGAAGGCCAGCGCAGCGGGGACGGTCCTGGCCTTGTCAGAGGTCAGGGAAATGGCGAACACGAAGTCGTTCCACGCGGTGAAGAACGTGATGATCGCTGTCGTGAAAACACCGGGTGCTGCCAGCGGCACGATGACCTTGCGGAACGCCTGCCACGTCGTCGCGCCGTCCACCTGTGCTGCCTGTTCCATCTCCCAGGGAATGGCCTGAAAGAACGCCGACAGCACCCAGATGGACAGGGGAAGCGTCAGCGCGAGGTAGGGGATGATCAGGCCTGGAATGGTGTCGAAGAGGCCGATGTTGCGCCAGACGTCGAATAGTGGGGTCACCATCGCGATCACGGGGAAGAAGGAGACTGCCAACGCGGTCGTGAGGATGACGCGCTTGCCCGGGAACTCCAATCGCGAGATCGCATAGGCACAGAACATCGCGAGGACGACGCTGATCACCGTCGCCGAGAGGCAGACCACCACCGAGTTGCGCAGCGCGGGAAGGAACAGGTCCGAGGCCCCGCCGGTGAAGATCAGGCTGTAGTTGTCCCACGTCCAGTCCTTCGGCCAGAAGTTGCCGAGGATGTTCTCACTGGGGCTCGCCAGGGCCGATGAGCTCTTGCCCGACAGAGCGAGCGTCCACAGCAGTGGGACGAGCGTCCAGATCATGACGGGAATCGCGAGCACCGTGTAGACCTTGGTGCCCTTGATCGCTTGACGTGCCATGGCTCAACTCCTCCCTTCAGCGAGATCGACCTTGAATCCCTTGACGAAGACCGCCGCGATGATCAAGACGAAGATGAACAGCAGGACCGCAAGCGCGGAGCCCATACCGATCTCAACCCGGTCGATGGCTTGGTTATAGGTCAGGACCGACAGCGAGGACGTGTTGTTGGCCCCGCCGGTCATGATGAAGATGTTGTCGAAGATACGGAAGGCATCGAGAGTCCGGAAGAGCAGGGCGACCATGATCGCAGCCTTCATATTGGGCAGAATGACTCGGGTCAGCCGCTGTAGCCACGTGGCCCCGTCCACCTGTGCGGCCTCTTCCATGGAGGTGTCCACCTGGGCCAGTCCAGCGAGCAGCAGAAGCGACATGAATGGCGTCGTCTTCCAGATCTCCGAGAGGCAGATGACGAAGATCGAGCCCCAGAAGCCACCGAACCAGTCCGTACCCAGGTCGATGCCGGGCAGCCACGAGAACCAATGGTTGATGTAACCAGTGTCGGTCCGGAAAGCGTAGAACCAGGAGAATGCCGAGACGACGGTGATGATCGCATACGGGATGAGGACGATGGTCCGCAACGAGCGGCGCGGAATCACGATCTTGTGCATCACCATGGCGATGATGAAGCCGAGCACGAGTTCGATGACTACCGTGATGATCGTGATGATCACGGTCACCATGGTGGCCTTCCAGAACACCCCATCGCTCAGAGCCACGATGTAGTTGTTCAGGAAGGTGAACTTCTTGTTGTCCGGGTCAGTAAGCCGATAGTTGAAGAAGGAGTTCCAGATCGCCTGCAGGATCGGGTAGCCGGTCACCGCCACCATGACCACAAAAGCGGGGAGGGCCAGCCGCCAGCCCAGAGCCCGTTCAGCCCGTGCCCGGTCGCTGATGGCCGACTTCTTCTTCTTCTTCTTGGCGTCCACCTGCTTCGGCGGGTCTGTCTGGGCGACGCTCACAGCAAAGCCTCCCCTCTCAAGACGGCGCTGATCAGATCGTCCGCCGCCTGCGGTGTCGTGGCCGGGTCGACCGACGACGGTGGGCTGAAGATGCGCTGCACAGCGCTGGAGATGTCGCCGTAATACTGCGTCAACGGCCGCGGTGCAGCCGCGTCCAAGGACTCGCGGATGAGGATGGACATCGGGAACAACTTCTTGATCTCGGGATCGTCATACACCGTCTTGTCAGCGGCCGGGTTGCCGGTGCCGAGCATGTAGAGCTTCTGGTGCTCCGGGGTCGTGATGCACGCGACCGCATCCCAAGCCGCTTCCTTGTCAGTGCTCGCGGCATTGACGCCGAGCTCGATCCCGCCGAAGGGCGGACGTGACTCCTTGCCGGCAACGGTCTCGGGGTAGCGCGCCCACCCGACGTCATCGATGAAGTTGACGTTCTTGCCGGGCAACGCAGCCCAGACGTAGGGCCAATTCACGAGGAAGCCGCTGGTGCTGTCGTTACTAAAGAGATCCAGTGCAGCGGTCTCGTCGGTGGATCCCATGGCGGGGCCGGCGACACCGCTCTGCGAGACCTTCTGGATGACGTCCGCCGCCTGCTTTCCGGCTTCGCTCGCGAGACCGAACTTCAACTGGTCCCCCGCTGCGCCGGGGTTATCGACGACGTGGCCGCCCGCCCCCTCGATGAGGGCGTTGATCCACACCATGTAGCCCTCATACCGTTTTGCCTGCACACCGATCGTCTTGTTCTCCGACTTGGCTGCGCCGATCAGGTCGTCCCAGCTCACGGGCTTGGTCATGTCGAGCCCGGCCGCCTTGGCCACGGACTTGCGATACCACAGCAACTGAGTGTTGGCCCACATCGGGGCGGCGACGAGCTGGTCCTTCCACGTCGCCGCATCGACCGCCGGCTTGACAGCATTCTTGGTGAGCTCCTCAGCCGAGGCAGCCGGCACCGGGTCGAGGAACCTGGCCGCGGCGAACTCGGCGACGAACACCGGGTCCATCGACATGAGGTCCATGCCGGTGTCCTTGGCCGCCAGGCGACGCAGCAGTTGCTGACGCTGGTCGCTCGCGCTGTTGGGGAGCAACTGGATCTGGATGGAGTACTTGCCGCCTGCGGCATCCGTGCATTCCTTGGCGAGTTGCGCCTGTCCCCCCTTGGTCGGGTCGGAGCCTCCACCATCAGGGTTGATGTACCACGTCAAGACTGGGGGGCCGGCCGGCGCGGACGATCCGCAGGCCGAGAGAAACAGCCCAGATGCGGTCGCCATCGCGACGATTCCGACGAGGCTGGCTCGCGTGCGATTGGAACTGGTCACAAGGACTCCTTCCCGTCGTTTAATGGGTGTGACGGGCGAGTCGTTCCCTCGCAGTCATCGTCGACAGGCACTTTTCTACCGCGCCGACGTGACGCGCGCCACTCCAACACGCGTCGTGATCCAAACGTGTCATAGGCAGGACACAGAGTTGCTCCCGCTGTCGACGGCTGACCTGATCGAACGTCCCCTCTCGGCAGTCACTACGCTGGGAGGGGACGTTCGTATGCCGCCGAGCTCAGCGGCATACGAACTGCGCACTCCCAGCCCACCCAGATCGCAAGGAGCCCGCTGTGGTCGACTTCGCCTACGAGGACC
>CAJDUR010000139.1_pt2 | contig 14354 bp, 8 predicted proteins | sample 7391191 | NCBI WGS metagenome assembly CAJDUR01 (sample SAMEA7055688, study PRJEB34461) | soil metagenome | biome: terrestrial ecosystem; feature: Peninsula; material: soil | place: Antarctica | collected 2016 | reverse complement strand
GCGACGATGTCGTCGTGGTGGATCCGCAGGTCGTAGATGCCGGCCATCGCCATCTGGACCGCCTTGCGCCCGAAGCCGGGGATGATCGACCCGGGCATCTGGAAATCAACGACCTCGTCGGTGATGGCCCGCATCGTCTGGCTCGGGGTCAGCTCCAGCGCCGCCTGGATGATGTTGCGGTAGAAGATCATGTGCAGGTTCTCGTCCTTGGCCACGCGAGTCAGCAACTTCTCGGCGATCGGCTCGTTGGTGTAGCGCCCGGTGTTGCGGTGCGAGATGCGGGTCGCGAGCTCCTGGAACGAGACGTAGGCGCAGACGTTGAGCAGCGACTTGTCGTCGGAGTTGTAGCCGACCTCCATCGTCTCCATCCGGGCCCGCTCAAGCTCGTTGGGGTCGACCCCGCGGGTCACGAGCAGGTAGTCGCGGATGCAGAAGGCGTGCCGCCCCTCCTCCGCCGTCCACCGGTTGACCCACGTGCCCCAGGCGCTCTCGCGTCCGAAGGCGCGCTCGATCTCGCGGTGGTAGCTCGGCAGGTTGTCCTCGGTGAGCAGGTTGACCTCGAGCGCGGTCCGCGCGATGGGGGACAGCTGGGACTGCTCGACGGACCACGCCTCACCGCCGAGGTCGGCGAAGTCGCGTCCCAACGACCAGGGGACGGCTCGAGTTCGGCGAGGAGTTGGGCACTGTCGAGGGTGGCCATGCCCCATGCCTACACCCCTACTGGCGAGGAGGACAGAGCCACGCAGCAACTGATCGTGCTCCGCGTGCCCCGGACGCTCCAGGATCGGTGGGGTGGCGGGGGCGTGAGCCGGCTCAGCGGCATACAGACGATTCCGTATGCCGCTGCGCCAGCTGGACCGAGCCGGTGCCGTCAGGGGGCGGCCACCACGCTCGCTGGGGTGGACCAGTCGGAGGTGCCGAGGACGTTGGTGGCACGGACCCGGACCCACCAGGTCGTCCTCGAGACGGTGCCCGTCGTGAAGGCCGTGGCGTCGGCTGGTGCCGTGCCTGACCCGGCCACCGTGGTGAAGGCCTGCGTCGTGCTCCACTGGATCGTGTATCCCGACTCGTCCAGCACATCACCCCAGCGGATCGTGACCCGCTCGTTGTTACCCTGCCGTGCGGCGCTACCGGTGACGTCGATTGGGGTGCCGGGCACCAGGACACCGATGGCGACGCTGTTCGACGGGACCGAGCTGCCGGCGACATTCACCGCGCTGACCCGGTAGAGGTAGCTGCTGCCCAGGGCGACGGCGGTGTCGACGTAGGTTGTGGTCCCGGTGTTCCGCACCGCACCAGGGGTGGCGATCGTCGCGTAGGTGGTCCCCGCGTCGGCGGAACGCTCCACGACGAAGCCCGACTCGTTGCTCGCGTTGTCCCGCCAGGACAGGCTCACCTTGGGCCCGGCCTGCAGGGTTGCAGTCAAAGTCGTCGGGGCGGCCGGCTGGTTCGCGCCCACCTCGGTCGAGGTCGACTGGACCGTGAGGCTCGGGTAGGCCCCGCCGTAGCCGACCGTGTTGAGCGCGACCACGCGGTAGCGATACGGCGTGCTCCCGTCCGAGGTGGCGTCGGTGAAGGTGCGGGTGCCGTGCAGGTTGGGCTGGTTGAGCGGCGACGGGATCGTCTGCAGATCCGTCCAGGTCGTCCCGTTGGTCGTGCGTTGCACGAGGAACGCGGTCTCGCTGATCGAGTTGTCGTTCCACGTGAGCACCACCCGGGCATTCTTCTTGCTACCGGTGATCGCGGTGGCCAACCCATCGGCGCGACGGGGTGGCATCGCCAGGCTGACGGGGCGCATCATGTCCATCTCCTCGTGGCTGAGGATGTGGCAATGGATGATGTAGTCCCATCCGAAGTTGACCAGCGCGTTGGTGATCGCTGCGGTTGGATTGCCCTGCGGGTCAGTGTTGTTGAACCCGGCTGTTGATCCGAGCGGCATCATCGGGTTGAGCGGCCGGATGGCGTTCGGCACCTCGAACGGGACCTTGGGGATGATCGGGCGCAGCGCCACGATGGTGTCCTCGAGCGGGCTCATCCGGACGGTGTCCTTCCACCCGAGCTCGCCCGGCTCGGGGGTCTTGATGATGTTGTCCCACGTGACACGGTTGATGATCTGGACGTCATAGAGGTGGAAGTGGATCGGGTGGGTGTCGACCCCGTTGTGCGTGAACCTCCAGATCTGCGTCCCGTCTGCGGCGCTGCTGATCGCGCTCACCTTGATGTCCTTGGCCGGTAGGCCGTTGGCATCCAGGGCGAAGTCGGCCCGGGGCAGGTTGGTGCCGTCGATGAGCTCGGTGGCTGGGTTGGTGAAGGGATAGAGGGTGACGTTCTGCAGGCCGGGGGTCGGGGGTTGTGCCTCGATCCCCATCGTGGCCTGCATCCGGCCGTACTCGTCGAAGGTCGTCGAGTTCATTTCGTCGTGCAGCGCCTTCGGCCCGAGCCGCAGTGTCATCTTGGTGCTCTGCCCCTTCAGCGTGTTGAAGCCGAAGGTCTCGGTGTCACTGACCCTGACGAGTCCGTCGCAGCGCGATGTCGTGCTGTTGGGCGCGTTGCAGTTGCTGGATGCGGCGAAGGACGTGCCGTAGCTGCTGTTGTAGCCGGCCTGTCCGACGATGACGGGGTGCTGCCCCGACTCGAAGACGCCGGTGCCCGCCGCGTTGTGTCTGAACGCCGTCTGCAACTTGGTGAGGTTGAAGGCCGGCGCCGGGGTGGAGTCGGCGATCGTCACCTGCATGACGGTGCGGGTGTTGGGTCCGTAGCCGGGCAGGGTGGTCGGGGCGCCGACCGGGCTCAGGTCCGGGGCGCCGGTGTAGTAGTCGTAGGACGGGACGCGGGCCGGGAAGGCAGCGGGCGCGTCGTTGTAGAGGATCAGGGTCTTCCCGGCGAACTTCGAGAAGTCGACGACGGCATCGGCCCGCTCAGCGGGGGCGATGAGCATCGAATGCTTGTCGACGTTGCCGACGTCGAACCTGGTCGGGTCGGTGATGAAGGTCGTGGGCTGCTGTCCGTCGACGACCACGGGTGCCGGCAGGAAGCCGCCCTCGCTCGCGATGTGGATCCAGTCCGGGCCGGCCGCGTTGTTCCTCGCGTCCGCCGGATTGGGGGAGACGTTGGGGTCCGTCTGCGCGGCAGCAAGTTCCGCCGCGTTGAGCTTGACCTCGGTCCTGCCATTGCCATTGGCGGGATCGGGGTCCGCCACATACCACTGGAAGCTGAAGAAGCGGTCGTTGGCGGCGTTGAGCATCCGGAGGCGATACGACTTCGGCTCGAGCGTGACCTTGGGGTAGGCCACTCCGTTGACGATCGGGGTGTCGTTGAACTGCTCCATCCCGGCCGAGACGTTCGGCGTGCCGGGGATCTCCGCCGGCTCGCAGAACGGGTCGGTCTGGTAGGTCCACGTCGACGGGACGTCGAGGTTGCACGCCGCGTCGTAGTAGGGGTTGGGGATCGTCCCGTACTTGATGTCGGAGGCCGGCGGCCAGAACCACGGACCGTACATCCAGCGTCCGTAGGCGCTCATGCCGGAGGAGTCACCGGGATTCTGCGCTGGCATGTAGACGTGGTGGTACCAGAGGCTGCCCGGGCCGCCCCAGCGTTGCGCGTCCCACGTGGGGTCCTGCCCGTAGGACGCCGTGGTGCCGTCGGCGTCCAGGGTGTCGTAGAGCTGCTCGTTGCTGGGGACGAAGGTCTTGTCCTGGATGACGAGGGGGAGCGTGGCGTCGGGTCCGGGGATGACCCCATCGGCGATGAGGCGCTTCTCGGTGTCGTCGGTGATGGTGTAGCCCGCGGCTTCGCCGGCGTAGACGTTGAGGCGGGTGATGCCCCACGAGTGATCGTGGTAGAACATCAACCGGGCGCTCTGCTGGTTGGTGTAGAAGAAGGTCGAGCAGCCGTCGTCCTCGGCGGCGCAGGTGACCGAGCCGTCCGCTTCGGTCATGTCCGGGACGTTCTCGACGCCGACCCCCTGCGGCCAGCTCGTGGTCTCGTTGGCCGGGGTGATCCACTGGTGCGGGGTCCCGTCGCTGATCCACGGCGTGATGCCGCCGTGCAGGTGCAGGGTGGCTCGGTTGTCGGCGAAGCACGAGTCCGGCTTGGGGGACTGGCTGCACACCGGGTCGCGGACTCCGTCGGTGACCGACTTCTGGTCGGCTGGGTCCATCATCGTCATCGGCCCCATGCCTGAGCCCATCATGCTGCTGTCCGTCGGTAGGAAGAGGTCGCCAGCGGCGCCGGTCGGCAGCAGGTTGCGGAAGACGACCCGGACCGGCTTGTTCTTGGTGGCCCCGATGAACGGGCCGAGGTACTGCGGCGAGGTGACGCCGAGGTAGCCGCCCGCCACTGCCACCTTCGTGCCGTCCTGGAGTTCGTTGGTGAGCGGCACGTGCTGGCTGATGCTCGCGTTTTCGGCGGTCTCGAGCTGGACGTAGCCGCGCACCAGGGTGCCCGTCGGGATCTCCGAGGAGAACTTGGTGCGGTACTGCACGAGACCGATGACGTACTCGTCAGCCTCAACGCCGTCGTAGGTGGTCTCGGCGGGCACCGCGTTGGGGATGAACTTGGCTGCGGGGCCCTTGGGGCAGTCGTTGTTCGCGTCGCCGGGAGTGCACGTGACCGGCAGGTCGTCGACGAACTTCTTCATGCCGGTGGTGAGGTATCCGTCTCCGGCGGTGTCAACGGTGATCGCGATGACCGCGCCGACATCAGTGAGGGCGGTGGCGGCCGCGTCGACCCCGGATCCGGAGGGGTCGGTGAAGGTCACGGTCGGCCCGGTCGTGTACCCGGTCCCGAAGTCGACGACGTTCACCGCCGAGAGGGCGAGCGTCGTCGTGATGAGCGCGGGGCTTCCTCCGTCGGCGAGTTGGACAGGGTCGAACATGGTGCCGTTGCGGATTGCAGCAGCCGGAGCCGTGGTGTAGCCGGACCCGGGGTCATCGATGACGATGGCGGTGATCGTGCCGTTGCTGTTCAGGCCGTCGATGGCGTCACCGTTGGCCACCCTGGGGATGTGCGCCTTGGCCATGGTGCCGTCAGGGCCGTCCGGCAGGTCGAAGTCGACGGTCGGGATGGTGTAGCCGGCGCCGCCGTCACCGAGGGTGATGGCATCGACCCCGCCGGAGGCGATGGCCGTGGCACCGGCACCGCCGCCACCGGACAGGGCGACGTCGAAGGCGGTGTAGCCCGAGCCGGGGGCGACGTCGGTGAAACCGATGACGACCCCGGAGGTGCTGATGGTGGCGCTCGCAGTCGCGGCGGTGCCGGTGCTGCCGTCGATCGTCACTGTCGTGGTCCCGGAGACGTAGTCGTGACCGGGTGAGGTGACGGCGATGCTCTTGATGCCGCCGGTGACCGGGTCGACCTCGGCCGTCCCAGTGGCTCCCTGGCCGGCCCCACCGATGACGACGGCTGCCTTCGAGAGGGTGAGTGGGCTGTTGGCCCAGTTGGCCCACGGGCCGAAATAGTGCGGGACTGAGCTGGCGTCGGTGGGGGAGGCCGGGGCCGCGTTGGCGGCCACCACCCCCGCTTGCGTGCCCAGGGCCGCGATCATGGCGACGGCGGCGATGATTCCTGAGGCACGACTGGTGACAGATCGATGCAACATGGTGAGCTCCCCAGCTGTGGATTGACGGTCACTCCCATGGCCGCAGTTCGATGTTAGGGCGCAGTTTCGGTCCTTCGGAACGGTTTGGATTGAACTGATTGAACGGACGAAAAGCATTGCGTGAGTGCCAATTCCGGTGTTTTGAGGGGGTCGCTCTGCTAGTCGGCGGTGCTGTTGCGCAGCGGCTTCGGCCCCCCGCGATCGGGGGCCCTTCCTCGGTGCTCCGGGCCGTCCCGTGAGGTGCGCGACAAAGCCCCGTCAGCCGCCCGGCGGGCGCGTAGCGTCTGGAGTGTGGAGACCGGGGAAAGGCAGTCGGTGCGCAGTGGGTGGATGTACCTGACCAACCATGCCCATGTCGTCATGTGCCTGGCCCGGGATCATGAACTTCGCCTGCGTGACATCGCTCTGGCCATCGGGATCACGGAGCGCGCTGCCCAGCAGATCGTCGCGGATCTCGAGGGGGCCGGGGTCATTACCCGGTGCCGGGTCGGGCGACGCAACCTCTATGAGGTGCGGCGGGACGCACCGATGCGGCACCCCTTGGAGCATGGGATCACCGTGGGCGACCTCATCGCTCTGATCGCCCCCCAGTCCCCCGAGCACGCCACCGCCGAGGACGTGCGGCGCGTGCCGTAGGACCCAGCCGGGGTCCCCCTCGGTCGGGAGAGGGCGTGAGCCGGCTCAGCTGCCTACGGGCTGATCCGCCCGCCCTACGCTGGAGCACGACAACAGCAGGGAGTTCTGGCAGGCCCGGCGCGACACCTACGAGCGCGATGTGCGCGGCCCGATGACCGCGCTGCTCGACGGGCTGGAGGACGAGTTCGGCCCGGGCAAGGTCTTCCGTCCCAACCGGGACGTGCGTTTCTCCGCCGACAAGAGCCCCTACAAGCTGCACCAGGGAGGCTACGTGGCGGTGGGGTCAGGGACCGGCTGGTACGCCGAGGTGTCCGCCGACGGCTTCCGACTCGGCGGCGGTTGCTACCACCTGGACGCGCCGATGCTCGCTGCCTACCGCACGGCGGTAGACGGCCCTGCGGGAGCGGCGCTGGTCCGGCTGGTCGAGGGTCTGCGGAGCAACGGGTGGGACGTCGGGGGCGAGGTGCTCAAGACCGCACCCCGCGGCTGGAGCCGCGAGCACCCGCGGATCGCCCTGCTACGGCACAGGTCGATCACAGCGACGCGGTGGATCGACGACGCGGACGTCGTCACCACACCGTTGCTGCTGGACCGGGTGCGCTCGGGCTGGAGGGAGATTCGCCCCCTGGTCGACTGGCTGGGCCACGCGGTCGCGGGTGTGTGACTTACTAACATGGCGCCATGAGTGAGACACCGGGCTTTCCGCGCAACCGCGAGATCGCGCTGCCGGAGCCGCCCGAGGGGCCGGTCCTGCTGACCGTGCGCGTCGACCTGCGCGACACCTCCCCACCGGTGTGGCGGCGGCTGACCATCCCCGGTGAACTCGATCTCGGCAAGTTCCATGACGTCCTCCAGGTCGCGATGGGCTGGACCGACTCGCACCTGCACCGTTTCCTGCTCGGCGGGGACCGGCGGACGCAGCTGTACTTCCTGTGTGACTTCGACCTCGAGGAGGGGGAGGAGGGCACGCACGAGTCAGACGCCCGGCTCGACCAGGTGCTGGGCACACCCGGCGACAAGATCGACTACGAGTACGACTTCGGCGACGGGTGGTCACACGTCATCCGACTCGAAGAGATCGTGCCCAGGCCGGCCAGCGAGGGGCCCGCTGGGACGGGCTCAGCGGCATACCCCTCGGTGTGCCTGGCGGGGAAGCGAGCCTGCCCGCCTGAGGACGTTGGCGGGATCGGCGGCTATGAGGAGGCGGCCGCATGGGTGCGGGGTGGCAGCAGCGCAACCCACGAGTTCGACAACGGGCTGACGGGCGAGGAGATGGGCGACTGGCTGCCCGAGGGGTGGCACCCCGACGACTTCGACCTCGGTGAGGTCAACGCGATGCTCGCGCGGCTTGCCCCGGGCGACACGGACACGGCGCTCTCTCACGTGCCGGGGGACCTCGTCGAGCTCATCGGACGGCTGCCCACGCTGGCGCGAACTGATGTGAACGAGTGGCTGGGCGCGCCGGGCTGGGACGCACCCGCAACGTTCACGGCCGAGGTCGCCACCGCCCTGACCACGCCGGTGCGGGCGGTCCTGGACGTCGTCGGCGACGGACTGACGCTCACCGCCGCTGGCTACCTGCCGCCCCGCGCCGTGCAAGCGGTCTTCGGCGCTGCGGACATGGGCGAGGACTGGATCGGCAAGGGGAACCGCGAGGACCTCACGCCACCGGTCGCCGTCCTGCGTGACCAGGTCCGCCACTTCGGCCTGATCCGCAAGACGAAGGGCCGCCTCGTGCCGACGGCGCTCGGCCGGCGCGTCCGCGACAACCACACCGAGCTGCTCGGCGTGGTCCTGACTCGGCTCGGGCAGGCAGATTCCGACTTCGGGCGTCTCGCGACCGGGCTGACCTTCCTCGCCCTCGCCGGCGGGGTGCCGATCACAGGGCTGTGGGGCGCGGGCGAAGCGATCGAGGAACGCGTGTGCCGGGTGCTCTCGATCGTGGGCTGGCACGTGGACGGCGGTGGCGCGATCGGGCGGCGCGAGGTCAGGGACGCCACGATGGACCCGGTGCAGTTGTTGCGTCAGCGACCTCACGCGAGGGAGAGGAACATCTTCTCCATCGCCTCGACGTCCATCGGCTGCGACTCGGGGTCGGTCAGGCACTGGCGCAGGCCGAGGGCGATGACGGCGAACCCGGCCCGGTCCAGGGCCTTGGACACCGCAGCGAGTTGGGTGACGATGTCCTTGCACTCCCGTCCGTCCTCGATCATCCGGACGATGCCGCCGATCTGACCCTGCGCGCGGTTGAGCCGCTTGACGACCGAGCTCATCTCATCTGCGTCGAGCTGCATCGATACTCCTGGGTTCGTGGTCGAATGGTCCTGTCTCATCATACCCCTAGAGGTATATTGGTGTGTGGTCTGCCGTGTCTGGCACGGCGGCGGTGGCCCGTCTCCAGTCGGCCGACCTGCCGCCTGCGACGCCACCGATGACGATGGAGTGCGAGAAGGTATATACCCCATGGGGTATAGTCGCGTTTACCGTCGTTCCAACCGAAGGAGACCAAGAGATGTGCCGAGCCGTGAAATGCCGCCAGTGTGGCAAGACGACCTGGGCGGGGTGCGGTTCGCACGTTGACCAGGTCATGCGCAACGTCGCACGCGACGACCGTTGCGCTGGCCACGAGAAGCAGGCGTCGAGCAGTGGCGGTGGCATGTTCGCCCGGATGTTCGGCCGCTGAACCCGGTCCTCACATCCTCCGACGGAGCCGTAGCCGGACCGGACGCCCGTCCGGGTCGTACACGAGCCGATAGAGCGGCTCGGACCACATGCGGGTGAGCAGGCTCAGGTCGACGTCGGCCAACGGTCGCAACTGCCCGGCCGGTCGGGGGCCCGTGCGGCCAGCATCCACCCAGGCCTGCAGGCGGGTGGCGGACTCGGCGAAGGCGTCGAACATCTCCTCCAGACCGAGGGCGGCGGCCCGGTCTGCGTCCCAGCCCAGGTGCTCGCGGGCGAGGTGCTGGCGCAGCGTCCGTGCGTAGTCGCGGTGGTGCACTGCCGCGGACACCTCCGAGTCGTGGGTCCACGAGCGCCGGTTGAAGTTGTCGGAGCCGACCGAGGCCCACTCGTCGTCGATGATGCAGACCTTGGCGTGCACGTAGATCGGCGTACCCGCGAGGTTCTCGATGCTGTAGACGCTGACCCGCCCTGGCGCGACCCGTCGCACGTGATCGAGCAGGCGTTGCCGGGAGACGAGATTCGGTGGCTCCGAGACCCGTCCGTCCTGATCGGGATGACGGGGGAGGACTGCGATGAGCCGAAGCTGCGGGTTGGCCCGTAGGGCGTCTGCGAAGACGGCCGACACCTCCGCGGACCAGAAGTACTGGTCCTCGACGAGAATCAGGTGGCGGGCCTTGGCCAGCGCCTTGGCGTACCCCCTGGCCACGCTGCGTTCCCCGTCGGGTGCATAGGGGTAGCCGCCGAGACGGCGCGGGTAGGTGCGCAGCAGTTGGACCGGGTGCGGTCCGGTCGGCTCGGGGTCGGGCAACTGGGGCGGTAGCGGAGTGAGCGTGGCCTGGTGGTGCCGCAGCCGATCGCTGACACGTCGGATCGGCGACCGACTCATCGGCTGCGGGTTCTCCCACCGCTCACGAAAGACGGTCTCGACGTCGCCGACGGCAGGGCCGGTGATCGCCAGCTGGATGTCGTGCCACGGGGGCCGCGGCCCATAGGACGCGGCCATCGGCTGGGGCTGCGGGTCACCCTCGTGACTGGCGTCGTCACGACGGCTGTGGCACAGGTCTATCCCGCCGAGGAAGGCGATGTCGCGCTCGGGTCGACCGGGGTGGCGCAGCACGACGAACTTCTGGTGGTGCGACCCGCCGAGGCGGACCCGCATGTCGAGGGCGCACTCGCCGCCGGCTGCGTTGACCGACTCCTCGAGATTCCGGTTCTCTGCTGCTGAGAACGCGAGCCGGTCCCAGTGCGAGCGCCAGAGGAGTCCTCGGACATCGACCCCACGACGGGCTGCGTTGGCGAGCACCTGAGCGATGGTGACGCTCGTGGGCCCGGTCAGCCGTTCGTCCGGGTCGCCGCGCCAGTCGACGAACATGATGAGGTCGCCCGGCTCCGTGTCCGCCAGCCGCTGTGCGAGCTCGGTGAAGTAGGTCGCTCCGTGGATGAGCGGGCGGACCAGGTTGCCCTCGGTCCAGGCCTCCCCGCCGGGGTGGCGCGAGTCCAGCCGCGTGGCGGGGTTGCCCCGGTCCGCCGCGGTGAGGAACCAGCCCTGGTGCTCCACCCGCTGATCGTATCCCGCCTGCCGTCGCCCGTCTCAGGCTGAGCGCGGCGCTTCCGGGGCCGCACGCGGGAGCAGGAAGTAGGACAGCGCGGGGCTCGCGGAGACGTCTCGGAACGGGTACCCCAAGGCCTCGACGTGGTGATGGAAGTCGGCGTCGTCCTCGACTCCTTCGAAGGCACACAGGACCCGGCCGTAGTCGGCGCCGTGGCTGCGGTAGTGGAACATCGTGATGTTCCACCGGGTGCCGAGTTGGGTCAGGAAGTGACTCAACGCACCCGGGTGCTCGGGGAACTCGAACGAGTAGGCCTGCTCGGACAGCGCCGGGGGGTGGCCGCCGATCATGTAGCGCACGTGTGACTTCGCGGTGTCGTCGTCGGAGAGGTCGATGACCGGGTAGCCGGCCGCTTCGAGGGCGTTCGCGATCTCGCTGCGCTCGACGATCCCGCGGGCGAGTTGGACACCGACGAAGATCCGCGCCTCTGAGGAGCCGTCGACCCGGTAGTTGAACTCCGTCACGGCCCGGCCGGCCAGGATCCGCAGGAACTGGAGGAAGGACCCGGCCCGCTCCGGGATGGTCACCCCGAACAGGGCCTCGCGCTGCTCGCCGACCTCGGCCCGCTCGGAGATGTAGCGCAGCGTGTGGAAGTTGACGTTGGCGCCGGACAGGATGTGGGCGAGGCGCTCGCCGTGGAGGTCGTGCCGCTCGACGTACTTCTTCAACCCGGCCAGGGCGACGGCGCCGGCCGGCTCGGCGACCGCGCGGACGTCCTCGAAGATGTCCTTGATCGCGGCGCAGATCTCGTCGCTGTCCACGGTGACGACGTCATCCAGGTAGTCACGGCACATCGCAAAGGTGGTGTCGCCGATGCGCTTGACCGCCACGCCCTCGGCGAAGCGGCTCACCTCGGGCAGGTCGACCGGGTGGCCGGCCGCGAGGGCGGCGCTCAGGCAGGCCGCGTCCTCGGGTTCGACCCCGACCACCTGGATGCCGGGCATGAGGTTCTTGATGAGGGCCGCGATCCCGGCGGCGAGCCCACCCCCGCCGACGGGGACGAAGACCCGGTCGAGGTGCGCGTCCTGCTGGATCAACTCGAGGCCGACGGTGCCCTGCCCGGCAATGACGAGAGGGTCCTCGAAAGGGGCGACGTAGGTGTAGCCGTGCTCGGCGGCGAGACGCAGCGCTTCGTCCTTGGCCTCGTCGAAGGTGTCGCCGAAGAGGAGGACGTGGGCGCCGTGTGCCCGGACCGCGTCGACCTTGATCGGGGCAGTCGCGATCGGCATGACGAGGGTCGACTCGATGCCGAGCAGCGCGGCCGAGAGAGCCACCCCCTGAGCGTGGTTGCCGGCCGAGGCAGCGATGACGCCGTGGGCGCGCTCCGGCTCGGTCAGGGCCCGCATCTTGGTGTAGGCACCGCGGATCTTGAAGGAGTGGATCGGCTGGCGGTCCTCCCGCTTGACCGACACGGAGTTGTCGAGCCGCGCCGACAGGGACTCCATCGGCTCGAGCGGAGTGACCACGGCCGCCTCGTAGACCGGGGCACGAAGGACCGCGCGCAGGTGGGCTGAGCCGTTCCCGTTGGTGGCGGCGACACCCTGCCCCGCGCCTGCTGCGGCGCTGCGCGCCATCATGAGGCCACCTCGGAGAGACCGGTCAGCCCGGACAGGTCCGTCGGCCCGGCCAACTCCCGGACGCCGTGCACGTCGGGCAGCCGCTCGAGTTGGCGGCGCAACAGGTCCCTGTCGCCGTTGACCCTGGCCCGCAGCTCGATCCGGGTCCGTGGTCCCGGCTCCCGCTGATCCGTCTCGGGGGGCCGGTCGCCGCCGGCAGCGACGGGGGCTGTCTCGGTCGTGAGGACGAGGTGCTCGAGGGTCGCGCCCCGGTGCCGGAGGACCCGAGCGATCCGTTCGATCAGTTCGGGGGTGGTGCGGGCCACGACCTCGAGCTGGACCACCGTCATGATCCGTCCTCCATCATCTGGGTGTTGCTGGCGCCGGGCGGGACGAGCGGCCAGAGGTTCTCCTGGGCATCGATCGACACGTGCAGCAGGAAGGCGCCCGGGGCCGAGAGCAGGTCGGTGATACCGCCCGCGACCTCGCTCTTGGTGGTGATGTGCCGCCCGGGGATCCGGAAGGCAGCGGCGAGGGCGACGAAGTCGGGATTGTCCTCGAGCGTGGTCTCGCTGTAGCGGCCGTCGAAGAAGAGTTCCTGCCACTGTCGGACCATCCCGAGCCGCTGGTTGTCGATCAGCACGATCTTGACCGGCAGTCCGTAGCGGCTGAGGGTCGCGAGTTCCTGGATGTTCATCATGATCGAGCCGTCACCGCTGATGCACACGACCGTGTCGTCGCGTCGGGCCATCTGGGCGCCGAGGGCGGCCGGAAGGCCGAAGCCCATCGTGCCGAGACCGCCCGAGGTGATGAAGTCGGTCGGGTGGTCGACGCACACGTGCTGGCAGGCCCACATCTGGTGCTGGCCGACGTCCGTCGTCACGACCGAGCGCCTCGGCAGTCGGTCGGAGAGCTCCTTGAGCAACGCCGGGGCGTAGATGCCGTCACCGGGGTGGTCGTAGCGCCAGCCGTGATCGGCGGCGAGCTCGCGCACGTGCTGGCGCCAGGGATCGATCGCTGGGCGGACGGTGAGCTGGGGGAGCACGGTGCGCAGGTCGCCGAGCAGGCTGACGTCGGCTCGGCGGATCTTGCCGATCTCGGCCGGGTCGACGTCGAGGTGGATGACCTTGGCGTGCGGGGCAAAGCTGGGCACGTGGCCGGTGACCCGGTCGTCGAAGCGCGCCCCCACGCACAGGAGCAGGTCACACTCCTGGACGAGCAGGTTGGCGGCCTTGGTGCCATGCATGCCGAGCATGCCGAGGTGCAGCGAGTCTGCGGCGACGGCGCCAAGCGCCTTGACCGTCGTCGTGGAGGGTATGCCGCTGTGCTCGATGAGAGCGCGCAGCTCGTCGGTCGCGCCCGCCAGCACGACACCGCCGCCGACGTAGAGCATGGGCCGTTCAGCGGCGAGAATCAGCTCGCGCGCGGACTCGATGTTGCTCGCGTCATCGACGGGCAGAGCCTGATGGCAACGAGGCTCACGGTGGCCCGGGACGGGCATCGTCCCGAGCTGCACGTCTTTGGCGATGTCGATGAGCACCGGCCCGGGCCGGCCACTCCGGGCGACCTCGAACGCCTCGTCGAGCACTCGGGGCAGGTCGGCGAGATCGCGAACGAGGTAGCTGTGCTTGGTGCAGGCCAGGGACAGGCCGAGGACGTCGACTTCCTGGAAGGCGTCCGTGCCGATGAGGGGAGAGGCGACCTGTCCGGTGATGGCGACGATCGGCACCGAGTCGAGGAGGGCGTCGGCGAGGCCGGTGATGAGGTTGGTGGCTCCCGGTCCCGAGGTGGCCAGGCAGACGCCCACCTGCCCGGTCGAGCGGGCATGGCCGATGGCGGCGAGGACGGCGCCCTGCTCATGCCTCGTCAGGACGTGGGTCAGGCCGCCGTCATAGAGGGCGTCGTAGAGCGGCATGATCGCCCCGCCGGGGTAGCCGTAGACGGTGGCCACCCCGAGCTCCTGCAGCCGCCGCACGATCCACCGGGCACCCGTGGTGGTGTCCGCGACCACCTCTGGGGAGACCGCAGGAGCGATCGGGGCCGCGATCTCCGCGCTGCCGTCCGGGCACGCGGCAGCCTCTGCCGTTTCCTCGAGCACGTGGGTCCTCATCGCTTGCTCCTCTTTGAAAAACCTGTGGGCAAAGAAAAAGCGCCCGATCACCAGGTGGGTGATGGGCGCGCGGTGTCAGCCGGCTGGGGATCAAACTCCCGCGCGCCGCCTGATAATCGAACTGTGGCTGATGGTCACAGTCAGCAGACTAGACCCGCTCA
>CAJDUR010000107.1_pt2 | contig 14487 bp, 15 predicted proteins | sample 7391191 | NCBI WGS metagenome assembly CAJDUR01 (sample SAMEA7055688, study PRJEB34461) | soil metagenome | biome: terrestrial ecosystem; feature: Peninsula; material: soil | place: Antarctica | collected 2016 | reverse complement strand
CAACCAGTCCTGGCACCGCTCGATGAGGGGGCGCAGCGGCCCCTCGTCCTCGGGAAGCACGTCGAGCAGGTTCTGGGCCGCCTCGCGCAGGATGCCGGTCGGCTCGCCTGAGGCATCCCGGACGATCTCTCCGCCCACCGGGTCGGGGGTCTCCCTCGTGATCCCGGCCAACTGCAGTGCCAACGAATTCGCCCACACCGTATGCCCATCGACACTGTCGAGGGCGACGACCCGGTCAGGGCACACCGAGTCGAGCGCGTGCCGGTCGGGCTGGATCGCCGGCGTCCATCGGTTGCTGTTCCACCGGCCGCTGCCGATCGACCGGCCCGGCGGCAGCGACGCGGCGTGATCCCCGAGCAGCCCAAGCGCCTCATCGAGGGTCAGCGCGTCGCGTAGGTCGACCGAAGCGAGGTCGCGGGAGGTCCAGGCGGTGTGGAGGTGGGCGTCGTGCAGCCAGGTCGACCGAAGCGAGGTCGCGGGAGGTCCAGGCGGTGTGGAGGTGGGCGTCGTGCAGCCCCGGCATCACGAGGGCGCCGGGCAGGTCGACAGCCTCACCTCCGGCAGCCACCGCCTCGTCACCGACCGCCGTGACGACGCCATCAACGACGAGCAGTGCTGTGGTCCAGGGTGATTCAACGGACCCCGTCCAGATCCGAGGGTGTCGGAAGAGGGCCGTGCTCATGCGTTCGGGACCAGGATGACCTTGCCGGTCGTGTGGCGACCCTCGAGTGCCTCGTAGGCCTGCGCCGCCTCGTCGAAGGTGTAGCGCCCCCCGATGGCGATCTTCAAGGAGCCGTCGGCGATGGCGCCCAGCACCTCGCCCGCGCGCCACTCGAACTCGGAGCGCTCGACGATGTAGTCGTCCAGCTTGGGCCGGGTCACAAAGAGCGAGCCGCCCCGGTTGAGCCGTTGCAGGTCAAACGGTGGCACCTGCCCGCTGGCCCCACCGAAGAGCACCATCATCCCGCGCCGCCGGAGCGAGGCCAGGGATGCGTCGAAGGTTGACTTGCCGACCCCGTCGTAGGCCGGGCGGTGAGCATCTGGACGAGCAACTGGCCCACCCCGCCCGCCGCGGCGTGCACGAGGGCGATGTCACCCGGCTGGGCGGCATACGTGCTGGTGACGAGGTAGTGCGCGGTGAGGCCCTGCAGCATCGCGGCGGCAGCGACGTCGAGCGGCACCCCGTCGGGCACCGGCACGAGGGCGCTGGCCGGCTTGTTGGCGAGGGTCGTCTGGCTGCCGATGGACTGGCACCACGCCACCTGGTCATCGACGGCGAAGCCCGTGACCCCCTCGCCGACCGCCACGACGGTGCCGGCGCCCTCCTCGCCGAGGACGAAGGGGGTCGGGGTCGGATAGACGCCCTGCCGCTTGTAGACGTCGATGAAGTTGACTCCCGCGGCGGCCACCGAGACCTGGACCTCGCCGGGTCCGGGGGCGGGCACGTCGTGGGTGCGCACCCCGAGCACGCTGCGGTCGCCGGGCTCGCTGACAAAGACGCTGGTGGCAGTGGTCATGCTGGCCACCCTAGGACAGGGCCAACCGGGTCAGGGCGGCGCCGTCGACCCGGTAGGTCGTCCACCCCTCCTGCGCGACCGCCCCCTGCGAGCGGTAGAACTCGATCGAGGGGGAGTTCCAGTCGAGCACCCACCACTCGAAGCGCGTCCACCCCCGCTCGACACAGATCTGGGCGAGCCGGACGAGCAGCGCCTTGCCGATCCCGTGGCCGCGCTGCGCCGGCTCGACGTAGAGGTCCTCGAGCCACAGCCCGTGGCGCCCCGTCCACGTGGAGAAGCTGGTGAACCACAGCGCCATGGCCACCACCCGATCCTCCCGCTCCACCACGAGGGCGTATGCCGCTGGGCTGGCTCCCGCGGGAAAGAGCGCCTCGGCGAACTGTTCGGGAGTCGCCGTCGCGGACTCCGGCTCCTTCTCGTAGGCGGCGAGATCACGCACGAGGCGGATCAGGTCGGGCACGTCGTCGATCGTCGCCTCGCGGATGGTGAAGTCCATCCCGCCATCCTGCCGGACGCGCGGCCCACGCCCCGGACGAGACTGCTGGTGTCGGCCGCGAGACGTAGGGTTGGCGTCATCATGAGCACGCTCTTCGACGACCTCTTCGCGCCCGACGGACTGACCCCTGGATCCCGGCGGGACGTCACCGACCGGGGCGTGCCGACCTGGGCCGAGGCGGCAGCCCAGGGGGGCCCTGAGGGCGCTCAGCGGCATACGGCACTCGCGCCGGAAGCGTTGCTCAAGGGGCTCAACCCGCAACAGCGCGAGGCGGTGGTGCACGAGGGAAGCCCGCTGCTCATCGTCGCCGGCGCGGGCTCGGGCAAGACGCGCGTGCTGACCCACCGGATCGCGTGGTTGCTGGGGGAGCGCGGCGTGCAGCCGGGCCAGGTCCTGGCCATCACGTTCACCAACAAGGCCGCCGCCGAGATGCGCGAGCGGGTCTCCGCCCTCGTCGGGCCGCGGGCGCGCGCCATGTGGGTGCTGACGTTCCACTCCGCCTGCGTGCGGATCCTGCGCCGCGAGGCCACCAAGGTCGGGATGAAGTCGACCTTCTCGATCTATGACGCGGCCGACAGCCAGCGACTGATGTCCCTCGTGATCCGCGAGCTCGACCTGGACCCCAAGCGCTATCCGCCGCGCGGCTTCTCCGCCCAGGTGAGCAACCTCAAGAACGAGCTGATCGACGAGGAGACCTACGCGCAGCAGGTCGCCGAGGGCAACCACTACGAGCGGATGGTCTCCGAGGCCTACACCAACTACCAGCGACGGCTGCGGCAGGCCAACGCGCTCGACTTCGACGACATCATCATGATGACCGTCAACATCCTGCAGGCCTTCCCCGATGTCGCGGAGTACTACCGTCGCCGCTTCAGGCACGTCCTCGTCGACGAGTACCAGGACACCAACCAGGCGCAGTACCAACTCATCCGCGAGCTGGTCGGCCCGGTGCGTGGCCCCGAGGGCACCTACGCCGTGCCGCCGGCCGAGCTGTGTGTCGTCGGCGACTCCGACCAGTCGATCTATGCCTTCCGCGGCGCCTCGATCCGCAACATCCTCGAGTTCGAGCAGGACTACCCGGATGCCCGAACGATCTTGCTCGAGCAGAACTACCGCTCGACGCAGCGCATCCTGCGGGCCGCCAACGCCGTCATCGCCCGCAACGAGGGCCGCCGGCCCAAGAACCTCTGGACCGACTCCGGTGACGGCGCCATGATCGTGGGCTACGTCGCGGACAACGAGCACGACGAGGCGGCCTTCATTGCCAAGACCATCGACGACCTGGCCCCCGAGGGGGTCAAGCCGGGCGACGTCGCGGTCTTCTACCGGACCAACGCCCAGAGCCGGGCGATCGAGGAGGTCCTGGTCCGGGTCGGCTTGCCCTACAAGGTAGTTGGTGGCACCCGCTTCTATGAGCGCAAGGAGGTCAAGGACGCCCTGGCCTACCTGCGAGTGATCAACAACCCGACCGACGTGGTCAACCTGCGCCGCATCCTCAACACCCCCAAGCGCGGCATCGGCGACCGGGCGCAGGCCTGCGTGGCGGCGCTCGCCGAGCGGGAGCGGATCCCCTTCGTCGCAGCCCTGGGCAGCGCCGCTGACGCGCCGGGGATCGCGACCCGCTCGGTCGCGGCCATCACGGCGTTCACCAACCTGCTCGAGAGCCTGCAGACCGTCCGGGAGGGCGGCAGCGACGTCGCGACGCTGCTCGAGGCGATCCTCGAGCAGAGCGGCTACCTGGCTGAGTTGCGCGCGAGCCAGGACCCGCAGGACGAGACCCGGGTCGAAAACCTGGCTGAGCTCGTCGCCGTCGCCCAGGAGTTCGACGAGCGGTGGGCGGCCGAGGAGGACGGTGGGCTCCGCGAGGGTCCGGAGCCCGAGGACGTGGCACCCGTGACGGCGCTCGAGGAGTTCCTCGAGCAGGTCTCCCTCGTGGCTGATGCCGACGAGATCCCCGACTCCCCGGAGGCGCTGGCCCAAGGGGTGGTGACCCTCATGACGCTGCACACGGCCAAGGGGCTGGAGTTCCCCACCGTGTTCCTCACCGGGATGGAGGACGGCACCTTCCCGCACATGCGCTCGCTCGCGGACGAGAAGGAGCTCCAGGAGGAGCGCCGGCTGGCCTACGTCGGCATCACGCGGGCCCGGGAGCGGCTCTACCTGTCCCGCTCCTCGGTCCGGTCGGCGTGGGGCGCGCCGCAGTATCACCCGGCCTCCCGCTTCCTCGACGAGATCCCCGGCGACCTCGTCGACTGGCAGCGCCTCGGCCCCTCGTTCAGCGGCGCCCGCGGCTCGGGTTCACCGGCCGTGGCGACCCTCGCCGGCCGGCCGGGGGTGCGCAGTCCCGGCACCCGCCCGGTCATCGCCCTCACGTCCGGGGACCGGGTCACCCACGACACCTTCGGGTTGGGCACGGTCGTGCGGGTGGAGGGCGCGGGCGAGAAGTCGATGGCCCACGTCGACTTCGGGGCGGACACCGGAACCAAGCGGTTGCTGCTGCGCTACGCCCCGCTCGAGAAGCTCTGAGCCGGCGCAGCGCTGAGCACGACTCGTGGTCCGATGGAGGACCGGGTCGCACCTGACGCGCTCCGCGATCGAACGAGCCGCTGAGATGTTGAACACGAGCGTGGCTGCGTGCGATCCGGGCCCTCGGCGTGCAACAATGTTGACGCGGGTAACCCCCGAACGCGAGAGAAGACTCAAGGCCAGACCCCGGCACTGATATCCAGTGAAGGCGTCTGCCTTTTTCATTTCTGAACGTTAACGAGGTGTCCCGCTCATGAGTGCCGTGCCGACCACATCCCATTTTGACCTGCAGAACCCGATCTTCCGGGCACACGAGGGCGGCAAGCTCGGGGTACACGCCACGTCCGAGTTGCATGACGCGGCAGACCTGGCGCTGCTCTACACCCCCGGGGTCGCGGAGGTCTCCCTGGCCATCGCCGAGGACCCGACCCTCGCCGACGTCTACACGAGCCGGCGCAACACCGTCGCGGTCATCAGCGACGGCACGGCGGTCCTGGGCCTGGGTGACATCGGCCCGCTCGCGGCGATGCCCGTCATGGAGGGCAAAGCAGTCCTGTTCAAGCACTTCGCCGGCGTCGACGCCGTGCCGGTGTGCCTGGAGACCGGCACGGTTGACGAGCTCGTCGACGCGATCGCCCGGATCGCCCCGACCTACGGCGGCATCAACCTCGAGGACATCTCGGCCCCGCGCTGTTTCGAGATCGAGCGTCGGCTCAAGGAACGCCTCGACATCCCGGTGTTCCACGACGACCAGCACGGCACGGCGATCGTGGCCCTGGCCGCACTGATCAACGCCGCAAAAGTGGTCGGCAAGGCGTTCGCCGACCTGACCGTCGTCGTGTCCGGGGCCGGTGCGGCCGGGGTGGCGGTCTCCCGGATCCTGGTCGGCGCGGGCGTGGGGGACGTCATCGTGGCGGACTCGCGCGGCGTCATCGACCGGGCCCGGGGCGAGTTGCCGCGCCACAAGTCGGAACTGGCCAAGATCACCAATGCCCGCCAGATCAGTGGCTCGATCGGCGATGCCCTCGAGGGCGCAGACGTGCTGATCGGGGTCTCCGGAGGCACGATTCCCGAGCGGGACCTGATGCGGATGGCGCCTCGGGCGATCATCTTCGCGCTGGCCAACCCGGAGCCGGAGGTCCACCCGGTCGTGGCTCGACGCTTCGCCGAGGTCGTGGCGACCGGCCGCTCCGACTTCCCCAACCAGATCAACAACGTGCTGGCCTTCCCGGGCCTGTTCCGGGGTGCCCTGGACTCCGGCGCGCGCAGCATCACCGAGGAGATGAAGCTCGCTGCCGCCACGGCCATCGCCGGTCTCGTCGAGCGGCCGAGCGCCGAGGAGGTCATCCCCAGCGTCTTCGACCCGCGGGTCGCGCCGGTCGTGTCCGCTGCGGTCGCGCGCCTCGCGCGCCGCTGACCGCCCTGGACTTCGTTCCGGTCGCCCCACCGTTCGTGGGTGGGGCGACCGGAACGTGCCTGTCCCACAGGCCATTCCGTATGCCGCTGAGCCGACTCCCAGCGCCCAGCGGCCGCCCTCGTGGCGAGTCTCCACCCACCCCTCGCGGGCTGGGCCTTCGCTGAACTGCGCCGTCGCTGAACTGCGCCGACTCCGTCCGGCAGCCGTTGGGTGCTCCGACCAAGCAGTGGGTGGGTCGGGTCAGGTGGCGTCGGGCGGTGCGGAGTCGCCGAGGCCACGGGCCGCCAACGCGTCCCCGGTCCGGCGGGCGTAGGCGACGGTGTGGATGACGGCCGGGAGGACCAGGGCCCGCGGGCTGCGCTCGAGCCCCCGGGCCTTGGCGGATTCGCGGACGTCCCCGAACGCCCCGGCGATCCACGGGATGCTGCGCAGCATGATGCTGATGGTCAGGGCCACCGTCTCGGGGTCGACCCATCGCCGCAGCGGGTGCGCGGCCGTGACGACACCGTCGAGGAGTCGGTCCACCGGGGTCGTGGCCGTGAGGATCCCCGCCGCCAGATAGGCGGCGAGGATGCCGAGGACGAGCCGGGCGGCGAAGGCCAGGTCGTGGCTCCACCACTGGAAGCCGGTGAGCACGATGAGGATCGGGAGCAGCGGGCCGAGCGAGCGAATGAGCCGACGCAGACCGAGACCGGACGCCAGGTGCACGAGGAGCACTGCCGCGCAGATGCCGGCCGACACCCGCCAGTCCGTGACGAGGAAGGTCGAGATGCCGACGAGGAGGACGACCCCGAATTTTGCTACCAGCGGGGCGCGATGGACCAGCGAGGTGCCGGGGACCGGGGCCCCGAAGAGCCCGAGGCCCCGGGAGGTCCGGCCACCGGTCGTCACGCCATACCTGCGCTCACGGGGCACCGGTAGCCAGCGTGCGGTAGTGCCGCACGGCGTCCTCGGGGTCCCCGTCGAAGGCGACCAGGCCGCGGTCGACGACGAGGGTGCGGTCTGCCACGAGCGCGTGCTCGAGGTCGTGGGTGGCGAACACGATGGTCTGTGCCAGGGCGGTGAGGGTGGCCCGCAGCAGCAGGGTGTTGCGCAGGTCGAGCAGGGTCGACGGCTCGTCGAGGACGAGGACCTCAGGGTTGGTGGCGAGCACCGCGGCCAGGGCCATGAGCTGGCGTTCGCCGCCGGAGAGCTCGTAGATGCTCTGGTCGGCCAGCGGCAGCAGGCCCAAGCGGTCGAGGGTCGCCTCCGCCGCCTTCCTGCGCGCCGTCCGGTCGCGGTGCGAACGGCGGAGCGACAACTCGACGTCCTCCCGCCCGGTCGGCATGACGAGTTGGGAGAGCGGGTCGGTGAAGCCGAAGCCGACGAGCCGCCGCACCGCGGACCCGTCCGTGGCGACATCACGTCCGGCGACGGTGACCCGACCGGAGCTGGGCTGGGCCAACCCGTTGAGCAGCCGGAGCAGGGTGGACTTGCCCGAGCCGTTGGCGCCGATGACCGAGACCCGGTGCTCGGTCAGGCAGGCCGAGACCGGACCGAGGAGGCGGCGTCTGCCCGGCCCGTCGTCCGCCGCGACGTCGACGACGACGTGGGTGAGCTCAATCGTCGTCATAGGGGCAGATTCCGAGGTGGTGGGCCAGCCGTGTCAGCGCACCCGACGCACGAGGATGTCGGGGAAGGCACGGTGCACCGCTACCGCGGCGACGGCTGCGATGAGGTTCTTGACGATGTCGCCGGGGTAGAAGACGAGGTCGCTCGTGAACGCGGTGGACAGTGGCACGTCGGCGTTGATCGAGATCCCCATGATCCCGAGGCTGTGGATGAACACGATCGAGGTGAGCATCGCGCCGATCCAGAGCAGCGGGACCCAGCGGGCCCGTGGCTGGGTCCGCAGGACGTAGCGCGCGACCAGGCCGGCGAAGAAGGCGGCGAAGATGAAACCGATGAGGTAGCCGGCGCTCGGGGTGCTCATCACCTGCAGCCCGGAGCGGCCGCCGGAGAAGACCGGCAACCCGACGAAACCGAGCACGAGATAGAGCACCACAGCCAAGGCGCCGCGGACCGGACCGAGGACCAGACCGGTGAGCATGACCGCGAGGGTCTGCAGGGTGATCGGGACACCGACCGCGCCGATCGGGATCCCGGGCAGGATCGCCGCGACCACGATGAGGGCTGAAAAAACGGCCACGAGGGCAATCGACCGCGGGTCCACCGCGCGATCCGGTCGCGTAGCGGTGGGCTCGTGCAAGGTGTCGTTCTCAGTCACAGGTCGGACCCTACCGCCTCCCCAGAGGCAGGCTGGCTAGTGTTCATTGCATGCTCGCAGCCCACGCCGTCAGTCTGTCCGCTTCCGACCCGTTGTCCGGCCTCGTCGTCGGCGAACGACCCGACCCGCAATCTCGGGAGGGCTGGTCCGTCGTGTCGCTCAAGGCCGCCGCGCTGAACCACCACGATGTCTGGTCACTGCGTGGGGTGGGGCTCGGAGCCGACCGGTTGCCGATGATCCTCGGCTGTGACGGGGCTGGCCTCGACGAGGCGGGCAACGAAGTCATCGTCCATGCCGTCATCCCCTCCGAGGGCTGGCGTGGCGAGGAGACGCTCGACCCCAAGCGGACCCTGCTGTCCGAGTTGCACGACGGGACCCTGGCCGAGCGGGTCCTGGTGCCCACCGCCAACCTGGTTCCCAAGCCGGAGGGGCTCTCCTGGGAGTCAGCAGCCTGTCTCTCGACGGCGTGGCTGACTGCCTACCGGATGCTGTTCACCAACTCGGGCGTCCAGCCGGGGGGCACGGTGCTCGTGCAGGGCGCCGGCGGTGGGGTGGCCACGGCGTTGATCCAGCTCGGGTCCGCAGCGGGCTATCGGATGTGGGCGACGTCGCGCGACGAGGCCCGTGGCCAGCGCGCGCGGTGATCGACTCGGTCATGCCGCTCGCGCAGGCCCGCGACGGTTTCGCCAAGATGGTCGACGGCGAGGTCTTCGGCAAGGTCGTCTTCACCATCTGACGTGCTTCCTCGGGTCGAGTGGCCTCGTGCTCCCTCGGGTCGAGTGGCCACGTGCTCCCTCGGGTCGAGTGGCCTCGTGCTCCCTCGGGTCGAGTGGCCTCGTGCTCCCTCGGGTCGAGTGGCCTCGTGCTCCCTCGGGTCGAGTGGCCCCGTCGTCCACAGGACACGTATGCCGCCGAGCTGGCCAGTCGCCCCACCGCAATTCGAGAGGCCCCGTCGTCCACAGGCGATCGAGGTCGAGACAGCCCTCCGCTATCTGCCAGAACTGACCCTGTCGGCCGAGGCCCCGTAGGGTGCGATGGTGTCCACTCCCGTCGCCATCGCCGTCGCGGCGTTGATTCGGGAAGGTCGCGTTCTCATGGCCCACAGGAACCCAAGACGGCGCTGGTACCCCGACTGCTGGGATCTCGTCGGCGGCCATATCGAGCCCGGCGAATCTGCAGTGGAAGCCGTGATCAGAGAGTGCGGTGAGGAACTCGGTGTTCGCATTCTCGATCCACGACCGATGCCGATGGCGTTCACAGATCCCGGCATCGAGATGCATGCATTCGTAGTTGAATGCTGGGAAGGCGAGCCCCACAATGCCGCGCCAGACGAGCACGACCAACTCAAGTGGTTCGAACCAGCGGAGTTGGCACAGTTGAAGCTTGCCGACCCAGCAAGTCTGCCGGATGTCCTCAGGGCAGTCCACGCAGGAAGGGCGGGCGTGCACTTCCCCGAGGACTTCTGAGAGCCCGCAGTCGTTCCGGCAAGTCGGTGTCCATGAACCCAGGGTCTCGATCGCGCCCTGTGGGAAGTTGAACACGTCGGATGGTGCGGTACCTACCTTGAGTATTCGTCAACTCGCCGGACGAACAGGTGACCCCGTTTCCTCGAGTTGGGGTGGGTGTCGATGGTGGGGCCACTCGAGTTGGGGTGGGTGTCGATGGTGGGGCCACTCGAGTTGGGGGGGCGGGCCACTTCAGCGGGGGAAGGGTCAGGCGAGAGGACCCCGGGCGACGCTGGCGCTGATCGTCAGCACGACCGAGAGCCCGTCGGCCGACGGCGGGGAGACAGAGCCCTCCAGTCCGTCGCACCAGAGCGCGGTCTGCAGGCGCGCCGTGGCGACGCCGAGCTCGTAGGGGCTGTCCGCGCCCACGGTGATGCGCAGCGGCCCCACGTCCGCCGTGGCGCCGGGCAGGGCGTGCAGCGCGAGGCGGACCGCGCGGGACAGGGCCCCTTCGCGGGTGTCTGGCGCCGCGGGCGGGATCCCGACCTGCGCGGCCAGCTCGGTGCCCGGCTCGACCCCGAGCGCAGCCCGGACGGCCTCGACCCGGCCGTAGCCGAACCAGTCGGTCACTCCCGTCCGGACCAGCTCTCGAGCACTGCCGCCGCTCATGGCCTCAGAGAGGCCACGGAGGGAGCCGAGGGCTGGTTCAGGTGTCGGGTCGGCCGCGGACGCCGGGAACTCGTAGGTCGGGCCATTTGGCGCGTCGTGGCCCGCAGCGTCGGCGAGGCCGTGCGCCTCGTCGACTCTGGGTCGGACCAGGTCCGCGAGCCCGCGCACGATCGCGATGGGCACCCCATCGGCCTTGCCCTTGACCAGGTCAGCGGCTGCCGCGATCTCGTCGGCCACGGCCCGAGCCGTCACGCTCAGGGGCCGTCCATCGGCGTCGACGCCGCCGCGCAGGTCATCGAGCACCGCGAGGCCGCACGCCCCGAGTGCGAAGTCGATCTGCCCGACCCGCCAGGGACGACCGGCGGTGTCGCTGAGGATCACCCCGACCGTGAACCCGTGACGTCGCGCCAGCCCCGCCCGCAGGTCCCGGCACACGGCATCCGGGTCGTGCGGGAGCAGCAGCCAGCCGCCACGCTCGCCCGTGTTGCTCCCATCCACCCCGGCGGCGGCCATGACCGGACCGGCCTTGGCGTGCACGACCCGCGTGACGTGGTCGCCCAGCGTGCGTTCTGCGACGACGTAGTGCGACTCCCCGGCGACGACGCGCTTCTTGTCGGGGTCGTCGGTGACCAGCCCCATCGCCTTGCTCGCGAGCTTGCTCGACACGACGACGATGTCGCCGTGGGCCAGCCGGACCCCGGACGCGTCGAGGCCCAGTTGCACCACCGTGGCCAGGTCGTCACCCTCGACGACTTCGTGTATGCCGCTGAGCGGGGTGATCGTGACCGTGCCCCGGGTGGTCGGCCACGACTGCTCCGCAGGGGTGGGGGTGCTCATCGGGCCCGGCTAGCGGTGCGCAGGGAAAGGCCGAGGTCGAGTGCGGCGCCAGCGAGGGCCGCAGCCTTGTCGACCGAGGACATCAGCAGCGGGCGGTGCTCCACGCGAGGCCCCCGACCCGTGGTGCCGGCAACCATCGGGTCGACCTCGTCGACGAGCCAGCCGTCGAGGAAGTCGGCGTAGAGGCCGGCGACGCCGGCACTGCTCGACTCGACCCCGATGGCGGTCAGGCAGATGTCGGCGTGCCCCCGCACGGGTCGGCCTGCCACCAGCGGGGAGACACCGACCACCGGGGCGCTCGTGCCGCGCAGCGCGTCCCGGACCCCGGGGACCCCGAGGATGATTCCGATCGACACGACGGGATTGCTCGGTGGCAGCAGGACCACGTCCGCGGTCCGGATCGCGTCGAGGACCCCGGGGGCCGGAGTTGCGCGATCGAGCCCGGCGACGACGAAGCGCTTGGCCGGCAGTTGCGCCTGGTGCTTGACCCACCACTCCTGGAAGTGGATCGCCCGTTGAGCGCCGTCCGTGTCGCTGGCAGAGTTTCCGTCAGGGTCACCGTCAGAGTCTCTGTCGGGGTCACTGACCACCACGTGCGTCTCGACCGGGGTGTCGGTCATCGGCAGCAGCCGAACGCCCTGCTTACCCAGCCCCCAGCGGTCGGAGAGGCGCTCGATGACCGCGCTCAGCGGCATACCTTGTCCGAGGAGCTGGGAGCGGAAGATGTGCGTGGCGAAGTCCCGGTCGCCGAGGGTGAACCACTGGGGCGTGGCCCCGAGGGTCGCGAGTTCGCTTGCCACCTCGTGGGTTTCGTCCGCGCGTCCCCACCCTTGGCCCTCGTGGACCCCGCCGCCGAGCGTGTAGAGCAGCGTGTCGAGGTCGGGGCAGACCCGCAGCCCGAAGAGCGTGATGTCATCGCCGGTGTTGCCGATGACGGTCACCTCCGCCCCCTGCAACTCGGGGGAGCGGTGGAGGTGGTGGAGGAGGCCGCGAAGGAATCGGGCGCCCCCGACCCCTCCAGCCAGTGCCGTGATTCGCATGGGTCGATCCTGCCAGTAGCGGTCTGGGCCCTCGATAGCAGGTGTCACGAATTCAGGCAAATACCGGCAAATATCAGACATTGGCTTGACGGGAGGGGTATGACACGCATGTAATTCCATTGTTGTAGTTGTCACCTCCCTCGACCGTGAGGGGGTCACAGGTGTAGCAGGTGCAGACGGACAGTCAGGGTCGAGGAGGAGTCATGCACGAGTTGCAGTTGATCACATCGGACATCGGAGAGGCCGAGGGGGAGCTGGGGTGGCAGGAGCGCGGGCTCTGTGCCCAGACGGACCCCGAGGCGTTCTTCCCGGAGAAGGGCGGTTCCACGCGCGACGCGAAGAAGGTCTGCGTCGAGTGCCCCGTCCGGCAGGAGTGCCTCGAGTACGCACTCAGCAACGATGAGCGCTTCGGGATCTGGGGCGGCTTGTCGGAGCGGGAGCGTCGCAAGCTCAAAAAGCGCGCTGTGTGAGCATCGTGACGGAGTCCGAGCGTCGCGGTGACGCTCGGGACTCGGGTGACCCCGGCCTCCCCTCCGCCGGTCGGTCGCCAGGTCCTGTGACGCCTGCCGTCTCGTCGATCAGCGCCGTCCTCGTGGTGCACAACGGATCGACGTGGCTCGCCGAATGTCTCGACGCACTGGCCACCCAGTCGACCCCTCCCGACCGGCTCGTCATCGTCGACGTGGCGAGCACCGACACCTCGGTCGCCATCGCGACCGCGCACCAAGCCGTTCGCCGCGCCGTGCCCGAGGTCACGATGCTGGGTCTGGACCAGGCCGTTCCGACCGGTGTCGCCATCGACGCCGGTATCGCTGCGCTTCCGACGGCACAGGTCGGTGAGTGGGTGTGGGTGCTGCACGACGACACCGCGCCCGAGGCGACCGCGCTCGCGCGCCTGGCCGAGGCGGTCCGACGATCTCCCTCCGTCGGCATCGCGGGCCCCAAGATCGTTGCCTGGCAGGACCCTCGGCTCCTCGTCGAGCTCGGGGTCCAGATCACCCGGACGGGCCGCCGGATCGCGCTACCCCTTCGCGGTGAGGCGGACCAGGGCCAGCACGACGGGCGCACCGACGTCCTCGCCGTGAGCACGAGCGGGATGCTCGTGCGGCGCGCCGTGCACGCCGAGCTGGGTGGGTTCGACCGCAGCTTCGACCAGTACGGCGCCGACCTCGACCTGGGTTGGCGAGCCCAGCTCGCGGGCCACCGGGTCATCGTCGTCCCGGGCGCGGTCGTGCGGGACGCATCAGCGCTCCTGGACGGCGAACGCCCCGGCGGGCCACGTCCGGCCGAGGTCGAGCGGCGGACCCGTCTGGCCACCCGACAGGTCGCCCTCGCGCGCTGTTCGCCCTTGGTGGCACCGTTCCTGGCCCTGTGGATGGCTCTGTCCGCCGTCGTCTCGTCTGTGACCCTGCTCGTGGCCAAACGGCCGCGACAGGCCTGGCGCGAACTCGCCGACATCGCAGCCCTGACCCATCCGGTCGCGATCCAGGGGGCCCGCTGGCGTGGGCGGCACACCAAACGGTTGCGCCGCGCCGACCTGGCCACGTTGTTCGTCCCACCCGGCGCAGCCGCCCGCACCACCATCGACCACATCCAGGACGCCATCACCCCGGAACGCACTCAGCGGCAACGGGAGTCGAGCCTGCTGGCGGAGACCGGCCCGGTCGCCGACGAGTCGGAGTCGCTGCACGTCCTGCCTGCCTCGCTGCCGCGGCGCATCATCGGGCACCCCGGCTTCCTCGCCGTGGTCGTGACCCTCGTGGCCACCCTGGCCGCCTGGCGGGCCGCCATCGGCGCGGGGGCCCTGTCCGTCACCAACACCGGACTCGCGGGGGGGCAGCTGCGGGCGGTGACCACCGGCTCCGAGGGCCTCTGGCACGCGTTCCGCGACGCGTGGCACGGCGCGGGCCTGGGCACCGGGACCGAGTCGGGCCCCTACCTGGCGCTGCTCGCCGGGATCACCTGGCTCGCCGAGCGACTCCCCGGTGTCGCCGAGAGCCGATCGCCGGCCGGGGTGAGCATCGCGTGGCTGCTCTTCCTCGCGCCCGTGCTGTCGACCTGGTTCGCCTACCTCGCCGGCCGCGTCGTCACCTCCTCACGCCTGGCGCGCGCCATCGTCGCCCTCGCGTGGGGCACCAGCGCCGTCCTCACCGTCGGGGTGTCCCAGGGTCGGGTCACCGTCGCGATCGCGCACGTGGTGCTGCCCCTGGTGCTGGCGGGCTTCGTCCTGGCCAGCCGGGCGGACGGCACCTACACCGGTGCCTTCGCCACCGC
>CAJDUR010000127.1_pt2 | contig 14555 bp, 9 predicted proteins | sample 7391191 | NCBI WGS metagenome assembly CAJDUR01 (sample SAMEA7055688, study PRJEB34461) | soil metagenome | biome: terrestrial ecosystem; feature: Peninsula; material: soil | place: Antarctica | collected 2016 | reverse complement strand
GCGCCACGTGGCCGGAGCCCGCCCGAGGAGGCGGGTCAGGGTCGAGGCATCACCGACGAGGCCGCCTCGGTCATACGCGCCGAACATCGCGACCAGGTCAGCTCGGGCCTGGTCGGAGAGCCCGGCGCCCGGCCCAGCGCGCCAGTCGTCGAGGGCTATCTCGACCGCGTCGACCCGTCGGCCCAGCACGTCCGTCGCGATCGCTGCCAACTCCCGCACCGAGAGCCCCTCGGGTCCAGCGAGGTCGTAGGTCGCGCCCTCGTGTCCGTCCGCATCCCCATCCGCGGCCCGATCCGCATTCCCATTCGCGGTCAGGACCAGGGCCGCGACCCGCGCCACGTCGTCGAGGTCGACGTTGGTGAAGGGCGAGTCGAGCGAGTAGGGCACTTCCACCTGTCCGAGCCGGGCCGCGTCGAGCAGGTTCTGGTGGTAGGCCGCTGGGCGCAGCACCGTCGCCTGCGGCAGGAGCGTGCGGATGACCTCCTCCGCCTCCGCCTTGCGGATGTGGTGCGGCATCGAGGCGTCGTCGGGGTGCAGGACCGAGTGGAAGACGAACCGGGGCACGCCTGCGGCAGAGGCAGCTCGGGCGACCCGCTCTGCCATGCCGACCTCGTCCGGGTGCACGTTGGGCGCCAGGTGATAGACCGCGCCGACGCCTGCCATCGCGGCATCGAGACCCCGCCCCGTCGCGAGCTCCACGATGGCGGGGGAGACGAGCTCAGCGGCATACGACCGCATGGCGCCGGACTCGGAGCGCACGGCGGCACGCACCGGCACCCCGCGCGCCACCAGCGCCGCGGTGACGGCGCGCCCGGTCTTGCCGGACGCGCCGATCACCAGGACGGGCCGAGCGAGCATCAGAGCCAGTCGACATCGGCAGCGCGTTGGCCCTGCGCGAGCTGGGGGTAGCCCGGTCCGCGGTCGAAGAACGGCTGGTCGTCGCGCTCGTCACGCAACTGTTGGCGCAGCGCGTCGGACGCCGCCACGTCGATGACGGGCTCGTCCTTGTCGCCGGTCGCCACGACGCCGTAGTCGGCCCGCGCGCCGTCGAAGGAGACCTTGCCCCAGCGCAGGTCCCGCTCGACCTCGTCATAGGGGCGCTCGAGCGGATCGCCCCAGCCCCCGCCGCCCGTCGTCCGGATCCGGATCACCTGGCCGGCCTGGATGGGCTCGTCGTCGGCGAGGGCGTCGATGGTCCGTTCGTCCGGGCCGCCGAGGTCGATCGTCACCTGGAAGGAGTGGCCGGCCTTGCCGCCCTTGACCCCCCAGCAGGCGAGGATCGAGCGGTCGGCGATCGACATGAAGTGGCCGTCCTTGAGCATCCGCAGGTGCTTCTCGTAGCCGAGGCCACCCCGGTAGCGGCCGGCGCCGCCGGAGTCGATGGCGAGACCGAGGCGTTCGACGATGAACGGGAAGCGGCTCTCGGTGAACTCGGTCGGCAGGTTGCGCGAGTCGGGCACGACGTGGATCGTGTCCTCGCCGTCGGCGTAGTAGCGCCCACCGGACCCACCCCCGAGCACCTCGCGCATCAGGTAGTCGTTGCCGTCCCGGTCCTTGCCGTAGACGCCCGTGTAGCGGATCGTCTCCTGGTCGGCGGGCATCTTGCCGTCGACCGCCTTGGCGACGACTCCGGCGAGGACGCCGAGCAGGCGCAGGATGACGAACGTGCGGGCGTTGGTCGGCGCCGGGTAGATCGGCGTGAGCAGCGTGCCCTTCTCGGGGAAGCGCATCTCGATGAGGGGGACGATGCCCTCGTTGACGTCGAGCTCGGCCATCCGCTCGGGGGTGTCGGCGAGGTTGCGCAGGATCGGGGCGAGCCACTTCTTGAGGAAGTTGCCGCCGACGTAGTCCCCGCAGTGGTTGATCGGGCCCTTGGCCTGGGCCGCGGTGCCGGTGAAGTCGATGATGAGCTTCGGGCCGTTGCCGGGGCCGCCGGTCGAGACCTTGGTCAGGGTGATCCGCTGGGTGTGCAGCATCGGGTCGTCGACGCCGTCGTGCTCGGCGTAGTCCTCCCACACGTACTGCCCGTCGGGGATCTTGGAGAGGATCTCGCGGCGATAGGTCTCGGTCGTGTTGTCGAGGATCGCGTCGAAGGCGGCCTCGACGGTGTCTCGGCCGTAGCGGGCAAACAGCTCCGACAGACGGCGCGCGCCCATGAGGCAGGCGGAGCACTCGGCGTCGAGGTCGGCGGCGAGGCTGTCGGGCATGCGGGAGTTGCGGGTCATGATCCGCAGGGCCGCCTTGTTGGGCACGCCCTGGTCCCACAGCTTGATCGGCGGGACGGACAGGCCCTCCTCGTGGACGCTCGTCGCGCCGGAGGGCATCGAGCCGGGGCAGCAGCCGCCGATGTCGTCGTGGTGGCCGAAGGCCTGGACGAAGGCGACGACCGCCCCCTCGTGGAAGACGGGCACCGTGACGCACAGGTCGGGCAGGTGGCCGATGCCGCCCTCCGACTCGTAGACGTCGTTGTGGAAGAAGACGTCGCCCTCACGCATCGTCTCGAGCGGGAAGTCCCGGGCGATCGGGTGCACGAGCGCGCTGTAGGAGCGGCCGGTCAGCTTGCGCAGCTCCCGGTCGTGGATGCCGGCCCGGAAGTCGTGCGCGTCGCGGATCATGGGGGAGCGGGACGTGCGAGCGATCGCGGTCTCGACCTCCATCTCGACGCTGGCCAGGGTGCCCTCGACGATCTCGACGATGATCGGGTCGACCGCAGTGCCCTCGGGCGTGAGCCGCTCACCGTGCTGGTAGCTCGTCGGCAGACCACCGGTGTTGACCGGCGTCGAGGCGATGTAGGCCTCGAGGGCCGCGCCGGTGAGTGGCTCGGTGGACAGGGCGAGTGCCTGGGGGGTGGGCGTCGCTGCGGTCACTTCGCCGCCTCCTTCGTGATGACCTTCGTGATGACGAGGTTGCCGAGGGCATCGACGCGCACGTCGAAGCCGGGGTGGACGGGGACCGTGGAGCCGAACTCCTCAATGATGGCCGGGCCGACGAGGGTGTCGCCGGCGCGCAGGTCGGGGCGCCAGTAGACGTCCGTGGCGACGTAGCCGTCCTCGGGGTCGAAGCAGACCGGCCGGGTGCTGCGGCGCGCCCGGGTCACGACGTCCCCGGCGCCTTCGGCCGTCGCGATGTCGCGCAGCTCGGGGCGGGTGATCGGCCCGATGCCCGACACCCGCAGGTTGACCCACTCGACCTGCTGGGTCGGGTCGCCCCGGAAGTCATAGCCGTAGAGGGCGCGGTGCTCGGTGTGGAAGGCGTCGGCCACGGTGGCCGCGAACTCCGCCGTCACCGGGCCGTCCGGGGTCGGGACCCGCACCTCGAAGGCCTGCCCGAAGTAGCGCAGGTCGACCGTGCGCACATAGCGGTGCGCGGAGCGGTCGAAGCCCTCGGCGTCGAGAGCGGCAGCTGCCTTGTCGGTCAGGGCGTCGAAGATCCCCTGGACCGCCTCGAGGTCGAGGCCCTCGTGCTTGGCGACCGCGGTCTGCACGTAGTCGTTCTTGACGTCGACGGTGAGCAGGCCGAACGCCGAGACGTTGCCAGGATCCTGCGGGACGACGACGCCGGCCAGGTCGAGGATGTCGACCAGGAGGCACGCGAGCAGGGAGCCGGAGCCCCCGAAGGTGGCGAGCATGAAGTCGCGCACGTCGAGGCCACGCTTGACCGAGACCTGGCGCAGCGCGTTGGCCTGGTTCCACGCGGAGATCTCGAGGATCCCGGCGGCGCACCGGTCCGGGGTGAGGTCGAGCTGGCCCGCGAGGTCCTCGATCCCACGGCGAGCGGCCGCGGCATCGAGCGGGATCTCGCCGCCGAGCAGGTGCGGGGGGATCCGGCCGAGCATGACGTGGGCGTCGGTGATCGTCGGCTCGCTGCCGCCCTTGCCGTAGCAGATCGGGCCCGGGTCGGCGCCGGCCGAGGTGGGCCCGACCTTGAGCGTGCCCTCCGGGGAGATCCACGCGATCGAGCCACCCCCGGCGCCGACCGTCACGACGTCGATCATCGGGATCTTGCTGGGGTAGGACCCGACCGTGCCCTCGGTGGTCAGCGTCGGCTCGCCGCCGAGCACCACCGAGACGTCGGTCGAGGTGCCGCCGCCGTCACAGGTGAGGACCTTGTCGAAGCCGGCCCGCGCGGCGATCAGCCCGGCGCCGAGGGCCCCGGCCGCAGGACCGGACAGGACGGTGGTGATCGGCTGGTTCACGACCTCGTCGGCCGAGAGCACGCCACCGTTGGACTTCATGATGTAGAAGGGAATTCGGTCGCGCGACTCCTCGACACCGGTGAATTCGTCGAGGCGCGCGTGGATGGCGGTGACGTAGCGCGAGACCTTGGGCTTGACCGCCGCGTCGACGAGCGTGGTCATCGACCGCTCGTACTCGCGGTACTCCCGCAGCACCTCGCTCGAGATCGACACGACGGCGTCGGGGTGCTCGCGCGTCAGGATGTCGCGCATCCGGCGCTCGTGGTCGTCGTTCGCATAGGAGTGCAGGAAGCAGACGCCGAGCGTCATGATGCCGCGGTCCCTGAACCAGCGGGCCGTCGCGACCGCGCCCTCCTCGTCGAAGGGGCGCAGCTCGTTGCCCTCGAAGTCGAAGCGGCCCGCCACCGTCTTGACGTGGTCGGCGGCGACGATCCGGGGCGGCTTCACCCAGAAGTAGGAGTTGCCGTAGCCGTCGGGCACCGCCTGCCGGGCGATCGAGCAGCTGGTTGGTCGCCACCGTGGTGCCGTGCGAGACCGCAGTGACGTCGGAGCCCTGTGCGCCGAGGATGTCGAGCACCTTGTTGACGCCGTTGATGAAGCCGTCAGCCGGGTTCGACGGCGTCGAGGGCGTCTTGGTCGTGATCAGCTCACCGGAGTCCTCGTCGAAGGCCACGACGTCCGTGAAGGTCCCGCCGGTGTCGATGCCGATGCGGATGCGTCTCGAAGTCATGCCAAGGATTCAACCGGCACACGGTCGCCGATGCGTTGGCACATCCTGCCAACGAGGTGCACTCCTCCCGTCAACCCTGCACAGCCCACCGCTGCCGTATGCCGCTGAGCGCCCTCCCAGCGCAGCGCTGGCCTCTCAGCGTGAGCGATGACGCAACCGCCAGATCCGGGCAAACAGCACGAAGGACACGGCGCTGATCGCGAGGATGACCAGCAGCAGGGGCAGGACGTTGGCGATCTCGAGGGAGTCCACGTCTGCCCTGGACGTGAGAATGATCTGTGATCCCCAGAGCGTCACCTCTCGGACTCCACCACCCATGGCGGCCAGGGTCTGGCCGCTGCCGATCGCGTAGGCGAGCAGCAGGAACACGATCGCGGACCCGGTGGCGCCGGCCGCGATGGCGCCCGAACCGTAGCGGGGGCCTTCGGGGTCGATCCCGGCCGTGTACTGCTCGGCCAGGACGACCGGCGTGCCGAGATCGCTCAGTGCGGGACGCATCCCGATGTCGGCGGCGGTCGCGGTGACGTCCCTGCGGAGGTCACGCAGGATCTGCCGGCTCTCCCTCGAGGGGAGATTCCGCAGGCTCCAGTCCAACCGGGTCAGGTAGGACTCGCGACGGGCGAGGTCGAGGACTCCGGGGCGGTAGCGGGTGCGGGTGGTGGCACTCATGCGAGGTGTCCCTTCGTGGTGGTCGCTGCTGTGGTGGTCGCTTCTGTGTGATCGATGCGGTCGGCCGGTGGCCTTCGTCCGCCGTCCGCCGTCCGGGGCCGGGGCTCCGGTCCGAGGACTGATCGGACGGCTGCGGCCAGGTCCTCCCAGTTGCTGATGGCCTCGGCGAGCGCCCCCCTCCCGGGCGTGGTGATGGAAGCATGCTACGGCAGCTACCATGCATTGACTAGTAGTGAATGAATCCATATACCGATCTGAACCCACCCGCTGCTCGATCCGGATGAAGGCGATGCAGCCGGCGACCGCGATCAACCCGAGGGCGATGATCTCCCACGACCCCCACACCCTCGTCGGGAAGCGACGTCTCGGCCGACACTGGGCGAGGGATCGAGGCGATGTTCGGGCCGATCAGGAGCCGGTGATCCACCCGCACCGGCTCATAGCAATCGTTGAGCACGAGCAGGCGCACTGCGACCTCACCATCGGGTTGGGTCGCCTCCGGAACCAACTCCAGCAGCAACTCCATGCTCTCAGGCCTTCGGGCCGGGTGGGGTGTCGATGTAGTGCGCGTAGTTCGTGCCCTTGATGGTCTTCGCGCCATAGTCACACACAAACGTCGGACTCGCCATGTCTTGGTTGTCGATCGTTCCCATGACCGTGTTGGCCGCGACGTCCGCTGTCGAGAAGGCGCTGACCTGGGCGTTCCAGTTCACGATGGCCTGCAGCGCGGCGAGCGCACCGGCCGCCGACGTGCCCGTCTTGATCGCCTTTCCCTTGCCCTTGTACTTGGCAACCCTCGTATCGAGTGGCTTGATGTTCGCGTCATGGATCTGCTTGCTGCTCTTGACGTGCATCCGCTCATGGCTCGAGGCACGGCTCGAGGCACGAGCGGTGAAGTAGTAGGCGGCGTTCGCACCCTTTTGAACCCCGCGGAAGGACCGCACCACCTTGGTCTTGCCGGTACCGGAGGTGATCCACGCCTCCGCCGGCTTGCCGGCCGCGGATGGTGCGGCGCTGTCGTACTGCGGCGCGACGAGCGTGATCGAGCCAGAATGCTCTATGCCCTCACCGCCATTGCCGCCGGCCCAGTTCACCAAGCCGACTCCCGCCTTTCCGTTATCGACGAACAGTTGCGGAACGACATTGGACGTCATGCCGACGTCGATCTCGCCAAACTGGTTGACCCCGAGTGGGACCGGTGATGCTCCGGCGGGGTGGATCTCTATGGGACTGCTCTTTTGCGTGTCGCCGGCGCTGCCTTGGTCCTCGAAGTCCCGCTGCACGATGTAGTGGCACGCTGCCGCGTTGCCGGCGGTCCGCTGCAACTGCAGGAGTTGGCGCGTCTGGAACGACTGCGCCGTGGCCTTCCGCGCGTCGAGGTGATCCCTCCCCTGCAGATCTACCTCTGGCAGGACCTCGTGCACCTGTCGCCCGTGGCGCAGATGCGCGGAGTCGCGTTCGCCGGACAGCCGAATGCGGGTCATGGGTCCACGATAGGTTCTGAGGCCGACTCGGAGGGAGAACGGGCGCGCTGCACGGAAGGCATCTGAAGCTGCCCGATCGGGCAGCTCCGGTTCTGTGCCAGACCGGCCGAGGCCAGCTGGAAACGCTCCAGCGAGGCGCTTCGGCGTCTCAGCGCCGAGCGATCCTCGCCCCGAGCGCGACGCCGGCGAGGGCGAGCAGTCCGCCGACGACGGCACCGGCTGCGAAGCCGGCAGCAGCGAACGGTGCGGGACGGGCAGCCGGGGCCCGTCCGGGATAGGTCTTGGGCGCGGCCTCGATCGCGGCCGGCGCTCCGACTCCGACCGGGATGGCACGTTCGCTGGCAGGCAGGGGCGCGACCGAGCGGTCCTCGGGGGCGACGCCGGCGATGTCGGCGTCGAGGGCGGCGAAGAACTGGCCCGCCATCTTCTTGGTGACCCCGGACAGCATCCGTTGTCCGACGCCACCGATCGGGCCGCCCACCGACGCGTCCGCCTGGTAGGTGACCCTGGTCCCGCCGTCCTCGCAGACCTCGACCTGGACGTCCACATCGGCCTGGATGGTCCCGGGGGTGCCGGCTCCGGAGGCGATCAGCTTGAGGGTGGACGGAGCCTCGAGGTCCTCGAGACGCACCGTGCCGTCGTAGACCCCCCGGACCGCGGCGACGCCCGCCGAGATGGTCATCGCGTAGTGGTTGTCCTCGATCTCGGTGAGGACCTCACAGCCGGGGAGGGTGCGGGCCAGCACGGCCGGGTCGTGGATGGCGTCCCAGACCTGCTTCGGGTCGGCCGACAGGGACGAGGCACCGGTGATTTTCATGAAGCGGACTCCTTGGCAGTGGCGGACGTGGATCAGCGAAGGGATCTCGCCGGCCTCGTGGCGTCGCCGCAGCTCCCACAGGTCGTAGGGGGAGATGGGCATCGAGGTGATCGCGAAGCCCTCGGCGTCGGAGATCGCCGACGCGATGACTGCGCTGACCGGGATGCACCCGGCTTCACCGGCGCCCTTGATCCCGAGCGGGTTCAGCGGCGAGGGGGTCTCGAGATGGTCGGCCTCGATGGTCGGCACCTCGGACGCGTAGGGCATCAGGAAGTCCATGAACGAGGCGTTGAGCAGCTGTCCCGACTCGTCGTAGACCATCTTCTCGTAGAGCGCCCCGCCGACTCCCTGCGCGACGCCACCATGGACTTGGCCCTCGACGATCATCGGGTTGATCATGTTGCCGCAGTCGTGGATGACGCAGTAACGAAGGATCGTGATCTCGGCGGTGACCGGGTCGGTCTCGACGATCGCGGCGTGCATGCCGTTGGCAAAGGTGGCCTGGGTGGGCGAGTAGAAGTCCTTGCCCTCGAGGCCCGGCTCCTCGCCCTCCGCGATCGGCGGCTTGTCGAAGTCGGGGTTGCCGGCGAACTGCGTCGCGGCCTTGGACGCCTCGTCGAAGGCGTAGCGCAACGGGTTGGACAGGACCGACACCGTGCCGAGCGCCATCGACGTGCCGGGCGCTCCCTTGACCGAGACCGTCCCGTCGATGATTTCGAGGTCGTCGGGGGAGACCTCCAGGGCCTCGGCGGCGATCCGCAACGCCTTGGCTCGGACCTTGCGGGCGGCGAGGGCGATCGCGCTACCGCTCATGACGGCGGCCCGCGAGGCGAAAGTCCCCACGGCGTAGGGCATCCGGCGGGTGTCCCCGGTCGTGACAAAGACGTCCTCGATTCGGACCCCGAGCTCCTGGGCGACGATCTGGGCCAGTGAGGTCTCGTGCCCCTGGCCCTGCGACGTCAGCCCGGTCGCGACGTTGACCCGACCAGAGGTCTCGACCTGGACGTGACCGCCTTCGTAGGGTCCGACGCCGGTCCCCTCGACGTAGCAACCGATCCCGATCCCGACCCGGCGGCCCTGCGCCTGCGCTGCCTCGCGGTAGGCCGCGAAGTCGTCCCACCCGACGAGCTCCTTGAGCTTGGCGAGCGAGGCCGGGAAGTCCCCGGAGTCGTACTTGAGCGGTCGCCCGTCCTGGAAGAGCAGCCCGTGGTCGTAGGGCATCTCCTCGGGCAGGATGAAGTTGCGTGAGCGCACCTCGGTCCGGTCCAGGCCCAGCTCGTCGGCCATGGCATCCATGATGCGCTCCATGGCGAAGCACCCCTGCGGCCGACCAGCGCCCCGATAGGGCGTGACGAGAACGGTATTGGTGTACATCGACCAGAACTCGCACCGGTAGGTGCCCGGCTTGTAGGGCCCGAGCAACTGGGTCGAGGTGATGATCGGCACGATGATCCCGTAGGGGGTGTAGGCGCCGTTGTCGTGCCAGAACTTCACGTCGAGGGCGAGCATCCGTCCGTCGTCGTCGAAGCCGACCGTGACGACCTGCTCCTGACCGCGCTCGTGGGCTGCCGAGATGAAGTGCTCGCGCCGGTCCTCCGTCCACTTGAGCTCCTGATTGAGCTGCCGGGCCGCCCACGACACGAGCACCTCCTCTGGCCACGGGTGCATGATCTTGACGCCGAAGCCGCCGCCGACATCGGGGGCGATGCACTCGACCTTGGCCAGTGGCAACTCGAGCCGGGCCGCGACGGCCGCCCGCACCCCGGTGGACGTCTGGGTCGAGGAGTAGACCCGCAGCTCCCCGTGGTCGGCGTCCCACCTGGCATAGACGCCCTTGCCCTCCATCGGCGTCGACGCGCTGCGCTCGACATGGAGCTTGAGGGTCAGCGTGCGCGGCGCCGCGGCGAGGGCCGCGTCGACGTCCCCGACCTCCTGGAGCATGTGCGCGGCGACGTTGCCGGGCACGTCGTCGTGCACGAGCACCCCACTGTCCCGGGCATATTCGATGCCGACGACGACGGGCAACGTCTCGTAGCTGACCTTGATCCGCTGGCACGCGTCCTCGGCGATGTAGCGGTCCGTCGCGACGACCATGACGATCGACTCACCGACATGGTTGACCTTGTCCCTCGCCAGCGCATAGCCGGTCCGCCCGTGGGTCAGCGTCGGGTGCGGGATGAGCAGCGGGAGCGGCTCGCCCATCGGGCCGAGGAGGTCCTCGTGCGTGTAGATCGCCACGACCCCCTCGATGTCGACCGCGTCGTCGATGTCGATGTCGACGATCCGGGCGTGGGCGTGCGGGCTGCGCACGAACGCCGCCTCGAGGGCGTGCTGGCCGAGGTCGTCGAGGTAGCGCCCGCCGCCGGTGACCAGGCGTGGGTCCTCCTTGCGCTTGATGGGGGCGCCGAACATCTGGGTGGTCATGCCGGGCCCCCCTGCGAGACAGACGATCCCGTATGCCGCTGTGCTGGCTCCTGCTCGTCGCCGGAGGCCCGCTCCTTCCGCAGTTCGGCGGCGCGCAGCACGCTCTTGACGATGTTCTGGTAGCCGGTGCACCGGCACAGGTTCCCGGAGATCGCCTCGCGGGCCTCTTCGGCGCTCGGGTCCGGGTTGTCCTCGAGGTAGGCGGTGATCGTGGTCAGGAAGCCGGGCGTGCAGAAGCCGCACTGGAGGCCGTGGCACTCGGTGAAGGCCTGCTGGACCGGGTTCATCGACTGGCCCGTCGGAGCGACCCGGGCATCCGGCGCCGAGCAGAGTCCCTCGACGGTGGTGACCTCGTGTCCTTGGGCCGAGACGGCGAACATCAGGCAGGAGCGCATCGGCGCCCCGTCGACGAGGACGGTGCACGCACCGCAGACGCCGTGCTCGCAGCCGACGTGGGTGCCGGTCAGCTCGAGGTCGTGGCGCAGGAAGTCGGACAGCAGGCGCCGGGCCGGCACCGCCAAGGAGTGGGACACGCCGTTGACGCTCACCGTGACGTCGTGCAGCTGTTCGATGGTGCTCATGACTGGCCTCCTGTCGAGGTCGGGTTCGGGGCCCCGCCGTGGGTCGCCGCCCAGCTCGCCGTCGAGGTCGAGCCGTTGGTCGACGCCGTGGCGTGGACGAGGGCGCGCCGGGTCAGCTCGGCCACGAGCATCCGGCGGTATTCGGCACTCGCGTGGATGTCATCCTCCGGTTCCACGAAGTCCCGCACGGCCTGGGCGACGTCATCGAGGCGGTGTTCCCAGTCCGCGCCCGTGCCGTCGCTGCCGCCGAGAGCCGCGGTCAGGTCGAGGACCGCTGGCACGTCGGTCACCGACACGAAGGCGGCCCGGGCCCGCCCGATCACGCCGTCGGTGAGCGTCACGGCCACCCCGACCCCGGCGATGGCGTAGTCACCGTGCCGGCGGGCGGACTCGAGGAAGGCGGTCCGGGTGCCGGCCCCGAAGCGGCCGAAGCGCACCGCCGTCGCGAGCTCGTCCGCCTCGAGTGAGGTCTCCAGGGCGCCGAGGAAGAAGTCCTGCCAAGGGATCTCGCGCGCACCTGCCGGGCCGGCCACTTCGACGACCCCGTCGGTCAGGGCGAGGATCGCGGGCATCTCGCCGGCCGCGTCGGCGTGGGCGATCGAGCCAACGGTCGTGCCGCGGTTGCGGATCGCAGGGTGGGCGACGTTGAGGAGAGCCTGGCGCAGGAGGGGGAGAGCGGCATACGCCTCGTCGTGGTGCTCGAGGCCGGCGTGGCGAACGAGCGCGCCGACCCGCACGGCCTCGTCGGTGATGGACACCGTGTCGAGCCCGGCCACGCGGTTGATGTCGACGAGGTGCGCGGGCGAGGCCAGGCGCATGTTGAGGATCGGGATGAGGCTCTGGCCGCCCGCGAGGACCTTGCCGTCGTGGCCGACCTCAGCGAGGACGTCGACGGCCGCCTCGAGGGATTCGGGTGCGTGGTAGCGGAACGGTGGGGGCTTCACGTGTTCGATCCTGCCTTCTGCTGACCCGGGTGGGCTAGGTGGGTGGTTGCACCGGACGGCGGACGGGTTTGGCAACTTCTGCCATGGGTGGCCGGAAAGCCAGCGTGGGCCCTCGAAGGTGCTTCGAGGACCCACGCGGTGCAGCGTCAGACGTGGCGTGTCAGTGCCGGGGCACGTTGCGCAGGTCCGGTCCGCCGGGCTCGTCCTGATAGAGGTCGTCGATCCCGTCGCTGTCGCCGTAGCCGACCGGGCCGCCTACGATCAACGCGCCGTCGGCACGCATCCGCAACTCCTCCGGGGCCAGCGCCTTCGCGACGTGGTAGGCCACGATGCACACGATGGTGCCGAGGGCGATGCCACCGAGGGTGAAGTCCTTGCTGAAGACGAGGTTGACGTTACCGATGCCGATGACGATGCCCGCCGCGACCGGGACGAGGTTGATCGGGTTGCCGAAGTCGACCCCGTTCTCCTTCCAGATCTTGGCGCCGAGCAGACCGATCATGCCGTAGAGGACCACCGTGATCCCGCCCAGCACGCCGCCCGGGACGGCCGAGACGACCGCGCCGAATTTCGGCGACAGCCCGAAGATGATCGCCACGACCGCAGCCACGTAGTAGGCCGCGGTCGAATAGACCCTCGTGGCCGCCATCACCCCGATGTTCTCGGCATAGGTCGTGGTCGGTGAGCCACCGACGGCCGAGGCGATGACCGTGCCGACACCGTCGGCCGCGATCGCGCGCCCCATGTAGGGGTCCAGGTTGGTCTTGGTCATCTCGGCGACGGCCTTGACGTGCCCGGTGTTCTCCGCGATGAGCGCGATGACGGCGGGCAGGACGAGCAGGATGGCTGCCATCGAGAAGGTCGGGGCGTGGATTCCGACGATCTCCTTGCCGTCCGGTGCGATCGAGCTCGCCGGCGGCAGGCCGAACCAGGACGCGCTGGTGATGCCGTCGAAGTTCGTCCGGAAGTGGGTCGTGATCTCACCGGCGCCGGCGTCGAACGAGGTGATCTGACCAAAGACCTTGTCGAAGATCCACGAGATGACATAGCCGAAGATCAGCGCGAGGAAGACGGCGATCCGGCCGATGAAGCCCTTGAAGGCCACGGCGCAGACGACGACGAATGCCATGACGAGCAGCGCCACCCACTGGTCCTGCGGCCAGTAGATGTTGGCGACCACCGGCGCCAGGTTGAAGCCGATGAGCATGACGACGGCGCCGGTGACCACTGGCGGCAAGAGCCGGTGCAGCATCGAGGAGCCGAGGAAGTGGATGCCGACGCCGACGAGGGTCAGCACGGCGCCGGAGATCAGGATCGCGCCGGTGACCGTGGCCGAGTCCCCACCCTGGGCCCGGATCGCGGCGACGGCCCCGACGAAAGCAGCCGAGGTGCCGAGATAGCTGGGCACCTTGCCGTTGACGATGAGCAGGAAGATGATCGTCGCGACACCGCTCATCATGATCGCGAGCTGGGCGTTGAGGCCCATCACCAGTGGGAAGACGAAGGTCGCCCCGAACATCGCTACGACGTGCTGCGCGCCGAGCCCGACGGTCTTACCCCATGAAAGACGTTCGTCGGGGGCGACGACGTCGTCGGGGCCACTTAAGTTGCCGTCCCCGTGTAGTTTCCAACGCAAAGACATGCCGACTCCCTTTAACTTGCCGCACGCCATTCACATGACGTGGCTCACCCTCCGCGAGCAGATAGCGGCAAACTAGCGTCAAATGCACCCCCTGCGTTGGGCAATTGTTGATATGCCCCCGGCGTGTCTGACTGGCACATCTCACCGTATGCCGCTGGGCTCGTTGCCCATGCGGATTTCGCGAGGTGAGTGGGCCAGTTTCAAGCGGGGGTGGTGCGTCCCCCGAGCCGGTCTCGAAAGCGCATCAGGAGCAGGCCGCCGACGACGATGCAGACGACCTCGGAGACTGCTGCCGCGATGACGGAGCCGCCCGCCCATTCGGTGTGCACCCCGAAGAGCCCGACCGATGAGGCGATCGTGAAGGCGCCCAACGTGGCCACGCCGAAGCCGAGCGTGAGGAACGCGGGAATCCAGTGCCACCACCTGAGGATCAGGATCGCGAGCACCACCCCGGCGACGACGTTGATGAGGAACAGGGGGCCGACGGACTGGTGACGGACGCCGTCGAACCACAGGTAGAGGTGGATCCCTGCGGAGACGAGCAACGCCGCCGCGGCCACGATGCGTAGTGTCATGACGACTCCAATCTGTCGATCACAGCCTGTCTTCGACCATACTCCGCAGTCAGACCCGGCAGCCATGAAATTTGGTCACGACGGGGCGACGCAGATCTCCGCGTGGCCCGGCTCTCGGGGCGATTTCGTCAGGGTGCGCCTGCGGCCGGGCCGAAGGCCGAGAGGAACTGGTCACGGAATCGGTCCATGGGCCAGACCGGCCCGTCGGGGGCTGGCCGGATCCCCGCGCCCCAGCCCCACCCGTCGGTCCTGGCGAGGACGGCCGGGTCGCGGGCGATGATGGTGATCGGCACCCGGTGGCTCGCGTCGTCACCCGAGACGAGCCGTGCGGGCTGGTGGTCCCCGAGGACGACGAGAACGAGGTCGTCGCTGGCGCTGTGCTGGACGAACGAGGCGATGCTCCCGAGTGAGTAGGCGATCGACTGGTCGTAGGCCTCCCGGACGCCGGCGGTGCTGCGCCACACGTCCTCCTGTGACGTGGCGTGGGCGCGGAT
>CAJDUR010000114.1_pt2 | contig 14602 bp, 15 predicted proteins | sample 7391191 | NCBI WGS metagenome assembly CAJDUR01 (sample SAMEA7055688, study PRJEB34461) | soil metagenome | biome: terrestrial ecosystem; feature: Peninsula; material: soil | place: Antarctica | collected 2016 | reverse complement strand
GGAGCCGGCGACGAGCGAGGCCGCGATGGATGCGGCCGAGCGGGCTCGCCGTCAGATCAACGACGGCTTCTATGACTGCTCGCACGAGTTCCACCGGGGACTGGGGGACCTCTACGTCTCGGACCCGCGTTTCACCAAGACGTACGAGGACCTGGAGCCGGGGCTGGCGGAGTATGTGCGGGACGCGATCCATGCGAACTCCGACCGACACCGAGCGTGAGAATCGAGGGAGCGCCAGCGAGCGAGGCTCGGAGCGCCGGTGGTGGGCGGGGATGGATTCGGGACCGACACCGAGCGTGAGAGATTCGCCCTACCGGCAGGTGGACAGCCTCGGGGGAAGCCACGGGGTCGTCGTAACCTAGGTCCCATGCGCGTTGGAGTCTTCGGAGCAACAGGTCAGGTCGGCCGGGTCATGCGGGCCCTGCTGGAGGAGCGGGACTTCCCGCTCGACGAGGTCCGCTTCTTCGCCTCGGCGCGCTCGGCCGGCACGACGCTTCCCTTCAAGGGCAAGGAGATCGTCGTCGAGGACTCGGCGACGGCCGACTTCGCCGGCATCGACATCGCCCTGTTCAGCAACGGCGGCGCCACCTCGAAGGAGCTCGCGCCCAAGGTGGCTGCGGCGGGTGCCACGGTCATCGACAACTCGAGCGCCTGGCGCTCGGACCCGGAGGTCCCCCTCGTCGTCTCCGAGGTCAACGCCGCGGACCTCGACACGCTCCCCAAGGGCATCGTGGCCAACCCCAACTGCACGACGATGGCCGCGATGCCCGTCCTCGCGCCGCTGCACGAGCGCGCCGGCCTCGTCCGGATGCACGTGTCCACCTACCAGGCCGTGAGCGGCTCGGGCGTCGCCGGGGTCAAGGAGCTCGACGGGCAGCTGCGCGGTGGCTACGCCTCGGGCGACCCCACCGGGCTGGCCATCGACGGCCGTGCGGTGACGCTGCCCGCCCCGACGGTCTATGCGGTGCCCGTCGGCTTCAACGTCGTGCCGCTGGCCGGGTCGATCGTCGACGACGGCTCGCTCGAGACCGACGAGGAGCAGAAGCTGCGCAACGAGTCGCGCCGGATCCTGCACGCGCCGGACCTGCGGGTGTCGGGGACCTGCGTGCGGGTGCCGGTCTTCTCCGGGCACAGCCTGGCCATCCACGCCGAGTTCGCGCAGGACATCTCGCCTGAGGAGGCTCTCGACCTGCTCAAGAACGCACCCGGTGTCATCGTCACCGACGTGCCCAACCCCCTCGAGGCCGCGGGACGTGACGAGGTCTACGTCGGCCGGGTCCGCGCCGACCAGGCCGCTCCCGAGGGCAAGGGGCTGGTGCTGTTCGTCGTCGGGGACAACCTGCGCAAGGGGGCCGCGCTCAACGCGGTCCAGCTCGCCGAGGAGCTCGTCAAGCGACGCTGAGCGTCTGGCGTCGGGCTTGGACCGCTAGCGCCTGTATGCCGCTGAGTGATCGGCGGCGCGGCCGCTGGGTCAGGCGGGCGGTTGCGTCGGGGGAGCGAGCCCGTGATGGCAGGGGCGGTCGTTGCGTCAGGCAGGGAGCTGGCCCCGCACGATGCTGTCGCCCGAGTGGGCGGCGTTGTCATCGAACTGCTCTCGCGAGATGTCCACGACGACATAGCCCTGATCGATAAGGGTTGAGCTGATCGGGAACGACGCGGGGCCGTCACCGCTCAGCACGCCCACCGACACCATTCGCTTGAGATCTCGGTTGATCAGCCAGACCTCGAGGTAGCCATTGCCGGCGTCGAGCGGCTTCGAGGTGTCGACCTGGAGCGCGTAGCCACCGCTGGTGCGCACGACGGTTGCTTCGCCGAGTTGTTGCGGGTCGGTCTTGTTGAGCGTGTCGAGGGCGACTTGGCTGACGGTGGTGGGTGTGCGACTCGGCTCGGCCCAGAGGGCACGCCCGCTGAACAGACCGATCGCCAACCCGGCGGCCGCCAGGCCCGCAGCCCAGCCGATCATGCGCGGCCGCCCCGTGCCTCGGCCACCCTGACGCTCGCTGCGGGTCTTGGTCAGGTCAACCGGAACCGCCAAGGTCTCGACGGGTGCCGCCAGCGTCTCCGCCGAGGACCCCGGGACCGCCGCGGAGCTGCTGCTGCCGGCCCTGCCCTCTGCGTGGTCGATCTGCTCCGTGATCCGCGACCAGACGCCCGGCGCGGGCGCGTTCCACGGCTCGTTCGGACGCGCCCGCGATGTCAGCGTCAGTGCTCGGCTCAGTTCCTCCACTGCAGCGGAACAGGTCTCGCAACTGGCGACGTGGTCGCGCACGGCACGGTCGACATCAACGGCCTCAGGTCCCGAGATCGCGAGTTCGGCAAGGATCTCCTCGTCAGCGTGAGACATGTTCCACCTCCTTCAACCTCGTGCGGAGCTCGATGAGTCCGCGGCGTACGTGACTTTTGACAGTTCCGATCGGGAGGTCGAGTACGCGTGCGATTTCGTCTTGGGGCCGATCCTCTATGAAAGCCATTCGGAGCACAGCCGCTCTTGGATCGCCCATCTGCTCAAGTTCGTGGACGATGAGCAGTTTCTCGGCCCAGTCGTCGTGGCTGACTGACGGCTCCGTGAGGGCCGCCGTTGCGACGGCCTGCAGGTTGCGGTGACCTCGGTAGCGCTGGGTTTTCACGTCGGCAACCCGGTGCTTGGTGATCCCGACCAGCCACCCCGGGAGCGCGCCCTGATCGGGTCGCAGCGAGTGCCGACCGTTCCACGCCGACAGGAAGACCTGTTGGGTGACGTCCTCGGCGTCCTGTTGGTCACCGAGGGACCGGTAGGCGATCGTGTGCACGAGGGTGGACCACCGGCGATACACCTCGGCCAGGGCGTCTCGTGACCCGCCGATGAAGTCTGCGGACAGCTGCGCGGTGTCGAGATCGGCGTCGATGCCGGGATCATCGTGCGCGTGCATGCGCCCACCCTAACGGGGGACACGTCACGGAGTGGGACGGGCGACGACGACCACGTTCTCGTCATAGTGGCGCGCCTTACGATCGAAGTTGCCCCCGCAGGTGACGATGTGCAGCCGCGGCGGCCCGTTCCGGGTGAAGAGGGCGTCGAGATCGAGCGCGGTCTTCTTGATGGCGGTCACGGTCTCGACGGTGTAGCTCCGGATCGTGCTGCCTGAGGTCACGGTGACGAGGTCTCCGGCCCGGAGTGTGATGAGTTCGACGAGCGGTCCGACTCCGTAGCCGGGGGCATCGAGGTGTGCTGCCAGCACCGTCGCACCGGTGGGGTCTCCGGGTCGTGTGCCGAAGCGGTACCAGCCGATGTCGGCGGGGTCCGGCGCCAAGGCCATCTCGCCGTCTTTGGCCACGCCCTCGGGAATCACGGTCATGGTGATCCCGAGCCGCTTGATCGAGAAGGAGGTGGGGGCGGGTCCGCTGGTGCGGGGCGGAGCGGTCTGGGCCGGACGGCCGAGGAGGGGAGTGACCGATGTCGGGGCCGTGGTGGCCTGTCCTACGGAGGGGCCTGACGACCCGATGCGGGAGGTCGAAGACACCGGGTCGTCAGGGGGAGGCGGGTTCAGCACCGTCGTACCCCGGCTGTGGGGGGTGTCGCCGGGGGTGGCCAAGGCCTCGGGATGCGTGAACCACGCCGTCAGGGAGCCCGCCAGCAGGGCGGTGGCCACTGCGGCCACCACCCTGCCGCGCGAGCTGATGGTGCTCATGTCAGCGGTTCGTCGCCTTGCGACGGCCGAAGAGCACGACTCCACCGGCGAGGGCTGCGGCGCCGGCGATGGCGGCGTAACGACCCGCTTCACTGGCGGCTGCCTGTCCACCACTGCCGGCGTTCACGCCACCGGGAGCGGACTGCATCCCGCTGATCGTCTGCACGGCAAGCTTGAGGTTGTTGTCAGCAGCGCTGCCCCAGGCGTAGACGATCGTGTTGGTGCCCTCCTTGAGGGTGAGGTCGGCCGGGCCGATCGCGACCGTGTCGGTGCCCGCGAGCACGACGTCGGCCTTGATGGTGCCGGCCGGGACGACAGCCTTGGCCTCGTTCGGGTTGGTGAGGCCCTTCAGGGCCACCGCGCCGTTGGCCCGGATGTCGACGGCCGGGGCCGCGGCGTCGTGGCGGACGGTGAGTCGAGCCTGGCCGGCCGGGACCATCGCGGTGTCGTTGACGTACGGGGTCAGCACCGGCTTGCCGTCGGCGCTGAGGTGCGCAACGACCGTGATGTTGGCTCCGGCCGGGACGGTGACGCCCTTGGCCTCGATGACTGCGTCTCCGGACTCGCCGGCACCGGCGGCCGTGACCTTGAGGTCGTAGGTGCCACCCGGGAGCATCACCGGGTCGGTGAGGGTGCCGGGCTTGAAGTCGGTCAGCAGGGGCTTGCCGTTGGCGTAGACGTCGACCGTCGCGCCGGGCACGCCGTGCAGGACAGAGACGGTGGCGTCATCGGCGGCCTGCGCCGTCGAGGTCAGCAGGAGTGGAGACACGGCCAGGGCGGTGATGGCTGCGATACGAAGGGTCTTCATGGTGAGTTGTTGCCTTCCGGGTGGGTGATTGGTGTCGGGTGAAGCGGTCCGATCGGATCGATCAGAGGTTGGCGGGGCGCAGGACAAACGTGATGCCGTGGGCGATCTGCTTGTTGCCCTTGTTGATGTCAAAGGCGCGCGGGTTGATGAACGGGTTGATGTCGTTGGGGTCGTTGTCCTTGAGCTCGATGAGCTTGAACCACTTCGAGAGCACCTTGACCGTGATGGTGGCGCCCGGTAGCGCGGTGGTGAGGGTCGCGCCGTTGGCCTTGAGGGCATCGCTGGAGGTGATCGTGGCGCCCGGGACGACGTGGTAGAGCAGCACGTCCTCCAGGGTGTCGATGCCGACAGCGCCGGCGAGAGCGTTGAAGACGTCCTTCTCGCTCCCGTACCAGCGGTGGGTGAGGTCCGCGGCCAAAACCTGGAAGGCGCGATCGTTCGGGATGAAGGCGGTCAGGGCGACGTCGCCCTTCGTGAGCAGGGCGACCGGGCTGTCCGGCTTGGCCTTGATCACCGCGAGGACTGCCTCGGTGAGGATGTCGTAGTCGTACCAGTTGCGGTCGAACTTGTTGCCGTCGGAGGTCAGGACCGCTGCGAGGTTGCGGTCACCCAGGGTGGAGGTCGCAGCAGGGGAGGTCGCCGTTGGAGCGGCGGTGGGCGTGGCAGCGACCGCGGCGGGAGCGGCCAGGGCTCCGGCCATCACGGCGATGACGGGAACGAGGTGGCGCTTCTTCATGGGGCTTCCTCTCGGCGGGGACCGTGCTTCATGACGGTCTTGCCCCTTCTTCCGCCGCAGCCTGCGGTCAGGATGCACTTCCGAGGATCTATTTGAAATTTCTTTTTCCGTGGTCGAGGGGCAGCTCGGCGACCTGCGTGCGCCCCGGGCGACGACGTGGGCAGCCGTGCTCTTCTATTGGGCGCGCTCGTGGCGCGTCGCGGCGGACAGGGGCGATGCTGGGCCTCGTCGCCTACGGAACGTGGGACCTGACCAACTTGGCTGTCATCAGGGACTTCCCGCTGCCCCTCACCTTCATCGACTGGGCGTGGGGAACGCTGTTGACCTGTGCGGTCGCGACCGTGACGACGCTGGTCTGGCTGCGTCGGACCTGACGAGGATGCACGACCGCGAGCGGACTACATCCGCATTTGCGTGAAGACTTCTTCATATGTAAAACTGTAGGAATGTTGGGCGTACCTCTCAATCAAGCGAAGGCCGAACTTTTCCGAACCCTCGGACACCCGGCCCGGATCCGGATCCTCGAGTTGCTCTGCGAGCGCGAGCATGCCGTCCACGAGTTGCTCGCGGAGATCGACATCGAGGCGAGCAACCTGTCCCAGCAGTTGGCCGTCCTGCGCCGCGCCTTGCTCGTCGTGTCGCGTCGGGATGACGGACAGGTGACCTATGCCATCGCCGTGCCCGAGGTGCGGACCCTGCTCCAGGCGGCCCGGGGAACGCTCGCCGCCGTGTTGGCCGGCCAGCGTCACCTCGAGTCCGCGCTCGCCGACCGTGGCTGGACACGACCTGGACCCGGACGCGCGCCCTGCTGCCTCGCCGCAGCGACTGGTCGAAGATGCGGCTCCAGCCCGGCAGGGACGTGCTCGCAGGCCTCATGGTCGGCCTCGTCGCGCTGCCGCTGGCCCTCGGGTTCGGCGTCAGTTCCGGCCTCGGCGCAGGAGCGGGCATCGTCACCGCGATCGTGGCTGGCATCCTCGCGGCCATCTTCGGGGGTAGTGAGGTCCAGATCAGCGGGCCGACCGGGGCCATGGCTGTGGTGCTCGTGCCGATCGTCGCCCAGTACGGAGCCGATGGGGTGCTCGTCGTGGGGCTCCTCGCCGGTCTGATCCTCGTCGGGCTCGCCTTCGCCGGCGCCGGGCGGTTCATCCGCTACGTGCCGGTCCCGGTCGTCGAGGGCTTCACGGTGGGGATCGCCATCATCATCGGGCTGCGTCGTCCTCGCGACCGTGGCGAACGTGACCCTCCACCTCGGGGCGCAGACCATCGGCGCCTTGCCGAGTGGGTTGCCGGCGCCTTCGATGCCCTCGATCCCCTGGGCCTCCATCGACTCCCTCATCCTGCCCGCCACCGCGGTCGCCACGCTCGCCGCGCTCGAGTCCCTGCTGTCCGCCACCGTCTCGGACGGGATGCGGATCGGGGCCCGCCACGATCCGGACCGGGAGCTCTTCGGTCAGGGCATCGCCAACCTCGCCAGCCCCCTTTTCGGCGGCATCCCCGCCACGGCTGCCATCGCCCGGACCGCGGTCAACGTCCGAGCCGGCGCTGCCTCCCGCCTCTCCTCGATCACCCACGGTCTGATGCTCCTCGCGGTGGTGCTGGTCGCCTCCCAGTGGGTCTCGTACATCCCGTTTGCGGCCCTCGCCGGGGTGCTCATCGCCACCGCGATCCAGATGGTTCGCCTCTCGAGCCTGACCGCGCTCGTGCGTGCGACTCGTGGAGATGCCCTCGTGCTCGTGGTCACCACCCTGGCCACCGTCGTCCTCGACCTCGTGCTGGCCGTCCTGCTCGGGCTCATCGTCGCTGGCTTCATCGCGCTGCGTGAGACCGCGCGCGCGGTCCGGGCCGACGAGGTCCCCCTCGATGACGTCCCCCTCGACGAGAGCGAGCGATCCGCCGAAGAGCGCTCCCTCCTCGATGACCACATCATCGCCTACCGGCTCGAAGGCCCCCTCTTCTTCGCGGCGGCCCACGACTTCCTGCTCGAGATCTCGCACGTGAGCGACGTGCGGGTCGTCGTGCTACGCCTGTCCCGGGTCACCACGATCGATGCAACCGGCGCCTCGGTTCTCGCGGACACCATCACTCGGCTCGAGGGCCGGGGGATCACCGTCATGCTCTCGGGAGTGCGACCGCACCACCAGCGCGTGCTCACCCGGCTCGGGGTCTACGACCGTCTCGCGCACGAGCGCCACCTCTTCGCCACGACCCCCGAAGCGATCGCCCACGCCAGAGTGCACGCCGCCCGTGTCGCCCACGAACCGGGGGCTGAGGTGGACAGCACCGGGCTTTGACCGACCGCCCGGGTCCCGCCGCTGGTGATTCTCGTCGAAGGGCTGACTCTCGTCGCAGGGCGCGACGCAGCCCGCTCGGCACGCCAGATAAGGGTTTTCGCGCCATGACCGACGCGGTGAGGGTGGTGCCTGCGGGCAGCACACCCGAGCCCCGAGGTATCAGGAGCCCGGGGGCGCGCCGAGGTGAGTGTGCACGGCCTCAGCGGTCCGGTGGCCCGAAACGAGGGCGCCCTGCAGGGACGGGGTGTCGCGATGGTCGCCGCAGACGAACCTCCCCTGACCGAGCGCGATCTCCCCGCGCACGGGCGCGCCGGGAGCCATCGTCGGCACGGCGGCCTCGATCCGGTGCCGGGTCACGGTGCGCCAGCCGGACGTGTCGCAGCCGTAGATCTGGCCCACGTGGCGCATCACGTCAGCCTCGCTGGCCTCCCGGTGCGGGTGGTCGAGCAGGGTGGTCGCCTCGACCAGGTGCCTCCCCGCGGGCGCATAACTCGGCGCGGCAGCAGTCATCACCGCGGCGTTCCACACCGGGCCCGGGCTGGCCTGCCCGGCACGGCGGCCGTCGACGGCGATGAGCGGGATCGGATGAGGCGGCTCGGGGGCCTCGAACCACCACGTGACGAGCCCACGCATCTCCGGCTCAGGCAGGCCGCCCAGGTCGGACGCCGAGACCGGGTCGGTGGCCACGACGATCGCTCGAGCCGAGAGCCGGTTGCCGTCAACCCGCACCTCCACGCCACCGTCGGTCGCCGCGATGCTCTCGACCTGGGCTGCGAGTCGGATCTGACCGCCGAGCGGGGCGGCGAGTTGTTCCGGCAGGGCGCCCATCCCGGCTTCGGGCACGCCGGGCCGCCCGAGGGCGAAGGTCCGGATGAGCAATTTGGTGAAGTTCGCCGAGGTGGCGCCATGGCTGTCGACGAGCACACCGGCCAGGAAAGGCTCGAGGACCTCCCGACGCAACGGGCCACGAACGCCAGCGGCGTCCAGCGACTCGGCGAGGGTGCTGTCGGGCTGACGGGTGACGTCCTGCGGTCTGACCATGACACGTGCGACCCACCGTGCGAGAGCGGCGAGTGCGAGGGGACGGACGTAGCCGCTGCGCAGGGTCGCTGCCAGCAGTCGCGGCTCGCGGATCGGGTCGGCCACGATGGCCAACCGGTCGGCCCGGCGGACCAGGGCCCCGGCCCGGAACGAGCGCAGCCCCAGGGCCTCGAGGTCCACCCAGCGTCGGATCGCCGGGTAGGCCGGGTTGAGGACCTGGAAGCCGCGATCACACCGGAAGCCGTCGACGACATCGGTGCGCACCCGCCCACCCACGCGGTCGCTCTTCTCGAGCACGATCACCTCGCGGCCGAGCTCGACGAGTCGTCGTGCGCACCGCAACCCGGCCAGGCCTGCGCCGACCACGATCACTTCTGCGTCCATGGCGCCGACCCTAACTGTTCGGACGGACGGCACCAGGAGAACCGGCCGGGTGTGGGGCCGGCTCGTCGCGAGAGGGCGTGCGATGGGGATGGGACTGGCATGGGAGCGGGACCGCCGTGGAGCTGGACGACATCGAGAGAGTGCTGACGGTGGGGTCGCATAGGCTCGGGTCCGTGAATGAGACCCATGGTGCCTTCGGGGCGAGCCAGCCCCGCGTGAGCACGGCTCCGGGTCGGTTCATCTGTTTCGAGGGCGGCGACGGGGCCGGCAAGTCGACTCAGGTCGAGCTGCTCACCGCCGAGCTGACGCGACGCGGAGACGATGTGCTCGTGACCCGACAGCCGGGCGGCACGCCCCTCGGCGCGCAGATCCGCGAGCTCGTCCTGCACGGTGACCACGTGGCGCCCCGGGCCGAGGCACTGCTTTTTGCCGCCGACAAGGCGCACCACGTCGAGGAGCTGATCCGCCCGGCGCTCGCCGCGGGCCGGGTCGTCATCACCGATCGCTACACCGACAGCTCGATCGCCTACCAGGGAGCCGGGCGCCACCTCGGCGCCGACGAGATCCGCGAGCTGCAGCACTGGGCGGTCGGCGGCCTCTTCCCCGACCTGACGATCATCCTCGACGTCACCCCCGAGGTGGGCCGGGCCCGCCGCGGAGACCTGCACGACCGCCTCGAGGCCGAGGCCGACGACTTCCACTCGGCGGTCCGGCGCGGCTTCCTCGACCTCGCCGCCCGTGATCCAGAGCGCTACCTCGTCATCGACGCCGGGCTGCCCCCCGAGCAGATCCACGCCCGGGTCCTGGACCGGCTCGACCGGCCCCTGACGGCCGGGTCGCGTCCCAGCGAGGAGCTCGGGCACGACGGGCTGGCGGCGGGCGACCTGGGTGCGACGGCGGGCGACCTGGGTGCGGCGCCCAGCGAGGGCGCGGCTGGGAGCACGCTCAGCGGCATACGAGATGGGCGTGGTCGGTCATGAGCAATGGCGTGTGGCGTGACCTCGTCGGTCAGGAGCCGACCATCGAGACGTTGTCACGGGCGGTCGCCGACCCCGCGGCGATGACCCACGCGTGGCTGTTCACCGGTCCCCCCGGATCCGGAAGGTCAACGGCGGCAAGGGCTTTCGCCGCTGCCCTCCAGTGCCCGACGGGAGGCTGCGGGGAGTGCCTCGAGTGCCGGACGGCGCTGGACGGGTCCCACGCCGACGTCGACGTCGTCTCGACCGAGGGCCTGTCGATCAAGGTCGAGAAGGCCCGTCAGCTCGTGCAACTCGCGGCGATGCGTCCCTCGGTGGGCCGCTACCGGATCATCATCATCGAGGACGCCGATCGGCTGACCGCCTACACCGATGCCCCGGCCAACGCGCTGCTCAAGGCCCTCGAGGAGCCCACGCCGCGCACCGTGTGGATGCTCTGCGCCCCGAGCCTCGAGGACGTCATCGTCACGATCCGGTCGCGCTCTCGGCACGTGCGCCTGCGCACCCCGCCGGTCGAGGCGGTCGCTGACCTGCTCCAGCGCCGGGACGGCATCGAGGCGCCGATGGCGCTCTATGCCGCCCGCGCCGCCCAGTCTCACATCGGGCTGGCCCGCCGGCTGGCCCGCGATGACGACGCCCGGATCCGGCGGCACGACGTCATCTCGATGGCCACCCGGATCGTCGGGGTCGGCGACGCGATCGGGGCCGCGGCGGACCTGGCGCAGATCAGTGATGAGGAGTCGAAGGCGAGCGCGGGGGAGCGCGACGCCGCCGAGAGGGCGCGCCTGCTCGAGACGCTCGGGGCCGACCCGGCGGCGCGGACCCAACCGCCGCACATCCGCTCCCAGGTCGCCGCGCTGGAGAAGGAGCAGAAGACCCGCGCCACGCGCCACGCCCGCGACGTGATCGACCGCTCCCTCGTCGACCTCACCTCGGTCTACCGCGACGCGCTGGTGCTGCGACTGCGGTCCGACGTCGACCTGGTCAACCCGGACGCACTCGACAAGGTCCGGGCCCTGGCCAACGTGTTCTCCGCGGAGCAGCTGCTCGGTGCGATGGACGCGATCAACGAGGCCCGCGACCGGATCAACGCCAACGTCACTCCGCTGCTCGCCCTCGAGGCGATGGCCCTGCAGCTGCGGGTGCCTCGCGACCTCGGGGTGTGACCGGGCCGCGGCCACCTGTTGGCGGCCGCGTGGCGCGAGTCCGATGCTCGATTGCGGCGACCCGGGCGTTACCGTCTCTTCATGACCTCACGCCGTGCCGCCCTCACGCGTGCGCTGGCGCCGGCGGTGGCCGCACTGGTGCTCGTGGCGGGCTGCTCGACGCCGGGACCGGTCAAGATGCCGCCCGTCCCGGCCGCAACGACCGGAGCGCCGACACCGGCGCTCGAGCGGTACTACGGACAGCAGCTGGATTGGGCAACGTGCCACGCCCAGTTCCAGTGCGCCGACCTCACGGTCCCGCTCGACTACGCGAAGCCGGGTGGCACCGACATCACCATCAAGGTGCTGCGCTACAAGGCCCGCAACCAGGGCAAGCGGATCGGATCGCTGGTCGTCAACCCCGGTGGCCCCGGTGGCTCCGGCGTCGAGTACGCCCAGTCGCCCGAGGCCGTGGCCGGACAACCCGTGCTCAACTACTTCGACCTCGTCGGCTTCGATCCGCGCGGCGTGGGCGGCTCGACCCCGGTGGAATGCCTCGACGACCGCCAGCTCGACACGTTCCTCGGCACGGACCCGACGCCGGATGACCGTGCGGAAGAGGTCTCCCTGCAAAAGCAGGGCAAGATCATGGCGGCTGGCTGCGAGGCCAAGAGCGGCCCGATGCTGCCCTTCATGTCCACCGAGGACGCGGCCCGGGACATGGACGTGTTGCGGGCTGCGCTCGGAGACCCGCAACTCAACTACCTCGGCAAGTCCTACGGCACCTTCCTCGGCGCGACCTATGCCGAGCTCTTCCCCAAGCGGGTCGGACGCTTCGTCCTCGACGGCGTCGTCCCCCCGGACCTGACCAACGAGGAGTTGTCGGAGGGCCAGGCCCGCGGCTTCGAGCTCGCCACCCGGTCCTACGTCCAGGACTGCATCGACGAGGGCGACTGCCCGCTCGGGAAGACCGTTGACGAGGGGATGGCGTGGATCCGGACCTTCCTGGCCCGCCTGGACGCGCGCCCGATCCCGAGTGGGGACCCGGCCGTGCCGGACCTCAACGAGGCCTGGGGCTCCCTCGGGATGGCCGCGGCCCTCTATGACCAGGGCAGTTGGGCCTTCCTCACCGATGCGCTGAAGAAGGCCGAGGCCGGCGACGGCACCCAGCTCATGCTGCTGGCCGACGCCTATGCGCGACGCAAACCCGGCGGCACCTACACCGGCAACATCATGGAAGTCATCTACGCGGTCAACTGCCTGGACCGACCGGACAGCCCCGACCTGGCCACCTACGAGGGCTATGCCAAGGCGTTCGAGAAGGTCGCCCCCACCTGGGGTGCGTTCCTCGCCTGGGGTTCGCTCCCGTGCGGCGTGTGGCCGGTCAAGGGCGGGCCCGGGCCGCACACCATCTCGGCCGAGGGCAGCGGGCCGATCGTCGTGGTCGGCACGACCCGCGACCCCGCGACGATCTACGAGTGGTCCGTGCGGCTGCGCAAGCAGCTGGCCAACGGCGTGCTCATCTCCTACGACGGTGACGGTCACACGGCCTACCGCCGGTCCAACAGCTGCGTGGACGACGCCATCGACAACTACTACGTGTCGGGGCAGGTCCCGAAGGACGGTTTGAAGTGCTGAGCGACAAGCCGACCCCCGACGACCTGCCGCAGTCCAGCGAGCAGCCGTATGCCGCCGTCGACCGCATCGTCGGGTCGTCGGCACCCGGGGTGGCTCAGTCTTCCCCGGCTTCGTCTCCGCCGGTCGTGGGCCCACGGGCCGCCCCTCGGGTGCTCATCGCGTCCCTGGTCGTGCTGGCGTTGGTCGCCGCGATCGCGGTCTTGACCTGGCGCAGGAACGCCGACCCGGGTGCCGTGGCGCTGCCCACGCACACCACGACGACTCCTGCCGCACCCACGCCCGGCACCGCGCCCACCACCACGCAGCCGGCTCCGAGCGGGCCGGCGACCGCCGACCCCGGCACCTACCCCCGGGCCCTGGCCGCCTACTACACCCAGTCGATCGTCTGGTCGCCCTGCCCGGGCAATGCCCAGCAGCAGTGCACCACGATCAAGGTCCCGGTCGACTACGCGGCGCCCGATGGTGAGACCTTCACGCTCTCCCTGCTCAAGGTCCCTGCCACCGAGCCCTCCGCCAAGGTGGGCTCCTTGCTGCTCAACCCGGGTGGCCCGGGCGGGTCCGGGATCGAGTACGCGCAATATGCCGACTACGTCCTGAGCCAGAGCGTGCGCCAGCACTACGACGTCATCGGTTTCGACCCGCGCGGCATCGGCGCCTCGGATGCGGTCACCTGCCTGACGAACCGCAACATGGACCAACTCTTCGCCGACGACCCCACCCCCGACACCCCCGCCGAACGGAAGCAACTGCTGGGCGATGCGGATGCGATCACCACGTCGTGTGCGGCCAAGGGCGGCCAGCGGGCGCTGCACATGTCCTCAACCGAGGTCGCCCGAGACATGGATGTCATTCGCGAACTCGTCGGCGACCAGCGACTCAACTATCTCGGGGTCTCCTACGGCACCTTTCTCGGTGCCCTCTATGCGGGACGACTGCGCCCTCGGCCAGGACAAGGCGACCGCGACGGACCAGATCGTCGGCTTGCTCGACCGGATCGACCAGCGCCCGCTGCGCACCACGACCCGCGGGCTGGAGACGATCGGGGAGGGGTGGGTGGGCTTCGCCATCTTCATGTGCCTCTACTCCGACTCGTCGTGGCCGACGCTCAACACCGGCCTGGCCGAGGCGCTGACCCGGGGCACGGGCAACACGCTCTTGGGCACCGCGATGAGCGTCGTCGAACGCAGCACCAACGGCACCTATGCGGACACGAGCTACCTCCAGGCCATGCTGCCGGTGCGCTGCGCCGACTGGGCCCGGACCCCGGACACGGCGGCCCTGCGCGCCGTCCAGGACAAGGCCAAGGCGCAGCACCCGCTCTGGGCTCGGATGACCGGTGAGCTCTACGACAACTGTGCGAAGTGGCCGGCCCCCGGCCGAGCCAACAAGGGCACCACGCTCGGAGTGGGAGCGGCGCCGATCCTGGTCATCGGCAACCTGCGCGACCCGGCCACCCCGATCGGCGGCACCAAGCAACTTGCCAAGGACCTCGACTCCGGGGTGCTGGTCACCTCCGACCACGACGGTCATGGCACCTATTACGCCGGCAACTCGTGCGTGGACAAGATCGTCGACGTCTACCTGGTGTCCGGCACCGTGCCGACGGGGGACACGGCCTGCTGACCGAGGCTTCGGGGCTGCTCAGTCGATTTCACTGCCGACAGGAGGGTGCGTATACTCATCCTCCGTGCCTCGGCACGCGCCGCTTTAGCTCAGTCGGCCAGAGCGATTCACTCGTAATGAATAGGTCATCGGTTCGATTCCGATAAGCGGCTCCCCGCACCACCACAGATAGGCCCCTCGTCAGAGTCGGGGCCTTTTCTGTTGCCCCCTTCAGGCGTTGCTGCCTCCGAGACCCCCAGGCACTACCGAGGATCGCGAGGCAGGCGAGCGCGGACTTTGAGCGCCGGAGCG
>CAJDUR010000096.1_pt1 | contig 14679 bp, 20 predicted proteins | sample 7391191 | NCBI WGS metagenome assembly CAJDUR01 (sample SAMEA7055688, study PRJEB34461) | soil metagenome | biome: terrestrial ecosystem; feature: Peninsula; material: soil | place: Antarctica | collected 2016 | reverse complement strand
ATCAACCTTAAGATTAAGACTGTTCGCCGGGTTCGACGGAGGGACCGGCCTCGGGGCCAGGCTCAGGGCCCTCGAAGTCCTCGGCCGACACATGGTCGAGGAACTCCTTGAAGCGCTCGACCTCGTCGTCCTCATCGTCGGTGACGATGATGGCGGCCTCGTCGAGGATCGAGGCCTCGACCAGCACCTTGGCGCCCGTGCGCAGAGCCAGAGCGATCCCGTCCGACGCCCGGGCGCTCACCTCGGTCGTCCCGTCGATGACCAGTGATGCGTGGAAGACCGAGTCCTTGAGGGCGACGATCCGCACCTCGGTCAACTCGTGCCCGAGCACCGCGAGCAGGTCGCGCATCAGATCGTGCGTCAGGGGTCGTGGCGGGACGATGCCCTGCTGGGCGTAGGTGATGGCGGCGGCTTCTGCTGCGCCGATCCAGATGGGCAGGTAGCGGCGGCCACCATCATGCTCTCGGAGCAGGACGATGGGCTGGTTCGTGGGCATCTCGACCCGGACGCCTAGGACGTCTACCTCTCTCACCAGTCCACCGTACCCCGGCGAGCCCGCCAAGACACGACACCATCGGCGAGCCCTGCGCCCTCATGGGTCAGCGGGCAAGCCCGGACTTGACGAGAGCGACGTGCAGGCCGATGCACGCGGTGAGGATCTCGGCTGCGCGCTCCTCCCGGGATCCGTCGCGCCGGGTGGCCAGGACCTGCTCCACCAGACCGATCTCCCGGTCGGCCGCGGTCCGGAACGGACGCAGGTGCCGAGCTTCGAGGCCGTGCTCGGCGAGTGCCCGGGCAGCAGCTGCGATCGCCACCGCGGACCCGTCGAAGTGGCCGGACTCCCCCGGCTGGAGCAACCCGAAGGTCTGCAGCGCCGCGAAGGTCTCCTTGTCGAGCCCGGTCGAAGCCCGCAGTTCGGGCCCGGTGAGGCGGACCGAGTCGGCGGCCCGCAGGGTCTGCGGGGTCGGCACGTCCGGGTCGCTGACCGGCGCCGGCGGCTGAGGCAGGCCCCCGGCTGCGCCCGGGTCGGCCAGCCCCCGGTCGATCGCATCGAGCGCGTCACGGATCACCTTGAGCGGCCAGTAGCGCTCCCGCTGGGCCACCAGGACGTAGCGCAGCCGAGACACGTCGGCCTCGGAGTAGGTCCGGTAGCCGGCCGAGGTGCGCTCGGGGGTGATCAGGCCCTCCGCCTCGAGGAAGCGGATCTTTGACGGTGAGATGTCCGGGAAGTCAGGTCGCAGCCGTGCCAACACCTTGCCGATGGTCAGCCGTGGCGACGACTGGGCACGCTCACGGGCGGGGGCAGCAGACATCGGGCCCCGGTCAGGCGCCGAAGTAGACCAGACGGAACTTGCCGATCTGGACCTCGTCCCCGGTCCGGAGGGCGGCCTCGTCGATGCGCTCCCGGTTGACGTAGGTGCCGTTGAGGGACCCCGCGTCCCGGACGGTGTAGCCCGCGTCGGTGCGCATGAAGAGGGCGTGCTTGCGGGAGACGGTGACGTCGTCGAGGAAGATGTCCGAGTCGGGGTGACGCCCAGAACTCACCTCGGTGTCATCGAGCAGGAACCGAGCGCCGGTGTTGGGGCCTCGTTGCACCATGAGCAGAGCCGTCCCGGGCCGCAGGGCAGCGATCGTGGCCTGGTCCTCGGCGCTGACTCCCCGAACGCTGACGTCACGGGTCTCGGCGTGCTCGTCCGGAGCGGGCACCCCGTGGAACCGCATGGTGCGGGGGTCCTCGTCGAACTGGCCCTGATCGTCCTGGTCGCTCACGATGCAAACCTCCTCAAGTCGCGTTCGGCATCACTGGGAATGCCTAACGATAGTTCACGGTCCTTCGGGGAGTGCTGCCCCGGTCTGCCCACGCCCCGCAGGGAGCCGGAGCGTGGGTCAGGACAGGCTTGCCTCGTAGGCCGCCGCGTCCATGAAAGCGTCCGTTGCCGCGGGATTGCTGGCCCGCACCTCAAACATCCAGCCGGCCCCGTAGGGGTCGGAGTTGACCAGCTCGGGGGTGGCGTCAAGAGCGTCATTGACGGTCGTCACCTCGCCGTCGAAGGGGGCGTAGATGTCGCTGACCGACTTGGTCGACTCAACTTCACCGCACGCGTCTCCGGCGCTGACCGAGTCACCGACGGCAGGCAGGGACACGTAGACCACGTCTCCCAGAGCGTCCTGGGCGAACGCGGTGATGCCGATCCGGATGATGCTGTCCTCGCCTGCGCGAGTCCACTCGTGATCGCTGGTGTAACGGAGGTCTGAGGGGTACTCAAGGTCGCTCATGGAGACTCCTGCTCTGTGCTGGTGATGATGGTGGGCCCGACACCCGAGGCGGCGGCGGGAACGACACGTTGAGAGGATGTCACGGACTGGGCCGCAATGCACCGAGTGGCGCCAATCGCGGCTGCTGGCCGCGCGGCCGGGCCCGCCGGGTTGCGCCACCGGTGGCATCGAGCGTCATTCGGCCGGCCTGGCGTGGGTGAACGGCGCCATCGTGTGCAAGGAGGTGATCTCGATGCTGTCGAGCTCGGTGACGGTGGTGGAGGCGCCCTTCTGACGCACGGTCTCGATGATGCCGCCGGGGATCGTCATCGCGGAGGACATCGTCTTGGAGTCCCCGATCGCCTTGACCAGGATCGGGCGTTTGACCGGGGTGCCGTCGATCATCATCGAGTCGGCGCCGTCCACGACGAACGAGGAGGCCACGATGCGGATCCCACCCACCTCGATGGCTTCTGCTCCGGCGTCGCGCAACTCCTGGATGAGGTCCAGGATGATCGGAGCAGTCACCTGACGATCGGGGTCGCTGATCGTCAGAGTGATGCCCGGCCCCTTGGCGCCCAGCGTGCCGGCCAGGATTCCCATGGTGTCGAGGCGTTTCTGGGCCTGGGTCAGCGCCTCGCCCGTGGTGTCGATGCCGCTCCGGAGTCGGTCGCGGGTGGCCTCGAGCTCCCGCAACTGGGCGTCGAGTCGGGACGATCGCAACGACACGTCATCGAGGACCCGGATGAGGTCGCTCTGACTCAACTCGTTGAGGCCACGCTCCTGGGTGAGCTGCACCTGGGTCGCGATCCCCACCCCGAGCAGGACGGCGAGGAGGGTGACGAGCACGTTGGCCTTGGTCGCCCGGGGGCTGGCGACTCGGAGAAGTCGTCGCCACGCCCCTCGACCGGGAGCTCGACCGGGAGCTGCCGGGCTGTCTGCCTTCTGCGGTTGGGCCACGTTTCAGGCCTTGAAGAGGTGGCGCCGGATCGATGCCACGTTGGAGAAGATCCGGACCCCCAGCACGACCACGACGCCAGTAGACAGCTGGGCGCCAGCGCCCAACTGGTCGCCGAGGAAGACGATGAAGGCGGCGACCACGACATTGGACAGGAACGAGATGACGAACACCTTGTCATTGAAGATCCCGTCCAGCACCGCCCGCACGCCACCAAAAACGGCGTCCAGGGCCGCGATGATGGCGATGGGCAGGTAGGGCTGGACCCACACGGGCACCGCGGGGTCCAGGACGAGCCCGATCACGAGTCCGATGAGCAGGCCGATGGCTGGGATCACAGGGCTACCCTTCGACGCTTGATGATGACGTGGTCGGTGACGGTCGCGCTCATCGTGTCGCCCCCGTGGGCGGCGCCCCGCCCTCGCTCGAGCCGGCGCCAGTCGGTGAGCCTACGTTGCCGGGCAGTGGTTGCGCGAGTGCAACGTGCAGTGAAGAGCTGCCCGGAACCCGCAATGACTGCGAGCTGGTCCAGGTGGCCGGGATCGCGAACTGCTCGGTGAGCTGCTGGAGGTAGAGCCCGGCGAAGGACGGGTCGAACGCCGAGCGGATCTGGTCCGGATCACCCAACGCGGTGATCACGTAGGGCCGCGCCAGCGGACGGAAGTCGACGATGATCGCCTGCCCGGCGAAGCGGATCGCCGCCATGGAGGTCAGCCGGTGCCCGTTGATCGAGATGGCCTCGGCTCCTGAGGCCCACAGACCGTTGACGATGATCTGCAGGTCGGCCGACGCGACGCGTCCGGAGGTGAAGCCGCTGCTCGGGCGGGAGCCGGCATCCGCGTCGCCCTTCGGAGCCGGTGCATCATCAAGGGTCAGGGTCAGGCCCGTGCCGACGAGAGGCTGGGCCCCTGCGGCGATCGAGAGCGTCTTGAGGCGATCCGTGATGCCGCTCAGCCCCGACTGCTCGAGGGCGAGTGCCTCGAGGTCGCGGACCTCCTTGCCGACCGCCTCGAGTTTGGCTTCCTGCTGCGTCCCAAGGGTCTGCAGGTCCTCGATCCGCTGGACCAGGTCCGCTTTGACGGCGACCGTGGCCGTGGGTTTGGTGCGCAGCGACCTGGCCCCAAGGGCGAAGAGGAAGCCCGTCAGAAGGAGCATGACGATGACGACCACGGTCGTGGTCGAGGTGGCGCGCGGCAGCCCCGCGGCGGTGCGTCGGTCGGCTGCCTCCTGGTAGCCCGGATCGAGCGGTCGCTCCAACATCTGGGTGATCAGCGTCATCGAGGCGTCGAGACGGCGGGCCGGCGTCCCGGACCCTGGGTCTGGGTGGCTGCTCATTTAGCGGTGGCCGGTAACCGCGAGAGGACGAACCGTGCCTGGAGCGCGTAGAGGATCGCCGCGAACCAGTAGAGGACGATCCCCCACCAGGCGAAGCCCCAGCCGACCGGTCGGGCCAGGTCGCCGATCCAGTCGCTCCGGTCGGCGAGCAGGAGCAGTGGGAAGGCGTAGAGGAGGTTGAAGGTGGCCGCCTTGCCCACGAAATGCACGGGCAGGCCGATCTGGCCGCGTCGGCGCAGATAGAGCAGCATCAGCGTCATGACCACCTCGCGGGAGACCAGGACGAGGAGCAGCCACAGCGGGATGATGCCGCGCCACGCCAGCCCGACCAGGGTGGTGAAGATGTAGAGGCGATCTGCCAGTGGGTCGAGGTATTCGCCGAGCTTGGACTCCATCTTGAAGGTCCGGGCGATCTTGCCGTCGAGGTAGTCCGTGATGCCCGAGGCCATGAGCACGATGACGGCCAGGACGTCGTGGTGCTCGGCGAGGGCCCAGATGAAGAGCGGGACCCCGGCCAGCCGGATGATCGACAGGACGTTGGGCAGCGTGAGGAACCGATCCGACACGGGATCGTCGCCCTGCACCCCCACTTCCTCGTCCACGGGCAAGAGCCTAACCTCACCCGCACCACGGTCAGACCCGGGCGCGCGGGGACACGAGTACGCTCTGGCTTCATGGCAACACCGACGCTGCCCGTCAGTCTGGATGACGTCCTCGCGGCCCAGCGGCTGCTCGAGGGAGTGGTCCGCCCAACCCCGCTCGAGTACAGCCGCGGCATCAGTGAGCGGGTCGGGTCCAAGACCTATCTCAAGTGCGAGAACCTGCAACGGGCCGGCTCCTTCAAGATCCGTGGCGCCTACAACCGGATGGCCCGGCTCACCGACGAGGAGAAGGCGCGCGGGGTGGTGTGCGCGAGCGCCGGCAACCATGCCCAGGGGGTGGCGCTGGCCGCCCAACTCCTCGGCCTCGAGTCGACCGTCTTCATGCCGCTCGGTGCGCCGCTGCCCAAGCTGGTGGCCACCCGCGGCTACGGCGCCCGGGTCGAGCAGCTCGGCACGACCATCGACGAGTGCCTGATCCGCGCCAAGGAGTTCGAGCAGGAGACCGGGGCCGTCCTGATCCACCCGTTCGACCACGCCCACATCGTTGCTGGTGCCGGCACCTGCGGCCTGGAGATCCTCGACCAGTGCCCGGACGTGCGCACCATCGTCGTCGGCGTCGGTGGTGGTGGCCTGCTCGCGGGCATCTCGACGGCCGTCAAGGCACTCAAGCCCGACGTCACGATCATCGGCGTCCAGGCGGAGCAGGCCGCGTCCTATCCGGCCTCGTTGCGGGCCGGGCACCCGGTGGCGCTGGCCCGGATGTCGACGATGGCTGACGGGATCGCGGTGGGGTGCCCCGGTGAGGTGCCCTACTCGATCATCGAGCACCTGGTCGACGGCTTCCGGACGGTGACGGAGGACCAGCTGTCGCGATCGGTCCTCTACCTCCTCGAGCGGGCCAAGCTCGTCGTCGAGCCGGCCGGGGCAGCCAGCACCGCCGCGCTCCTCGACACCAGCGACACCATCGAGGGCCCCGTGGTGGCGGTGCTCTCCGGAGGCAACATCGACCCGCTGCTGCTGCTGCGGATCATCCGTCATGGCCTCACGGCCGGAGGTCGCTACCTGCAGTTCCGGGTGCGGGTGCTGGACCGACCCGGCTACCTCGCTGCCCTGCTCGACCACCTGGCGGCAGCCGAGGCGAATGTCCTCGAGATCGAGCACGTTCGCACCGCTCTCCCGCTCGGCATCGATGAGGTCGAGATCGGGGTCCGGGTGGAGACGAAGGGCGCCGAGCACGCCGCTGCGGTCATCGCCGACCTCCAACAACGGGGCTACCACCCACGAGTGGACTGACGCGCAGCCCCGCTCCTCCCGGCACGACGACAAGCCCAGCCCGTATGCCGCTGAGCTGGCGAGCGCTCGCCAGCCCAGCGGCATACGGGATCAGGGCTGCGAGAAGGCCTGTGCGCCGGCGCGCCAGGTGCGCGTCAGGTCCGAGGAGCCCATGAAGCGCCCCTCGATCTCGAGGATCGCCATGCCGTGCGCGAAGGCCCACAGGGCCTGGGCCACGTGCGGGTCCCCCGTCACGAGGAAGAAGGGCTCCCCCGACCACGCCTCGAGCCCGGGGCTCAGCAGGTCGCGCGGCAGGTCAGGCCCGGTCGCGAGCCGATAGCCGTGCGGGCTCGCGAGGGCTGCCTTGCGATAGGCGGCCAGGAGGGCTGCCACGGGGGTGCGCCGGCCAGGCCGCGCGACCGCCCGGTGGAGGGTCGCACCCATCTCGGAGAAGGCGTCGTCGACGAGCGCCGCCTCGACGTGCCGCTTGCCGGGAAAGTGCTTGTAGAGCGAGGGTGCCCGCATCCCCACGTCGTCACCGATCCGGCGCATCGTCAGCGCGTCGGGTCCGTCCGTCTCGAGGACCCGACGTGCGGTCGCGACGATCTGCGCCTCCCGCTCCGAGCGCGCCGCCCTGGCCGGGGCGGCACTCTCCGCACTCGGGGCCGTCACGGCGCTGACAGTCGGAAGACGGGGTGCCGCGGCGCGATCCGGTGCACCTCGTCATCGCTCGAGTCGGCATCGACGCCGTCAAAGAACGCGCCGACCTCCGCCTTCCAGCGCCGCAGGTAGGCCCGAAGGATGTCGGCCTTCTCCCCGTCCGGCAACTCCGTCGCGACCCGGTGCTCACGGGAGCTCCCGAGGAGCAGGTCGAGGTGTCCCCCGGCGGCCCGGACGTTGCGCACCCACTCGGCGTTGCCGCGCGGTGCGACCAGATAGTGCGTCTCGTCGATCGTCAGGAGGTTGACCGGCACCTGTCGGGGCAGCCCGCTGCGACGGCCCGCCACCTCGAGGACGCGACTCCCCCAGACGCTGAATCCTCGCCGGGTGAGCCAGGCGACCGACCGGTTCATGACCTGCCTGGTGAACCAGCCCAAAGACGATAGCATTTGCGGCTGGACCGTGGAGCCCACTTTCGCGTCGAGGATGTCACCATGACAATGCGCAACGTCACCCTGCAGGTCGATCGCGTCTCGCACGGCATCACCCGGGTGCTGGCAGCGGAATTGCCGGCACTGGATGATGGCCAGGTGCGTTTTCGGGTCGAGCGTCTTGCCCTCACCGCGAACACGGTCACCTACGCGACGGTCGGCGACACGCTGGGCTACTGGGACTTCTTCCCGACCGGCGACCCGGGCTGGGGTTGTGTGCCGGCCATGGGATGGGCGGAGGTGATCGAGTCACGCCACCCTGACGTCCCGACCGGTGGCCGCTACTACGGCTGGTACCCGATGGCACGCTACGTCGACCTGACCGTGACGCCGACGACGGATGGACTGCGTGACGAAGGTGCGCACCGAGCCGCTCACGCTGACGTGTACCGCGCGTACACCGCGACGACCCGCGACGCGCTCTACCAGGCAGGGACCGACGCGGAGGATCGCCATGCACTGTTGCGCGGGCTGTTCGTCACCGGTTGGCTCGCCGAGGACTACTTCGCCGACCAGGACTGGTTCGGCGCGCGGCGGGTGCTGGTGCTGTCTGCATCGAGCAAGACGGCGATCGGCTTCGCGCGCTGCGCAGCCGCCCGTGCCGGGATCGACGTCATCGGCGTGACCTCGTCGCGCAACCTGGCGTTCACGCGGGCGCTCGGGTGCTACGACGAAGTGGTCACCTATGACGAGGTGGCGGCTATTGATCCGAGCACGCCGACCGTGTCGATCGACATGGCCGGCAGCGGACCCGTGCTGGCCTCGGTCCACACGCACTTCGGCGACCAACTGCACCACTCGATGGCCATTGGCCGCAGCCATCACGATGCTCCTGCGACCGTGTCGGGGATGCCCGGGCCCAAGCCGGCGTTCTTCTTCGCGCCCACCCAGGTCAAGAAGCGCGTGCAGGACTGGGGTCCGCACGGCTATCAGGAGCGGGTCGGCGCCGCTCTGCGGGACTTCATCGCGTGGAGCCCTGACTGGTTGCACGTGCAGCAGTCGCGCGGCGCCGCGGCCACGGCGGCAGCGTGGAGCGAGGTCCATGCCGGTCGGGTGGCACCCGACCTGGGGCACATGATCTCGCTCTGGGACTGACTCACCCCGGCCCGGAGATCAGGACGTTTCCCGCCCGCCATGGAGGGCGGGTGCGGCGCCGTCGAGCAGGAGACGGGTCCAGGCGTCGGTGAGCCAGTCGGCGAATTGCTCTGGTGTCCAAGACCGTTCGTGCACGAGCAGCACCCAATACTCCGCGGCATTCATGCTCCAGATGATGTCGGCGACCTGCTGGTTGCTCAGGTCCCCGCGTAGCTCCCCGGTGCCGCGCAGGTCTGCCGCGAAGAGCAGCATGTTGCGGGACCGGCGTTCGGCGATCTCGCTCCACAGCGCGGCGCAGTCGGAGTCCGTGGCAGCGGCGTCGCGCAGGGCCACGAAGACCGGCGCCATCCGTTGCTGGATCTCGGTGATCGCGCGGGCGTAGAGGGAGATCTTCTCGCGGGCTGCCGGGGCCGCTTCGATGCGGATGACGTAGTCGCGCTGCTCGGCCGGCACGGCCTGGCCCGAGCCGGAGATCGCCGTCTCGACGAGCTCGCGCAGCAGCGCCGGTTTACGACCGACCGTGGCATAGACGGTGTCCACCGAGACCGTGGCGCGGGCGGCGATGTCAGCGACGGTGGTGGCTCCGTAGCCCGTCCGGACGAACAGGTCCCGGGCCGCGTCCAACACCGCGCGGCGGGTCGCCGCCGCCTGTTCGGCCCGGCGCGGCGAGTGATACCTGCGCTTGGCCAGTGGTTGCTCATTGACGCCCTGAGACATTGGTCGTACGCTCATTTCATTCATCCGATACACGGTCGGATCAATATATCAGGAGGCCGTGTCGTGGTCTACGCCTACATCCAGGACGTCCCGATCGGGGAAGCCACGTACCGTCAGGTCATCGCTGAGATCGGCCCCGACCCGGTGGTGGGTCAACTGCTGCATCTGTGCGTCCGCCAGTCCGACGGGACGCTGCGCTACATCGACGTATGGGACTCTGAGCAAGCATGCGAGCGGGCCTTCGAGCAGCGGATCCACCCCGCCGTCGACGCAGCGTTCGGCGGCATACGGCCCGTCGATGAACCCACCGTGCACCACCTCGACGTGCTGCACGCCGTCGGCGCGCTGCTCGAGCAGAGCTGGTCATGACTCTCGCCGCGCCCACCGCGGCCCTTGCTGTGGGTGCCAAGGTGGCGCCCATCCCTCCCCCGCTGTACTACGCGGTGGCCTTCGCCGCAGGAATGGCACTGGGTGGCTCCGCCACGGCGATGAACGTCGAGACTGGGCCGGCAGCGGTTGCGGGCGGGGTCTGTGTCGTTGCGGCCGGGGTGGGGCTGGCGGTGGCGGGCGTCACCGAGGTGAGGCGGGCCCGGACCACGATCGTTCCGCATCGGCCGGTGGCTGCCCTGGTTACCGGCGGCGTCTACCGGATCTCACGCAACCCGATGTATACGGGGCTGGCGATCGCCTACCTCGGGTGCAGCGCGCTCGCTGGCTCCTGGGGGCCGGTGCTGACCTGGCCGCTCGCCCTGCTCGCCGTTCGGGTGCTCGTCATCGGCCCCGAAGAGCGCTACCTCACCGACCGGTTCGGCCAGACCTACCTGCACTACCGCTCGCGGACCCGGCGCTGGATCGGCCGAGCGGTGCTGCGCGGCGCGCACCCAGCGTGAATCCCCCGCCGACTCAGCTCCAGCGCGACGTCCGACGGACCAGCCGAAGATCCGGTGCGGGGTCGGTGACTGCCGCTTCTCGCACGGGGACGATCGTGGCCACCACCCAACCGTCCAACACCTCGTCCCGTCGCAGTCGCCCGGCCCCGACGAGAGAGGTCGTATGCCGCTGAGCCAGCTCAGCGGCATACGACCGGCACCTGTACGCGGCTCAGGTGATGGCGGTCGGGCGATTCTCGGTCCGCGGTGGCGGCACGTTCGACATCCTGACCTCGGCTACTGACACGACGTAGGCATTACCGTTGGCCGCCTCCGTCGCCACGGAGCCGATCCACGGCTCGGGCATCTGGTCGAGATCTCGTGCCCTGATCGCCTCCCTGAGGTCCGCGGCCACCTGCTCATGCGGCCTGCCTCTGCTACGCCCGGCGAGTTCGTTGATGATCTGCTGTAGCGCGTCATCACGCTCCCTGTCGTCCATATCCACCACGCCTTGTCACTTGTCCGACCACCGCGTCCACCCTGACCGGGAGCATGATCGCTCCATCTCATGATGGACCACGACCCTGAATGGTGCCTCCACATCCACCAGAGCCACGCTCGGACAGTGCCCTGGATCGCTTCGCTCCCGGCTCGGGGCCGTTGGCTGGACTCAGTGGTTCATGGGACTCAGTGGTTCGAGGGACTCACTGCTTCGCGTCGCCCACCACGTTACGGCCGATCGCCAATTCGACCGCCTGCACCAACACGTAGACCAAGCCGGCCAAGAACGGTGCCAGGAGCCAGGCGGCCCAGCCCTGCACCACGAGGGTCCCCGCCATCGCGACACCGATCGCGGCTGCCACCGCGAGGAAATCAGTCGCTGTCCCCACCAGCAGTGCCCGCTCCGGCGTCTCGGAAGCCGGGTCCCCGCGCCGGAACGCGGCAACCACGAGGTTGAGCAGTGAGAACGCCGCGACCGCGGCCATGGCGAAGCCGAGCAGGTCGAGCCGGCTCGGGCTGCCCTCGGCCGTGGTGACGACGCCGAAGGTCACCGTGACAGTGATCGAGAACCCGAAGGCCTGCGCATTCCCGGTGACCGACGCGTCCAAACCGCGCGCCAGCCCACCGACGACACCGCTCTTGCTTTCCGGATCAGTCATCGCTGCCCCCATGTCATTGCTTCGAGCCCGTCCAGTCTCGGGAACAATCGTCACACGGCAGCGTCGCGGCGTGCCAGCCCGGATCAGCGGGCCGATTCTCGACCGGAGGGCTTCGACTAGCCTTGGGTGCCGAACGCCTCATAAGGAGCAGACATGTCCGTTCAGCCAGTCCGCAATCTCGAGGGCAAGGTCGTCATCGTGACGGGGGGTGCGGCCGGGATCGGTGGCGCGGTCACGCGGGCCTTCGTCAAGCGCGGCGCACAGGTCCTCGCGGTCGACCTCAACGCCGAGGCAGGCGAGGCACTGGCCACCGAGCTGGGCGATGACGTGGTGTTCCTGGCCGGCGACGTCTCAGACCCAGCAGTCGCGCAGGCCGCGGTTGAGCGCGCGGTCGAGCGGTTCGGCAGGATCGACGCCCTGGTCAACAACGCGCATGCGAGCCGGCAGGCTCCGTTCCTGCAGCAGAGCCAGGAGATGTGGGACATCTCGTTCGGCACGGGTTTCCTCGCCACCCGCAACTTCATGCTGGCCGCCCACGAGGAGTTGAAGAAGGCCCGGGGCGCGGTGGTCAACTTCGGTTCCGGCGCCGGCCTCGAGGGGCAGCCGACGCAGGCCTCCTACGCTGCGGCGAAGGAAGCCATCCGGGGCCTGAGCCGGGTGGTCGCCAACGAGTGGGCACCGGACGGGATCCGGGTCAACGTGGTCTGTCCGATGGCGATGACCGAGGGTGTCGTCAACTGGAGGAACGCCTACCCCGACATGTTCGCGGAGGCCGAGGCGAAGGTCCCGCTCGGCCGGTTCGGCGATCCGGAGACGGATGTCGCTCCCATCGTCGCGTTCCTGTGCTCCGATGACTCGCAGTACATGACCGGCCAGACGCTGATGGCGGACGGCGGAGCCATCAAGCTGCGCTGACCACACCTCCGTGCGGGAGCGTTGTGGCCAGCTGGTCTCGGCTGTGACGGATGGCACGGACCAAAGGCCTGTGTCCGCCACCGGCTCCGGGTCACGCTGGGGGCATGCAGCGGCTGAGCCCCCTCGATGTCTCCTTCCTCCATCTCGAGGGGGACGTGCAGCAGCTCAACGTCGGATCGGTGCTCGTCTTCGAGGGGCCAGCGCCCACCTACGATGAGCTCTGCACGGCTGTCGAGGTCTTGCTCCCTGCGTTCCCGCGCTACCGCCAATCCGTGCGCAGGGTCCCGCTCGACCTGGCGCTCCCCGTGTGGGCCGACGACGCCCGGTTCCGGCTGCGCGACCACGTCGGGCACCGACGACTGGGCTCGTCGGGCACGGACGAAGCGTTGCGCTCGCTCGCGGTCGGTTTGATCTCGCAGCCGCTGGACCTCGACCGCCCGCTGTGGCACACGTGGCTCGTCACCGGCCTTGACGGCGGGCGTTTCGCTCTCGTCAACACCAACCACCACGCGATGATCGACGGCATCTCCGGCGCCGACATCATCAGCGTGCTGCTGACGACGACTCCCCAGACACCTGCGCGCGAGGGGCCGCCCGACCCGTGGGCTCCCGAGCCGAGGGCCTCCGCGGTGCGGCTCGTCGCGGACGCCCTGATCGACCTCGGCTCCAGTCCGTTTCGGGCCGTGCGGGGGCTCGCCCGGGCCCTGCGTCCAGCAGCCATTCCCGAGAGCGTGGCCGAGGTCGTCGGCATGGCCCGGTTCGGCGAGCAACTGGCCCATCTCGAGTTCGGGCTCAACGGCCCGCTCGGACCGCGCCGCGACTGGCGCTGGGTGCGGGCCGGGCTTGACGAGGTCAAGGCCGTGAAGAACTGTCATGGCGGGACCGTCAACGACGTGGTGCTCGCAGCCATCGCGGGCGGATTCCGGGCCCTGCTGTTGTCCCGAGGCCAGGACGTCGACGGGCGGACCGTGCGCACCATGGTCCCGGTGTCGACCCGTCACACCGACGAGCAGGGTTCGCTGGGCAACCGCGTGTCGGCGGTGTTCGCGGACCTGCCTGTGGGGCAAGCAGATCCGCTCGAACGCCTCCGCGCAGTCTCCGCCCAGCTGCATACCCTCAAGACGGGTGGCACGGCAATGGGCGTGGAAGCCCTTCTCAGCGCTGCCGACCTGTTGCCCGCGAGCCTCTACGCCATCGGGGTGAAGGCGTGGGCGCTCAGCCCTCAACGCGTCTTCAGCACCGTGACGACGAACGTCCCGGGCCCCCAGATGCCGCTCTACCTGCTGGGGCGGCGGATGACCGACCTGTATCCCTACATTCCCCTCGGCGCGGACCTGCGCATCACCGTCGGCATCGCGTCGTATGCCGGTGGGCTGGCGTGGGGTGTCACGGGTGACCACGACTCCGTGCCCGACCTGCACGTGCTGTCCGATGGCATCGAGGCATCGATCGCAGAACTCATCTCCCTCACGCCACCGTCATCCAGCTCTGAGGTGCGTCAGGTCCGAGACGGTCGCGTCGTCACTGACGTGCAGTGAGGACTGCGATGACGCCCTCGGAGGCCATCCAGTCCTGAATCTGGGCGATCGTCCACTCCGGCGCCTCGAGTTGCGGCACGTGCCCGACGTCCTCGGCGATCTCGAAGCGCCACAACGGGTTGCGCCTGGCCACCGCCCTCGCCGCTTTGAGGGGCACCAACCGGTCCTGCGAGCCGTGGATGAGCAGCACCGGCACGCTGATCCGGCCCATGAGCTCGTAGAGCCAGTGTCGCCGGGCCATGACGAGCACCAAGGACCGGCCTGCGACGACGAGCTCGGCATCAACATCCGAGTAGTCCCTGCGCTCGCGGGCGAACTGAAGGTGCTGTTGCAGCACCTCCTTGGGCACCCGCGTGATGTCGACGCAACAGAGCCGCAGCACCGCCATGGTTTGGGCCTCGGCCGAGAGGGGGCCGCGAGGACGAGAGGTGAACAGCCGAGCCACGGCCGGCACCGCGTACGCCCCGAACATGAGCGTGACGAGCGGGTCAGGACGCGTCGTGGGACCCACGGGAAGGGCGGGGTCGACGAGGACCAGACCCGCCACGAGGTCGGGGCGCGTGTCGACGAGGAGCATGCTGAGGAGCCCACCCATGGAGTTCCCCACGAGGATGACCGGGTGGCCGATGACCGTGTCGATGAAGCGGCCGAGCAGGTCGCGGTTGTCCGTGACACGCGGTGACCGTCCGAGGGGTTGGGTGCGCCCGAAGCCGACGAGGTCGATCGCCATGACTCGACACGTCCGAGCGAGGGTGGGCGCTATCGCCGCCCAGTTGAGCAGGGAGCCGCCGAGACCGTGGACGAGGAGGAG